>WBZT01000329.1_pt1 | contig 40139 bp, 18 predicted proteins | sample 5204241 | NCBI WGS metagenome assembly WBZT01 (sample SAMN12344358, study PRJNA552823) | activated sludge metagenome | biome: Activated sludge suspended growth; feature: Nitrification reactor; material: Wastewater; isolation source: activated sludge from nitrification reactor of wastewater... | reverse complement strand
GCCCCGTCGCCCGTTACATCCGTGGCATTGTAGCCAAACGCGAAGTTCGATGCGTCGTTGTCCATCGCTATCTGATCCAGGAAGTCCAGTACTTCATCCTGTGGCGCTACATCTCCGCTGTAGAACGCCCATACTCCGCTGCTTATCTCTATCTGGTTCCCGGAGTATGCCTGCGTGGCGGCTGTGGTGAAGTTATAACTCATCGTTGCACTGAAGGTCACTACATCTGACCACGTCTGTACCGCATTGCGGTGGAAGATCGCTATGTAGCCGTTCGCACCGATCACACTCGCCGGGAACGTGAAGCTCGCCTGACCTGTTGTGCTCAGTACCCCTGATCCGCTCGCCAGTACCGTAGTCGGACTCGTCTGATCTCTTAACTCTACATAGATCGTATCACATTCGTTCGCATCTACTCCTACGCCTGCATTCAGCAACGCAGGAGCAAGACCTCCGGCTCCGTCATACATCCCTTCGATCAGCATGGTCAGGTTCAGTGTCATGTTGCTGATCGTAGTCACCTCTACCGTGTCGATAAAGAAACACAGATTGCTGTCCTGGATAAACACCTGATAGTAGCCGCCGCCTAAGCCGCCCAGCGGACTGCCACTGCCTACCTGTACAGGTAACAGATCATACCAGTCGATCTGGTATGGACTGGTGCCTCCGCTTACTACTGCAGATACGGTTCCATCCAATGCGCCGGGAGCAGACTCCGGTGTTGAACTCAACGTGGCCGTCAATATCGCAGGCTCGGTGATCACCACCTGAGCTGTATCTGCACAACTGCTCGCATCCGTTACGATCACTGTATAGGTACCTGCTACCAAACCTCCGATGGAGTTGGATGTTGATCCCGTACTCCACTGAACACTGATCGGGGATACACCTCCTGAATAGTATACCGTTGCCGTTCCATCTGGCTGGCCGTTACAAACAACATTGCTCTGACTCGTTGAATCGATCGTGATCGGTGTTGCGCCGCCTACTACATAGGTCAGTACACCTGAACTACAGCTGCCTGGAAGACCATATTCATCCGATACACTCAGATAATAGGTGCCTGCGGCAAGGTTCGATATCATATCCTGCGTGCTGCTGCTTACCGTGTTCTGGATCACATTGCTTTGGGCCAGATCCGTGGACCATACATAGTGGTAAGGGGCGATACCCTGCGTTACCGTCGCCTTGATGGAACCCAGACTTGAACAGGAGGCATTCACAATCGTATCTACAATCGCTACTGCTTTGGTGGTGATATACGCCGTGTCTGACATCGCTGTACATCCGTTTGGTAAGGTCACCAGTACGAAGTACGATGATCCGAAGATGGATGGGATCGTATCCAGACCCGGTGTAGGAGGAACAATCTGTCCACTAAGTCCGAACCACTCAAAGTTCGTGGTGGATGGATAGCCGCCACTGTATGGACCAGAATCGCCTACGATTACATCCACTACACTCGGCGCACACAACGAAGTGTCGTTGGTGACAATGTACGGCTGAGCGGGACTCGCTGCGTTTACAGTAATTGAATTAGATGCGGTACATCCGAAAATATTGGTCGCGGTGACACTGTAGGTTGTTGATCCTGTCGGTGGTGTAACGATGAGCGTATCATCTGTTCCTCCCGTTGACCACAGGAATGTTGTGGTTGAACCGTATCCTACTTTCATGTTCGGACGGTTATTGAATGTGGTAATTGTTGATCCAGGTAATGATGATCCTCCACAGATATCCCATCCTGCAGTGCCGTTATCTCCATACTTACCATAAACGGTATTGCCGGATGTCAGGCTATATTCTACCGTCGCATTGCCCGAAGCATAACAAACTCCCGAACCACCGGTACAGGTACCACTCTGGTCATTGTTATGACAGATCTCAAATACTACACTTGACACGCCATCCCAGTTGTATGGAGCACTGAAGTTGAAGGTATTCCAACCCAGCACCGGTGCATACGAAGTTGGGGCTGCGTATACCTGTGTCAGTCCGGTTACATACGTTGACAAGGTAGTACCTGAAGTAGATCCGACTTTAATGCTGTAACCGGTCAATGGCAGGTTAGTTGTGGGAAGTGTTGTTACATTGAAGGCAAGACTGGTCAGCTGACCGGCATACACGCCCAATGCATTCAGTTCTGATGCTGTAATCAGATACTGAATCTTTGACCCTTCATAGAATCCGGTGAATGATGAAATACCATTGGTCGATGTAGTAGTAGTAGCAGTTCCAACTTGTGCAACACCGGGTTGCGAAGAAGATGCAACCAGTGTTACTGGATTATTACCACACACCACCAATGGATCTTGAGTAATAGTTGGTGTCGCAGGGACAGGATTTACAATAACAACAACTGTATCCATAGCAGCACATCCGGCATTCAGACCGCCAGTAGTGTCCGTAGCGGTTACAATATAGGAAGTTGTAGCAGTTGGACTCACGCTATAGGAAGCACCATTATAACCGGTGTTAAACACATAGGAATAATCCGGATCGTTGGTGCTGGTTGCAGTAAGCGTTGTGCTCTGACCGCTGCAGATTGTAACATCTGAGCCGAGAGAAACCGATGGAGAAGCCGTTACTGTAGCAACTACCGGAGTTCTTGCACTCTCACAACCTACTGAAGTGTTCATATTATAAACGAAGTAATTCAAGGTTGTTGTTCCTGTTGCAGTAGCACCATTTGTGATGGTACCAACACCATTGCCAAGGGGACTCGGGAATGAACCGGAGTGATAGCCCAGTGAATTTCCTGTATTGCTGACAAGAATCCGGTAGTCCGTACCTGCAGGAATAGTCACACCCAATGCCAGTGTTTGCGGAGTAGTTAAACCAAGGTTAGAAATCGGAAGTGCAGGAGAAGTATAGATTGTAGCCAATGCGCTGTTCAGGATGGTTACTGTTGCAGTACCAGCCGCAGAGGAGTAAACATCAATTGAGTTCAATGTTACATCTACGTTCAGGTTAAACAATAATCCGGTATTCTGAGTGGAGGTGGTTACATTGGGAACTCCATTGCTGGAAATCTGATTGCTGGCAGTTCCGGAAGCAGCAGCAACATAGTACGTGGTAGTACTGTTGATTACCGGAGTCGTGAAGCTGTTACCAGATCCAAGTGCTGTTCCACCTGACGCGTTTGCGTACCAGTTCAAGGTAGTTCCGGTACCGGTAGCGCCCAACACAACTGTGCCTACACCACAACGTGAACCCGGGGTAGTAGAAGATACCACAGGGGCATCAACCGTGATAGTCAGCGTAGAAGAAGGAGAACCAGCAACAGGAACACCAGAACAACTGATGATGCAACGGAAATCTGTATTAGCAGTAATTGAACCTAATGCAGGAGAATAGGTAGCATCAGAAGCTCCCGAAACCGGAGTCCATGTATTCAAACCAGCCGGTGAACTTTCCCACTGATAAGTGGCACCACCGGCAAATGATGGCGTAAAACTCAGAACAGGCATTGATGTTGAGTAGGCACATACAGATGTAGACGATGCAGTTGTGGTAAAGGCTGGAGTATTAATTGTAACGCTACCCAGATTTGTAGAGCAGGCCGGAACAGTTACATAACGTGCATCTACACTATATGTACCGGGACCAGGAGGTACAATTGGACTTGTTGTAGTCCAGGAAGCACCGCCATTGATTGAATACTCATAGAAGTTATTGTATTGAATCAACAGATTGTCGATATAGTGACCTTCGTTCAAACCACCGGTACGTGCAGCAAATGCATGCTTCCATGAAGACTTATCTTCAGTAAGATATGAAGCAGGAAGCTGAACATTGGTTACAACCTGAATTCCATTTAACCACATAGAGATTTGTCCCAGTGCATTGATTTTAATTGTAACGTGTGTAGTAGCACCGGTAGAAGCTGTGGCTCTCCAGGTCAGGTCGGAAGAATAATATAGAACGCCACCGCATGTTGGTCCCTGATGTAAAGTTGTTTCATTGTACATCAGGTAAATACCTGACGGGTTACCATTCGATACGGACGGACATCCTCCGGTATTGTTGATCGCATCAAAACACAGTTTGAGTTTGGTGCCGCTGCCATTTTCAGGTTGCAGTGTTGAAACGCCTGTCGTAGTCGCCGTTCCTGAAGGTAAGGCAACAACATCATCACCATAACTGTAACTTAATCCATCTGCTGGAGCAACACCTCCTGATGTAGTGATGAAATCAAAGTCAATCTGGAAGTCATCATTTGCGAGACCGGTAGTGTTCGTAATCAAAACACCACCATTCTTGGAGTTCTGAGCAGATGTTAACTGCATCCTTCCGCCGGTGATCGCGAAATCATTACCTGCTGAGGTCATGTTGGAAGGAAGTGTACTGCTGGTGAAATCATTGTTAACGATAGTACCTGCCCCGGTCACATTTGGTGTAATCAAACCTGAAGCATTCACACAACTTGAAATTTGCGTTGCTGTAACGGAGCCGGAAAGACCGATATAGACAGAAACAACATGCGTATCAATTACTGTACATGAAGTTGATGACTCCGTACCAATTACGGTATATGTATAAGTTCCTGTAGCTGTTGGTGTAAATGTTTCAGTAGCGCCTGAAGGTGTTCCGCTTAATCCGCTGCCGGATGAAGGATTCGCTGACCATGCATACGTGTACACATTCGTTGAGCCGCTCTGTACAATATTAAATGTTGTTGCAGAACCCAGACAGGTAGCAACCGGTCCTGAGATATAAATTGAATCTGGTTGCGTTACATTCGCTGTCACCTGAACTCTTGGGGACTCACACACCCCAACAAGTTCACTAACATAATAATCTGTTGTGGTGGAGATATAACCCGTGTAAGTTGCCGATGCAGAGGACTGCAATAACGTGCCACCTGAAGCTGCATTGTACCAATTATAGATTGGAGTAGCAGCACCTGAATTGGAGGATACGCTTACAGTTGGGATTCCATAACCGCACTGTGTTGATGCCGCTCCTGCAGTTGGTGCAGGGGGCAGATCTGTTACATTAACAGTAACCGAACCTTGTGATGTACAACCGGCAGGATTCGTAGCAATAACTGTGTAAACAGTAGTGTCTACAGCCGTCACACCCACAGGATTCATATCTGTAGAGGTAAAACCGGAAGGAGTTGATGTCCAGCTATAGGTATTATTGGTTGTTCCTAAAATCTGAATGTTATCAATTAACCAGCCATAGTAAACAACAGTAATGTCTGATGTCTGCATGAAACGAACCCTGAATTGAGAGGAGGTAAGTGCTGCTGCAGGAATATTGATCGTTTCTGTTTTCCAGAGTGAAGAAGCCGGACCTGTACCTGGAGTAGCGGTAGAGGATGTGAATGTTGAAATCCAATCCGGATAGCTTTTTACAGAGAAGACTGTACCGGTAATAGTTGGCACCGGGCTGGAGGTTGTAATCAGTGATCCAGAACCTGCGTAAGAAGAAGTGGGGAACGTTGTCCAGGTAGCACCTCCATCTGTTGAATATTGTACATATCCAACATCATAAGTAGTTGTAGGTCCTTCCATCGCACAGATATGCGAGAATGTCAATTGGGCGGAAGTATATCCGTTGAGATTGATATTATTCTGCTGAACATACGAGTTGTTGGTACTCGCTGTTGTCAGACTGACTGCATATACAAGGCGGACAGACGCCGAGCCCTGTGAATAATAAGTAGTATTGGAAGAAACTGTTGTACCGGATCCTGAGCTCAGGAAATTTGATGACGGGAAGGTTTCGAATGTCTCCTGGAACAATACATTCGATGAACTTCCGGCACCATAGGCACCGAGATTAAATGTACCGGAACCGCAGAAATTATTCGCACTGGCAGCCGGTGTTGGAGTTACAGGCAACATATTTACTGTTACCACTACTGTATCAGCACCACTGCAAACGCCATCCGTATAACTTACTACATAACTGTAAGTACCCGCAACTGTTGGGGCAACCGAAACGGGCGTTATTGCCGTTGAAGTACCTCCACCAACAGATCCAGTCAGGCCACTGCCGGTAGTCTGCAGGCAGGTCCATGTAAAGGTATAGTTGTTTGAGGAACCGCTTTGAACCGGTACAAGATCAAATGAACCGTTTACACATATTGCGGAAACCGGAGAACCTGAAATCTGAGCCTGTGCATCAACCGGATCTCCGCTTGTAACAGTAACCGTAACCGGTGTGCGTGCACTCGGACAACCATTAACACCCATTTCACTTACATAAAATGTAGTTGTGGTGCTAACAGAACTCAGATAAGTATTTGTACCGGATGTGTAATTGTTTGCCTGAATAACCATGTTGTCAAGACCAAATCCTCCTGCAACACCTCCGGAACGACTGGAAAACACATGTTTCCAGTTCGATTTATTTGCACTAAGAAATCCGGCTGGTAACTGAACATTATTGAAGATGGTTGTACCACCAACAATAAGCGTGGCCTGTCCCGCAGCATTAATGCTTAACGATACCGCACTGGTAACGGAACCAGCAGCTGTCGGAACCCAGCTAACATTCGTAGAGTAAGCAAGTACTCCAGGGGTCGATGAAGTGTATCCGCTTGTTGCTGTTACGCCATACATCAGGTAAATTCCTTTTCCGTCACTGCCACTGGCAGCATTGTAGGTGAAGAAACCAACACGTAATTTCGATCCGCTTCCATGTTCGGCGGAAGGAGTCGAAGTAGTGGCTGCAGCATCATCAGCAAAGCTGTAGCTGAAACCGTCAGCAATGGTTGTACCGGTTGCTGTTGCTATCAGATCAAAATTCACATTGTAAATTGTAGAGTTAACTCCGCTTGCATTTACAGTGAATCCACCGGCCTGAGAGGTTAATGCCGGATGCAGCGTACAAACACCAGAGGCAATCGCTGCTGCTCCCGAAAGGAATGAATTGGTCAGAGTAGCACTCGAGAAGTCGTTGGTATAGTAATTTGTTACTGAACCAGACATTGGAGGGCCTTGCAACAGGTTTCCGTTAGATGAAGCATCCCACCAGTACATCTGACCGGTACCGTCAACTCCGCCATTGGGTGTTACACTGGCAGTTGGCATTCCCAATCCGCACTGTGATGAATTGGTAGCCGTCGGAGCAGCTGGTAACGGATTCACAGTGACCGTTACAGGGCTGGAGAAAATAGAAGCACAACCCAGGGCTGAAAGCTCAGCTGTGTAATTTGTCGTGACAGTTGGATTAACAACCAGTGTAGCGGTTGTCCCAATTGTAGATGAGCCATCTGACCACGAGAAGGTCGTCGCGGTTGGCGCACCATTTCCTGTAAAATAGAACTGAGGACGAACAGAATAGGTAGTCAGATTCGTTGTGAAATCAGCACAGGTTGCAGATCCAGCTGAAGCCGCTGATTTATGCGTATGGATAGAAGACACAAACGCAGTGTTGTCAGCCGTACAGGTTCTGCTCATCGTCAGTGTACTGGTTGAGTTACCATGACAGATTTCAATAACCACGTTACTAACACCATCCCAATAGAAAGGTGTAGTAAATGTCATGGTATTTATACCTGATACAGGCATCAGTGAAGCAGTGGAATATACCTGTGTGAAAGACGGGCTCACGAACGCACTCATATTTGTTGCAGTGGTGTTGGCCATCTTCACAGAGAAATCAAGCATAGCATATGTTCCCACCGAAGTAATATTCAGACCCAGGGAAGTAATATTACCAGCTTTCAATCCAAGAGCCGTCAATTCTGAAGCCAACACAAGGTGCTGGTTATGTGTATTTGACCAGGCGCTGTAGAAAGGATTTGAATAGGTAGCGGATGTGGTTGCTCCTGCACCGAGTGTGGCACTCACTGATTTATTAAGCAATGAAGTCAAGGTCACTGATGATCCCGCACAAATGGTAGCAGGATTTGCGGTAGCAACGGCTGTTACACCTGTTAATGGTTCATCACTATAACTGGTTCCAACATACGTTCCTGTCAGCGGAAGGCTGTTCGTGGCATCAACCGACCACGTTACTACAGCATTTGCCGCAGATGTGGTGTTGGAAGCAGGAATAACACCTTCCCAGATATCACCGGAAGTGTTAGTCATTGTTACCGGAGTCTGAGCCACTCCATTGAAGGAGAAGTTTAACTGTGCTCCTGTAATCGTTCCAACAGCGGTTGTAATGGTCAGGCTGACAGTATGGGGAGAAGAGGTACACTGATCACCACCAGGTGTGATTGAAACGGCAGAGAACGAAGGCGCAGGTGTAGTTCCTGCAAATTCCCATGCTCCGGCATCCGGTGAAGTGGCACTACGTGCATTTCCGGCAAAGTCAATATTGATTAAAGGAGAAGTAATCGGATTACCTTTACTTTCAGCTTGAGTAACGGCACCTGTAAGGTCCAGATAATTTGTTGCTGAAGGCGTGGTATTAACAAATAATGCGCCTGTATTTTCCTCCACTGAATTTTGCTCCCTGTTTACCAGAAATGCTTTCCAGGCAGCAAAAGTGTTGTAAGGATTTGTGATGGTAGTAGTACCTTCCTGATAGGTCATGTGATTGTTGGTACCCGCAGCCGGATTACACCAGAAAACGTTGCGGTTACTTCCAACATTATAGTTTGAAGGTACAGTACCTGTTGTTCCTGCTGAACGGCGAATTACAGCAGATACTCCGTTCGAACCCAGATTTGCTCCTTCTTGCGCAGGTACAGAAGCATTGATTAATATGTTATTCTGCAGGTTCAGTGTAGATGCGGTACTCAGGAAAGTAATACAGGAAGTACCAAATGTAGTAACCGAAGTACTGGTTGCGTTCAGGTAAATCGTATTGTGATAGATATTATAGGTTCCGGAAGAATTCGCATAAATACCACGAACAGCATCCAGACCGGTTCCAGCCGGTGCCTTCAGGTCACCAATCAGGTTATTATAGATATTATTGGTGGTTCCACCGGTTGCAACAACACCCTGTACGGTTGCCGCAGCAGTTGTTCCTGTCAAATCATAGATTTTATTTCTATTGACATTATTAGTGGTACCTCCGGTCAGACTGATGCCGCTGATGGTTGGTGTGGTAGCTCCGTTGGAAAATGCGCGAATAATATTCTGATAAAGGTTAGAGGAAGTACCACCCGAAACCTGCATACCAGTAAGCGTACAAGACGATCCCCCTGTATTAATGAAATCGTATATCTGGTTGTTGGAAGCATCGATAACACCGGTTGACAGACTGATACCAAACATGGCAGCACCACCCGCACCTCCGGATGTTACACCGAAGTTATAAATCTGATTGTTCTGGAATGTTTTATTTCCTGTAGATCCGAACTCTCTGATACCTGTCAGCGTTCCTGTTGTTGGAGTTCTGAAATTCCTTATGATATTATTATTCTCAGTTACATTTACGCCTGATGAAAGACCATAAATACCATCGATACTACCAGTAGATGTTAATGTTGACCAGGTGATATTCTCAATGGTATTTGAACTGACTGTAATGTTGGAAGGACTGGTCATTACAATTGCCCGTACTGTTCCGCTTGCACCTGTTCTTGTAATTCCTGAGATGGTGTTTCCGGTAGCGGTAATCGTTGCAGATGAAACAAACTGTACAATTGAAGAAGTTGCTGTACCTCCGATTGTAAAGTTACTGATTGTATTTCCGGTAAAATTCAATGTTCCGGGAGAAGTTGAGTTACTGCTGCCAAATGCCGAACCAGTCGTTGCTGTTGTATTTCCAATAGTTATATTATTAATATTATTACCTGAAACATTCATTGTGGTTCCTGTACTGGTCAGGTTCGTGGTGATCGCCTGAAAGGCACCGGATGTTATTGCACCTGTATAACTACAGTTCTGAATGGTGTTATTCTGAATATTTATAGTTGTTGCGGCGGAGGTAACAAAAACCGGCCAGAAACTACCGGTTGTTCCCGTGTTATAAGAGCAGTTCTGAATCAGGTTGTTGTTTATACTGATCGTGTTCCCTGATCCGGTTTGTGCCATCTCAACGTCTATACACCAGTTATTCGAAGTGGTACCGGCAGCTCTGATTGTGAGCGTATTATTGTTGATCGTTGCACTGGCTCCAACCGAAGAACTGTTTGCGAAAATTCCCCGGTTGATATTCGGGTGATTTACACCGCCTGAACCACCTACGTTGTTATCGACTGTATTATACGATACGTTGAACGACCACTGGTCTTTTACAAATACAGCTGCGCAGGCTACTGTCGCTGAAGTTCCGCCTCCGAAGTTGATGATGGTATTACCCGTAGCACCGGATGTTCCACCAATATCGTTTCCGGTATCAGCCAGTGTAAAAGGAGAAGTTGCAGCATAACCGCTGAGCGTAATTCCTGCATTTACATTCTGGATCGTGTTGCTGTAAAATTTATTATTTGAACTGGCCCCGGAAGCTGCCGTAACGGTCAACGCCGTTTGCATGGCTGTTGGTGTGCAGTTCAGGAGGGCGATCCCATTTGAACCCTGAAACGCAGGACCTGAAGTGGGCGCAGTAAGGTTATTCCTGTTCAGTGTGATTGTACATCCCTTGATGGTGTTGTTATTCGCTCCATCAGTGGCGCTCGCTTTGAAAAGGCCGATTCCATACTCCATCATTACGGTATTTGACAGGGTATTAGGATCCGTAAAATTGATATTTTCAATGGTGACCCAGTCAGATCCCGTTAATGACCACATACCGTCCATTGTGGCTCCTGTTGCCGTTGCAATACCTGCATGGGCTGTCAATAACGGATTCGCCCCGGAACCCAATGGATCTTTTCTGAAAATAATCTGGTCAGTTGAAGTACCGGTAGCTGTCAGGTTAATGCGTCCCGTTAACGTTTCTGTGTAACCGGGTGCAATTTCGAAAATGACACCGCCGGCACCTACTCCGACTGTATTCAGATCGGTTACGGCTGCTGTAATTGTGGCATAATCGCCCGGAATGGTTTTAGTACCGGTTAACTGTGCAAACAGTTGCGTGTTTCCGGTTAGTCCAAGCAGTATGGTTAGCATGACCGCTTTAAAAAAGCGATCACTTGCGTAACTCTTTCTGGCCGGGAAGGGCTGTTGGTGAGTAATGGAAGTTGACATTATAGATGTTTATTTATGTTTTCTCGTGTGTACACTACTTTCTCATTTTGACCTCGTTTGTACGTTGTTTTTCATAAAACGTTGTCCACTTATTATAATAACCGGTTGTTGAGTGTATCCAAGTACTCTCTACCGGTTTGATTCGGCTCATTTTAAATTGCATTTTGCAATCTCAAAGTGAAATCAACAGAATATTACTCCAAAAGGATTCTGCAAGTTAAGCATTGCGGCAATTATATGTCAATCAAAGAACGATTACTCTATTCACTAATATTAGGGTTCCTGTTATCAAGAAGTTACCTGACTGCAATTCAAAAGATTAATGAGGGATACCTTTCGATGCTATCCATTCCTTATATTTCTTTTTTTCGCTGAATATCAGGTTTCCCAGGGTTCCCGATTGATTTAATCTTGATTTTGAGGCTCCGTAATGTTGCAAAGGACCATCAAAACCAGCATTTTGTTTTAAGACGAACCTTGGCAGGAGATTGCGTTCGGATAACACATAACTATTGCTGCGCCCATCCATGAAAAAGGGAAAAACGGATGCTGCTTCGAATACCGAGTAAAGGAGGAATAATTGGATGATCATAAACCAGTCATTGGGATCGTTTCAATGCATCTTTGATTGTCAGCTCACTTAAATACTATCGCGCTTTCTCATACCCCGCATTGGCAGTGGTCGAAGTCAACAACTATAGGCAACAGGAGAAATGCCGTTTCTAATCAACAACAATATCATGACAATCTCCTGCTACCATATAGCTATAGCATCATTGGTAACTCGTCTGCCTGATGGCAGCCGAACACCATATACACGATATCAGGGTGCAATTTCCAATATTATAATGAGCCTTAAATACCTAAAATTAGTTGACTCCCAATAACATTGAACGGTGTGAATCTCTATCCTCCAACCATCCTCCCTAATATGAGTTAAATCCGTATTTTCACCTCATGCAACTTTTGTCATTCCTTCAACCGAAAAGAGGTCTTCTGCTTTGCTTTGCATTGGTTTTGGGTCTTTTGAATGCAACGAAGGCTCAACATCTGGTTAATTTTAAAACCCTTTCCACAACAGAGGGACTACCATATGGAACTATCAATCAGATCTGGCAGGATAAAACTGGTTACATCTGGCTGTTGGGCGAAAACGGGTTACATCGTTTTGATGGCTATGAATTCGTGTCATTCAGAAGCAAGTCAAACGATCCGAATAGCATTTCATCTTCGTCCATTTATTCTGCAGTTTGCGATTCAGCCGGCAACACATATTTTGAAACCAATACTTCCGTTTCCAAATTCAATGCTTCTACCGGCACCTTTAAAAATCTAATTCAGTATTCCTCATATCTGGATGTTTCTTTCTTTGGTGAATATGGCAATAACATCTGGACAATCTGTGAAAATACACTGTATAGGATTTCCCAGTCCGGCGATTCGGTCGATAAATTACCGCTGCCTTCCGGCTTCAGTTCAACGTATAAAATCAGCTCCTGGCAGTATAACGGTAACCTGTTTTTTTACAATGGAAGACATATTGCATCTCTGGACCTGAAGACCGGAAAAACACGTGAGCTACAGCTGAAGGCCCTGAACGAAGAGCAGGTATATCCTTCTGAACTCACCAATATATATTTTTTCAGATCCCCAACCTCATTTGGCTTAAGTGCAAAAGGCCGGTTGTTCTTTCTGAATGATAAAACAGGAATTTTTAATGAAGTCCCCCCTCGCCCTTCAGAACTTTCGCTGGTACGCCACACCCGACTTACAGAAAAACAACTGGGCTCTTCCCTCTATAAGGTTCAAACGGATAATATTCTTACGGAATGTAATTTATTGACTGGACAGGTTCGCACATTGAACCTGTCAACGGTATGTTCCGGATCTTTCGATGATAAAACGGTTTTTTCGTTAATCAGCAAAGGGCAGGAAAATTCTCTCTGGCTGGCTGGTTTGTCAACGGGTGCCGTCAGGGTCGACCTTACTCATTTCAGTCTGGATTTTGTTACCTGTTACAATACATCCAATTCCAATATACCTTCAAACAACTTTAATTCAATTTTTGACGCTGACAACAATGTTGTCTGGATGAATTCACCTGGTATTGGACTGATAAAAGGAGAAAAAGCACGTTACTTTTTTCATACTTATAACCCTGACCCAAACTATGGCATTAACATCCCGACCAACTCAAAGAATGTGCGTTCAGTTCTGGAACTGGGAACTGATAAGTTACTGGTGAGTACACTAATTCAGGTGCTTGCTGCTTCACTTTCATCTCCTGATCAACAATTACCATTTTTCGAATATCCGGTTGCCTCCTTTATAAGAGACCATGAAAACAATATCTGGTTCTCTTGTTGGGGAAAGAAAGCCATTTATATGATCGATGCGGTGTCAGGTAAAATTCAGTGTGTATTGGGTGATTCCAGCGGAAGCAGTTACAATGAGAACTTTTTCAGAGCTTCCTGGGCTGATAAGATGAATACTGTTTATTTTGGCACCACGGGAAATCTGCTTTTGAAAATCCGGAAAACTACTGATAAGGTCCGCCCCTTTTCCATTGAACCGATTCAACTGAAACAAGGTGCTATTAAAATCAATACCATTTTTAAATTATGTCCGATTGACGATGAAACCCTTTTAATAGGCAGTTCAACCGGAGTATATGAATATAATCTGCGAACCGGAAATGTAAAACGATTCGAAGGAGAAACGCCTGCAGCGTCCCAGTTTAACAAATCGGATGTGCGGTCCCTGATGTTCGATGAAGATCATATCTTATGGGCCGGAACCAACGGAGGCGGTATTTTCCGCTATGATGTCAGAAATAAAAAAGTACAGACCTTTACATCAGACTATGGCCTGATTGACAATTCGATTTATGCCATCGTTCGTGATGCACATAAAAAAATCTGGATCAGTACCAATAAAGGTTTGTGCAAACTGGATCCGAAAACAGGATTGTTCCAGTCCTTTTCGTTCAAGGACGGGATCTCTTTTGAAGAATTCAATACCGGTGCAGCTACAATCCTTCACGATGGAAGGATTGTATTCGGTGGAACCGGGGGCTATGTGATGTTTCATCCCGACTCCATTGTGAATCCCCCACAGGCGCGTGCACCCGTACTGCTTAAGTTTTCCGTAAACAATCAAAATGTCTCTTTACAGCCATCGTATCATTTTAAACATAACGAGAACTACATTTCCTTTCAGTTTGCTTCCTTGAGTCAATTCAGAAATGACGAGGTTGTTTATGCCTATAAACTCGAAGGACTGGACCCTGACTGGATCTATTGCGGCAAACGGAGATTTACCACTTACGCCAGTTTAAAACCCGGCGCCTACACGCTGAAAATCAAATGTACGAACTACCATGGAATCTGGAGTACAGAGGAGCTCAGCATACCCATTACTATTGAGATCCCCTGGTTTCAAAGCTGGTATTTTATTTCACTCCTTGCTTTGGCCATCACAGCCATTATTTACGGATGGTTCAGACTCCGCCTGAATCAACGCACCAAACTGCTGCTCATCCGTGACAGCATTGCCCGCGATTTACATGATGAAATAGGATCCAACCTGAGTACTATCTCTATATACAGTGAGATTGCAAAAGACAACCTGTCTAAAAACAAAGAAGGCATCGCTCCTTTGCTCGACAAAATCAGCGCTTATACTCAAACCTCTCAGGAAGCCATGTCAGACATCGTATGGATGATTGATTCGCGGAACGACAAATTTGAAAATATAATTCTGAAAATGCGCAGCCTTGCTTCAGAAACGATTGGTGCTTCTTCCGGCATGCAATTGCATATGCAGATCGATGAAAACATCCATCAGTACCGTCTGGGCATGAAACAAAGAAAGAACTTTTACATGATCTATAAAGAAAGTCTGAACAACATCATCAAGTACGCCAATTGTGCCAACGTATGGATCAATCTGAACTCCGATCATGAATTTTTCTCTCTGGAAATTCGTGATGACGGCGTCGGATTCGACCCTTCCAAAACCAAGGGGAATGGTCTCATCTATATGAAAAAAAGAGCCGCAGAAATCCCGGCAGAACTGGAAGTAACTTCCGTTTTGAAGAAAGGCACCACTATTCACCTGAGATTTCGCCATTGACCCACTACATTTAGTTAACTTTTCAGCAATAAATTCCTTAAATTTGAGGTATGATTAAAGTAATGATTTTTGACGACAATCAGGGTCGTCTGGAAAGTCTCTCGATGCTGATTAATCAGTTCGACGACATGACCTGCGTGGGCACGTTTGAGAACTGTGAAAATATTATTGAACGAGTGAAAGCGACGATGCCTGATGTGGTGCTGATGGATATTGATATGCCGGGGTTAAATGGCATTGAAGGTCTTAAACTCATTCGGAGGTCTGTTCCGGGGGTTCTCGTAATCATGCAAACCGTATTTGAAGATGAGGACAAAATTTTTGAAGCTGTAAAATCCGGGGCACATGGATACTTTCTAAAGAAAACATCTCCTGCCAAACTCATTGAAGGAATCCGGGATGTGATGGAAGGCGGAGCACCGATGACTCCATCCGTAGCAAAAAAGGTACTTGAAGCATTTACACGCCCTTCACTGAACAATAAACGTGGAGCAGAATTTGACCTGACGCCCCGTGAACTGGAAATTCTTGGCCACCTCGTAAAAGGCGCCAGTTACAAGATGATTGCAGATGCCTGTGGAATCAGCTGGCATACCGTAAACTCTCACTTTAAAAAAATCTATGAAAAACTTCATGTGCATTCTGCTACTGAAGCAATTTCTGTTGCGATAGAACAAAAGATTATCTGAAAGAAACGCTCTCTGACTAAATCGCCTGTATGAAAAATACAGGCGATTTTTTTTGCTCAGGTTTACGTTCCTGGTTTCTGACCACAGCATACATACCCCCTCTTACAGGAAGGCTCTGTTAAAAGCAAAGAGGCCACCTTTTAAGGGCAGCCTCCTTGCTTTTAGTTGAATTCCGATCAGGGATGGCTGGATGCTATAAAATTGAATACGTTATTATCCAGAATGATCTGATCAAGAAAATCAGTGGCTCCATCTCCGGTAACATCCGTTGCATTATAACCGAAGGCAAAACCTGATGCATCATTATCCATGGCAATCTGATCAAGGAAGTCGAGAACTTCATCCTGCGGTGCAACATCCCCGCTGTAGAATGCCCAAACACCCGGAGTTACTTCTATCTGATTACTTAAATAAGCCTGTGATGCAGCAGTGGTAAAGTTATAACTGGTAACTGCACTGAAGCTTACGAGGTCTGACCAGGTTTGAACTGCATTTCGATGGAAGATAGCAATGTAACCGTTAGCACCCGTCAGACTTGCCGGTAAGGAGATACTGGCCTGTCCGTTTGTTCCTAATATCGTTACACCACCTGCAAGAACAGTTGCCGGAGCGTTCTGATCTCTTACTTCAACATATATGGTATCACATTCATTCGGGTCAATACCCACTCCTGCATTTAATAGTGCTGGCATCAGGCCTCCTGCGCCATCATACATCCCTTCAATTAACAACGTCAGGTTGAGAATGGTGTTGGCAGCGGCTATGGTGAATGGTGTAGCAGATACAACCGTATCACATCCATCATTGATGAGGGTGATAGGGCCGGCAGTTACCCCTGCAGGAGCCGTTGTTGAAATCTGTCCGTCGTTATCAATAGTAAACGTTGCAGCAGTTCCGTTGAACAATACCTGATCAACTCCCGTAAATCCTGAACCACTGATTGTAACTGCAGTACCGGTATTCCCACTGGAAGGAGTAAATGCAGATAGGATGAGATCATTGGGCTGATTGATGGTAACGTTAATCGTTGCCGTACAACCAACAGGATTAGTAGCCGTTACAGTATATGTTCCGGCTGCAAGACCTGAAACATCCTGTGTTGTTGCACCGTTCGACCAGCTGTAAGTATTGCCGGTATTAATAACGATTGCAGAAGTACCATCAGTAAAGGAAGTGTTCAATGCCCATGTTCGTGGTGTATAAACACCTGTGAGCGTATTAAATCCGCCTGTAGCACGGAACGAACTTCCGGAAGCACTGTTCGGAGCAAGGAAGGATGAATTATTCAGGAAACCTCCGCTATACAGGTCATTCACCGGTAAAGTATATCCACCGGTACCGCCTGCAAATACTGCGGTTCCTGTACCGGAACCGAAGAAGATCGCATCCACAGGTACAGATGAAGAATCAATCGCAGAAGATGGCATTGCAAAAACTCCGATACCATCAGCATTCGCACCTCCGTTTCCTAATCCGCCGTTCACATTACCGAAACCATCTCCACCGGAAAGACTCATGTTGATCGCCCGTAACTTGGTCCCCGTTGGTGCCATCGATGACCCTCCAACATAGAACACATCGCCAGGATTTACAACACCGGAACTGATCTGAAGTGCATACGTCAAAGTAAGTCCATTTCGCCAGCCTTTAGATGTTGCGCTACCGTTATTCAGCAAAACAACAGTATAAGGAGTGGCAGAAAAATCAATTGACTTGGTGGCAATCAACTCAACCCATTCAAATGGATTATCGTTGCTGGGCGGATCAGCCAGAAACTCGGAGATCATTAAACCAGGATTGGCTGGTGGAATGACCGGATCATTAGAAGCTGCAATATCAATAGATCCTGCCGCATTACCGAAACAGGTATTGTCAGTTGCACTTACAAGACTTAATGTGAAAGGAGCAGGATCGGTGAGTGTCACTGAAGTTTGCGCCAGACATCCATTGGTATCTGCAACTGTAACCGTGTAGGTTCCCGCCAGTAATCCTGAAATCGAAGCAGTGGTTTGTCCATTGCTCCATACATAGTAGAATTGAGGCGTACCTCCTGAAATTGTTGCGGAGGCAGCACCATTGGCATCTCCAAAGCAAACCGGATCAGTTCCTGAAGCCGTTACTGTCAGTAATGCTGGTTCAAATATATCAAAGCCGGCTGTTGCGGCACATCCGTTTTGATCGGTAACCGTTACCGTATAGGTGCCCGGAGCAAGACCAGAAATATCTTCCGTAGCAGCGAAATTGCTCCAGAAGATAGTGAAAGGAGCTACACCGCCTGTGATGGTCAGATCAATTGCACCATCATTCAAGCCGTTGCAGGAAACACTGTCCACTTGGGCAGTGAGTCCGATTGCAATCGGTTCTGTTACGGTAACTACCAGCGTATCAGGACAACTGTTGGCTCCGATAACAATTAATGTATAAGTACCAGCTGCAAGACCACTCAGATCTTCAGTAGTAGCTCCGGTATTCCATGAATAGGTATATGGAGCAGCTCCACCGGTAACAAGCACATCTATAATACCATCATTGTTTCCAAAGCAGGTTACAGGAGTGACACTGGCACTGGCTGAAGGTGGAACGCAGGCAACCGGGTCATAATAGAAGGTGTCGACAGAAAGTGTATAACAAGTAAGTGAGGTCCCAACAGAAATTAAATCTGTATCAGCACCTGCAGGTACAATAGCGTTGATTGTGAAATCATCCACCACTGTAAAGGACGAAGCTGCTACACTTCCGAAATTCACGGCATTTACGCCTGTAAATCCACTGCCACTGATCACAACCTGCACCCCGGCACCACCTGTATTCGGAGAAAACCCTGTGATAATGATCTGTGGAGGATCATTTATGAAATCAAGTCCACCGGTACCACAACCATTAGCATCAGTCACATTAAAGAAATAGAAGCTGGCAGGCTGATTAATGATATCTTCAGTAGTATCTCCATTCGACCAGCTAAAGGTGTATGGAGCAGTACCTCCACTTAATGTAAGGTCAATAGCTCCGTCGCTGGCACCAAAACAGGATGTATTGGTAACTGCCGTTGAATATGTAAAGTCAGAAGGTTGATTAACAAAGAAGGATGCCGAACCTGTACAACCATTGGCATCTGTCACAAGTACTGTGTAGTTGCCTGTAACAAGTGTACCCCGGTCTTCTGTTGTTTCAGCATCATTCCATAAATAAGTATACGGAGCAGAACCACCGGAAACGGTTACATCAATAGAACCATCATTGTATCCAAAACAGGTTGGATCGAATACCGATCCTGAAACTGATAAAGCAACAGGTGCATTGATATAAGCACTATCCGTAGCCGTACATCCGGTAGCTGTAGTTACAGTTACCGTATACATACCGGCAGTAAGTCCGAACTGATCTTCTGAAGTTGAACCATTCGACCAGAGGAAAGTATTACCTGTAAGGATAGAAACAGAAGATGTGCCGTCTGTAAGCGTGCCGGTTGTTGCCCAGTTACGGATCGGGCTATAAACACCGGTGAGTTTATTGTAGGTACCGGTAGCAAATACATTGAGTGAAGTTGGATCAGGCGTAATGTATGAAGAGGATTGTAAACGTCCGCCATTGTAACGGTCATTCACCGGTAATGTATATCCGTCTGCTCCTCCATTCACAATAGCCGTTCCGACAGCAGATCCATAAAAGATGGCATCTACAGGAACCGAATTTGAATCAATGGAGGCAACAGGAAGATTAAACACCGCTATTCCATCTGCATTCGCGCCTCCGTTTCCGAGGAATCCACCCGTTGATGCATTACCGATTCCACCGTCACCACCTGTTGTGCTTACGTCGATGACACGAAGTTTACGACCGGAGATAGCCATGTTGGATCCACCAACATAAACTACTTCTCCCGGAACAACAGTTCCTGAATTAATCTGGAAAGCATATGAGAGGAATCCGCCTGCAGTCCATCCTTTCGTAGTACCGGCACCGTTATTAGCTGAGATAATCGTATAAGGAGTCAGACCGAAGTCAATGTTTTTTGTCGCAATCAGCTCAATCCATTCCTTGCTCGAGTCAGTACCGGCAGGATTCACCAGAAACTCTGAGATGAGCAGTCCGGGGTTGGTGGAGGATGTATCGTTGGAAGCGGTCAGGTTAATGGTTCCGTTATTTGTTCCTGCGCAGGTTACATCGGTCGCTGAAAGACTAATCGTAAACACCGGAGGATCAATAAGCGACGCAAAGCCATTCTGAACACAACCATTAGCGTCTGTTACCGTAACAGAATAGAGACCGGCTGCCAAACCACTGATATCTTCTGTAGTAGCACCATTATCCCAAAGGAAGGTATAACCAGGAGTACCTCCGCTCACCGTCTGGTCAATAATGCCGTTGGAATAACCCTGGCAACCCGGTTGTGTAACGGAAAAAGATGGAGAAATGATGGTCGGCTCTCCGACTGAAATATCAAATGTGTCTTTGCAGGATACCGCATCGGTTACAATAACGGAATAGGCTCCCGCTGCAAGACCTGTTGGGTCTTCCGCGGTGGATCCATTACTCCATTGGAATGTATAAGGACCAACACCACCTGTCACCGTGATGTCGATACTACCGTTTGCTCCACCGAAGCAGGAAGGACTGGTTGTGGTGCCGGAAGTTGAAGGCGGAATGCATCCACAGCTTTGAACAACCGCAAGTGTGGAGGCTGTATCCGTACATCCCAGTGAAGAGATAGCGGTAACGGTGAATACACCCGAATCAGCAGCAACCGTTGGATTGATCACCGGATTCTGAAGTGAGGAACTGAAACTGTTAGGGCCAGTCCAGGAATAGGCTGAGCCACCACCGGATGAAAGATTCAATGATAAACCGGCACATACAGGACCCGAATTGGAAGCTGTTGCTACTACTTTATCAACGACGATATCAGTACCATTATCCGTTCCTGTTGCAGATGGATCACTGGCGGTTACACGTACTCTGTAACCGGTTCCGGAAACTGTACCGGCAGGAATCAAAGCAGCAATGTTTCCTGATGTTGCCGTTGAAGACAACGTGCCAATGTTGACAGGTGAAGCGAAACTTCCTGAAGCACTGCTTAGCTGCACAGTAAAAACGTTGCCACCATTGGGTGTTGCAGAAATAGAGTACGGCACACTGATATTTGCACCATTGTCATTGGATGTACAATAGGGCGCTAAAACTACCGGGCCGCAGGTAATTGTTGCCGCAGCACTCGCATTTAGTTGAATATTATCAAGCCTGTTATTGCCGGAGGCTGTACTTGAACCGGTAACTGTCATTCGCAGATAGGCAAGAGGAGCCCCATCCAGCGCAGTAGTTCCATTAAGTGTGGTAACAGCGAATGATGTTGGAATAGTAGTTACGGTTTGAAGGCTTGTCCAGTTAACACCATCCAGACTATACGACCAGGCCTGTGAACTGAAGCCGGTAGACGTTTTCTGAGTAGCATAGCTCACTATCAAATTGGTTTTTCCAACCATGCTGAACGTAAATACAACTGACTTTCCGTTGGCCGAATTTCCTGTTCCAGCTACCAGCGCCAGACAAGCCGGTGATGATGTAACCGTAGAAAGCGAAGTCCCTGCGGTATTCAGGTTGGAACCTCCAAATGCATTCAACTCCACATTTGTGTTAGTCCATGTGGATGAACCATTGGTTCCATTGAGATAGAGATTTCCGGTTCCCACGTTTGCCGGAAATGCATTTTGTGTGTTAGGCGTGGCAAGTACCTGTAATCCTCCGGTAGTAATAGTTTGAAAATCCCATCCGGCAATCAGGGTTTGCGCTAAACTTTGTGTGGAAAGGGCGGCTGTCAATAACAGCATCATTAGCATCCACTTTGTGCGAAGCTTTGCACATACCGGTCTTCCGGTTTTTCCTGTGGCAGGCGTTTGAACGTACGGCTGAGTCATATTTGTTGGTTGTTTAGTTCTGATTAACGAAATCTACAGTCAACCATTCGATTGCCTCGTGGCTAACTGAACACTCGATTCCTACAAAAAGGGACTGCAAGTTACGGGAATAGCTGATGCGAAACAATAACTTTTGCCTCTGTAATCAGTGGATTTAAACATTTTATAACACGTTTAAAAACCATCTTTCAGACTACTGATTCCCAACTATTTATACACCTGTCTTTCAAAGATTGTGAGCGAAATCATCCTATGAAAAGGATCACTACATGCCCTGGTTTAGGTGAACCATTTCATCCTTCGTCCCGTACAAACAGGGCGAAATTGTGGCTATTCAATCCAGAATAGTGAAAAACTTAGTCATGTCCGGGCAGAAAACCACAGAAATTATTATAATTTCGAACCCGAACCCTGCCTAATTGTATTAAACTTAACCTATATGACAAACCCGGAACAGGATAAAGACCAGGACTCCAAAAAGGTCATTGTTGTCATTGTTATCACCATTTTATTGGGTGTCAACGCATTGCTGTTATGGCAATTCTTCGACAAAAAGACACACCTTGAACAAGTGTCCAGAGAACTGGATACCACCATGGCTGAGAAAGAATCTCTTTCAGCTGAGTTACAGCGTGTGAAAACAGAATACGAGAAGCTGAATCAGGAAAATGCAAGCCTTCAGAATCAGCTTTCCGCCAAGGATGAAGAGATCCGCCTGAAGATTGCTCAGATTCAAAAACTGATTGCTTCTGGTGATGCTGTACAGCTGAAAAAGGCAAAAGAGGAACTGGCCGCACTGAAAACGTTAAATCAAAATTATATCGCTCAGGTCGATTCACTGAAATCTGCGAATAAAATATTGTCTGAAGAAAATGTTTCATTGAATCAGAATCTTTCTACGGCTAATACGAAAGTTACAAGTCTTACTCAGGAGAATAGTTTTCTGGCTAATAAAGTAGCCATTGCATCTGTTTTGAAGACAGCTAACCTGCGCGCCTTCGGTGTGCGCTATAAAAGCAGCGGAAAAGAAACAGAAACAACAAAAGCCAAAAGTACCGACCGTATTAAAACCTGTTTTACAATTACAGAAAATCTGGTGGTGGAGAAAGGTCCTAAGGATATTTTCGTGAGAGTGTTGAGTCCAGATGGTGCAGTCATGTCTACTTCTAGCGAAACGTTTATCTTCAATGGTCAGGCTACGCTTTATACGACCAAGGAATCGATCATGTATGAAAACCGTGATACCGATTTATGCGTTTATTGGGAAAAAGGCAATACCTATAATACCGGCAAGTATACGATCGAACTGTATTGCGAAGGAAACCAGATTGGTGTTGCTACCCTTGAACTGAAATAAACAACTATTCTTTAATCAGTCTCCGGCATTTTTTCTCTTTTCCGTTTTTCAGTGTCACCAGATAGGTACCCGGTGATATCGTTCCTGTATACAGTATAAATTGCCGGGACTCATATACAGCATGGATGGTTATCAGTCTGCCTGCTAAATCTGTGACCGCTATTTCATCACTTTCTGTTGCCGGAACAATCACGTACTCGTGGCAGGGATTCGGATAAAGTAATCCATCTGATGGATAGAGATCAGCTAACTGGGAGGTGAAATCAATTGTTTGCGAAACCGTGTTGGATTTTAAAGGTATTCCAGAATCAGAAAATGCCATCGCAGTATTATTTACCAATACACCGGGTGGTGAAAATGGAAATGTATTTAGTGAAAAGATCAGTTCAATGACCGACGAGTCGGCAACGGATGTATCCATCAGGTTTATATTGTAATACTGGAAGGTCAGCAGGCGGCCCCTCGTAACAAGTCTGAAACCTCTGTTTGAGTAATCAATGCGCAGGCTTGACATGTCACAATAAGCAGAAACCTCATCTTGCAAAATCAGGTTGGACTTCCTCCCGGGACCTTCGTTGGTATAACGGAGATGATAATACAATCGTTCCCCGGCATGTATATATCTGGGCCCGCCAACGCCTTCAGGAATAACCATTTTTGAAAACGGACCGGTTGTTGAACCTACCTTTGTCGTACATGCATAAGCGTTATTGCTCAGATTAACATCCGTAAATCCGGGTGATGCGAATAAGAAGCCCTGATTGATCAAACTGTCGGCTGTAACCGATGACGGCAATTGTAACTGTACCTTGTACAGTGAATCTGTGAACGGGTAGATGGTCTGACTAAACCACGTCACCGTATGATTCACCGGATCATGTATTCCGTTGGCCGGTGAAAAAGACTGGAACTGGAGATTATTATCGTATGCAACCTGAAACTGTCCTTTACAGGTATCATTTCCATTGTTACGCGCCAGTAAAAATAAGGTGAAAGGTTCGCCGCTTACAGGTGTTCGTTCAGGGATCAGCAACGCCTCTAAATCAGAAATTAACAAAGTAGTTTGTACTGCAAATGGTACTATTCCGGTTCCATTACCCCCTACATAAACATATTGGGTATCCGGAACAATATGGCAACCCGTCAAAGGCGTCTCCGGATAAATATTGTAGCTTCCGTCCGGTATAAGAGTTGAAAAATCTCCGTTTTTATCCGTGACCGCTCTGAAGACCGCACCGGTTTGCTGGTTTTTTGCTGCAATAATAAATCCTTCCATATTGCGGTCAATTAATGCTGAAAACAATGAATCACCATTGACGTCTTTAAACAGTTTACCACTGATTCTTGATTGCTGTACAGCTACTCCCGCATCAAACCGATGATTAATACTGGCGCCTGCCGGATCATACCGGTAATAAGCCGGAGAAGAAAACTCATCACCATTCCCACCTGTAGGGAATGCAGATGCGGCAAAAGGAGGCAATGCGAGTTTATATATGCCTTTGTTATCTGGTTCTGTTGTATTCAACAGTATTTGCATTTTATAACCCGGTTCACTGAAAAACGACTCCTGTTGATCTCTTATCCCATCCCCATCTTCATCCTCCCAGAATATACCAGTGAGGGTATCCGCAGTTAAATAACAGGTATCCTGAATTAGTACAGGCTGGTAGATCGTGTAATCACCTCCTGCTCCGTCCTGCATTTTACTACAAATCAAAGACTGCCCCGCCAGGCGGTAACGGCCTTTGAATTCAGCAGGAGCAAAAACCCATTGGCCAAGGCCTGTATGATTTCCGCTCAGAATTCCTGCACCGGGATGATACAGATAATTGAACGGATCATCAAAACTAATCTGTGTATAGGGTGATGTGGTGACCGGCAACACAGAAATGGAATCACAGGATAAATGGGTTAGTGCCGGCCCTGTTAGCTGGATGTTGGAATATCCGTCACCGGCATGTACCCTTCGTGCAGCATTGCCAACACTTCCATTTCCTGTACTGAATGTTACAAAATAAAGACCTGGAGAGGAGAACGTATGCAACACGGCAAACCCGCTGGCACCGGTGCCGTCACCGAAATTCCACTCCGGCTGTTGAGCGTTTCCTTCACCAAAGTACTTTGCGGTAAAAAACTGGGTTAATCCATTGCCGTTAGTCTCTATTGTGGAGAACAGCTGTTTTGAGGTGTTCAGGTAGTAACCGGCCCTTCCTGCTCTGCAGGTATCTCCGGTGGCCGGATTGACAATAGTCAACGATAATGCTACATGATGTATGCCTGCCGCAGGAAAATCTGAAAACCGGAAAATGGTATCGTAAACCGTGGTACTTCCGTTGATGGTCCAGACAGCCGCAACAATATTCCAGCCGGATGAAACAGTTGTGGATGAATAACTCAAATATGCTGCTACCGGTTGCCCGTTTACAGAATCAGCCGCTACAGTTGTGACTACATTGGCTACCCCGCATTGGGCCCTGCAACTAAACGGGTCGGACAGAATACCGGTAAGAAGTAACAGCAATCGGATAATGGAACAACGCATTGTTTAAAGGTAGGAAGATTTTTTCATTCCGGCGAACCGCATTTGTATTTCTGTTTCTGCTGAGTCAATTTCAGAAAAAGGCGCGTACTTGTGCTCCGCCGGTATGGATAGTTTTTAAGCCCGCTGGCCTGCGGCCTTCGTAATTAACTGAAATCTGCAAGCCTGACCCTAAGTTGCGTTGCAGACTGAGTCCCCAGGTATAGTTGAGCCCTGCTTTTAATCCTTCCAGCATCTCAAAAGCAATGGGTGTATTGGTTTCCGCATTGTAGGTGATATTCACCAGGTTAAAATGTCCACTGATCTGGCCTTTCCGGAGGCTGTTGTACCGGCACTCAAGTCCTGCATCCTGTAACCCTGCCCGCTCTCCCATTCCTTCAGTCTGCACATTTTTCTTTTCCTGATATTTACAGGAAAGGGTGATGCGATAAATGCTGCCCGGCTGAAAATTGAACTTCGTTTCACTTAACAACCCATCAATGCTGTAGTTTCTGGTGGTAAAGGTTTCTGCAGCACTGTATCGGTTGCTCATCTCCGCTTTCTCCTGTACCCCCAGCCATCGTGTGATATTCCAGCGTACTGTTGACGACCATGAGCGGTTGGTGCGCGTCTCAATTCCACTTGCCAGCAACTGCCTTGATTGCTGCTCCTGCCGGGTAATATCCGCTGCAAAAACACTGCTGCTGCGGTCGAAAAATAATGTATGGCGGCCATTGGTCTGGGTGGTCAGCAGGATGCTGTCAGGAATGGACGACACTACCGGATTCCAGGCTTCCCATCCTCCATTACCGGTGATCCGGTTGTCATACCTGACCGAACTAAGGAGGCTGAATTTTGTAAGGAATGGCTTTTTCGTCCCGGTAAAAAGCACAGCCGGATTGATATTCAGCACGGCATTGCTTTGATTAAAATACACCTTCACATATTCATCAGTTGAATTGAAGATACGAATGTACTTTGCCTGATCCGGAAAAGCAGCTATCTCAAATTCATTCAATTGAGGTACGCCATCACCGTTATAGTCGTTCCAGCTGTAGTTGCCCGTGCCGGAAGCGACCTCCACAAAACTGTACACTTTCCGTGGTTCCCGCCCTGTTCCTCCTTCATAAAAAACGGATAAGGTCAGAAACCCTTTGGCAGTGTTTAGATTATATTCAATTCTTCCGGTAATGGATTCTTCCGGCTTCACCGCTGTATTTGTAGTATCTACCACTTTCAGATTCCGGTAATTTCCCAATAGCCCGATTTTCTGGCGCAGGCCCTGATTCCATCCCACACCAAAAGAGGCCATATCAGCTGTGGTGACATGGCTGAAACCGGTGACTACTGCAGCGTCATCTTCTCTCCTGCTGACTGATCCTTTCAGTTGCAGCTTAACGGTGTCAGGACGGGTAAAATATACTTCGCCGATACGAAAGTGAAATGCATTGGCAGCCAGAGTATCCGACCCAACTTTTTTCTGTGCGTTGCGCTCCTGCTCAATACGAATGCCGGGAATGAAGGAACCGATGCGGTATGACAGATCCTCACGGTGACGCAGGAACGAACTTTCAGCATTCCCGCCTTTCGCGCTCAGCAGACTGGCATCCCATTTTCCGGCGAAGTGTCCGGTGCGCAGTTGTCCCCCGGTGACCTGCATGAGGCCATTATAGGTATCTCCCCGTAACAAGGAACGGACACCATATCGGGCTTCTCCGGTTTTGGAATGACGAATCCCGATCTGTACGTTAGAAAGCCATTCTTTATCAAATGCACTTTGGCCCGTCAGGTTCCAGTCGCGGGTGTATTCTACCGGTCGGTACACCTCCACCGGACGAAAGGTGGCATCATTGACTTCTGTCTGCAGCGTAAGAAAATAATTCCAGCCATCCGGTTGCAGGATGTTAAATGGATGTGCATGATCAAAAGTGAGCCGGGCTGCATAGCCATCGTCGTTGGCTTTGTCCTTCGTGGCAAAGCGGTTGATATCGTCTTTGGATGCGGCCAGCTCCACCGCCAGCTTTGTCTTTTCAGAGAAGTCATACCGGACAAATGCGGAAGCCATTTGCCGTTGTTTCGGAGAGATGAGCAACTGCACCGGTTCATACGTGCCCTGAGGGATGCCATTCACCGGAGCTACCCAGCGATATACCCTGCCGTTGGCGGTACCGTCGGTGGCAATATAATTTCCTTTGTTGGTACCAACATTGCTGAATGAAACCCGGTAATAAGCACTATCGGCACTGGTGGAATACACATAGATTTGCGGATAGACGATACCGTTAACTGTTGTATCCCGCTTTGCGTACAGTATCTCATTGGCATTGTAGGCAACACTGTCGGCTCCTTCCGTCACTGCCAGCTGCAGGCTATCACCGGCGTTCTTCAGGGTAAGCTTGTCTTCTTTTGTCAGATCCTGTTGCAACGGCTGGTTTTTACTGTCCTGCTCTGAGTACAGATTGACACCGGCAAAGAGTTTATCCTGTTTCCAGTTGGCAAAGCCGGTGACCAGCGTGCGCGCATAATTCCGGTCGGCGTATTGGAATTCAACAATGATCCGCATGTCTTTGTTGATGAGTCGCCGGGTGGTAAAGGTGATTTCGGCGGTGTTGTAGTCGATGATATAGTCACGGTCCTGGCCCCGCTCCAAGAGTAATCCGTCGATGAATACTCTTTCGGAGTTCGACATCACAATGATGAACTGTTCATTTTCGGCACCGCGCAACCGATAGGGTCCCTGATTCGATTCTATGCCGGCGATGATGTTGCGGGCGAATTTTCCCCGCGATACTGCTGCTCCGATTCCCGCGTTGATGATGCCCGCTTTTCCATTCGCCAGCTCCAGCCGGTCGGTATAGGTATAAAGTCCGCCCTGTGCTTTTTTGAAGTATCTCATAAAATAGCCTTCCGGATTCCGTACATCATAGTCGCCGGCAATGAGTTTATGTTTGTCGGTACTGAGCTGGATAAATACCCGGTCGAATTCCTGCAACTGCTGAGTATTCCCGTCGGCCTGTACCGGAATATTCTCGTCGGTGATAGCAGCCAGCACGTCGATGTTCCCTCCTATTTTTCCGGCCAGCTGCAGGTTGAGACTGGAATTCACCACTGCATCCTGATTGGTGCCGATGGTGAGTCCGCGGGAGATGGATCCCGAACGGGTCAATCCGTCAAGTCCGAACAGACTGCCTTCCCGCGCTATGGCTTTCTCCGTATAGATCGTTCCTCCGGTGGGAGATGCGGGCGCGTCGAGCAGTTTCCGGTCGCGGAGATAACGGGGCGAAGTGAATGAAAGCGGATAGACCCGGTAAAGCACGAAGAGAGAATCACCGTCTTTGAGTGAAGGGACTGAATCTCTATAGACGAACAATTTGGCATTCATCTCGTGCAGAGCATACGCCGATGTTGAAACCGGATTTCCATCCAACTGCAGGATCAGCGATCCCGGAATAATGCTCAGGGTATCGAGGGAAATGGTGTCCCCTTTGAAGGCGACAAAACGCGTGCGCAGATTCCCCTGCTCCTGTGCTGAAACAGAAGCGGAGAGCCACAGGAATATTCCCAATAAGACCGCTGAATGGATATTTTTCAATCGAGGTTAAAAATAGGAAGACGAATGCAGACTTACAGAACGATGAACAAGAGGTTTTCCGTCTGTGGATTGTGTAAAAGTCGGGTCGTAATGCTAAATTCGTCCCCCCATGGCATCACGAAAAATCATAACCTATAACGTCAACGGCATCCGTTCCGCGCTCAGCAAAGGTTGGATGGAATGGCTGCGGACCATCAATCCTGATATTGTTTTACTGCAGGAGATTAAAGCCGAACCCGGACAACTCGACCTTCCCGTTTTCGACAACGACGGCTATTTCAACTACTGGCATCCGGCGCAGAAAAAGGGGTACAGCGGTGTGGCCATCTTCAGCAAACAGGAACCCGACCATGTAGAAATCGGCTCCGGCAACCCCGATATCGACGCAGAAGGAAGGATCATCCGTGCGGATTATGGAAAGATGTCGGTCATGAGCGTGTACGTGCCCAGCGGCAGCAGCGGAGAAGAAAGGCAGGATTACAAGATGGAATGGCTGGCCTGGTTCGATGAATACATCGCTACGCTGAAGAAAAAACGCAGCAAGCTGATCATCGGTGGCGACATTAATATTTGCCATAAACCCATCGACATCCATAACCCGGTGAGCAATGCCAAAAGCAGCGGCTTTTTACCCGAAGAACGCGAATGGATGGAACAGTTTTTCAAAGGCGGGTTCATCGACAGTTTCCGCCATTTCAATCAGGAACCGCATCAGTACACCTGGTGGAGCTTCCGTTTCAATGCCCGCGCCAAAAACTTAGGCTGGCGTATCGATTACCTCATGGCCAGTAAAAACCTCGCGAAGAATTTAAAACGCTGTGTGATTTTACCTGAAGCCAAACACTCGGATCATTGTCCGGTGTTGCTGGAGGTGGATTTTGATTAAAAAATAACAAGCCTGAGGTTTAAACCTCAGGCTTGTTATTTTTTAATCCGCTCTGATATATTCTTCATCATCCTTCGCATAAAAGAAGCTGAGTGCTTTATGCTTATCGAAGAAAGCTTTGAGATCGGCCGAAGCAGTAAAGGTTTCCTTGATGTTTTCGGTAACAGGCGAAAGTACAAGCTTTGACCCGCTGGGAGTCAGTTCCATTTTATAGAAATAGTAGGTGCGTGAACCTTCGTTGCTCGCGTCCCAAACATTCAGAAAACGTACGCCGTTCACATTCGACAGAAAGCCGTAATACGTCGTGGCCGACTCACTTTCATTCTTTGGTTGCTTCACGATCTGATACGTAGCATCGTCGAATTTGGTCACGATATAATTATAATCGTTTCCGCTTTTCGGCTCCCATTTCCCGAGGAGTTTTTCATCCACTTTCGCTTCACCACCATCGATGGCTACTTCAGAACTGTACGGACAACCGGAAAACAAAACGGCAAGGAATAATAAACAGAGGGTTAGGTAATTTTTCATGGTAAATTTTATTGCTGGTGGCTGAGCGGAGCCGAAGCCACCGGTTGGAGTATCTTACATTACACTCAGCCACCGGTTATTTTTTTTTCCTGCGGTGGCTGCTCGCTCCGATCGAAGCATCGGGGAACGGAGAAATAAAAGTAATAAAAAGCGCAATATGGGGATTGCCCGTCCGTTTTTTACATTTGCCGAAACAAAAGGCCTGATTTGAGCCAACTACGCGCCCTGGCCGGGCAAACAGCCATTTACGGACTCAGCAGCATTGTGGGGAGGTTATTGAATTATCTCCTCGTTCCGCTGTACACCCGTATTTTTAGTCCGGGCGATTATGGCATCGTTTCTGAGTTCTATGCCTACATCACTTTCCTGATGGTGTTGTATTCGCTGGGTATGGAAACCGCCTTTTTCCATTTCTCCAATAAAAAGCTGAAGCAGGAAAATGTATATGGCAATGCACAGATGGCCATGACCCTGGTGTCGGTGGTGATGACAATTTTCCTCCTGCTAATCTCGGGACCACTATCAGGGGAAATGGGCTATGCAAAGCATCCTGAGTTTCTCCGTTACATGGCGCTGATTCTGCTGTTCGATACGCTGAGCAATCTGCCCTTTGCCCGTCTCCGTCAGCAAAACAAGGCCTTGCGGTTTGCCCTCATCAAGCTGTTCGGCATCTTCATCAACATCGGACTCAACCTCTTCCTCCTCCTGGTATGGCCGAAGTTTCACACGGTGAGTACCGGCGAAACCGTGGGATATGTGTTTGTAGCCAATCTGGCGGCGAGCGGACTCACCCTCCTTCTCCTTTATCCCGAGTTGAAACAGATGCAGGGTCCCTACGACAAAAAGCTGATCCGTGAAATGCTGGTATATGGTTTTCCGCTGCTGATAGCAGGCTTTGCGGGCATGATCAACGAAACGCTCGACCGTGCCATCCTGAAATACCTCGTGACCGATAAATCACAGGCAATGACCCAACTCGGGATTTACAGCGCCTGTTATAAACTCAGTATCCTCATGACCCTTTTCGTACAGACGTTCCGTTATGCCGCTGATCCGTTTTACTTCTCACAACAAAACAAAGAAAACGCACGCCCGCTCTTTGCCAAAGTCATGAATTATTTCGTGCTGGCAGGATGCATCATTTTCCTCGGCGTGATGCTCTATCTCGACATCATCAAACTCTTCATCGGCGAGAAATACTACGACGGGCTCAAAGTCGTACCCGTATTATTGGCCGCGAATCTCTTCCTGGGTATTTATCTCAACCTGAGCATCTGTTATAAACTCACCGGCAAGACCTACTACGGCGCCTGGCTCTCTATCTTCGGTGCACTCATCACCATCGTATTCAACATCTGGCTGATCCCGGTGATGGGCTACATGGGTGCAGCCTGGGCAACGCTGATCTGCTATGCATCGATGATGCTGCTCTCCTGGATAAAAGGACGTGAGATTTTTCCGGTACCCTATGATACCAAACGACTGCTCGTAATGATGGGTTTAGCCGGAATGAGCTGGATGCTGTTTGAACTCCTCAAGGGCTGGACACATTTCACCGGAATGAAAAGCTGGCTGATGGCCTTTCTGCTGTTAGCCGTTTACACCGGCGGCATGTGGAAATACATTGGAGGCATGACCGAATTACCACTACTCAAACGCAAGAGCAATACGTGATGGAATATTTTACAGCACCACTGAACGAAACACAGTTTACTGAAAAGATGCAAGGGAACACGCCCGTGCTCGTAGATTTTTTCGCCACCTGGTGCGAGCCCTGTGCATACCTTGATGAAATACTGGTTGAACTGGAGAAGCGTTTGGGCAATAAAATCCGCATCGTGAAAATCGACGTAGATCAGCAGCCGGATCTTTCACGGGCATTGAGAGTGATGAGTGTACCCACTTTGATGATTTACAAAAACGGTGAATTCAAATGGCGCATGGCCGGTTTCAAGCTGGCACATGAGATGGAAGAAGAGCTGAGGCAGTATATAGACTGATCAAAGCGCTTTCAATCCATTATGCGCGGATGCACGGATCATTTCCCTTTTACCGGGAGGACCCGGCACCTTCTGTACTTCGAATCCGACCGCTTTCAATGCCCGCTGCACATCGCTCTTTGCAGAATACGTGACCAGCACACCGTTAGGGGCCATTGCCGCCATGATGTTGCGAAACACCTCTTCCGTCCAGAGTTCAGGCTGGATACGCGGAGCAAAAGCATCGAAATAAACAAGATGATAACGGTAAGGGCTATCCGAAAACTCGCGGACATCCGTCAGCCTTTTTTCCAGTACAAAATCCTCGCTGATCTCCGCAGCTACATTAAACGGAGTATCGTGCATGCGTTCAAAAACGGTATCGTCCGCCGGATAACCGGTGGAGATGGAATAATTCAGGGGCTTCAGCAGGTCGGGTGATACCGGATGCGTTTCGAGCGCGGTGTACCATACTTGCAGTTTATGTTTACGGGCTTCCTGAAACGTGAGCAATGCATTCAACCCTGTACCGAAACCTATCTCCAGAATATTTAACTTCAATCCAAACCGCACAAAGGCCTCTTTCAATCCCGCCTCAATGAATACATGCTTTGATTCCGTTAAAGCCCCGTGTCGAGAGTGATAACTCTCCTTCAGATCGGCAATATAGATCGTGACCGATCCGTCACCTGTAATGAAGGTTTCTTTCATAAAAACGAGGTTTGGTTATGGTAAATGTAATTTCAAAATCGATACTTCCTACCAAATCGGGTAAAATTTTTGGAAAATGGGCGGATTTGCGGGGAAAATGCTGCAAAAAAGGAAAATTTAACCTGACACAAGGGCGAGCAGACAATACCAGATATCTCTTGCCTTTGAGTCTATCGACCTAAAAAAAGTGATATTCTGATTTGAATTATTGCTTCAAAATTTCAAAGACATCTACTTTCTTACGCGAGAATATTTTCACAGTGTAAAGGCCAGAACTAAGAAAGCTTATGTCAACCAAGGAGTATTGTGAACGAATTTTAGCCTGCACATAAACCTTTCTTCCATTCTTATCAAAAATGGTTACAGAATACTCATTATTTACATCATAATGCACAGTCTCAATGGTAATAAACGAAGAGCTTGGATTAGAACATATGTTAAATGAAGCTTCTTCACTCAAATGGGTTTTTGTGCTATCAATATCAGTTTGTGTGTTTGATCCATTAGGATTAATTTAACTCACTTTTCATTCAATCCGACTTCCATTCGCATCGAATGAATAAATTATAGTTTGAGATTTCGCAATGCCAATTTGTAATAAAACGAGTAGTATTATCAAATGATATAATTTCATACCTTTATGTTTTATTCAATATTTTTCCTCATTAGCCAGTTCGAATTGTCATTTGGGAATGATACTTCTTTAGTTGTAAATATTTGCACATCGATAGGCATTAAAACATACCCTTGCTTATAGGAGCTGTTGGCACAAGCATTATTAAATTCAGAACTTGAAATAATAATTGAGCCATCTTTAAGGGTCATTCCAGCCAATTGATGAACAGTGTATATAAACGGGCTTCCTCCACCACACCCAGTATCATCAAAAAATTGAATTACAATTGAATCTTTCAATAGTTTGTATCTTCCCCAGCTTACATTACTTCTTGCTCCAAATTGTCTATGCGACATTTGATTCCAAAATTCTTTCTTATGGTGAAGTGCACAAAACCCGTCATTATAAAATATCATGCCATTGATAAAGAATTTATTCCCTCTTTCTACTCTTTCGAAATAACGGGAATTAGAAAAATAGACACTCGAATCATTAGAATTACAAGTCCAATAATCTTTGTTTATCCATCCAATAGGTAGGCAAGCTTGTAACAGCATCAATTTGAACAACAAAGCCATTATCAACTTAAAGCTATTGGTCATATTACTAGTAGAATTTATAAGAAGCTGTACCGAAATAAATATATCCAGATGGAGTATTTTCATAAGGAGTAACAAAGTATGGACTCATAGCTGCATCACTTCCCTATAATTTTGGAATATTAAACCACACATGCATTCCGTTTTGAAATAAATCCTGGAAGGTTGGTGCATCAATACTATATCGATAAATCGTTCCTAAGTTATCTCTAACACCGATGAACAGTGGGCTACTTAAAACTTTGGCTGTATTGTCATACGCTCCCTTTGGATTAGGACCCCACATTGATTCATAGTTTTGATTACTTTTTGCTTCCAGTACATCGGAGTGATCTGTAGTATAAATTACTGTACCAATACTAAAACGGAGTATCGTGCATGCGTTCAAAAAAAACATCGTCTGACGGATAACCGGTGGTAATCCCGTAGTTCAGAGGTTTCAGCAGGTCGGGTGATACCGGATGTGTTTCGAGCGCGGTGTACCATACTTGCAGTTTATGTTTACGGGCTTCCTGAAACGTGAGCAATGCATTCAACCCTGTACCGAAACCTATCTCCAGAATATTTAACTTCAATCCAAACCGCACAAAGGCCTCTTTCAATCCCGCCTCAATGAATACATGCTTTGATTCCGTTAAAGCCCCGTGACGAGAGTGATAACTCTCCTTCAGATTGGCCATATAGATCGTGACCGATCCGTCACCTGTTATGAAGGTTTCTTTCATAAAAACGAGGTTTGGTTAGGGTAAATGTAATTTCAAAATCGACACTTCCTACCAAATCGGGTAAAATTTTTAAAAAAGGCAGGATTTAACGGGAAAAAACATCAAAAAGCGAACGCAATGATGCAATCTTGGTATTAATGCTGATCAACGTTTCAACATCTTCTCATAACGTGCGATCCAGTCTTCCGGTGTCATTTTTGCCGCCAGCTCACCGATCAGTTCAAAGGGAATTTGTTCGGGTTTTTTAAAACGCAGACAACTTTTTCCCATATCCAGTTTTCCGGGAACCGCCTTCGCATATGCATCCGTAAACCATTTCATCAGCTTCTCATCCGCATATAATCCCATATGATAAACAGCAATAAAATTTTTCTGCGAAGCCACATTCATAAACGGCAATGGAAGTTTCGGATCACAATGATAACCGTTGGGATAAATTTTATGCGGCACCACATAACCAATCATTCCGTAGTTCATCTCTTCCTTAAAACCTTTCGGTAAATTTTTCTTGATGACTTTCCGCAATTTATTAATTGCTTCCCGGCGATCTTCCGGAAGTTCATCCACGTACGCTTCGGGAGTAGAGGCTTTGCTTTGCATGATTCAACTTTGGATGACTAAGGTATGTATTTTTCCAATAGCTGAAGAGGAGCATCCCGCACGAAGTGCGGGAGGGGAAGAGGAGCAAGAGAGGAAGAGGAGCAAGAGGGGAAGAGGAGCATCCCGCACGAAGTGCGGGAGGGGAAGAGGAGCAAGAGAGGAAGAGGAGCAAGAGGGGAAGAGGGGCATCCCGCACTTCGTGCGGGAGGAGCAAGAGTTGGTAGTGGCCGGTCGCGATCGGCTATGCGGAGCGTACACAAATTAAATCTGCGCCCATCAGCTCGATCAGCGTCAGCCGAAGGCGGATCGGTGTTCCCGTGGTTGAAGAGGGGAAGAGGAGCCTCCCGCACTTCGTGCGGGAGGAGCAAGAGTTGGTAGTGGCTCGTCGCAACCAGCCATGCGGAACCTCCACACGAATATCAAGTGATGGTAGTGGCTCGTCGCGATTGGTTATGCGGAGCGTACTCAAATTAAATCTGCGACCATCCGCCGGATCAGCTTCATCTGCGTTCCCATTAGCCATCTCGCCCTGTTGGACATAAAATAAAAAGAGGAATCAAGTTTCCTTGACTCCTCTTTGTTATGGTTGACCCTTCGGCTATGCGCTTGTTTTCAATGGTGCTCAGGGACCGCCCTTCGGCTATGCGCTTGTTTTCAATGGTGCTCAGGGACCGCCCTTCGGCTATGCGCTTGTTTTCAATGGTGCTCAGGGACCGCCGACCAGGGCTTCCCGAGGCTACGCTCGGGATAAATCCTTCGGCTATGTTTTAGTTTTTCATCGGTGCTCAGGAACCACCCTTCGGCTATGCGCTTGTTTTCAAAGGGGCTCAGGGACCACTTCTCGCTCTGGTCGGAATAAAATAAAAAGAGGAATCAAGTTTCCTTGACTCCTCTTTGTTATGGTTGACCGACCAGGGCTCGAACCTGGACTTTTCTGAATCAAAATCAGATGTGTTGCCAGTTACACCATCGGTCAATCCGAACTTGGCGGTGCAAAAATACATAATTTCTGCATTTAAAAAAGAGGAAATGAACAAGGAATTGGCACAGAGGCATAAAAAAAATGCCCCTGCTTAGCAGAGGCATTATGGTTTGATTTTCAATTTATTAGCTATTTACAATAACCTTCAGCTTGGTGCCTGGCTTGATGTCGGCGTTGCGTAAATTGTTGATGTCCTTGATCATTTCAACGGTGACCCCATCGTACCGCTTCGCGATGTTCCATAAGGTATCGCCCGGTTGAACCACATGGTAGATGAATTTTGGTTTGGCCAGATTTGTCGCCATCTCATTTGATTCATCAGAAGCTTTTACCTGTTCACTGTCGCGGGAGGCCGTATCATTATTATTTGACTGTGCCAGAGCAGCCGTATCCTTCATGCCCGAATCTTTCTTCACCGCTACATTTTCAGGAGCCGGAACTTTTACTGCTACCTTCGTTTTAACATAGGCATAAACAATGAGCTTTTGTCCGGCTCTCAACGTGGAAGAACGCAAACGGTTAAGTTTTTTCACCTCCGTTACGGTCATGTCGTATTTATTCGCAATCACACTCAGGTGCTCACCACGACGTACAGTATGGGTCTTCTTTACCCGCTTGGTTACTGTTTCGTATTTAACGGTGGAACTGTTATCGTTGGAAGCTGTTACATCGCTGTTATCATCGTCGTTGCGGTAGCGGTTGTAAACAGGCATCACGGGACGTGCAGGCGGAACAGACTCTGCAAAAATCTGTTCTTGTTGTGCCATGTACATGGCCATCTTGTTAGTCGGTAAACGCAGTACATAATCTCCGCCAACATCCGGAATCATCTTGCGCTTATAAATCGGATTCAGATAGCAGATCACATCGATTGGAAGATCCAGCGTACGTGCCAGTACATTGAAGTTTACAGGACGATCAACACGAACAGTATCAACTTCAAAGTATGAATACGCTGGAGATACCGGATACAGGTTATGCTCTTTCGAATAATTCATCACATATGTAACCGCAATAAAGGCCGGAACATATCCGCGTGTTTCCTTCGGAAGATAAGGCATCAACTCCCAGAAATTTGTTTTACCACCCGAACGTTTGATCGCACGGTTTACATTTCCAGCTCCACAGTTGTACGCGGCAATTACCAGCAGCCAATCACCATAGATGGCATACATATCTTTAAAATACTGACAAGCCGCATGTGTGGCTTTCACCGGATCACGACGATCATCTGTATAACTGGTTACTTTCAGATCATAGATAATACCGGTGTTGTACATGAACTGCCAGAGACCGGTAGCACCTACACGTGAAACAGCAATCGGATTGAGTGCGGATTCAACAATGGAGAGATATTTAAATTCGAGTGGCAGTCCTTCCTTATCGAGGATCTCTTCGTACATCGGGAAATACAGATTCGATAATCCCATGGCCCGCTGCGTGAGTCCGCGCTTGCGAATCGCATAGAGATCGATAAACTCTTTTACGTGACGGTTATACGAGAGTGGAATCGGCGACTGCAACGCATTGATGCGCTCAGTATATACCTGATCGCTGAAAGAAGGTACGGATCCCGGAACGACTGCATTCGGATCGAAGCAGTTTGCATCCAGCTGATTGTAGCGCACCACGTGTGTGAGCGTTACCAAACTATCCAGCATGTCAACAATAGGATCGTATGTTTCTTCGGTAGAATTGGCCGGGACGATTTCACGGCTTTCCTGCGCTGGTGCAACCTGAGAGAATCCCAGGAATGCAGTGAGGGCAAGAAGTCTGAATTTACGGTTCAATTTCATTCGGTTTTCTGGGTCTTAAGGAACCAAGGGGGTGGTTACGGTTAAGATCGTTTAAAATTAGACGAAAGGCGGGATACTTTCCTGGCTTTCTTTCACAACTTTTAAAACCAGTAGCATGGATAACTTATTGTTACCGAACACTTAACTTAGTTTAAAAGTTGCAGGTTTTCCGTGGGGAATAAGAAGTAGGGTGATTTCTTACTCCTGTACAATAAATGCCGATAGGGACAGTTTATTGCCCGGAATCCACAAAGTTAAAAAGTTGGGGTGAATTGAAGTGAAAGTTGGGTGAATTTAACTAAAATAAGGCCCACGATTAAATCGCAGGCCCTTCGTTATTTGATCTGTTTTGTCTGAATTTTAGCCTTATTTGGCTACTGCATCAATGGCTGTTTTTGCCCGGTAAACCTTAATGTAATAAGGTACTGCACTGAAAATGAAGCCCATCACAACGAGGATATTGAGCAGCAGCAAACTTGAAATGTTTCTGAGTACCAGCGCAGTAAGGATAAAGCCAATGTTTACGAGATACAGTGTCAGCGCTGCTTCGCGGTGGGTAAGTCCCAGATCAAGCAATTGATGGTGAATGTGATTGCGGTCGGCCTGGAAGGGCGATTTGCCGTTCATGAGTCGGATCGAGAAAATCCGTGCGGTATCCGCCAATGGAATAATGAGAATGGCGATCGCCATAGCCGGACTTGACCGGAACGGGAAGGCATACGGCAGTGAAAGGAAGCTCATCTCCACGAAGTTGATGCAGAGGATGGCCAGAATAAGGCCGACAATCAGCGAACCGGTATCTCCCATAAAGATATTGGCCGGAGAGAAGTTATAGACCAGAAATGCGAGTAATGAACTGAAGAGGGCGAACGCCAGCAGGCAAAGACCCATCTCGCCATAATTGTAAAACCAGAGTCCGAAGGTGAATGATGCAATCGCTCCGATACCGCCCGCCAGACCATCAATTCCATCGATCAGATTGTAGGCATTGATGATGGTAAGGATTGTAAAGATGGATACTAATACGCTGAGCCAGTAAGGGATCTGGTAGATTCCAAGAATACCATATAAGCTGGTGATACGGATATCAGCAAAGAAGACGATGATCAGCGCCGCGAACAACTGACCATATAGTTTTTTATGTGCGGTAAGCTCCACGATATCGTCCTTGATACCAATGAAGAACATCACAATAATGGAAGCAATAATGTACTGTGCAGAAGCGCTTTCGAGTCCGGTGGAGAAGAAAGTGTAGCTGAACACCACACCGGCAAAAATCGCCAGACCGCCCAGGGTGGGAATACTGGACGCATGCGCCTTACGTTCAGTAGGTTCATCGAAAAGATTCTTGATCACCGATACCCTTATGATCGATGGGATCGCCATAAAGGTGATGATGAAAGCAGTTAAACAAGCGAATGTGATACTTAGCATAGAAATTCAGATCGTGACAAAAGTAAT
>WBZT01000328.1_pt1 | contig 40181 bp, 62 predicted proteins | sample 5204241 | NCBI WGS metagenome assembly WBZT01 (sample SAMN12344358, study PRJNA552823) | activated sludge metagenome | biome: Activated sludge suspended growth; feature: Nitrification reactor; material: Wastewater; isolation source: activated sludge from nitrification reactor of wastewater... | reverse complement strand
AAATATTTCTCATTGATCCACTTGAAATAATACCTGCTGAAGACTGTGGTGATCCAATGCGTGAGGAAGCTTTAGTTATAAAAAACTTAAAAGATTTAGCACAGGAAAAAGGCTTGATTATTATAATACTTCACCATGTTCGTAAAACTCAAAATGGTGGGGATACCTACATAAAGTCTATATCTGAAGTTGAAATACCTAAAATGCGTATTCCGGTTATGGATGATTTTAAAGGGCTGGGAAAAACAGTTAATCTTGCAACTGGCGTATGGGTAATCGTTAGGATGCAAACAGCAAAATCAAAAAAAGAAAGAAATAAAACACTTCTTAGAGTATTAAAAAATAGGTTTGGAGATCTTGGTGATGTGTATCTTGAATATCAGCCTGCTACCTTGAGATTTATTGAAGTGACAAAGGAAATGGAGAAGAAGGAAGCTATGGATAATATAACTTCCCCACTCTTTGCAGATGAAAATTTAAAAGAAAGTATTGACACACAATCGTAGTTGTGTAAGTATGTTTATATGACTAAAAATAAAAAATTATTTAGATTATTTTTATTCGCACTTTTAGGATTTTTATTATCTGCTAGTGGAGTAGGAATAGATCGTATAAATTTTTATATCATCGTTATGGTGATTGTTATGATTGATGTTTCTAAGGGTTATTAAATTTTTTGAAAGGGTAAAAAAATGGATACTAAATTACAAAAACCTCATACGTCTGATGTCGTAAAATCAAACGCACAAAGAGGCAATGCGTTAGGTACTATATTTGGTCTTGAGGCAGGTGATGTAAGGCTTCCTTATGTTTATTTAATTAGAGCAAATACCAAAAATGCAAGGCTCGCTGATGGCAAAAGACCCCCTGTTAATACACTTTTTCATTCCTTAAAAAAAGAATCATATGAATATTTAGATGTGCTTATAGCTCATGCAACCAAAGGTACTTCCCCTCAAAGAAGGCTTGATGAAGATGGGGATGAAATGACTGATGCTGAGGGAAATGCATTAATTGATAACAAGACCTGCTTTAGAGCATTAATACTTCCAGTAGATAATCCAGCACAGCCTTTTGTTACGACATTTAAAGGTTGGAATCTGTTTACTTCATGGAGAGAATTTGTATCATTATTGGCCTCTACTGGCAGAACTAATTTAGATGTTGTTGTACGCATGACCAGTAAAGAGCAGGAAAACAAAAGAGGTTTTACACAGGTATTTGATATGCAGATTTTAAGAGAGGCTACCGCTGAAGAACGAGAAACCATGTTAAAAGCATCAAATAGTCTAGGTTCTGTTACAGCGCGTGCAGTTGATGGTGAAGATGAGGCTGATGACGCAATAACTACAGAAGCAACTAGTGTCGATGAAATATTAAAAGATGATACGAATGTTGATCTGACAGGTACTCTTGAAGGTAATGAAACGCTTGACGAAATACTTAAAGAAGGCAACCACAGCTAGGACAGTTGGGGATTTCATGTCCCCATGCTTTAGGTGAGTTTTATTAGTGTTTACTCGCCCAAAGCATAGAGGTATGAAGCATTTGATAGTTTGTTGGGTGGTACATATCATTGAATGTGGGCTGTACTACCCGCCTAACTATGAAGTGTCCTAACTGCAAAAAAGAATTAAGACAGGAAGAAGTTGAAATAATGCAGAAGTACAAATTTGAGTTTTGTGTGGAGTGTAGGAGCAAAAAACAAAATGGACTTGGGAACAGATCTTAACTTTTTAGATGAGGCTTCATATAAAACTGCTGAGGATTGGAAACAATTAGAAGGTAGGTATGTTTATCACGATAAGCTTAAGGCATGGGTTAGGATTTATAGTGTAACTAGTATGCGTAGTTGGTATTTTATGGTCGGTAAGAAGGTTGTTACAGCCAAAATACCGCTTATTTATTTTATTAAGAAAGGGCTTGTTTCTGATGAACCAAGACTCAAGGGAAAAAACTAAACAACAAACTGCAGGAGAGGTTTTTATACAGAACGAAGCTAGTCAGAGAAGGGTTGCAGGTATAGTAGATGTGTTTGATGAAACATTTAATGATTTTTATTTATCAATGCATCATGTATTTAGAAGTCAGTACGGTAATTTTATAGAGCGTGTTTATTCTAAAATATGGTTATTTTTAAAATTTAGAAAGGCTATTTAATATGCAAAATGAAAATGAACGTAATGCTGAAGAGATGCGAAAAGTAGAAGGTTCACAGGTGATGGCCTCACCAAAGTTTAAATTAAAGGATAAAGCGGGTCGTGGGGGAAAGGTCATAAAGCTTAAAGAATATTTTGGATTTGTACCTGAAATTATAGTTATCCAGAAGGTGCATGGTGAAAGTAACACCATTATTGTAGCTGCAGTCTTAACAGAAGAAATGCTTGCTAAAGAATTAAAAATGAAGTCTAAAGATCAGCCTAAACCTGTTGAAGATAGTAGAGTTAAGGAAGCAGTAGAAAGGATAAAAAATGCTACTAACGAGCCACAGAACAACAATGAAGTGGAGTAATTTAAAAGAAAACAGGTGCCCTGTTTGTGGTAGGGATTGGCTGAAAACGGGAAATGCGGACTTTGACTCGCAGAACCATACGATTACTTGTAGGTGTAATTTTAAAATAACTGAGAAAAAGATGGCAGAAATTGTTAATAGTAAGGTTAATTCGGAAATAGAAGCTGGTTTGATTTATGCAAGGGGAAATACTGATGTTAATTAAAGCACCAGAATTTAAAGAGGATAGTAATCAGGAGTTTGTAGCTGCAGGATTTGCACTTGCAGTTTTGTTTTATGTTTTACTTGAGAGTTTTAAAGTTGGAATCAAGAAGGGGTAGCTCTTTAATTACTACTTTAAAGCTCTGAAATTAGGGCAAGGTTGAACTTTTGGATGCCAAGCCACTAGTTTTACAGTTTATTTATTTTTGAAAATTGAATATTTACCTTTAGAGGGCAGATCGGCCGTTCGACTCGGCGGGTCGGGTGTGATACCCCCTGAGTGACTAAAAGTGGTTAATAACAATCACTCCAGCGGGTACTGAGGCCGTAGAGCTAAGAGTAGGTAGGGAGACCACTACTTAGGGTGTCAGGGTATCTGGCGCACACCTCCTCGGGTAAGTATTTAATTCATTTATTTATTATTTAATTTGAAAGGCAAATATGAAGACAAGAACAAAGATCACAGTAAGGGATTTTGTTGGCGATAAGCTCAACACAAAGGAACTAGATGTTCAGAATACTTATCACATGGTGGTAAGGAAAATGAATACCATAGGGGACTATATGGAGGTACTTTTAAAGTCCGGCAGGCTCTTAATTGAAAAGAGCATGGTTTTACTTGTGGAAGAAATTGAAACCACAAAGACCACAGTATTTAGTGAAGAAGAGGAAGGAAACTAATCATGGATTCAGTAGTGATGACTCTCGTTGTTTTGATAGCAGTATTATTACTTTTAGGGCTTGTTATATACGATAATATGAAAGATAGAATGGAAAGAAATGCATTGATGTTGGATAAGCTTGTAACGGCATTGGGTGGAGATAATTATTGGATTTCTGAACGAGTTGTAATTCCAGCAAGTCTTTCTTCTTTAAAGGAATCTGAATTAGATACTGTAATGATGCTGGAAAAACTAGCAAATTCCTTGGGATATGTATTTGTACCAGAAAAGACTGAAAAAGACACTGTTGAAGCTCATTGGGAAAAGAAAGGTAAACATTAATATGCCAGATGTAACTACCACTGATGCTTCTGAAATGGTTGATCCCTACAAAAGAGATCCAGCTGAAATGAATCCTAAAGAGTACGATTTTAAGGACTTGATCGCAGCTGTTGCTAATGCATCTGAAATAGCCAAGATATTGATGGATGATGTTTTGTATGACCGTGTGGTACGCCCATTATCACTAGTTGTTACGCATCTTGATGATGCTCGTCATTGGGCAAGAGAAGGTAGTGAACTGTTTGTTAAACCACCTGTAGAGTAAATTGCAGGTCAAAGGCGAGTATCAATTGTGGGATATGCCCTGTACTGCAGTTCTCGCTTTATATGTCGGAACGGTGGTGCAAAACAGGACATATCGGTTTGGGGATACCAAGAAGTGAGAGCCTAGCACTTCAAAGAAAGTAAATTATATGGTTAAAAAATCAGAAAAACAATTAAAAAGAATGAACGTAGTTGTTACTGCTAGTCAGTACGACTGGTTACGCAAGCAGGCATTTGTTTTAAGAAAACCAATGTCCTCTATCTTTCGAGATCTAGTTGAAATTGCTATGCACCCGCAGGCAAAGGGAGAGTTAGATGCTGAAAAATCTAATGTTATTGCAGAAAGTTAAGAATGCCAAAAGATTTAGATATATTGGTAACAAAAGCGATATTAATTCTACTTTGTATTATGAGGGGTTTACTGTCCTAGATTTTTTATTTCGAAAGGATAAAGAGGCTTCATATCTTACGGTAGATGCCCAGCTTAAAGATCCTAATGCAGTTTTGCTTGTTTGTGATATGAAATATCTTTCAGATCATGTTGATGGAGTATTACAGGACTTTATAGACTATGTTTTGAAGGAGTTTGGCAACAATGTTTTGATCACGGATACATCACCAGATGGTAAGGAAATTTTAACAGCACAGGCAAGAGAGCAGGTAGTTAAGCACATGAAAGAAACTGTACCGTCAGTACTACTACTTTTGTTTAATCACTTTATGAAGGGTAGAAGAAAAAGATTAAATGAGCTTTTTGCAATGCCTACTTATAAATTTGTAATTAGAGAGCGAATTGTTGAAGGTAGCACATTTGAAACAGGTATTGAATGTTTGCTATGTGGTTATACATCATATAACAAATTAAATGTAGTTAATTATTATTGTGAGCATTGTTTTACTCACCATGAAAGGATTAAATGATTAAACCATTTCAAGAAACAGAAATAGCACAAACTTTTATATTACTTGGGTTTGAGCTAGATAGGGACTTTAAGTACGGTCATGTACACGTTTGGTATAAGGGTAGATTGGTCGCTACGTTTAAGTCTGTTGATTTCCTTGTGATTTACTGTTTTGAAGAAAAACCTACGTTAAAAGACCGTTTGGAGGCCCCTAGATATGAAATATTGGATGCATGGAAGGGTATTAGTAGGTGATTGATACTAAGATTATTTACATTTTAAAGTGCAGGATTTATTTTGCTATGGGACTGGATATATTTGTAGGAAGGCGTTTGGATGTGGATTGGCTTTATATGAGTAACACAGCTGTAAAGTTTAAATACAATAATTACACTTATGTTGTGCCATTAGATAAAATCTATGCACTTGAATATAAACAAGAGGATGTTACAACATCGGAAATACCGGTTTCAGGTACTGTTAATTTTCCTGATATTAATTTTATGACGGAGGTAAAAGATGCTCCACTTGCGGTCTGAGGATGAAAACAGTTCGTGTAGCTGCGGTTGCTTTGGCTGTGCACTACAGATAATTGGATTATTAGTTCTAATATTTTTATGGACACATCGTTTTGAAGTAATGCATATTGTTCTAAATAATTAGAAGGGGGTGATTTTTACGAAAACAGTTAAAACAAAGAAGGTAGTTAAGCATGATCCAAGAATTTGTGTTAGTTACAAAAGACTACAGACTATAAAGAAAGCGGCTAAAAGAGAAAAACTAACGGTAGCAAAGTTTGTTGAGAGGGTATTTGAAGCATCTAGTTTGCTGTAGTTTTGATGAAGGGGGAGAGCATTAAAATTATATGACTGCTATTAAAGAGATAATAAAATTAAGGATCTTACGATATCCATTTGAAGTACAACAGGGTATTTCTAAATGGTTCGTAGTGTTAGAATAATCATATGACTCGCAAAAAGGAACAACCTAAAGCGAAAACGGTAGTTGTACCTACTGTTAAAACACCTCGTAAAAAGGTTTACTTCTTTACATTCAATAATAAAAAATATTCATTAACTGCCCAACAGAAGTTATTTTGTGATTTCTTTTTGACAAGGGGAATTAAAGCTGCTGATGCTGTTGTTAAGGCTGGTTATGATTTATCTGGCTCTAAGGACAAGGATCTTACAGCACGTCAGATCGCTTCACAAAACTCTACCAATCCAAAGATAGTGGCATATTTGAAAAAAAACATAGGTCAACTAGGATTGAATGATGAAACTGTGTCTAAGACCCACGCAGAGCTTTTAGATGATGAAAACTCAGCAGCTAGGAGCAAAGGCATTGATATGTATTATAAGATCCATGGTTCTTATGTTGCTGATCGTTCTGAAGCTAAGGTCAATGAAGAGCTTGCAGATGCTTTGCAGCGCATAAGAACAATGCTTCCGGATTAGTTAAGGAAAAACATATATGAATGAATTAAAAGAGATATTAGAAAAAAGAGATGGCAGGATGCACGGTTACTGGAAGTCTGTGTTTAAAGATGGATACGAAGGTGGATATCCTATTGCTTGGGATAACGAGTTTGAACAAGAGCTAAAAACCTACATCTCAAACCTCAACTATGAGGCGATAAAAAAAGGGGCGTTAAGAACATTACTAAATGACTTTTTGTGTGATATAGACAACAAAGCAGAAATAGATACTGACTTAGCCAATGCAATAGTTGATGTACATCTGAAGAAAATGGAAGCCTACATCTCAAACCTTTTAGATAGTACAGCGTTGGAATATGACCCGACCATATATGGAGGAATAATAAACCGTGGTGGTAATACGGCTTTATTAGTGAATGAGCAAAAAGGCTACAATCAAGCAGTAGCCGAACAACACAAACGTATTAAATTAGTTAAGGAGAATATATGAAATTAGAACAGCTAGAAAAATTATACCTATGCGGCATTGGTTCGTATGGTGAGATACACAGCTACCAAGTAGGGAGTATGGACACTCAACGTGAATTATTTAATTTTCCTAACGGGGCGTACTCTCCAACGGAGTTGTCTTACAAGCCTAGAGGGAGTAACGCAACTTATGTGATTTCTGCTGTGTGCCTAGCGGATATAGATGACGCAGGTAAACTAGATGTTGGCTCATACCACCCGTTTATGGGTAAGGACAAAAAATGAACAAACGTATTAAATTAGCGAAAGGAAAAATAAATGGATAAAAAACAGAAAGCAAAAGAATTATTAGTGCATTATTTTAGTACATTATTTAGACGCATTGACCGACCATTTGATGCGGATATGCAGTCGGAAATAGAGGATATTGTGGAGTTTATATTAGATGAAAGTAAGGAGTATACCGACCAAAAACTAAAGGAAATAAAAAATTAGATGTCGATAAACTAATCTTTAACGACATCAGAAAGGATTTGTTATGAAAGATATATTTGCGATCGGGTGTCTTGTACTGGTACTTATTTTGGGGGCAGTTGGATTTTTTGGAATCAATTATACCTCTACTAGAGGCGGAGAACACAACGGATATGTGACTGCATTGGAGTCTACGGGCATTATTTGGCAGAATTGGAAGGTTTACTTTAAAACCGATAACAGCTCCTCACAAGAGGATATTTATTGCTTGCCTAGAGAGGATATAAAACTACTGGAAAAACTACGAGAAGCCAACGAGCAAAGGAAGCAGGTACTTTTAAAATACGAGGGTATGCGTAGATGGGGATATGGTATTTGTAGCGGAGAATATATTACTGAGGTATTTATTAGTACTAACTAAGTAGATGTATATGGTTAAACCAAAGGAGTCAAAATGAAAATAAATAAAGATAAAACTTTGTTGATTAAGGTATTGTTACTGCTAATAATATTTATTCAGCTTGGTTGGTTATTAGGACATTTTGTACAGATCACATTTAATGCACCTTTTTGCAAGACCATATGTGTTTGGACTGTATATTTGGACGATTACGGAGGATGGGAGCCTCATAAAATTTTATGAACAAAGGAGTCAAATGGAACTAGATAAAACGCCGAAAGAAATATATTTACAGCACAGAAGTGATGACACATATGGTGAGCAGACTTGGTGTGAGGATAAAATAAACGATACCGATGTTAAATATGTCCGTGCTGACCAACCCCGTAACGAGGTGATAGATTCGGAAGGAGAGGATATACTTTGTATAAATATGGAAACCTACGAACCTAGACATTTTACAACGCACAAAAAGTTTATCGGTCTTCTTGGAGATTTAAACCATAAAAAGTTACTAAAAGAGAGGTGTTTCGTCAGTACTACAACTGCGTATTATTTGATCGGAAGGAAATAAACATTATGTTTCATATATTTAATGTAATTGAATATCCTGATACTGGAAAGTGGTTTTTAACTGTCGGGAAAAAAGCACCTTGGGATAATTTTCACATAGAAGTTCCTTTTTGCATAGCTAAGGAACTACTGAAGATTATAAACTCCAGAAAGTCTAAGCAGTTATATTTTTTGGAATGGTAAATAGTTTAGCAAATGAAGAAACCGAAAAGTATGCAGAGGATAGGTTACTTAAAAAAATATTTGGCGATAAACCCACTCTATCCTCAGAACAGGAGAAACATGACTGAATACTTTTATGAGGAAGATCCTGATGTTAATAAAAAGTCATATATGTTGATGTTTAAAGATTTATTTAATTTTTTAGTAATGGTTTTAGGTTTTATGATAGCGCTTTTATTTATTTTGATTTTATTAATATGAATGATTTCTGGTTTAGAAAGTCAACACACAGATTGCTAGTAATAATTAATTGGCTTACAGGGTATAAAATATGGAAAAAGGGAAATGTACCGGAAGTAATAATGTGACCTTCCGTATATGCCTTTTAAGAGCCTGTATTGCCCTAGGTTACGTTTTTATGTGGTCAGCCATACTTGGTAGCCTTATGTTTGTTAATTATTTGGCTTTGATTAGTCCGAGATAAGGAAATAATGATCGGTGTTAGAAAAGTTACATTTGAAGAAGCGATGCAATATATTAAACCAGCTTTAAGAATTTTCTCGAAGCTGGCTATACCCTATAATGTTAATAGAGAATGTTGGAGTATTGAAATAAAGATACCTAAATATTTACCACAGGATATTCATTTTCCTAATGGTTCGACTGTTAAATTGGTTAAAAACCCTAAAGATAAATTAAAAGGATTTAAGACTCCATGGATGAACTAGAGCGCTTTTTATTTGGAAAATGGTTAGGCAAGGGTGTATATCGTGAAGTGTGGCAGCATGCGCAACAAAAGGATCTAGTCATTAAGAAAGCAAATGAAGAAAATGGTAGGGAAGTTAATTTTATTGAACACAGATTATGGCGGGATATTGAATACAATAAGTCTTTAAAGCCCTATTTTGCACCTGTAGTTGCAGTTTCTGATTGTGGTAAGTACTTAATTCAAAAAAAGGTAGAACCTTTACCTAAGAGGCAATATCCAAAGGTATTACCAGCATTTTTTACAGATACAAAATACTCTAATTTTGGGCTTTTAAATGGTAAGTTTGTTTGTATAGACTATGGTTGTTTGAATATTTGGGCTACAACCAAGCTCAAGCTTAAGAAAGTAGATTGGTGGGAATGAGGCGAATAGAAAAAAATCTCAAACAAAGCGCTAAGGGTAAGTATTTTACACTTACAGCTTCGGAATATAGTGCAGGGTGTATTGTAGCAGCTGAGGGTAAGGAAATGACTGTTAAACCAAATACACCTTATTTTGCTCGCAAAGAGATAAAAACCAGCCTACATACATTAGTGTTATACTTTATTGGCTTTAGGCCAGATATAACTTTATTTAGTTGGGACAAGGGATATGAAAAACAAATCCAAAAATAAAATAACTTTCGATAAGAGTTTATTTGCTAATAGTAAAAATTTGTTAAGCTTTTATACAAATAAGATAGTTGATGAAGCAGTTAGAAATCATATGATGGCAGATCTTTATCTTAGGAGAGATTTTATAAGCGATGTTAAAGAATATTTCAGTTTAAGCAATAGGTTTTGGAAACGTAAGAGAGCATTAGAAAAAAGTATTATTTATGCAGCCAGACTATGGCTTCCAGTTATAGAAAAAGAGCAGGCGCGACTTGATGCTATTCCGATTAAGTTTAGGCGTATCAGTGCTTTAGATATTAAACCTAAACACAAAGGAGCTTATGATATCAAATAAACCATTTAAAATGCTTTGCATTGATGCGTCAACAAGCCATTTTGGGTTTGCTGAGTATGTGAATGGTGAATTAGTAGATGTTTCTAAAACGGATTTTGGCGATGTTTACAGTATTAATAAATTAGAAAAGATGTTTAAGTTTTTTGAAATATTGTTTAGATCACGCGCCTGTAATCACATTGTTCTTGAGCAGCCGGTACCGTTGCAGTTCTCAAGGGCAGTTGTTCAAATAAATCAAGTTGTTGGCATGATTTTGGCTACTGCTTTTCAACAGGGTATTACTACCGACTTTGTTCACAATCGTACAGCCAAGAGGCTTCTAGGTGTCACAGAGAGAGGAAAATTAGGTAAGGCACAAGGTATTGAGATTGTAAAGAAACTTTACCCGCAGTTTGCGGATCAAATAGTTAATGATCATATTGCTGATGCTGTTATTGTCGGTGAGGCGTATAAGAAATTAATGATTGAGAAATCCTCAACAGATACTATTAGTGCTACAGACCTTTGGAGGGGAATACAATTTCTTAAGGATAATAGTGAAAAAAACAGTAGGTAGAGGGATGCGTAATTTTTTTGCACCTACTAGAGAGGCAAAGTTGCAGCGTATAACGCTGGATATTTTGCAAACTCCTAGTACAAAGGGATGGAAATGTTACTTTACAAAATAAAATATTTTATATTAAGAACAGTTTGCTTTTTTATCGGGCATGATTGGTCTGAATGGCTTGAAATGGTGGGTGGTGAAGGCTTTGAGGGGTTTGTTACAATTTCTGATAAATGTAGTCGAGAATGTGAAAGGTGTTATAAAAAGGAGTATAGAGATTGGAACGCTGAAGAAAAGAAGATATTAGATTTTAATCTATCTAATCCTAAGTTTTCTTTAGGTAATGGTGAGTTTGGTGTCCTTACTGGTACTACATTTTTTTCTACTAAGAAAACAAGACCTGTTAGAGTAAAATAAATGCATGCCGTACCATATTGAAAAGCGTAAAGGTGCTAGGCCATATAAAATCATCAAAGATACAACAGGTGAGGTTGTTGGTTCCTCAATCACCATGACCGCAGCTAAAGCATCTATTCGTGCTAGATACGCAAACGAAAAATAAAGGTTAATAAAACTTATGTTATATGATCCAAGTCAATATGCTATTTCTGAATCAACTAAGAAAGTAGTTGGTGCTTTTAAGTTTACTAATGATATGGGAGAAGAAATAGTATGGACACATGGTCAACTTTTAATCATAGATTGTATTTTAAATCGTAAAGCTCCCACAGGCCAAAACAGAGTGCATATAGAAACTTTAACGCAGTATGGTAAGTCTGCTGCAGTAGGTGCAGGAGTTGCAATTAGAGCGCCATTAAAGGGAGAACCTTTTGCACTTGTTGCAGGTACAAAAGAAAAAGCACGAATTATTATGGAGTACGTTATTAAGTATTCCATTGAAAACCCGCCAATTGCCAAGCTTCTTGAAATGCCCGATGGTTTGGAAAGGCTAAGACAGCGTAGATCCCAAGACCGTATAACTTATGTAGGGGGTGGTGATGTTAGGGTTTTTTCAGCTGATTCGAAAAACAAACAAGCACAGGGCGAAGCTTTAATGGGTTTTGGATCTCCCAATGTTATAGAAGATGAAGCAGCACTTGTAGATGATATAACACATGCAAAGGTATTAAGAATGGTTGGAGGTACTAAAAACAACTTTTTTATGAAGATTGGAAACCCTTTTAGAAAGAACCATTTTTACAGATCTTGGATGTCCGATAAATATTTTAAAGTTTTTATTGACTACCAAACAGCATTAAAAGAAGGTCGTGTTACTCAAGAGTTTATTGATGAAATGCGTTTAGAGCCTTTGTTTGATGTGCTTTATGAATGTAAGTTTCCCGATGAAGAGCAAATGGATTCTAAAGGGTGGATGCCTCTTTTTACTGATAAAGATATAGACAATGCAATGATAAAAGGTGGTATGGCTTTTGGTAATTTAAGGCTAGGAAATGACGTTTCAGGGGGAGGGCGCAACTATTCAGTTACTGTTTTAAGAGGTTACAATCTTGCTAGGAAGATCTTTAAAGAAAATATCAGAGATACTATGCAGTTTGGAGGTCACATTAGACAGTTCCAACAGCAATTAAGTATTAAGTCCAATGACATATTTATTGATGCTACAGGCGTTGGAAAGGGTCTGTATGACCGTATGCGTGAGGTTATGGTAGATGATAAGTTTGGAAGTGTTATTGCAGTATATGGTGCAGCAGAACCCTTTAACAAAGAAATGTTTGCAAACAAAAGAGCCGAAAACTACTGGCTTTTTAAGGAGTGGCTAAAGCGAGGCGGTCAATTAGAAGAAGATGCAGATTGGTATCAACTATCTAAAATCAAATATAAAGTTAATTCAAGTGGTAAAATTTTAATAATGAGCAAAGAAGAAATGCTGAAAAACGGTGTTGACTCTCCGGATGTTGCTGATGCTGCATCTTTAACCTTTGCTAAACCTGATATACCTGCAACAAGAGCTTCCAAACGTATCGAAACTGAAGTAGCAGAGTCTAGTGACGATCCTTATGAAGTTGCTAAGTTTTTGCCCTAACTATGAGAAATACACAAGACGCACCATCTGTAGAAAATATATTATTTGAGCTTTCCCAAAAGGAAGTTCATTTAATTAAGATTTTAAGAAATATAGCTTATGGTGATGTGACGATAAAAAAGCAGGCTAATTCATATGTTGTTGCTACAGTAAATCAGAGTATTAAATTGGAAGCCGATCCTAAGAATCATGTGATTGTCAGGGATGTCAGAAATATAGGTATACCTGATGCACCTATACAAGCATGATTATTTTAGTGTTATACTTTTGACATGATGGATGAAATGATGCCAACGAAAGAATACCCTACTACTATTAGTTTAAGTGAAAAGGATTTACCAGCCATAAAAAAGTGGAAAGTTGATGGTGTTTATACAGTTGAGCTTACTATCAAACAAACGGCTAGCAGGCGCAGTATGTATAGCAAAGATAAGATGTTGACCGCTGATTTTGAAATTAAAAAGGTCAAGGATGTTACAGCTAAAGATCCTCTTGATATGGATCATAAGGAGTACGGTTTAGAAAAAGTTAAAGCGCTTTCTGCTTAATAATTATGGATGAAGGTAATTTTGAATTTAAAACTGAAGATGCTACTAATGAAGTAGAGTTAATGGGGGTTAAAACATATAAAAACATCAAAGTCTATTTGATGAGATTTAAGAAAACTCTTTTTTCTTATTTCTTTTGGTTTAATGATAACTTGTGGTTTGCACACATTGAAGTTAAACCAGATGAAAACAAGAAGGATAAAGAAATGACTCTAAGCGAAATTAATACAGCGGCAGGAGTAGTATTTACAGCTGCAACAGCGACCATTGATATGCAAATTGCAGAGCTTGAAAAAGCTAAAGCAGGAGTAAATAATGAAGAAACAAAAGTTAGCTAGTTCACAATTATTACCTGATGAAACTGAAAATTTAGATGTTTCTATTGCTAAGCGTCTTGATGAGCTTAAAAGAGAGCCTTATAAGGATTTAGCGAAGCAATGTAGAGAAGAAGCTGCAGTTGCTTGGGAACATCAAAAACCTAAGAAATCACAGCAACTTATCAGACTTAAACTTTATAATAATCAAAAAAGAAATCCTGAAGCAATTGGGGATACCACTATGCAGGATATGCATCAAACCATTACAGCTGCACTTTTTATTGATAGGCTTGCAGTTGAATGGACTGGTATGGAGGAAGGTGATGATGACCAAGCAGAAGCCCTAAATCATCTATCTGAATATGACTATGTTCAAATGCAAAAAGATCAAATTGATTATGATTGGGATTGGGATGCAGGGTTTTTTGGTAGAGGTCTTTGCTTTTTAGAGCAATATATAAGAGATCCAAAATATAATATCTATTTACCTGTACCTGAAGTTTTAGATCCTTCCATTCATTTAAGAGATCCAAAGGCTAAATCCATTAATGGTAAAAATATCATGGGTGCAGGTGCTGCAAGGTTTCATGGGTATCCTGTTAGAATGACCAAGAGAGCAATGTTAGCAAATCCTCATTTCTTCAAAGGTTTAGACTTTTCTACTATTAGACATGACTCTGGATTAAATGCGATGGATCTGCTTAGAGAATCTCATGAAGCTAGAAATAATGCTCAAAACTTACAGAACAACAAACCTAGTGTTGAATCTCTACTTGGCGATAATGGAGAATACGATCTGTTTATTTGGTACACACATTTTGATCACAATGGCGGTGTTAGAAAAGTTAAAGTATGGCTTGCTAATGATCTTACAGATGTTGTAGGAATACAGGATTTAGAGCCTGTGGGGACTCCTGAGTGGGTTTCTAGGTGGAAGTTGATAGATAGACCGCTTTATCCTCATTCTCACGATTATGATGGAACTAGTGTACCTGATCTAACTGAAGACAAACAAAGAGCCAGAGCAGTAGCGGTTAATCTTGGTATGCGTGCAGTTAAGTCAGATTTGTATGCTAACTATCTTTATGATTCTACTCGAATAACAAACAGAAATGATCTTAAGACTGGTTTTAATAAAATGATACCTGTTGATGGAAATCCTGAAAATGCAATTACAGCTGTTAGAAAATCTCAACCTAACATGGCTTTGCTTAACTTTATATATCAATCGTTAGATCTCTCAGCTCAGAAGGCTACAGCGACTCCAGAGGTGTCACAGGGGGTATTGTCCAGAGGTGCTAATACTTTAGGTGAAATTGATAAAGTTGAAGCAGGAGCGCAAAATAGACGCGGACTTTCAGCAAGACTTTTTGGTATGTCCGAAAGAAACTTCTGGAGATTTTGGTATTTAGGTTATAAAGAAAACTATGCTGCAGATGGTGTCGATGAAAAGATTATAAGAATAAATGGAGCTTTCGGCGCTAAATTCAGACCACTTCGAAGGAATGATTTTATAACCACTAAAACAGATCCTGATGTTAGGGTGGAATCTTTGGCACTTGCCAGAGCTAAACAGTTAGAGGAAAGACAATCACTTGGTGCTTATGTAACAATGGCAGTTCAAGATCCAACTGCTAATAGAAGATACGGTATGAAGAAACTAGGAAAATCCTTTGGTATGCAAAAAGACGAGATTGATAGACTGTTTCCTGCAACATATGATGAGAGAATTGCTAGACTACAGAACGAACAGTTAAATGACAATATAAAGCAGCCTGTACTTCCTGAAGATGCCCATGAAGTGCATTTAATAGAACATGCCTCAGCTAAGGACACACCAGCTACTAAAGCACATATATTGGCACATGAATATGCTTTGAGTGTGAAAAAGACACGCCCTGAACTATTCCCGCAAACTCCTGATCAACAGGGAAATACAGCTTTGCAAGGTAATAATCCACCTGTTATGGATGCAAATAAAGCTATGAACGCTCCTGTTGTTAATTCCAGTAAGGCACAAGCTCAAGATAGGGCTATAGCATAAAATGAAATCATTTGATCTATTTTCAACTGAAGAATCTAAACAAAGAGCTGTTAATGTTTTGATGAACGGTAAGGACTCTGATTTCTGGAAGCTTGTTAAGTCTTTGATATCACTTAATGTTGAATATCTCAAGGAGCTTGTTATTACTCAAAAAGACGAAAATGGTGAGGCGCTTTCCGATAAACAGCTTATGGAGGCTAGGATGCAAATACTTGTATACCGCGATGTTGCTGGTACTCCAGAACACTATGTGAATATATTTACTGGCAAGGATATTGCTGTAGAACCATTAGATCCATATGCTACAATTGAAGACACGAGTAAGGAGAGTTCAAATCAAAAGGAGCCTGTTGGTCTTCCAGACGATTATGACACTAATCCCTACGGTAATTAAAATTTATTTATAAAGGAACAACCTATGAATGAAGAAATGAATCTTGAAGAAATCATATCTTTAGAACCCGAAAATGTAACCAACGAACAAAGAGCGTATTTAGTTGATAATAAAGACCAATTGTCCGATGATGATGTGGCTAAATTTGGTCTGGATGGTGATACAAATAAAGAAAAAGACGATGGTGGGAAAAAGAATAAGGCCAATAAAGAAGAAGATAATGACCGTTTTGATGTCGATAAATTAGTAATAGAAACTAGGGGTGTTACTAAAGAAGAAAAACCTGCTCCAAATAATAAAAGCACAACTGATGAAGAAGAAGATGATGATGATATAGATCCTGTAGATAAAAAAGTATTTGATAAAATGGCACGAAAATATATCCAACCACTACAAGAAGAACTAGCCGCTTTAAAAGGCAACACAGGGGAAATTAGACACATTACAGAAACAGATAACTTCATTGCTGAAAATCCTGAATATAAAAAATATAGAGCTGGAATACTTAAAGTTGCTAAAGATCCAGCATATGCTCGTGTTGCTATATCTTTTATTGCTGCTGGTATTGCTGCTAAGGATTTAAAGAAAATAGGAGCGCAAATGGAGCGAGAAGCACAAGAAAAAGCCAAAGGTACACAAAATCAAGGTAATCAAGGTAACAAAATAACTAAAGGCAACGATAAGACAGATCCGCTAACTGTCCCTATATCCGAGCATAATAAAAGGAAAGCTCAGATTTTAGGAGAAGTTGCTTAATTAATTTTTTTGAAAGGATTAAAAAATGAGTGAACTAGAAAATAAAAAAGAAGAAATTGGTAAGGATGGTTTAACAGCTGAAGAAAGAAAGGCATTAGAAGAAGAAAATGCTGTGAACTCAAGCGCAGAGCCTTCAGAGGACTTAAACTCAATGACTCTTGGTCAGCTTAAGGAAGTTGCAGTTGGTCTTGGTATGGACACAGAGGCTGCAAATAAATTTACAGGTAAGGCTCAAATAATAGCCACAATACAGCTTGTTAAGCAGACTATGGTTCGTGTACCTCAAGGTGTGCCTGTTGCTGATTCTGAAGTAGAAATTGATGATCCTGCAACCAAAACTAGAAAAGTAACTAAAGAAGATGGTACTACAGTCGTTAAAGAGGCTGTAAGAGATAATATCAATGAGGATCGAAGAAACTTTGAAACGCGAAAAAGTAAGATTAAAGCCTTTTTGGATTCCCAACCTAAAGTTCAAGTATTTGTACCTCGTGATTTTGGTGAAAAAGCAGGAGCTATACTTCCTGTAACAATCAATGGCTATAGATACTCAATACTCAAAGGTGTGATGGTTAATGTACCAAAAGGTGTTTATGAAGTAATCAAAAATTCTGTTGAAGCAACAGACAGAGTGGGAGCTGAATTTAGTCAAGACCGTGTGAAGTTTGATGAGCAGCTTGGACAAAATATTAATGTTCGTGATAGACTTTAATAGCAGTTGTAAAAACCCTTTCTACCCTTTCGTCAACAGCGCTTCCAGATTTGAGGCGCTGTTTTTTAATCTGATATATTGACAAACTCCTAGTTATTAGCCTACACTTTAAATGATCCTTAAAAACTTGTAGTGGTGAATAACCAAAACAAGCGACTAACGGCAAAACCGAAGCGCTTATTTGATCGACCATTTGTGTGATAACAAACACGAAGGCTCGATTGAGTAAGCGCTTTTTTTGTTGCCTAAAAAGATTTAATTATTTAGAAAAAGAAGGAGTATTTAATGAATACTACAAGAACAGAGATACCCGCAGAAGTTAACAATTTTTATATTAGAGAACTTTTAGAAAATGCTGTCCCAGCATTTGTACATTTGAATTTTGCTATGGTAAAAGATTTACCTGCAAATTCTGGAACTGATACTGTTAAATTTAGAAGGTATGGGCTATTAGCAGCTCAAACCACACCACTTGTTGAAGGTGTAACGCCCGTTGGTAAGCAGTTGAGCGTAACTGATCTTACAGCTCAGGTATCCTATTATGGTGACTATGTAACTTTAACTGATGTTGTTCAGACTGAAAGCATTGATCCAGTACTTACAGTTACAGCAGGTCAATTAGGTGAACAAGCAGGCGATTCACTAGATCAAATTTGTAGGGATGTTATGGTTGCTGGTACGAACGTACAGTATGCAGGTGCTGCAACTTCCAGAGCTACAGTTGCCACAACAGATCTTTTAGATAGAACTGAAATAAAGATGGCTGTTAGAACTCTAAAAGGTGCTAATGCAAAGCCAATGACCACAATGATTGATCCTTCTACCGGATTTAACACAAGACCAATTGGTAAAGGCTTTATAGGAATTTGCCATACCGATACTACATATGATTTAGATGATGCAGTCGGTTGGGTTCCTGTTGCTGAATATCCCTCACAAAAAGGTGTAATGGAAACTGAAGTTGGATCGCTTGCTGGTGTTAGATTTGTTGAGTCTACTAATGCAAAGATCTTTACAGGTGAAGGTGCTGGTGGAATTGATGTATATGCAACTTTGATACTCGGAATGAGAGCATATGCTATAACAAGAATTTCTGGAAAGACATTAGTTAACATTGTTAAGCCACTTGGTGCAGGGGATGACCCATTAAATCAGAGATCTACTTCTGGATGGAAAGCAAGCTTTGTTGCTAAAATCTTGAATCAAGATTGGATACTAAGAATTGAACACGCAGTAACAGCTTAATAACTGTTATAGCCAGTAGGGGATTGACCTGTCCTCAATCCCCTTTTGAAAATTAATTATTTATTAGGAGAATAAAAAAAATGGATGCTTTAAGACCAGATGAAATGAATAACAAACAGTCAATGATGGACTTGTTTGATAAATTATCTAAGAGATTAAGAAATTTAAACCATAGTGTTGGTGGTATTGCCATTGGTTCGGGCGATACTTCTAAAGTTAAGCTTGCTAATACGGTAGTTATTTCTGCGGATGGAAAGCCTGTATCTGTTACTACTGCTGAGTATTCCTTTACAGCTGGTGATGATATTGAAGCCAATGCAGCATCAGTGCAGGAAGCTATATATGTTTTGACTTTGGATGTTAATGGCGCTGGTACTCTTACAAAAGGCCCTACAGCAACAGGTTCTGGAAACGCTGTATATCCTGATTACGATGACTTACCAGAAGATGAAGCTGTGGTTGGTGCTGTGAGAATTGCAGTTGCTGCAGGTTCTACAGATTTTGATGCGGGAAGTGATGCTTTGAGTGCAGCTCATATAACAGATACCTATTATGATCTAACAGCTTTGTTCCCTCTTTTCGAAGCTGCACAGTAAGTTCGGTAATTTTATTTATTGTTGCTGCTTATACAGTGGTGTATTTGCAAAGACAAGAAAGGTAGTTTTAAATGAGAAATTTAAGATATGCGTCTGAGGGTAATATTGATTTGGAGAAAGTATTGACCGAACTTTATGCTTTATCAGGTGCGCCAGTTACTACAGGGAATGTCTATTATGTAATTCCTTCTTCCGAGAGTTTCTATTTTCAGTTCTACAAGGATTTTGATAAGGTTTATGGTGATGGTAGCCATGCAGTGCATACAACGATAGCCTCGGCCTACGCAGCGTGTGTGTCGGGTCGTAATGACATCATAATGTTATCTGCTAATGGTGCTCATGCTCAAACCTCAATGTTAACAATAGCCAAAAACAGAGTTCACTTTGTTGGGATGAGTTTAAGACATGGAAGCATTGGAATGGGTGCTAGGGCGCGTGTAACAATGGGTGTGACTACTTCAGCACTTGATCTTGGTGTACTTCTAAATACAGGTGTTGGAAACACATTTAGAGGTATTAAGTTCGATTCTAGCAATACTAAGGATGAAAGCTTATATAGCATTGTTGAAGCAGGTGAATATGCAATTTACGAAAATTGCGAGTTCTATAAGTCAACGGATCTTGACGAAAATCTAGCAGCTGAGGTTGCTAATAATGGAGATTCCGCACAATGGATAAATTGTACTTTTGGATCTAGCGCAAACATTGTTGCTGATAACTGTATAAGACCTAATATGCTGGTTTCTGGTGGCATAGTTTCAGGTAAAAAGATGAGAGATAATGTGATTCAAAACTGCTTATTCCTAGTTAAAGCAGGTGGAACTGAACCAGTTAGAATTTATGGTGCTAATGCAACTGATGTTGAAAGAATGTTACTTGTTAAGGATTCAATATTCCTTAGCAATAAGCTCGGCGCTGCAACTCCTGCACATGCTGTAGGGTTTGGAGCTGCTCAAACTGAAGGTTCTGTAATACTAAAGAACTGTACATCTGTTGATCATACTGTAATGGCGGAAGCTGCAGTAGGTATTTATGTGGATGGCGCAGTACCTACATTTGCTACTACAGGGGTGTCAGTAGCCGCTTAAGGTTGAAATTTAGGGCTAGGGACTTCAACCTAGCCTTTTTAAAGGAATAAACAATTATGACAGTTCAAACTAAGTATGGAACAACACAGCAATTAGATAGACAAGGTAGAAAAATCTCTCTGGAAGCCACCTATTTGGCTTCTATTGATGCTAAGTTGCCTGCGGTGGCAGTAGGAGCTGATGCTGTAGCTAATCCCACACTTTCGAAAATATTTACATTCTTAATGGGTTTCAACGGTACATCGTGGGATAGATTGAGAACTGCTGTTGTTTCAATAACATCCACCCTAACAGGATTTTTAAACACAATTCCTTATACGATCTACCATGCTTCTCCTAGTACAAGAGCTGAGGGACAGGGAGGGCCGCAAGAAAGTGATATTAATGGGAATACTCGCACTGTTGAGCAGTATATTCCTAAGTACGAAGATAATGTGAATCAGGTTGCGGGAGTTTTGGAAAAACCTGTGGCATCAGCTACTTATGCCCCATCTTTTTATTCTTATTGGGCAGGAGCCATAACCAAGAAATTTATAAAATCCTCTGCTGGAAATGTATATTCCCTTACGTTTAAAAGCACTAGTTCCTCTCTTAGGTATTTACAGTTGCATAATAAAGCCAGCGATCCAGCAGCAGCAGAAGCTCCGCTGTTTTCTTTTCCTGTTCCTGCAGGTACTCCAACACAGCCTGCTATATTGACTTTAGATAAAGATTTTTTTGCACCAAGCGGTTACTTTTCCTTGGGTATTGGTTGGGCAGTTTCGACTACAGAGGCCACATTTACAGATGCTGCAACAGCAAGCGAGCATTCAATACAAGTTAATTATGTTTAAGGAGAAATTATGGGAAATGTTTATGCTCCAGTTCTAGATACAGCTTTAATAAAAACCAAAGTGTTTACTTTAAATTTGGCTCAAGCTGCCGCTACTTACGATTTGTTGGCGTGTAATGCTGGCGGAGGTGTAATGATCGAGTCTGTTCAATTCTTCGGAACCGTAGTAGGTGCTACTTTTACTGCCGTTACTTGCCAAAGCAATAATACAGTGCCAGAAGAACTGTTATCCGCAGCTGAGGGTGCGGTTGTTAATATAGTGGCTGGGAAGAATATCAAGAACTACAGCACTCCATTTTATTTAGCTGCTTCCAAAAAGCTACAATATACAATCTCAGGAAGCACGGGAACTGGTACGGTATTAGCAATTGTAAAGTATAGACCTACGGTTGCTGGTGCTGATATCTCTTAATAAATGATAGTTTGGTCGGGATTGGGCATTAACTACGGTCACGTAGATGCAAATTACTCTGAATCCCAAATAGATGTTGATTTAGACTACCTTTGGAATCTAGGTTTCAGAAGGATCAGGGTAGCGTTGCCATCTTATAATTCTTCTCAGGCCTTGCACGATAGAAGATGGGTAATAGTGAATAAAGCTCTTACTAAAGGTTTTATTGTAATATACGGTGTTACATGTGTGACAAACTTTACAGATGCCCAATGGAGTGCTTTTAAGGACTACGTTTTAAATACGGTAGCCCCTATTGCTCAGTTAATAAATAATCCTAATTTAGAACTCAGTCTTGGAAATGAGGAAGAATTAAAGAATAATGGTGCCGGTGCTCCAGACGATGCTACGGTGCAATCCGACTTGAGAGCTTTGGGAGTTCAGGTGAAAGAGGTTTATATTGCAGGAAATTTAGGGTACCAAGCAGATCAGGGTAGAATTGCTGGATGGGTTTCTGGAGGCATAGGAGTTTTAAACAAAATAGGTTTTAATTGCTATGATACTGTTAACAATTTTTACGTTAATGCTAAATTAATAAAGGATAGCTTTGGAGATGCAGGAGAAATAACAGAATTTAATGTAGCTTCAGGATATAGCTCTACTCCAGATGAAACCACTAATGCCAATCAAATACTGCAAAAGATAAATATAATGAGAGATTTGGGCCTATCGGCTGGATATTTCTTTACATACAATCATTCAGCAGGATCTTGGGGGGTTGCTGATTGGGGAAGTGCTAGCAATTATAGTATACTGAAAGAGGATGGTTCCGATTATAGATTAGCGTGGCAATATATAATTAGTAAGAGGAACTACTTTATAAAAATATGACGTCAAGAGCAGCCAATTTAAGTAGATTAATACAAAAGGATTACAGCGCTTGTTTAAAATTCACAAGTGTCTCCGGTGCTTTAGCTCAGAATGTTCTAATTCCTGCTAGCGCTTCTCTAAATAACTCTTCCTTTACCTTTTCTTGTCTGGTTATGCCAACTACAACGAAAATAATGATTTTGGCTGGAAAAGATTTTATTACTTCGTGGAGATTGTTTTTCAACAGCGCCTCAAGACTTCGTTTGGAATTTGATGCCAAAAATGATGCCGAAAACCTAAGTGCTTTGTCTGCAATACCTCAAAATAAATGGACACGTGTAGGCATAACATTCAATGCCACCACTAAATTACAATGCATATATATAAACGGCATATTAGATAACAGTAGAACCGCTTCTGTGGATATAGGAGGTGCTGATAACACTGACTTCACATACGGCTCGCACAAAACTAGTGGTTCGTTTGTAGGAACTACGGGATTCGAGGGCATGGTAGATGAGGTAAAACTATTTAATAGAGATTTATCTGCAGACGAAATGCTTATAGATGCTACAGGAGGGTTAGTCTCGGATTACGCGTCTTCCTGTGTTTTGTACCATAAACTGGATGAAGGTAGTGGCACTAGTGCATTCGATGCTACTGCCAATGGTAACAACGGTACTATACAAGGAGGTGGGGGAGTGGGTGTTCCTACATATTCAACAGATGTTTTAAATACTGTTAGATCTGCCGCATCTGGTAGAGTATTGTCAAGGAATTTCGGTACAAGCTTGTTAAATACCACTGGTTACGTATCTTTCCCGTATGCCACTTTTTCTGCATTAACAAATAAATTCACATTTGAATGCTTCGTTAGGGAGAATAAGACTGCTTCCCAAGGTATGATATTTTCATTAGGGTACAAGTATTCAGATGGTCTAGGATTTGCTTGTAGAATAGATTCATCAGGTATCTTAGGTTTTTATAACGGCAATGTACCCTATACTGCTAATACTAATATAATAACTGTAAAGCCGGATATTTGGCATCACTTTGCCGTGGTTTATGATGGTGCTGCGTATAAGGGATATATAGATTGTATTTTACAGCGCAGTGTTACTGTAGCTAGAAAAGCATTGTCCGAGCAAATACATTATATTGGTGACGAAACTGGCACGGGTGCTCCTCATAAGGGATATCTAGATGAGTGTAGAGTTTATGACACAGATTTATCTTTATCCCAATTGCAGGACAGCATGAACAAGGGATTTCTGTACTCTCCTTATGCACATTTCAAATTTGACGAGGGTTCAGGTTTGATCGCAACGGATTCTTCTGGAAATGGCAGAAATGGGGCACTGAAGGCTTCTGGAATCTCTTATTCTAGTGTAGTTCCTTTTGGTCTCAGAAACTCTCTATGAAAAATACATATATTATAACAATGGAAGACGCTGGTTCATCTAGTTAGGCAGTTATTTAATTTTTAGTGATATACTTTTACTATGATAGGAACAGATTTTGCATCTACAGTTAGACTTTATAGCGGTACTAATTCAGCAACGCTTACTGATGCTGAGTTAGTTTTGCTCGCTAACCCCCAAAAGGATGTTATAGCCAGAAAACTTCTAAAAGCCTCAGAGAAGGTCTTTTTGACCCCTCAGACAGCAAATTTAGTGGCATCCTCAACTACTCGTGAATATCCGCTTCCCGCTAATATAAATATGTCGAAGGTAAAAAAGATTGAAGCTAAATTTAACGGCACTGATTGGGTTCAACTTTTCGAAATGGATCAATCACAATATCAGCATCCCACTAGTGAAACAGACATAATCAATAGATTTAACAATTATCAATATGACAAATTAGGAAATCCTAACGGCGCTAGATACGAAAATATTAGAAGAGCAATAAGGATATTTTCTTATACCATTACTGAAGTTGTTGCAGGTCTAAAGCTGTGGTCTGAAGAATATCCTGCTGATATAACAACTGCATCTTTAGCACTTTCGACTGATTTAAGTATTGATCCTTCTACTACAACCTATGGACTACCTAAAGATTTTCACGAGATATGGGCTAGAATGACCTCAAGAGCGTGGAAACAGTCAAAGACGACACCTATACCGTTATCACAAGATGAGCTTCAAATAGATACCGATTTGGCGGTTCTAGTGGCTGAGTACACACCAACCTCTTTAGATAGAGATGACACGCTAGCCGAGCCTGCTTTAGAAGACACTGGTAATAATGGATTTGATTTTTAAAAGGAGAATAAATGGCTGATCATAAAATAAGTGAATTAACTAATTACACACCACCAATTGATACGGATTTGTTACCTGTTGTTGATGTAACTAGTGGTGATAATAAAAAGTTGACTATCGGTAATTTAGCTTCGTATTTAGCTGGTAAAGCGCAAACACTTTTAAATAAAACTCTTACATCCCCTATTCTAACAACTCCTGTTATAAATGTTGGTAGTGATGCAGCTGCGGATATATATTATCGAAGTGCTGGTAACGCTTTTACCAGACTTCCTATAGGCAGTTCCTATCAAGTATTAAAGGTGGTGTCAGGACTTCCCGCATGGTCTGGCGGTGATGTTTCAGCTAAAATAAGGCTATCTGCTGATTCTGCTGCTTTGTCTGATGGTGTTATTACCAAACTTAATCTCAATACGGAGGATTATGACACTGCTTCTGCATATAATACATCTACTTATAAATTTGTTGCTCCTGTTGCTGGAAGATATGCAATATCAATATCAGCATATTTTTATACAGATATAGTTGATGGAAAAGTTTATGACGTTTATATATACAAAAACGGTGCAAGTGTTGCTAGAGGAAGACTTCATTCAGGATCAACGCAACCAATGATTGTAGATAAATATACTGAAGAACATTTAGCCGCTAACGATGAAATAGAATTTTATGTAATGCAAGCTAGTGGTGGTGGTACAGTTAAAATTTATGCTTCTTCTGAAGTAACTTTTGCAACGGTGGCTCTAATGCATGCTGATTGATATGACAATAACAAGAAAGCTATTACTTGAATCGGGGGATTATTTACTTCTTGAATCAGGAGATAAAATTCTTCTTGAACTAAACATAAATGATTGGGTTAAGGAAGAAAAACCCACACCAATAACGTGGACTAAAGAAGAAAAACCCGCACCAATAACATGGACTAAAGAAGAAAAGATAGTTGAGTTTTAAATATGGCAAGATTAAAAGATAAAGATGAAATATTACTACAGGAATTTAATAAAGGGGGTCTTGCAGACTCGCTTTTTTCTGGTGTAGCCAACTCACTTTATAAATTCATTGGCTTAAATCCTCATGAAAAACCCGATATTTTAACTGTTCATCAAAAACTTACTAAGGAAACTGATGTTGATGCGCCGGATGAACTCGTAACAATGATAGCAACCTCTGTTGGTAACATATTAGCTTTTAGTCAAGAATCAGGTAAAGTATGGGAAAAAACAGCTGCAGGCGATTGGCGACTAGTACACACTATCGCAGGAACTGGTGCTGATATTTGTCTTGGTGTTCGTGAATATAATGGTTATATATATGTTGCATGTGCGGAAGTCTTACATAGAATACAAACTTCTAAATGTGATGATAATAATTGGGCAGCTGATTTTGTTTCTAATTGGGCAACCTTTACTGTTAAAGATCCCCTGTACCATCCAATGCTTGAAGTTAATAAGGTGCTTTACATTGGCGATGGTTATCTACTAGCTCAAGTTGATGATGCTACTTTTTCAGCTAATGCTTTTGACTTAAGTTCTCAATTTAGAATTACTTGCGTTGGTGAATATATGACTGATGTTTTGGTCGGAACTTTTGTAGCAAATACGGTGACTGAAGTATATATATACCGCTGGAATACATATTCTGATTCATTTAGTGTGTCTGATGCCGTTTATGAAACTGGTATCTGGTCTTTCATACCAATGGATAATTTTGTATTAGTTCAAGCTGGAACTCAAGGAAACATATATTTTTATGATGGTAGTCAATTAAAACCATATGTAAAGATTGCAGGTAACTACTCAAGTACAGCAACAGCAAAAGTTAAAGGATGTTCTACTGCACATTTTGGTGTTAGTTCTTTGTTTGCACTTTCTAATATAACTGGAAATCCTGCTGATTGCGGCGTTTATATGTTAGGTAGACACTCAAACAATTACCCTTTAATTATGCATTTACCTTATCCAATTTCTCAAAGGGATGGTGATGATTTTGTTCTAACCAATATTGAGTTCGGATCAGTTCTTGTCACAGGGGATGATCTTTATGTGTCTTGGAAGGACACCAATGGCTCTGCAGTAGCGGGAGTTGATAAACTTGATCATAGTAACAAACTTGATGGTGCATACTTAGAAAGCCGTATTTTGAGGCCTACAAGACTAAACCCAATAACACTTGGTAAATTTTCGATTGCTTATTACTCTTTGCCAACTGATACTGATGTACAACTTTATTATAAAAAGAACTATTCCGCAGATTCCTATGTTGAAGTTGATTTGAAAAATGATACCGATGCACATATATTAGTTAATGACAATGTAGGACTCGAAGGAGTTGTATTTCAGTTGAAGGCAAAGGTGACGGTTTCCTCTAACAATGCTCCTGAATTTGAGGAAATATCAGTCAAAGTAAGATGAGTGTTGATACTTTAAAACAAGTTTTTACTGATGTAGAACAAAAAACTTTTGATAATTTTACAAGACCACAAGAGCAGTTAAACAATGTTTCATATTTACAAATTGGTTCGGGTGATAAATCTTTAAAGATTGATAATAGCGGTATATGGCTTGGTGCTAAAAAGTTTGCGGATGCGCCTTTTTCGGTAAACATGCTTGGTCAGCTTGTTGCATATTCCGCATTAATATCGGGAGATGTTACTTTGGGTGGAGTTGATAATACAGACGGTGTACTAACAGTTAAAGATGCTTCTAATGTTGTAATAATAAAGCAAGACAAAGATGGCGCACATTTTTATGATGCAACTGGACTTGTAGAAAAATTCAGGATGAGTAGTGCGGGTATATTTGGTTATGGTACGGATGCTTATATCATTCAACTTAAGAATACCCCTGCAGATGCAACTCCTTTTGGAAACATTGGTTATAGTTCAACATATGGAATGTATCTTTACGGCAATCCCAAAGTTGCTTTGGCATCAAATGACATGGCTACTGTCATTAGCAATCAAATTGAAATATTTGGGTTGAAAAGTAGTGGCACAGGAGTTTCTATAGCAGCACCTAATGGAAGTGCAGATATAGATTTAACATCTGCAGATGATGTAAATATAAACTATGGGGGAGATTTCAAATTAAATGGAACAACTAAAACTGCAATAGTACCAACTTCAAAGGGATATAAGGCTCTTTATTGTGCAGAATCCCCCAATGTTTGGTTTTTTGATTTTTGTAATGGTGTTAAAAAAGCTGTTAAATGGTGGAAGTTTTGGGATAGAAAATGGATTGTTGAACCAGATCCTACTTTCTTAGAAGTTACTGAAGGCGCTATTATTGTAATGCCTACTCTTACTAAGGGTGTTGTTCAAATATGGAGAGCTAGAAAAGGCTTTGCTAAAACAAGATTTGAGAAAAAAACAGAAGAACAGTTTTTTCAAAACAATAAATTTTGGAATATAGAAAAAGGTGCTGATATAAAGGATGCAGTTAAAAATCTAGTAGAAAGTTAATTTAAGGATATAATTATTGTATGCCATCAACAACAGGAAAATCTTTAGCAGAATTAAAACAAATGAAGTCTGATTTGGAGGCTAAAGGAAAAGAAGCTAGTAACTCAAAGTCTTTAGGCAAAGTTATAGATGCGATTAAAGTTTTAGAACCTGAAAAGTATGGAACTAAAACTGTAGCTGCAGCTCAAGCAAAACTAGATGCTGCTGCGATTCCAACAGGTCAAGGTGCTACTCAACCTACTTCAGTTACTACATCCGGAGATTTAACAGGCGCACTAAATTCTTATCAAGATAGTGCTTTTGGAATAGCAAATAGCAGTCCAGAAAAGAGAATGGCTGAAATTAAAGATATGCTCGCCCCTTCTACTGCCAAACCCGAACTTTTAAACAGAACCCAAGACTATCAAGACCTTCGAGCTACCTATAATGTAGACTCTTTGGAAAGCCAAGCTAATCAGATTTCTTCTGATATTGAAGCAGAATATGCAGCACTACGCGGTCAAAGAGCTGCAGAAAGAGATAAACCTGTGGCACAAAATGTCATTGAAGGTCGTATTGGAGTAGAAGAAAGAACTGCAATGGAAAGAATTGATGCTTTAACGAGAACCCAAAATGCAATTACAAATCAATTAAATACTGCATATAAGGTTATCGAACAAGTAATGAATTTTAAATCATTAGACTATACCGATGCTGTCAAAGCTTATGAAGATGAATTTAATCAAAATGTTGCTGTTTACAATATGGTTCATCAGGAGCAGAAGGATAACCTAGATACAGCTTTCAAGATGCAAGCTGTTGCTTCATCTAATTTACAAATAATACAAAATATGATTACTTCTGGAAACTTAAGCTATAACGATCTACCAGACTCACAAAAGACGCTTGTAAACAAACTTGAAGTTCAATCAGGTTTACCAATTGGATTTACTGCAGGCTTAAAACTATCTGCTAAGGATCGTATTATAGCGACCTCTTCAGATAATGGTGTTATAACGGCTATAGTTCAGGATGGTAACGGTAATCTAACAACAAAGACCTATGGAACTCCTAATGGAAATGGTAAGGAACCTTCACAATTTCAGACCCTAATAAACGAATCTAATGATGCTCGTGCAGCACTTGTTGCCAAATCAGGTGCAGATAAAAAAGTTAGTCCAGACACATATAAATCTGTAAGGCAACTTTGGGTTAATAGTACAGGTCAAACTTATGAGGATTTTGATAATAGATTTGATTCTTTTGTTAAAGGCTCACAATCTGATGTTTCCCAATATGATCTGAGAAATACTAAAACAGGTCTTTAACAGTTATACTTAATCAGTATGTCCAATAAATATTTAGATTATTTACAAGAAGAGGAAGATAAAAAAAAAGGTGTTATTAAGACTACTTCTGATGGTAGTACCCCTACAACTAACAAATATTTGAAATACTTAGAGGACAACCCACCTGCTCCAGAAAAACCTGCAGAACCCATTAAAGTAGAACCAACCCTAGGGGATAAAGTAAAAACTACAGTATCTAATGCTTTCAATGCAATTAAAAATGTTTTTCAAAATCCAAATACTGCAGAAACATCTAACCCAACCCCAGCTACTACAAATAAACCAGATGTAAATCAGCCACTACTTAAGGCTTTGGAAACAAAAACTAAAGAATTTAATGCAGAAAGTGCTAAATCAAATCCTGATCAGGTAAAACTTGGTACTTTGAGCAATGATTTAAACGAAATTAATAGGGCTATAGATTTACCGTCTGATGGGTCTGATTTCGATCAGGAGAAGAGTAAAGTAGCAAAGAAGTATAATCCTTCGTTTTCAGATAAAGTTAGATCTGAGGGCATTTTTGGTGCCATTGCGGATGCATTGATACCAGCTGGTAGAAGACAGTCAGATGAAGTGGTAAAACAGAACTTAGAAACCTTTAAATATTATCAAACTTACGGATCAGGAGAGAATAAAATTGCTGAAATGTCAGTAGAGTTTGCTAAAGATTCAGCCTTGAATTTTGCAGCAACTGGTGCTGCTGAGCGTGGGATTATAAATAAAGATGCATTAGATCCTTACTCTTTAAAACTTCTTGAAAGTAAAGGATATCTTGATGATAAAGGGGATATTAAAAAAGGTAAAACTGCTGTTGAGTCTGTAAGAAGGGCATTAGATATCGCTGTATTTTTTCCAGAAGCTTTTTTACCTGCTAAGGCCATAAGCGAAACGGTTGCTGGTGAAAAGGTGATAAGTGTGCTAGGAAAATCAGTACCACTATCTGAAGTCTTAACAGGAACTATTATAGGCAGCAGTTACGCTACGATTTATACACCTAATTTGGAAAATGTTTTTAGTGATTCTGAAGTTGCAGGGGATGCAGTTAAAAGATTCTTTGAGGGTGCTACTTTTGGTACTATTGTTAGTTTTTCTACTGCACTTATAAGAGCGCCTAAAACTCCTGTATTTAAAACCATGAGTCCTGCCGAGCAAGAGGAACTTAAATCAATGTATATGTCGCTTGCTAAAAAATATCATCCTGATGCTCCTACTGGAAACACAGAGGCATTTAAGGCCGTTAAAGCTAAGTATGATGCTGCTGATATAAAATGGCTAAGGGATCTTGAAAAAGCTACCCCGCAAGAAGCTGAGAAATTGCTTAACATAAAACTTAATACTTCAACTCCATCTGGAAAAGTTATACCTGAAAAAATATCATCTATTGCACCAGAAAAAGCACCTACCAAGAGTGTAAATGATATTGAACTACAGGCTGGATGGAAAGGTGGGGATGCTCAAAAAGCTAGGTTCGATCTGGCGCTTCTTAACAAGGACAGTAAGACCATTACACAGATGCTTCCTGAAGTTCCGCAGTACTACAAGGAAAAGTTCGCAGAGAAGATAACAGGTATTGTACCTAATGCACAGATAGTGCCTACAAATAAACCTATTGTTTCTGATGGCAGTACTGGTGGTCAAGTGATAAAAAATGCTCCTATAGGACAACCAACAGAAATGCAGATATCACCAACTGGCAGTACTCCAACAAAGCAAACTTTCAGTCCTCCGACACCAGATGAGAAGGTAGCTTTATTAAAACCCGATACAGAAATTTATCATGGCGCACCTGTTGCCATATCTCAAATAGCCAAAGAGGGTTTTAAATTTCACAACATACCGACAATAGGTGAGGTAATGCAGTTAACGGACTCAAAAGATATTGCACTTAAGAATTATGGAATGGGTCAAACAGATAATCTGCTCAATACTAAGGTAGGTGATTTTAAATGGAAAATATTTGATTCTCCTAAAGATGAGCAGGCTTTTGTACAAGAAATGGGTACCAAGGATCTAGCTTCAGCTATTAATAAAGAGGGTAAGTACGATGGCTTTATAGTGCATCAAGACTATGGAGATGGTCATGTTTATGCACTTTCCAATAAAGAAGTTATTGCTAAATTGATTAGTAATTTTACAGGTACAAAAAATACTACTGACTCATTAATACAAGAAGCTAAGAAGTATAAGAGTGCTGAGGAGTTTGTGGACAGAAACATTATGGATGTGGCTCGAAACAGCGATGCGGATGTATTAAAAAGAAACGGTCTGACCCCGAAGTCAACGAAGCAAGAGTTCAACATTGCTATAAGAAAATTGCAGGACAGATTAACAAACAAGTATGGGACATCTTTACCAACAGAGGGAAACACGAGAAGACTTGATGCTGGAGATCAAGATTTACCCTTTTTACAGGAAATCAGAGATAAAGTTGTTGAAAATAAATATATACCATTCACCAGATCCCAACTAACAGATATATGGAATCAGGCTAATAAGGATAGTGCTATGCCAAAGGAATCAACTAAAAGACCTTCTACCAAGACCGCACGTTTGGAACTGCAAAAGAAACAGATGAAGGCTATAGAAAAAGAGGTTCGCGCTTCTTATGATGTTTTTGATAATCCTAAAATTGAACAATATAGTGGGGTAATTAATAAAGCCATTCGAACATACAATTTAACCAAAGCTAAAGGCAGGGAGGATATAGCAACCATTTCTAAAAAGATTTCAGGCTTTGATGAGGCACTACAAGCCCTTCGCGATGTTGGTGTTGAAATAAATACCATGCAGGAATTGATCAATGTTAAAGGTGGGAAGGGTCAGTATGCCAATGCTTTTGCATCTAAAGGCTCTTCATCCATTGGAAATTTTGAAGATGTAAATAAACCATCCTCTAAACCAGTTAAAGAAAATTTTAAGCTATTCGAAAAAGCTAAAGAATTAACTGATAAATATATTGCTAGGATTGAAAAAGATCTTGGCGTTAAAAAGGGATCTATTGGCGAGAAGTATACATCTAAGGGTGCACTAGGCACTTTTTATCCAGATACTTACAATGTTCGAGTAAATGGTCTTAATAACCTTTCGGTTGTAGCACATGAGGATGCACACCTACTCGACTTTGCATATAACATAACAAAGGAATTGCAGAATAAGGGTCTTTCCGGACTTAGAATAACGCGGGATCTTACGAATTTATATGTTGAATATTACCCACAGGCTAAAAAAACTCACAAATTAAGTGTCCGTGTAATTGAAGGTTTTGCAACACTACTTCAAAAATACGTTGAAATGCCAACAACAATTGAAGCTAAATATCCTCAACTGGTTAAAAGTTTCTTAAAAGAAGGCGGGAGTTTGTATCAGCCGGTTGTGGGTGACATGATTAATGACTTGAGATCCATAATAAGTGAATATCAGGGTTTAGATCCTTTAGATAAAATAGGAGCAAGAGTTGTAAACAACACGTTAAAAACCGAAACAAAGCCATTCTTAACGCCATTTGATAAACTTAGAACCTTTATTGAGGATGATATATATCCAATTGAAAAAATAGGTAAGGTTGCTGGAACTGCTTGGACAAAAAACGACCCCTCACTTTGGATAAGGCAACTCTCAAGAGGCAATGGTGTAACCGCTAATAATATTTTAAATGCTCATACAGGATATTGGACAATGAACGCAAATGGTGATTTTTATAAGAGGTTTGAATCCAACTGGAAAAATCTATCTGAGCTTTTGAATAAGGAAAAAACAGTTGATAGTTTTGGTAATTACCTTGTAGCAAGAGATCAGTATTATGAGTGGCAGGAGCTTGATAAATTAAAAACAACACTAGATGAAACTAAACTAAAATTAGAAACTCAAGAGGCAACACCTGATGATGTTATGGAAGCGCAGGAAGCCTTTGATAAACAAGCCACATATCTAAAAAACAATGGTTTTACTAGGGATGAGGTAACTCAAGCCTTTGAGCAAAACGAACAAAGATTTGTAAAAGAATCAGCATTGTACGACAAATTAGTAAGAGCAGATCTTGAACTACTGCACAATCCAAATGTTCAACTTGTTAATGATGAAACTTTTGCAGAACTAAGTAGCAACAAAGGATATGCATCAATGAAGCGTGCTTTTTTTGATGAACTGCTTGGGGACTCGGAAACATATGTTGGTGCTGGTAAAGGATCTTCTAAAGCATCTTCTTTGAAATCTCGAACTGGTGGAGAGCAGCAAATAATAAATCCACTTTTAAATGGAATGACTAACCACATAGAGATAATGAAGAAGGCTATGAGGCAGGTAGTTTACAACAAGCTGGGGGATATTGCAGATAAAGGACTTCTACCTAACTTATTCCAAAAGATCGCTCTCAAGCCAGTTCCAGACGCTTCAGGGCGTATCACATTCCCACAAGAGCGTGATGAAAATATCATCATGGTTAGAAAGGACTTTAAACGAGTTCCTATTGTAGTCAATAAGGAAATTAAGGCTGTTGTTGATGGAATACTTACGCATCAGTCAATGAATATATTTGAGCATCTTTTAGTTACAGTAGGCAGAACCTTTACACTAGGCACTACAGGACTATATGCACCATTTTCTATAGTTAACTTTTCAGCAGATCAATGGAATGCTGTTGTAAACACAAGAAATAAATACACACCTCTTTTAGATCAAGTTAAAATTTTGGGTGGTGCGCTTACAAAAAGAGGAAGCTTGGAACTTAGGGAACTGTGGCAGGAATGGGAAGTTATGGGCGGGGATAGGATGACGTTATTTCAAGCACAAATGATGTCAACAAACGATGCTGTTAAATATATAACTAATGAAAAAAAAGGTTTGGAAAAGGTAATAAAATTAGTCGATAAAGGGGTAGATGTTTTATCCATTCCTTCTAAATATTCGGAAACTGCGTCAAGATTTTCTGAATATGTTAAGGCTCGTAAGTCAGGAAAATCTCAAGTTGTAGCACTAGAAGAGGCAGGGCGCATTACAGCACCATTCCATCATATAGGAGCTTGGAAGTTTGGGGATAAAGCATCAATGAAATATTTAGTAAGGTCAATTCCTTTTGCTAATGCTTCACTTCAGGTTGTTGCTCAAACATTTAGAACAGCAGGGGACAGTCCAGAAGGCAGAAATAGGGTAGCATTTACAATGCTTGCTGCACTTGCTGCATATCTGGCATCTGTTGGAATGGTTGCTAAATATGGATCTGATGATCAAAAAGAACAGTATAAGGATTTGACCCCTCAAGAGTTAGGATCTTTTCTGTACTTCCCTTCTATTGGTGGTTACAACTTAACTAGAATTAGAATTTCGCAGGAACTTTCAACTATTGGAACTGTTGTTGCAATGATCATTTCAGATAATGTACTTGGTACAAAATATAGTGTTCGTGACTATAAGGATGCTCTGACTAATTGGGTTCCAAAACAATTTGATATAACTTCACCTATTGAAATGTTTATGAGTTGGTTTAATCCGGCAATTAAAATACCACTAGAACTGGTTGCTAATTTTAGGGACTATCCAAAAATCAGACCGCTTGAAGGCCAGTCAATGCAGGCAACTGAACCTAGATATCGTTTTAATGAGGCTACGTCCCCTGTAGCGAAGGCTTTGGGTGATAAGTTTAATATATCCCCGATTAAGATAGATTTCTTGCTAGAGGGCTTTTTAGGAAGATCTGTGGGGTATCTGACTTTAAAGCCTTCTGTTTATAAACCACAAACAACAGTTAATAGGGAATATTTGATAACACTAGGTCGTAGAGTTACAAATTACTATGATGATAAAGAAAAAATTGATCAGCAGTACAAGGCTTTGAAGGATAAGTACAAAGATACTGAAACAAGCAAAATACCTTCAGGTGTTTTAGAAAAAGCTAGGGAGCTTAAGGCTAAACAAAATAAATACAATGCTTTTGCGGATGCATTAAAAGAATATAAAAAGATAGATACTAAGGATGTAGAAAAGTTAAGGGAGGCAAGAACAAAACTAATCGAATATCTTAATGAATTGCCATGATGAAAACAATCTTGTGGCTGTATATCTGCCTAATGTTGGTGACATTACTAACATTTTTTTACGAAAATTTTTTGTATTTTTTAACGCTTCCTCTTAGCGTTTTATTTTATTTAGTTGAAAGAAGGTCTAAAACGCCTTACAGATATTAATCTGTTATCATTAGCTTGTATGGAAACAGTTGATTTGGTATCAAAATTAGTTAGCGTTGGAACTCTTGGAATAGTTTTGTACCTGTTTAAGCAGTATAGGGATGATAAACTAGCGCAGGACAAAACACAGGCTGATACTATAACCAAGAAGGATGATGCTTTAAAAGAAATCAATAAAGACTTGCTTGATGCATACAAAGAAAATACCAGAGCTAATGTCATACAGTCTGAAGCTTTAAAGACCTTATCAGCAAATGTTCAAAAAAATACGGAAGTTATGATAACATTTACAGAGAAGTTTGCTAATGCATTGAAAGATAAGTAAAAAATATATGGAACTTTTACAAACCTTAAGAATAATAAATACCGTTGTTTCATTATCAGCTGTTTTTCCTTCCCTTTATATTATTAAAAAAATACTTAAAGAAAGGCCTTTGATAAAAACCGAGTACAAAATATTTAACAATGTACTCACTTTGATTGGCGCGGCAACTGCTATTGTTGGTGTCTTAAATGGTGCTATTCTTCTTGCTATAATGATTATTGATGGTGCGTGGAGTTCCACTACTGATGGGCTTTCACTAATTAATATGAAAAACTTAGCTGTAAATATAGCAATATTTTTAATTTCTGGTTCTCTTGCTTACCTTGTTTACAGACATAAAAAAGATCCTAAAAATTTAAAGTGATATAATATCTACATGCTAGAAAATCAATTTGCAAAGTTTGTTGCCACATATAATGGCAAGTCAGTTGAAGCTAACGATCCTACTAACAAATTTCAATGCTACGATCTTGCTTATGCATGGTTAGAAGCAATTGGTATACCAAAAAGCGCTATCAATGGCCATCTGTATGCATATGAAATATTTACAAAACCTACTTCTGAAACCTTAAAGTATTTCGATCTTATTAAAAATGGACTGTTTAATGCTCCAGAAACAGGAGATTTAGTTGTTACTGGTACTAGAGTAGGAACTGCAGGACATATAAGTATTGCTGCCGAAAAAGGCAAACTAATGACATATTTAAGCTTTGATCAGAATTGGGATACTGCTCACTATAATTTAGGTAAAGATCCCAAGACTGGACTGCTTATTCCTTATAGCCGTTTGGTGACTCATTATTACGATCTGCGATCAGGAGGTACTTTAGGCTGGTTAAGACCTAAAGATCTATACCTGAGCAAGATAGAGGCCATTAAGAGCATTTTAGCAACTAGTGTAGATAGTCTTACAAAGTTGAAAAAAATTAAACAGGAGGTTTCAAATGTCTGATGCAACAAAGAAAGCAATAGTGGAAGGTATTAAATTAGTAGGCAGATTATATGTAGCCTCTTTAATACCTGATTTTATACTTATTTTACAGGCAATTTTGGCTGGAATTAATGTGCAGACATACACATTTAACATAGATTGGCAGCATATAGGTAGTATGTTAGCGACCCTAGTTTCATATGAAACAATTATATTCATTATCGCGGGACTTGATAAGTTTAAACATATATTGGAAAAAGAAACTGGTAGACTTTCTGAAGGTGAGTCCGGTGGAATAATACCCTTTTAATACCCCGCTAGTGTCCTATTCGAAAAAAGATCTGCGAACTGCTCCGTGGATCTTTTTTTATTGTTTCCCGAATAAAACCAAAAACCCGCTTGACTTTTTAAATCTTGCGGGTTAAGGTATACCTATGCCTAAGTATGATCACAGTATAGTGACCTTAAATCCTTTTAGCAATCTTACTTCTACACAGCTGAATATCTATTTCTATTTGAAAAATGTCTTTGAACATATGCATGAAGGCAATGCATTAAGTATTACTAACAATGATTTATCTCAGATTGTTCGTTTACATCCCCGAACTGTAAGCGTGTGCCTAGCTGCTCTTCATAAATCCGGTGCAATTAGTATTGAATACATACCTGATAAAAACGGTACTATAAGAAAAATTTACTGGAAAGGACTGCCAAATGAATAGTGGATTTGTTGTCTTTCATCGAAAGATATTGGATTGGGAGTGGTATTCAGATCCCGTTGTTCGAGGGGTATTTATGCATCTAATACTTGTTGCAAATCATGAAGCTAATAATTGGCACGGTATCAAGATTCAGCGTGGTCAAGTTTTAACAGGACGCAAGATTTTGGCTAAAACATTGGGTTTTTCAGAGCAGCAAATACGCACCTCACTAACTAAGCTAAAATCAACCAACGATATAACCATGGAATCAACCAAGTTGTATTCTATCATTACTGTTTGTAACTACAGCAAATATCAGAGTAAGAAATCCAATGATCAACCAAGCAAACAACCAAGTCCTCAACCAACAATCAACCAAGTATCAACCACTAACAACAATGATAACAATGTAACAAGTAAGAGAGAGAGAGTAATTAAAAAAAGATCTTCAAAAAAAGAACTTGAGGGAGTATCCAAACAACCGAGTGAAAAACAAACTGAAGAAATACTCTCAAGACTTCCTGCAGATGTGAACCGTGATATTTATCTTGTAGCCCTTAAGAAAAGCTTTGCTGCTGTTAAGAAGCCAACAAACGTGCCTACCTATCTTTTAGACTACGATGACAATGAATTGTTGCCTTTATGTGTGGAAATGTCCTTGGATAACCACGATATGAGAACTTTTGCTAGGGAAATTTACGAGAAGTATAAAACTGGGGTTAGAATAAAAAGCGGCGAACCAATTAAGAATTTCAAAACATTTTTTATGAATATTGTTCGTGCTGATATTGAACGCCTTCACAGGAGATTTAAGAAATTAGAATGGTCATTATGACAGATTTAACAACAGTTACAGATTACGTTAAGGTTTTTAATGATGCTGAATTTAGGCAAAGTATGCGCGATTCTTTGAGCGAGAAAAGGAATAATTTTGCATTGCTTAAACTGGCAATAGTCAAATACAAGGAGCTTTTAGAAACTGATACTAGAGAGGATTTTGAACAAAATAATATAAATATTGCTTACTTCAAACCATTTTGGGAAGCTACATGGTTTTATTTATCAAGACCAGCTATTCGAAAAGCAACAGAACTTGCTAATCAAATATCAAAACTGGATCTTGCACTAGGTATTGCAGTTTCTTTGAGTGAGGACAAAGAATTTAAGAGGGGTAAATATACAGAAGTACAGGTAGAAGAAGCTAATAGTTATCCAGTTGAAGATTTGATCTCAGGTACTGTTAGGAAATCAGGAAAGCGTTATATGGCTTGTTGTCCACTTCATAAAGAGGACACACCATCTTTTGTGATATTTGAAGATAACTCATGGCATTGTTTCGGTTGTGGAAAACATGGAACTGGTGCTATTGGTTTTGTTATGGATAGAGATAATGTTGATTTTAAAGTTGCAGTAGAAAGGATTTTAAGATGATTATATATAAATTTCCATCAAACAGGTTTACTCGTGATATGTTTGTTGATCATGAGGGTTGGCACAAGTTAAGGGAATCAAATAAATTTATAGAAGGATGTCCGATGGGTGTCGTTAGTGATTTATCTCAAATTGGTATATTTATTACGAAAAACAGTAAGCTTAGAAGAGTGTTTTTAAAGACGCCTATTTTTGATGAAAACGGTGTCTTTACTCGTAGACCAAAGGAAGATAAAAATGTCTTTAATTGGTTTCATAATCAGTTGTTTTTTCCAGACCATGAATTTTCTGATGACAAGGGTTATTTGCATTTTAAATCTAAAAAGTGCTTAAATGAGTTTAAGGGTAAAAATTTGAAAGGGTAAAAATATGAAGCAGCAAGACCGCAAGGATTTGGAGGCTTTGGAAGCTCCAACAATTTCAGTTCCTGTTAATGCAGGACTAGCTTTATCGTCTAAGGTCACAGGTGAGGTTGTGGAGAAGCTTTTTGATCCAGACAGGGTAAGTGGATACTCAACAGGTTTTAGTAGCTTGGATGCCATTGTGGGAGGTCTGAGGATAGGTTCTTTGACGATTGTGGGAGCAGGTGCATCTGGAATGGGGAAATCCATATTTGGTATTAATTTGATTGTTAATTTAAACAAGGCTTTCGAACTTCCTGTTGTTTATATCGACCTTGAAAATGGTGTTTTAGAATCTCTTGAGCGCATTATAAAGATTTGGAATGGTGATATGCTTCCTGAAGATTTCTTTAGGGTCGGCGGTAATTACAAGTCAGATGTGTTGAAAATGCGTGATGAATTTAACACTTTTTCCTACTACTCACATGAAGACATTACAGAATCATCCAGAGGAAAAATAGTGAAGCTAGTTAATTTTCATGCAAAAAAAGGTTATAAAATATTTCTCATTGATCCACTTGAAATAATACCTGCTGAAGACTGTGGTGATCCAATGCGTGAGGAAGCTTTAGTTATAAAAAATTTAAAAGATTTAGCACAGGAAAAAGGCTTGATTATTATAATACTTCACCATGTTCGTAAAACTCAAAATGGTGGGGATACC
>WBZT01000326.1_pt1 | contig 40331 bp, 58 predicted proteins | sample 5204241 | NCBI WGS metagenome assembly WBZT01 (sample SAMN12344358, study PRJNA552823) | activated sludge metagenome | biome: Activated sludge suspended growth; feature: Nitrification reactor; material: Wastewater; isolation source: activated sludge from nitrification reactor of wastewater... | reverse complement strand
TAGAGCAGCGGACTTTTAATCCGTTTGTCGTGGGTTCGATCCCCGCACACCCTACCAAACAAAAAGCCTTGCAGAGATGTAAGGCTTTTTTCATTTTAAATTTCCTAAAGAATATTGTGTAAATTTGCGCGCTATTTGGGACAATTTTGCGCGTTATTTGGTACTGAATATTATTCAAGCAAATATTCCAAACTAACATCAATGCTTAAGCCAATTTATAGTTGGCGATTAGTAATTCACTGACCGATTGATTGTTGTCTTTGTTGATGCTGTATTTTGTGGCTACAGTTTTAATCTCGTAGCCTTTAAATAGCGCTCTGATTTCCGGCACATCGTTGATGCTCACCAGCCATTTGGCTTTGCTGTTGGCCAGCGTGTCGCGCAGCCTGGTGAAGTCTTCTTTGCTGAATATGCCTTTGCCATAGTCGCTCTCGCAGTTCCAGTATGGTGGATCGACGTAGAAAAACACATGCTGGCCATCGTAACGTCGAATCAGCTCGTGATATGGCAGGCATTCAATGTTGACTCTGGCCAGACGCAGATGCGCTTCGCTTAAATCTTCTTCCAGCCGCAGCAGGTTGAGTCTTGGTTTGCTGGCGTTGGATACGCCGTAGCATTGGCCAACTATCTTGGCGCCAAAGGCATTGCGCACCAGGTAGTAGAACCGCGCAGCGCGTTGAATATCGGTGAGTGTAGTTTCGTCCACGCGCTGCAGCCTGTCAAACTCATCGCGGCTGACCAGTGACCACTTGAAGTAGCGTATGAACTCTTCCAGGTGATTCTGAATGACGCGGTAGAGCGTGATCAGATCGCCATTGATGTCGTTGATTACCTCAGCCTTGCTCGGCTCTTTGCGGAACAGCACCCACGCGGCACCGGCAAAGACTTCGACATAAGTGGTGTGTGGCGGTATCAGCGGAACGATGGTGGATGTGAGCTTGGACTTGCCGCCCACCCAGCCTAGAAACGATTTACCTTTTGTTAAAGAGCTTGCTGCTGCATCCATGAATGACTCCTATATATATAGTATAGGCACTCATGGTGCTCTGAATTTATCAACCGGCGGTCAATCCTAGCCCGCCGGGTATTTCCTGCCTCCTGTATAGCTAGTCTCTACAGGCAGTTTCTATGCGCTCCGGTGCAACTCTTAGGCTCTCACTTCATGGGGTTTCCAGTTGCCCACCCACGTCCACACACTACCGGTACTACTGCGCCTCTCACGGTGTATTCTTGTATTCGTTAACACTCCCACACCTTGGGCATTTGATACTCAACTGCATGGCCACGCCCTCGGCCAGCTTTTTGTTGCATTTCACACAGCGCAAATCATTTGCAGCATTGTTAAATTTCATACGGGTCACCTATAATCGACCTGCCCACGTGGGTGGCAGGGTCTTTGGTTGATCCGTAGTGTAGTACGGTGAGACGGGTGCTTGCGCGGCTGCAACCGCTTAAGCACTCGCCCTGTCTTATTTGCCCATCAGCCGGATGCCATCGCCCACTTTATCCGAGCCGCAATCAACTTTCTGTTGCAGGCAGTTTTTCTCAATCTTCTTAGCATATTCATCGTTCCAGCCGCTCACAAAGTCGCCGTGCATGCTGTAGCCCGCATTCTGGCCTTCTTTCTGGTAGTTGTCGCTGGCCAAGCGCCAGTTCGCGGTGCCGTCTACGGTCTTCACTTTGTAGTAGATGCTTAAGCCGAGAGACACGATTGGCACCGGATGGCTGGATGGGCACACATACTTTTTCCGCAGCTTGCCATCTACCGTATGAAACGAATATTTATAGTCGTAGCTCATGTGAGAAATGTGGTCCAGCCAGTCCAAATTTAATCCATCCCAGCACTGTGGGAAAGTCACGCTGGCAATGATGGTGTGGCCTTCCGGACATGCTGGAATAGTGCGCTGGTTAGGTACGACGAATTTTCCATCCGGTGCGCGGCAAGAGAACGCGGTGTGCTTGCTGGCTTCGGCATCGTTCTTGGCTTTGGCGTTACCGGCAATCATTCTAAACCCTTTGGGCGGCATTATCACTCCGGCAGTGGTCGGGTCAAAGTAGCCGATTAGGCCAGACTTGTAATACCAAAGCCCACCATCCGGCATCAACGGCTGACCTGTCGCCGTGTCCACCATCGAAGGAACCCAATAGGCGGAACGGTTGACGATGCCACCGCGACAAGTGGAATTGCCGACATTCGCCAGACTCATCAAGTCCGATGCGTAAGTCAGGCTGGTGTTGCCAAAGAAAGTGTGGTGATGCGCCTTGCCATTCTGGTTTGGATACACAATCGGGTCATCGTTGCTCATGTGCGAAACTTTGCACTCGATTCTGAAATCGCCTCCACCGAGCGGCATCGTGGTATAGGAGTTTTCCTGAATCAGAAACTTATCAGAACCGGCAGCAGGCAGCATATTCAAATTCTTGTTGACGTACGGCTGATATGTCGGGAACCCGAGGATATAGTTATTCTGCCCATCCACGCCACACATGCTTTCTGCTTTGGCGTTTTCCACGGTCAGAAAGGCAGACATCAGGCCAAGCGTAACAATTAGGCACAATCTGGCCAGTAAAACGGGGTTAATGGTGAGTTTCATGTTTTTTACTCCTATCTGTATTTTCTGAGCGAGAAAATGCGGTTGGCATACATCAGCCGGTCAAAGCCTTTGTGCGGTTTCCAGCCGATGTTGATGCTGATGTAGCGCGGGCCCAGTGGCACGTGGCACTCGAACTGAAAGCTGGAAGGGTAAAGTTGCAACTTGTACCAGAACCCCTTGCCCTCGATACCGTGCTCCATCACACCTGGCGAGGCTTCGCGTGGCTGGCCAAACAGGTGATAGTGAAACCCATAGGCACAATTGCGCCATAGCCACATCACGCGGCAGTAATAGCGTACCCATGCCTTGCTGGCATAATCCATCTCTGTCCACTCCCGGGCGAACTTGAACCAGTGGTCGGTATTAAACTGGCCGTACCACCATTCATCTGCCGCATTGTCATGCGTCTGAAACCATCGCAGCGGCTTGATGAGATAATCGCGCAGCAGGGTATGTTGCGCATTACCCATGCGCTTGACGCGATCTGTCCTTAACTCGCTAGTCACGAACAGGGCAACGAGCGGCGCCAGGATGTAGCACAGCAGCTCGATGGCAATGGCCGGTATAAAAAACAAAATCCATTTGATCATACCCAGAACTCCTTTGGCATTTGATGGCGGCGCAGCTCGCTCAAGTAAGATTTATAGCAATGATCGCGCTCGAACGGCCAAGCAAGCACATCGATGATGGTGCGGCATATCTGCCAGCGCCACCACGTGCCTTTCAGGCTCAGGCGAAACGCCCGGCTGGATAAAGTCTCATCCGGGGCGCCGCGTAAGAATGCGTTGGCCAGCTGGTCCAGCGCGATCATCAGGTTTAACAGGTAAGCCTTCATACCGTGACTATGGCACCTACTGCCTGGATGGCCAGCGCCAAAGCTTCCTTGATCTCATCAACAGTCACCTCGGCCACGGTGTTATTGGCTAGTTTCCACTGGGCCGATGTCTGGCCAAGCAATTGAGATGCTGCAATGGCGCTTAACATGTTTATTCGTGCGCGATCGTTGCCATCGAACACCTTGCCGCTGGAAGTGGTCACGACGATTTCTGCAAGCGCTTTTTCTTTAGCGCGCTTGGCTTCAAATTTGACAAGCAAATTTTCATCTGGCCACAGCTCAGGTTGCGAGTCACTGTAATATTCCATCTCCAAACAATCCTCAGCGCCATCAACGGCGCGCCAACCTTGTCCATCTTTTCTTATCGCGTATCCCATACGGTCTCCTTAAATATTATCAATCCAACCAGTACATCCCATCACATTAGAGTTGGTGCCACCCACGCCGCACCAATAAATACTGGTACCTTCTATAGCTAATGAAAATGGTAGTGAGGCCGAAGTATTATTACCATCAATATGCAGCGGCATTGGATTAGCGTAACTTGGCATAGATCCGGCCGTACTTTGGTTATTTGGAGCTACCGAGATATTTGCGCTATTGGTGGTGGCGATCGAGCTTACAAAACCATTTATCTCACTCGCAGTGCTCGGTACATCATTAGAAATTGAAACAGCGGTCCACGTAGTCGGCAAACCAGTTGTTTGAGCCGCCATTTGCGGGTATGCCGTCAAGTTGGTGCCAGCTGCTATTACATACTGAACCCGTTTACCATTTTGCTTAAATGCTTTTGGATACTTGTTGGCGGTACCATCAGTTTTTATCCAGCCGATACGTGCTTTATGCGTGTATCCAGATGGCATTGTCGGCGCAGTTGCTGATAGTGACATCAGGCCAGCGGCTGTGGCGCCATTCCAGATAACCCAGAGTGAATACCATGTATTTGTGGCGAGTGCACCAGTGTCCAATCCATTGGCGCCATTGGCGGTACCTGCCACCGTCAGGTTCACGGTTTCCAAAGTTTTATATTGCCCGCTGCCGCCTTTCACCACCACTTCATCGGCAGTCACCGTCACGTTGGCACTTAAACCAGTTGCTGATGCCTGTAGGTTCTTAAACGCGCCGCTGACTGCAGCGGTTGTACTGCTAGCACCAACTTGCACGAACGTGAGAGCGTCAGTTCCAATCACCGGGTTTTCTGTGTTGGGTGAGGTCAATTGCCAGTTGGTATCTGCATTCACCGTGCCTTCGCGCACATGAATGGTGACACCGCTAAAAAGTTCGGTGCCAGCATCTGCCCATGTTGCGCGGGTGGCCGCAACTGCAGCGCCGTTCCAGATGTAAATGCCGCGTGAAGATCCTGTCCCGTGGTCCTTCTCTAAGAACGAATCCCCGACCACCATCGCTACGCCATCGATATTCGCCCCCGGCGCTGCCAAGTTGATTGCTGCGGTGGAAGCCACGCGCACCACTTTGTTGCCACGAGATTTAATGAGCGCAATGATGCCATCTAAAAGCTCATTGGTGCCCGATTCGGTATCAGCAATACCACGTTGTGCTTGAACAGCTTTAATGGAGCTGATAATGCGATTATAAGTAAGCGCGTCATCGTTAGACGGCGGAATGCTGGTAAGCGGGTTGCCATCGGTATATTGTCCGCTCTGGAGCGTTGGGTTGGTGGATATCGGAAAATCCATAGAAACTCCTTATGTATAAATAAACCGCACAAATGTGTCGGCCTGTATTTTTGGCCTGATAATGCACTCAAGCAAAGAATTGCCCCAGCTGCTGAATGGCCCGCCAGATTCATCGCCGTGCTTACGTTTGGTGATGGTGTTGTTGGTGGTGATCACATCAAACACAAAGTTCCATTCCCATCCGCCAAATGCTTGCCCCATTTTGGCGCGGCCGTGCTGCCTGGCGTGATGCTCTTCGATGGTGATGGTGTAGCCTATGCTTGCTGCCAATTCGATGGCTTTTTGCTTGGTGAAGGTACCCCCTTCGTTTATTTTGGCTTTCACCAAGCCAACACGCTGATTGCGCGTTAAGCCAATGCTGTAAGAACATGGGCTTGGCGTGCCATAAACACGCTCCCAGTCTTCCAGCAGTGGCCCGGTGTTAGGCACCAGATTAGTAAGTATCGAATCTGCGCTTGCAAGAGCGGCATCCAGCGCATTGCCTTCGGCTTCCAGCTCAGCTGATAGATATGGCGCATTCGGCTCGTAAGAAACCGGTGGTAGCAATACTTTCAATAGCTCGACGTGCTTCATTACGGCATCAGGCTCACATTCACTGCGCCTTTGCGGCACCATTCAACCGCGCCGCTGTTGGCAAGCGGTACCACATTGGCGGCGGGTGCGGTCACGTTGCGATCAGTAATACCCACGATATTGCTGATCATCGCCTCAACCTGCGACAATATATAGGTGTCGCCAGGCAAGAGCGTGTCAAAATAGCTATCCAGCACACCGTTCACCAAACCTGTGGCTTCGGCCAATGTGATGCCGGAAACTTTAACTTCTATAGTGTGATTGACTGGCAACAATGTCGGTGCCAACACTTCCAGCGTGTTCACCCCACATGGGCGTTGGTCATTTATGTTATCTGTCACATCATTGATCAGTTGCAGGCTGGGCAATCCGCCTCCGGAGATGATGAAAACATCAGTAGTGCCAAGGCCCCGACGCAATGGGTAAACAAAAGCATCGTCGCACCCGGCGACTTCTTTTGCCCAACGTTTGTAATCGGCTTTGCTGCCGCTGCTCGGCGGGTTGCGCAAAATAAACAGTAATCGTTCAAGCAGACTGGCATCCGTCTCGGTATCGGTACCGGCCAGCATGTCAGTAGTCAAACTGCTGCCATCCACACCACTTGGCGCAGCCGTTAAAGTCACCGCTGTGTTTAACGCGGTATTTCCGCCAATGCCTGGCAACACTGCCTGCGCGGCAATAGTGGCATTACCGGTGCCATCCAGCGCACCTGCGATGGTGGTGACATAAGCCACGCCCGCGGCAGTTTTCGCTTCGGTACCAAGCGGGATTGCAGAAGTAGGCGTGCCGGTGAATTTAAGACTACCAGTGGCGTAAGTTGCTGGTTTACGGGTGACATTGTGCAGGTTGGCATGAATTTCCATGTATTCTGCATCGGCCACATCAGGGAACAGCTGTCGCACAATCCATTCTTGGTGCTGATATAGGCCTTCAGTTGCAGAAGCTTTTGCCGCTGCACGAATATAGTAATCAGAATCTACACCTATGTTGGCGTCGGGCAGCAGGTTTTTAATGTCGCGCAGAATATCATCGCGTATTTGGTCTTGTGTTTTAGTTGTGAATTCCATTTAAATCACCTTCACCTGATGTTGAAATGTCAGCACCTCGCCGCTGGCGGCGGTGACCTCAATAAAAATTCGCAACCAGCCATTGTGTGGCTGCTCAACACTCACATCTATTGCTGTCGCACGGCCATCATCGATAATCGGTTGCAGTGCAACTTCGCAATACTGTTTGGCCAGCCTGCCCACACGGCTTAAATCTTTTTGCCGCACCAGCAAATGCAAGTTGCTGCCAAGTGTTGGGTCTTGCCACCAGCTGCCCAGCGGTGTCATTAAACGAATGTACACAGCGTTGGCCAACCCATCGGCCGGGTCGCGCTGCGGCGTGCCGTTGGCGTAGTCGTAATCTGCAGTAATCGGATTAATCCAGGCGACCATATCACATCTGCTGGTTAGGTTGCGCCACAGCGCCGCCTTGCGGGTCGTTGTGGGTATGGGTGTTGTAAGTGGTGCGCATGCTACTCATGGTCTTGCCAGTCGTGTCGCAACGGTCTTTTACTTCGCCCGTTACTTCTAATAGTGCAGTTTCCATGCGGACTTTTGGTGTGTCAGTAATCGTGACTGGTAAGCCAGCGCCATCAACAACTATGCCCGTGCGTGTAATATGAATTTTTTGACCCTGATCGTCATAAATTGCGGTTTCACCCGGTGCTAGATTTTTAAGCCGGTAGCTTCCATGCTCGGTGCCCACAATAATGCTGTGCGCAGTCTTGCCGCCAATCGGCAACGCCACATACATAAATCCGGCCGGTGGGTTGCTGGTCATTCCGTAATGCTGAAAATATTCCATTGCCTGCAGCTGCTCGCCACTCAGTGCATCACATTGCACCAGCATCACTACAGGCGCGCTGTTCACGCGCGTGCCTATGCCGCGGAAGGCGTTGCGAATGCTCCCCAGTGCGCGTTTGATGCGTTTGTCGATTTCGCCTATCATTTGCTCAAATCCACAATGGCGCCGGGGCCAATATGATTCTTGCCCTTGCGGTGTTTACGTTTGTGCGGGTGCGCGTCCAGCGTCCACAACCCGTCTTGTCTTAGCCGCAACTCTGTTCGGGTGCCGTTAGAACGGCTTAAGGTAAAGCGCCTGCCCATTAAAAAGTAAATGCCTTTAATTCCATGCGGTTCACTCTCCACCTGCACGCGCTGGCCTGGCTCCCACAGCTTGCCGCCTTTGCCAATGCGGTGACCTTTCACCACAATCTGCAAGTCGAACGCGCTCAACATGCCATCCGCCAGCAGCTTACGCGCACGGCTGCGGGCAATTTCGCCATTGTCAACTTCGTGATCAATCACTATTTGCGGGCGGTTAAATGTCACGCCGTCATCTTTAGCGCTGGCGCTTAGCGCATGTTTCCCGCTGGTATTCTCGGTTCCGTGTGTTTGTCCAAGCACGGTCACTTGCGAAAAATGATTGGTCACATTGCGGCTGCGACTGACCGATTCCACATTATTGCCTTTGCCATCGCGACGCATCACCAGTGTGGCCACAGGAGTGGTGGTGTAGTCCGGGCCACCAACAATCAGGGTGCCGTCCGGCGCAAACCAAGGCCATAAACCATTTGCCTCGGCAGCGTGCGCCAGCACATCCCAAGCGCGATCACCTGGTTCGACGCTAATCTTTTCACGTCGACTGGTTTTGTCCGCGTTAATTTTGATTTTATTGATGCCAAGCGGGCGCACCACTTTGGCCATAATCTCTTCCAAACTCGATTGACGGGTGGTAAATATCGGCGCGGCACAATCCACCAGCACGGCAGCGCCATCGCGGCCACTCAGTTGCAGCGCGTGGCCTTGCTTGTCCACGCTGTCTTCAATCTGGTCAACGCGGCCGGTCAGCACGGTATCGTTGCCCACTTTTACCTGCACTGGTGCCCACGGTTGCACAAAATCCGGCAGCTGTTTACCTTTTAAACCAATGCTCACGCTCCAGGCATCGGCAGGCGTCATCAAGTCGCTGTCGATGTCGTAGCTTTCCCATTGTTCGTGTGCTTTACCGTTAATCAATACGGTCACGGTTTCATCATTGCGCGTAGGCATTGATCACGTCTCCCGTATCGATGAAATTTGGCATACGGATCTGCGGGTTCAAGCGCAGTAATTCTTCAGCCCGTGTGTGATCGCCATACAAGCGATGTGCGATTAAACGATAATTGCCGCTGGCCACCATGCTGCGTTTAATCAATGGTGGACGCGCTTCAATCACTTCGCGGGCGGCTTCTTGAACAGCCAGTGCGATGTCTTTCAGCGGCTCTGTCACCAAACGGCTTTTTTCGACGCCATACAATGCACGATACTGGTCGATCACCGCTTGAATATCGGTACGCACTTCGTTGATTATGGTCTCAATTTCAGGTGCGCTCATGGTAGGCGTTTCCGCCTCGCTCGCAAGCACAATTGCCACTGTGTCTGCCTTGCCGTTAGCTTGCTCTAATGCCGCATGCGCGGCAATCACATCTTGATCACGCTGGGGTTGGCGCGGTTGCGCAGGCAATAAAATGGCATTATCAAACGCCAAAAATGTATTTTTCCAGTCGGCCGTTAAAGTGCTCGCGTCAAAACCACGCAGATCCACAATCGCGGTGATCACGGCCGTTAAATCGGTCGCCCAGCTCGATGCAAAATTAACGGGGTCTAGCCCACTGCTCACAATGCCAGCTACTTGTGTTTTAAATTGCGTCAACACACTGGTCATAGTGGTGCGCAATTGCGAGATACGATTAAAATCTTCGGTGTTTTTAACGGCCAGCACTTGTTCCGCCATCACCTCAGTGGCGGCTTCACGTACCACAGTATTTTGTGTGGCAATGGCATTGGCTTTTTGTACGGTCAGCGTGCGCTCAAAAAATCCTGCTGCCGTAGTATTTTGAATAAAACTCAAGCTCACACTGGCTTGGTCTACATTGTCTGCCTCGTGATGAATAGCAAACTCGGCCAACAATACCTGGACTACACCAAAAACGGGATGGACCAAGTTGCGAAACCCTGGCTTGCGGCAAATAGTTAAGAAGTTTTGCAGCTGCGTTTCGTAGCCATCACCGAAGAAAATGGCGCTGATACTGATAGGCACGGCATCAAGGCCCATGTCTTCCAGCTCGGCACCATTCATGTATGGGTAACTGTGCACCGCATGCGCGCGAGTAAACTTGTCATCGGTAGCCAAACAATCGAACACAAAGTCGTCAAGGCTCGCTTCCAGCAAATTATCTTGCCAAGCCATCTAGTGCCTCCGCGCCTGTTTGGTTTGACGAGTTTCAACAGCAGCGTTGATTTTCTGACCATCAAGATGCAGATTTACTTCCAATGCTTGTTTTGCTTCTTTGTTGCCAAAGGCGGCTAGAGCGCGCGCAATCGCCTCGCCAATCTGGTCACCAAATTTAGTATCTTTCAACAAGTCACCTGCACCCATGCGGGTTGCGGCGGCATAGGCCAAAAATCCCGTCGCGCCTAAAGCTGCCACCGGCATGGCAGCTGTGGCCAAAGCGCCAGCACCGGCCGCCGCCGCTGGCAATGCCGCACCAACTCTGGCCGCTGTGCCGGTTGCTGCAGCACCTGCAGCGCCGCCTTTAAACAACACACCAACGCCTGCGGCCGCAGCTACAGCGCTCAGCGCAGCGGCTGCGGAATATGAAGCTGCAGCAAGTATAGGAAAACGCTCTGCCGAGCTGCTGACGCCATCTAAAAACCTTTTCAGTGGCCCCTCTGCCGCACCAAACGCATCAGTCGCCGCCTTGTCTTTGGCGTTAGCCAAACGCTCGGCAGACGCAGAGGCGGAGGCGTTTACCACCGCCATATTCTTGTCAATCTGACTGCCATCATCTTTGCGCACCGCATCGCGTATCTCGTTCATGCGCGCACCATTTTGACGGGCCCCAAGCAATGCCGACATCGCCTGGCGATCTTGAACTACTGAGCCAAGTCCGCCTTGTTCCATCAGATCCATCATCGCTTCGAATGTTTGCTTTTGGTCAGCACCTTTTTGCGTGGCGGCTTTGGCTTGCAATTTTTTGTATTCTGGGTTTTTACCCGCCACTTGATCCACCAAACCGAGAAAAGCATCCAATGTGCTCATGCCTTTGCCGCGATTATTGGCAAGCGAGCCAATCAGATTGATGCCTTGTTTTTGAAAATCTTTTTGTGAATCGTTAGAGGTCATCTTATTAAGCAGATTCACCACGTTATTACCCGCCTGGTCAGGGTTGCCAGCGGTAATTCGTGCCACTTGGTTAAGCGCCAATAAATCTTCACCACCGCGCATACCTTTCATGCCGCTGGCCGCATAGCTGGCCATTTGCTCTGGCAAATAACGCGCCATATCCTTCAACTCAAAACCACCAAGGTTGCCTGATGTGATTGCCTTGCTGATAAACTGTTTTACTTCGGCATCGCTCATGTCCATGTTTTGTTTGGCCGCCATCACAATCTTGGCAATATCTTGCGGGTCTGCACCAGTGCCGCTAGACGCAGCAGCGATGGTGGGCAATAAATTCATGCTCGATTTAACACCGGCAGCGCCACTGCCCATTGCACCGCTTCCGATTAAATCATTCAAAGTTTGCAGCACGTCTTCTTGCGAGCCCAAGCCGAGTTTTTGTGCTTGGCGCACCGCTTTTTCTAGCTCGGCTTTGCCTGCAATACGGCCAGCCACACTGCGATCGCTAAATGCCACGTTACTAGTCAGCGCCAGCTGACGGTCGAACGCCATCGGTTTGTCGGAAAAACGTTTTGCCACATAGCCCCCAGCCGCCACCGCTGCGCCAGCCTGTGCGGCGCGGTTGAGCATATCCATGCTGGATTTGGCAAGGTTTTTAACTTCGCGCAAGCCTTTCAGCAAGCGCTCTACGCCAGTGGGTTTAATGTTGTTTGCTGCACGCGCCAGCGCATCCATTTCGCGCTTGGCACTGCGTGTATCGTTTTGCATCGCCTTCAACGCAGCCTTCATGCCCGCGCTCAAGCGGTCATTTAGTTTCAACTGCAATTCAAGGTTTATTTGTGCCATTTACTTTTTTGCCTTTTTGGCGCTCACCCAGCGCGTGGTTTTTACGTTAGGGTTTTCTTGCGCCGTTTTTTGTGCAATTGGGGGCTGCTTCACCCCCAATAATGTTTTTAAAATCGCTTCCGCGTGGCTCTCGGTCATGTCATGCACATTGCGAAAGCCATGTGCGGTGAGTATCACTTCAACATCGGTGATTCGCTTAATGTCTCGTTCATAGGCTTCGGCTTTTTTTTAACGTCTTCCAGCGCCGCCAGTAACGGCTCGATGTCGTCATCCGGCAAGCTAAATAGCAGCTCGGCGGTGATTTTTCCTTTGGGCAAATCACCAAGCTTGGTTAACTGTTCGGCCGCTTCGTACATTTTTAACACCAAGTAAGAGTCAGTGTTTTCACCCGCAGCGTTGCGCTTATCGATCGCATTAATCGTGTCGCGAATCGTCGCTTGCCGTATCTCAAAATCAATGTGCAGCGCACCATCCAACTCAATGCCGTGGGTCAGTTTGCCGGTGACGGTGATCATTCAACCACCTTGCGCAGCGCAACCATGCTGATATTGCGCTTGGCTTCGCCTTCCACGTTGTAGGCGGAGCCGACCTCGGTGACAAAGCAATCCAGATACTGCGTGCGGCTGGATTCTGAATCCAGCGGATACACGGTGATTTTCGCGCCGTCCACTCCCGCCCAATTTGTTTCTCCGGAAAGCGGCACTGCTACACTCAAGCGCAATTCATAATCGGTCATGCCGCGCGCGTAACCTTTGGCGCGGCCGCTGCGATTCATGGTTTTCACCACCTTTCGGCCAGTACGAACGGTCTCATCAAGAGATTCTATATCGATCTCTTTACCGTCGATCTCCATCACAATGCTGCCTAAATATTCTTCCAATGCCATGTCAAATCTCCGTTTCTAGTTGGCGCTTACAGCAACAGGTCGATGCGACCGGCGATGATGTGCAAGCCGTTCACCACATCTGCAGGAATGCGAATGTTCAAGCGGTTTGGGTCTTGCAAGTCGCGCTCTACAATCAAGCCAGGCAAATTCGCCTGCACTTGTTCCAAAATCTCCAGCTCTTCCAGCTTGATCAGCACATCGATGGTTTCATCACGTACTTTTTTCTCGGTGCGTTGGCTCAGTTTTTCGCGTGGGAAACGCAAACTTAAGCGTTCACGCACGGCTTTACGGACGTAATCCAGCGTGCGAATCGTGGTGAGGTCGAGCAGGCTAATATCTGGAATCGACTGCGCATCCAGCGTGTAAGTAGTGATAGCACGCACAATTTGCACTTTGTCGCCAGGGCCGACTTCTAACGGCGTCACGCCGTTGTTCAAGCAGTTTTCTTGCTCGGTACGGCTTAAGCGGTTGGCGATCGGGTTCGCCAGAATTCCGGTCAATGCCAGCAAATTAAGCGGACGGGCAGGGTCTTCTTCAAAACACACGATCGCTGCATAAGCAGCGGCCAACACATAAGGCAGATCAGGCGCGCTTGGTAAAAGTGCGGCGGTGATGCGGCCGCTGTTGATCTGTCCAGCCAGAGTAGTGGCGGCAGACATGGTGCCCACGTTGCCGTAAACACCTACTGCGCCGCGCTGCTCCAGCGAGCCGGACACATTGTCAAGATGTGTGCGCAGCGCAGTAAGGTTCGTTTGGTCGTTCCAGGCGGAGCAGATTACATTATGGCCATCGCTAAATGCTACCGACAAAGCAGTCGCTAAAGTCGGGTCAGTTGCACCATTTGCCATCGCTACTACGGTATGTGTGGATCCGCCAGCGGTAGATTTTGCAGTAATCTTGATAGCGTTGCCTAGTGTGCCTTTGTTTTTAGCGGTGAAGGTTATCACTCCCGCTACATTGGCTGCCGTAACCGGCAAGTCTGGCTGCTTGGCAATCTGGGCGACAATCGCCGCCGCTTGAATAGTGGGTGTATCGCCTGTGGTCACCACCACCTCAACCGTTTGGTCATTGATGGTGATGGTAGCCACGCCGGCGCTGGTCGCATTATTTGCAATGGTATCGGTACCCGTCGCGGCAACCCCAGCGCCCGCATCGTCCATACCGATGACGGACATTTGCAGATATGGATTGGCGCGCAAAGCAGCGCGCACCATCAAGTGGCAAATAGAACCGCGCCCAAACAGAGTGGCCGCATCACCCTCGGAAAACACGTTGTTGATCGCATTGGCTACTGCGGTGCCAGATGCCAGTTTTTGGCCGACAATCAGCAGGCGTTGCAGGTTACCCGGCAATGTGCGCACTGCCAGGCGTGTGTTAAATTCAAAATACTTGCCCGGCTTGCGAATGCTGGATGGAATGGTATCGAACGCGATATTTGGACTTGCCATGTTGTCAGTTCCTTAAATTAGTTAGCCTGTGCTTGCGCTTGTTTTTTGGCTTCAGCCGCCGTTGCAATCACCAAGTCGCCTTCTTCAATGCGGCGAAGGTAATAAGCGGTCTCTTCTACTTCCACCACAGTGTCATCAGTAATATAGTCACGCGGTTTGTGCTCCATCGGCACATTCAGGTCTTTTTTGGCTTTTACCAGCATCTTGATCTCCTAAGTGGCCAGCGTTACAACATCGCTGGCATCTACATTGTCATCACCCGGCTTCAGGTAGTAATTCAAGCCAAGCTTCAGTAATTCTTTGTCATCCGGCGTTGGTGTTTTGGCCAGGTAATACGTCATCCACTGCTGCGCAAACACACTCATCGCACCGCTGCGCAACCTGGTGTTGTAAAGCGAAGTCACCGCGCCCGGTTGCAGCCTGGCAATCTCCAGGCCAAAATCCTCATTTGCCAGCATCACACGCCCGGCTTCCAGCATGGCGTACGTGCCAATCTCGTTTGGTGTGCCGCGCCTGGCCGCTTTTTCGCTACGCACACTGCGCGCCGCGTACATCACTGCAAAACTGCATGGCACTTTCCACTTTTCCGCGCCATGCCTTTCCGGCTTGGCGCTGCCGCCATAAACCACCCAAACGCACGGCAAAGTTCGAACAACATCAAAAGTCTGATCATCCAGCTGGCCACCGTAACTTTCGATCGCCTTCACGCACTTCATCAACTCGGACGATCTCAGCTTGTCGATAATCGCCTGTTCGATCTGTTCGATCATGCGTTATAGTCAGCCAGACTGCCTTGCGATAATACGCGGTCTGCGTTGACGCTTTGCACCATCCCCACCGATGGCGTCGGCTGATTGGCCAGCGTTAAACCGAGCGAGACTTTGCCTTCCGCCACCCGCCTGAAGAACGCGATCGCGTCTTCGTATCGGGTGCGCACCTCTTCGGTCTCCACCACCTCGCCACCGCACAAGCGGTAACGGGCAACGTCACAGGTAAAGTCACGCACCACGATAGGCACATCGGTCAGCGGCAAAGCATATTGCGCCTGCAGATAAGGGTTAATCTCACCCTCGGCAGAGGCAATCGCATCCGCCACCAAACTATCCGCCACCACACCGGCATTCTCGCGATCAGTGAGGGCGATCAATTCGGCCTCACCAAACCGTTTAAGCATGTCAGCTTTAGTGGCGTAGGGCATTTATGCCTGGCCTTCCGCAGATGCGTTAGCGCTTAAGCCGTTATCAGCCGCAGCAGTTTGCACCGGCGCAGCAGACTTCATCGCCACCCAAACCTCGTCACGCTCTTTGGCGCTCACTGGCCAGCCGGTCACTGCCTCGATAGCACTAATCTGTGGAATGCCGCTCTTCGTCCAATTGTCAGCCAAATCAAGATTCAAACCGGAAATAGCATCTCTAATTGCAAACATGCGCTCAGCTTCATCAGTCGGTGCCTGCTTTTTTGGCGCTTCGCCGCCACCATCAAGCGCAATAATGGAACCCAATTCAAGCAACTGAGCCGCATCGCCTTCACTCAATTCAATTGAGGATTCCGGAGCGTGGAGCTTGTCCTTGTAAAGGATAGGATCAACACATTTGTAACTTGGCATGCTTATTCTCCTTAAGCTACAGCCGCGCTGATGAGATAACCAGCCAGAGCACCGGCAATCACAGGAGACAGCTCATCGGTTACTGGGTAAATCCAGGATTTCTGGTTGCGCTCCTGGTATGGAGACTCAACCACCGGGTTACCGCGCAAACGATAGGTGTAGCCATAACTTGGCAGACCCATGTCCGCAAGAGAGCCGATCTCGGTGTAAGCCACCACTACAAATTTACCCCAAACATCGCTGAACGTACCGGCGTCATCTGCATACACGGCATCGCCGACCAGAACGCGTTTTACGTTCCACAAGTTGGCCAGCAATTCCGGCGTCACATAGTCACGGCCTGTGTATTTGATGCGGTCGATGATTTTTGGATGATTTTTAAGCTGATTGAAGACAGCTGCACCCATTACTACAGTATTGCCACGACGGCCTACTTTAGAGCGAATTGCTTCAACTGCATTGGCGATGTCTTTTGATGGATCGGATGTGCCTGAGTAATCAGACCACTGGTTTACACCAGCCAATGTCACTTTATTGCTCGCCGCATAGTTAGCTGCGGTGGTAGCTAGATCGGCTTGCGCTTTTTCGGTGCGCAGCGCGATGATGTTTTGTGTGCTCATCACCGCGACTTTTGCCATATCAATACCCGGCACCTGGTTGGCATCTTCCATAATCTCAAACGGCACTAAACCTTCTAGCGCATGCTGCTCCAACGCGTAGTTGCTCCCTGCATATCCAAATTGCACACGCTTAGTGTTCGCACCAGGCGCGCGGCCAGTGTTGTAAAGTTGGAAAGACTCTTTACCGAAAGTAATGATCTTGCCGCCGCGCTGATCGACAGGAACAACTGGGAACAACGCATCACCAATAAAGTCGGCATTTTTGTAGCCCTGGGCTACGGTACTTAAAATCGGGTCAATCACGCGAGCTTGACCGGGTGTCATTTGTGGCATGGTTAAATTCCTTAATTGTTAATCAAAATCACTTCAACAAAAGAGCCTGCAGCAGCGGCAGATTCGCCCGGAGCCAGACGACCGACGATCGGGCCGGCGGCTCGGGTTACGGCACGACCTTGCGCATCGGTTTCCACCAGCGCGCCTGCAGCGATTGCAGCTCCAGCCTCGACGATAGCTGTGCCATGCGTGGTCACAGGCACCTTCTCGTTAGACGCCGCCGCGGAAGCCTCGGCAACACCGTAGGTGTTGGCTGCTGCGCCCGCTTGAGCACCGGCAGTATTAACGAAACGGTTGGCCGCGATCGCGCCAGCCGCATTGACGGTTTGTGTCATCAAACTCATTGCTTGCTTTGACATGGATCTCTCCTTAATAAACTTTGGTTAGCGCGACCTCGTAGGTCACTTTATTGGCTTCGGCATAAGCCAGGGCTTTTTGATGCAGATCCAGCTTTTCAGAATCTACGGTGTAACCTGCGGGCGCGTTAAATGAAACTTCACCAGCCGCTACGCCACCCTTGTCACCACCAACCTCGCCAAACTCCACCAGCTTAGGCATGGCGGAAAGTTGCGCTTTGTAGGCTTCTAGCGGGCTTTGGCTTTGTTTGCCGGCACCTTCGCCAAACTCAAGCTTGCTTTCATCTGCAGACAACTTATCCAGCAGCGCAATGGTGGATGCTTTATTTACTGGCAGTAGCTTGCCTTCTTTTTCAAGGCCCTCGGCAAACGCCACATTGGCCGCATGCGCAGCTTCGGCTCTTTGCTTGGCCTGCGCCTCAGCAAAAGTCACGCGATCCGCCTCGTGCTTCGCGTTAGCCTCTTTTAACTTGGCGTTTTCAGCCTCAAGCGCAGCCATCTTGGCTTTATCTTCTGGTGACATTTCGTCTCCTTCATTGTAAGAACTGGTTAAATTTGTCTGATGCTCAGCGATCTCATGCGTAGCATTGATCTCAAGGCTATTGATTTCATAGTCTTGAATCACCTTGTCGGCTTCTTCCATGCCATTTTTTGAAATGATCCACTCGCGAATGCGGCGGAAAAGCATCGCTATCGTGCGGATATCCCAGCCACTGAATGCGATGTCGCGAAATTCGATCACACCTTCGTCACCTTCTTTGAATTCAGGTGCGCGCAAACCTTTCACAGCGGGTGGCTCTGCGCCCAAAAAGCCCACATGACGCAAGTAATATGCGCCCGGCTTTGGGTTAGCGGGGGAGTTAGGCAGGTAAAACGAGGCAGATACTTTGCCAAATCGGCGATTAGCCACCATCTCGGCAAATTCGGGGTCAACATCTTTTGGCTCAACTTCAAGGCCAGCAGCATCAGAAAAACTTAAACCAGCCACCCAGCCGTATGCTGGCGCATCGGTTTTGGGGTGACCCACCACCAACGGTGCCTCATGAATCGCAGGGTCGTAGTTATTTGCGCAGTCTTTCAGTGCGCTCTCGGTAAAATCAAGCGTTATGCCATTGCTGGCGGTGTGCTTACCTGGCTTGAATATCTGGATTCGTTTAGTCATGCCGCCATTTTGAATTTGGCGGACCTGGATGTCATTGCGGAAGCGCTTCCGCAATCGATTTGGCGGGATGCTTTTTTTAGGGTATTACAAAAAATCGGGAGCGGTCAATATGCCAATCTGTGAATTTTTTCAAAAACTGCCTTTCAACTGATATTTTGAATGCGGCAAAAACCCCGTTAAACCACCGTTAAAAATCAAAAACGTTGGCTCATTGGCGCAATGATACGTGCGAACTAAAAAAACGCGCCTAAGCGCCTTAAAATGCGTTCTGACATTTTTTAATCGGTGAGGCTGCGTAAATAGCGGCTGGTGGTGCTTAAAATGCGCTGCTCACCGGCTTCGGTAATGCTCAAGAACGGGCGAGCGGGGATATCCGAGCCCGGATGATTGACCTTTTTCACCACGCGACCGCCAAACGCCAGTGCTTTTTTGTTGCGCGGCTTAATGATGTGCGGCTTGGTCTTGCCGCCAAAGTGTTGAATGGCTGCGTATTTTTTGTTGGTGCCCACACTGGCCGTGTTGCTGGTACTGTGTTCTTGTATCGAGCTGGCAAGCTGGCCGCTATCTTGCAGCAGCTTTGCGCTGCTGCCACCGCGCTTGGCAGATGGCGGATATTTAAACGGTAACCACTTCGGTCTGCCTTGTTGGGCAAAGTTCTCTTCCACCTCATCGCCCATAATCGCGGCAATCTCGCGCATCAGGGGCGAGGCATCGCGCAAACCCGCTACCAACTGGTTAAACTGGCGCGCCAGTTGCGCTTCGCCCAATACATTCAATTCAATCATTTGGTATTCTCCAGCCAAGCCTTGCCCGGATTATAGCTCCAACCCACATCTGGCGTAGTCAGCTTTTTGGTAATCTGGTCACGGTATCCGGTCACGGTGGCGGTCTTGCCGCTGCGTTTCGATACCGTCAGCTCCACGTCTTCCAGCTTGCCTGCGCTGTTGCTTAGATACAAGTTCTTTTCATCCATGTCGTCTTGGCTGCGCGCCCGCACGCGGCAGCGGCAGTTAAAGCCATTTGGCGGGTAAAAGCTATCCCAAAACGGGTCATCACTGCGGAATATCTTGCCATCGAGCGCGCGGTGCGTGGGGCGGGTGCGGCCATCCAGTATCGCCACGTATTCCCAATACGGCCTAAATTGCACATTGTCGATTTGGCTTTTGTAGCGCCCGGCCATATAGGCGGTTTGCATATTGGTTTGGTAGATGATCTTTAATCGGTAGGGGTCTAGCCCCTTGCCGAACATCTCACCGGTTTCTTTATCGGTCTGGCTCAAAAAGCCCCACCAGCCTTTGCGCTGCAGTATCGGCTTAAGGTCATCTTCAAAGCTGGTGAATGTTTTGCCGTTGGCCAGCGCGTCATCCAGCGCCTCGCGTATATCTTGCAGCACATCTTGCTGCATCACGCCCGCCACAGTAAACGCCTTAGCATGCGCGCGTTGCCACAGCTCATCCCAGTTCCAGGTGATGGCGTAGCCCTTGGATTTTAAATACGCAATCGCCTTGGCGGGTGGCAGGCCAATGGCGTAATACAAATCAGCAGCGACTGGTTGGCCGCTTTGCGGATCATTCGCCATGCAGGCGACCCCACACCTCGGCCACAAAGAAGGCGCGCGCCATCAGCTCCTGCATGGCTTTGTCGTCAAACTCGCCAAAGTTGGCCAGTTTGGCTTTCAGCTCTTCCGGTGTGCTGTCGTTCACCAGCTTGGCAATGGGGGCGAGCAGCGTTTCCATGTGCGCCTGCATGTCGTCACTGGCTAGTTTGTTAATTGCATCGTCCAGTATTTGCTGGTCGGCAAAGGCTTCTCCTTCGGCAAATTCCGTGCTTGCATCAGCCGCATTATTGGCTGGTGTTTTGTCAACTTTTCCGGTTTTATTGTCAACCGGCTCGGCCTTTTCCCAGCCTTCGCCATAGGTTTCAGTGATGTAATCCAACGTCGGTTGGAAGCCAAGACTTTTAATCCGTTCATCGCGCTCCGCACGGGCGTTCAGGTCTTCTTGCGCCTCAATCTTGCGCCAAACGCGCGGAATGCCCGCACCTGGCATATTAAATTCCACAATCCAGCGCACCAATGTTTCCTGCAATGTACCGCTTAGCAGGTCGGCATCGGCGCGCGCCAGCTCCATGCGTATGTCATTTTGCACATCGCTTTGGCCACTGCCCAAACCTGTCGATTTGGCAACGGTGGTCAACACTTCGCCCAGCACCGCCACGCTGATCTGTTCATCCATGTAACGGCACAAGCGTTCGTAGAAGTCCCCCGCGCCGCTGCGTTGCGCTTCCAGCAACTCCAGCGTCATCTCGGTCGGCACGGCAATGGCGCTTTCTTGCGCAATGCTGCGCAAAGCGGAAAGTAAGCTGTCTTGATCTGTCGTGCTGGTACCAGCTGGATACTTGCCGACCGCGGTCGGGTTGCCAAACTTATCGGCAAAGGTCAGCCAAAAGGTGATGTTTTGCCGTTTAAAGAACGTTGGCCAATACAGTTTTGCGCCAATGCCAAGCCCATACGGGCTGCCATCTTTTGCGCCCACAGAATGCACAATAAACTTGCGCTCCGGTAGCTCTTCGCCTTTCAGCATATTCTGCATGGTCAGCATGCGTGGTTTGCGTTCTTCGTCAAACACAAAGCGGCGCTGGTTGCGTGGGATCACTTTTTGCACATAGATTTCACTGCCGCTGGCCGCCCACATCACTTCGCCAATGGCGTAGCCTTTGAGGATCGCATCCAGCATGTCCAGCGTAAGCTTATCGAAGTTGATCGCCGTCAGCTGTCGCTTCACCAGCTCGGCGGCCTTTTTGTCTTTTAACGCATTGCTGGCTGGATCAACCTCCCACGGGTAACTCACCACCGCCATTTTGCGCTTGTTGATCACCGCGTGCGCAAAGGCATCGCGCTCGATGTCGTCATAAATCTTCAGGCCATTGCTGCCGCCTTTGGCCAGCAAGGTGTCATCCATGTTACGCAGCAAGCCAAGATAAAGCGGCTGCAGAATATCCCGCGCCGCGCTGGCAATCTCATTCTTAAGTTCGGTTTTCACTATTTATCTACCCCATAAATCCAGCATATTGGCCACTGCCACGCCGCATACCGGCACTGCGTATCTCCATCGGTTGCGCGCGACTGAATGCGGTCATCCATAAAATCTGTAACGCCACCAATCCGTCATAGTGGTGATGGCTTTGCTTTTCCGGCCAGCTGTCCAGCTCGTCCAGCAATTGGGTAAGCGAGGCGTGCAGCAATATTTGCGGGTTGATGCGGTCGCAAATAAACGGCTCCAAGCCCTCAATACGTTCCTCTGGAGACACCACAGCCGTGACGCCGACCAGCGGCAGCGGCACGCCTGCAGCAATAGAGTTGGTGACAAAGCTTTGCCGCATGTATTCATAGGCGTTGTTGTTTTCAAAACCAATGGCGCGCATCTTGTATTCGCGCTGTGCTGCGATTAAATCCGCCTCCAGCTTACTGGCCACGCGGCGCTTGATGGCTGCTTCCACTACATTCAGGACGGCCGTTTCAGCATTCCAAGCGCCTACCAGTATCGCGCTGGGATCGGAGGTCTCGCCTTTGCCCATTGATGGATCGCACGCACCAAAGAACACCCAGTGCGCCAGGCGGTTAACCCAGAATGTGATGTTGCTGAAGACCTTGTCTTCGTCCGTTTTGGCGATGCCCTGCATCTCGGTATTGAACGCGCGCCGGTTCTTGGCACGCTGGCGCATCAGCCAAAACAAACTGCGCACGCTTGGCCAGCTGGTCACCGCGCCGTCATCCATATCCGTCAAATGGCGGGCATAGAACTGGTAAGATGGCAATTGGTCATCCGGGCATACTTCGCCGCGTGCGGTGTAAAGTGCCGCTTCGCGCGGGTCTTCATTGCGCATCAACTCTTCGCATTGCTCCCACAAATCCATATGGGTGGGCATCTGCTCGATGGCTTTGAAGGCGTGCACGATATGGCCGATGGTGGTTTCGGCACGGCTGATCGGGTCGCCCTTGGCCAGCTCGGTACCGACTGCCAGAAACTTCACGCTGCCATCGGGTGGGCCGAGGTAATCGATGGCCTTTTCCAGCCAGTCCCAGCGTTTCTCGCGCTCTGTCGGGCTCTTGGCCTCGGCGTCGGTGATCAGGTCATCGCCCAGCAGCAATTTCGGACGGCTGCTGCCGTGGAAAGTACCACGCACCGCCTGTTCGGCACCGAATGATTCCAGCCTCATGCCGGTCTTGGTGATAATTTCTCCAATTTTCCAGTTCTTGGTTGCACCCACCGCCTCTGGGAAATCCATCGCCAGCGCGGCGTTAACTGTAAGTTCTGTTTTAACGACTTCGATCAGCTTGGTCGGCAGGCGTGTTTCCGCACCAAAGATGGTGATGTAATCGATGGCGTAGGGTGCCGCATCCAGCCAGTCCACCTCGGCGCGAATCTCCGGCCGCTGCAGCAGCAATTGAATATTGCACCACACTGGGCCAATCTTGCTGAGCAAGCTTGATTTAGCCTCGCCACGCGGCGCTTTCCACCATTCTTTCACACCGCCTGGCATGCGCAAAAGTTTTGGGAATCGATCACAGAATGCATCCTGAAATATCGATGGCTCGCCGCGAATGTGGTGCGGAAAATAGGTGTAAGCAAAAAACTTGAAGTCACCGTCTTTCAGCACGCGGCGGCGGCGCTCGGCAATCGCCTCTTTGCTGGGGTCTAAACCAGCGTTAAACGCCTCGATCTCCTTGCGCAAATCTGCGCTAAGCGAGAGGATTTCATCCAGAAAATCTTTGGCGTTAAATGCCATCAGGCAAAAGCCTCGGTAATACGCTCACCAAAGTGGCCAAGCATTTCAGAAAAGCTGGCTGCAAGATGCGGATATTGTTCGCGAATAAAATTGGCCTGCAGGTTCAACACCTCCATTGCCACAGCCAGCTTATTGAGTTTTGGATTATTCTTGCCAACTGCACTCATGGTTTTATTATAAGCATCGGACAAACGAGAAATCGCTTCGGCTTTTGATAGCGGACTCACATTGGTATCTGTTTTTAGCTGCTCAAGCGTCGATTGAAAGAGTGTTACAAACTGCTCCAATACTGCCTGACTCACTGCCTCATGCCCTTGCGATGACAGCAACGCAGCCGCGCGAGCCTTTTCCCAGTCGTCGCCGTCTTCCAGCGATTCTTTTTTCCACTTGGCCGCGGTACTGTAGGCAATGTTAAATTGCTGGGCGCAAGCTTCCAGGCTCTGCGCCTTGTACACGTAAGCGCTCCGGAGCGCGCGGCGGGTCTCTTGACTATGCGCCATTAGCCGTGCAACCCTGTCACTGCTTTAATTTTTTCTATCAGTATCGCCATACCCACTGCCATAATGCCACCGGATATCGCACCGGTGGTCGCAGCCTTGGTTTCCACGTGTCGCAAGCGAGTATCGATATTGCCGATTTTATCGTTTGTCTCACGCTGGCCATCTATCACCATGCCAAGCTGGCCTTTGATCTCTCCCAACAACAGCGCGTGTTCGTCCTTTTCACCCATAACTTCTGCCTCTCATTTCGTTAAATTCTTGGCAATCTATACAGGTTTTAACGCCCTTGATTGCCTGCCTTCTTGCCTCCGGAATATCCTCTCCACAGTCGACGCAGTGACTGAATGACGGCTCATCGCTAATCTTGCTACGCTGGTGACTCAAAGCTTTTTCTCTAGCCACTTGCTCCAGCTCACTGGCTTTGTCAAACTGATCCATCAATCGATCGCTTCTACGGTCAGCTGCCCGGCAAGCTCAAGCACGCGACCGGTAGAGGTTGTCGCCAAACAGCGCACTAAATACACGCACTGGTCAACACCGTTGGCCAGCTTCTGCATCACTCTATCTGCGCTCGGTTGCGCGGCGCCATCCAGCACAGTGTTTGGCGTAGCATCTGTGCCTTGTTTCAGGCTTACGCTCACCACCGCATTACTAATAGTTTCACCGGTAGCCAGCGCATCGGTGTAAATAAAGGTCGCCCACACTTTTTCACCTGGCGTTTTACTTTTCCAGTAAGCTGTTTTGTTCTTCGGCATCGTCATGCACGCACCTCGTAGCTTTCCGCATTCGCGCCGATGGAAAAATTCTCGTCTACGGCGCGTCTTATTTCGTATGGAATCATGGCTGCGCTGACAGAATATCTGGCATCGAAAATACCTGGCTGGAAAATAGAACCGCCAGTCAAATTGGCACTGGCGCCAGCAACCGCTTGTGCTGCTGCGCTTAAATCTATTGGTGGGGTAAATTCCGCGCTGGCAATTGCCTGCGCCACCGCGTTGGCATTTAATCGAATGGTGGCGGTAATACCTCCTGATGCGATTGCTTGTGCAATTGCTTCAGCATTCATGCTGACCTGTGAGGTCAGCTGGCCGCCTGCAAATACAACAGCCACCGCTGCACCAGATAATCCACTGCCTGCAGTGAGGTTTGCACCGGCGCCTGCGGTGACGATTGCCGCGCCGTTGAGCCGCACTTGCGTACTCAGGTTGCCGCTGGCACCGGCCTGGCCTTGAGCGTTGGCGGCCGGGCGGATGCCGTTGGTTAAATTGGCGTTGGCAATAGCCGCGGCGATGGCGGCGCCGGACAACCCGGCCGAGACGGTGAGATCTGCGCTGCCGGACGCATTGCCTTGCGCACTGGCCAGCATGGCAATGAGTGTGCCGAGATTGCCGTTGGCAGCCGCCGCCGAGATGCTGGCCGCATCCAGCTTGATGCCGTTCGTGGCTGCTGCGGTCGCCAGCGCCTGCACAATCGCAGCAGCGTTGAATTTGACCTGAGCCAACATGTTGCCGCCGGACACTGCTACTGCAGCAGCCTGGCCGGACATATTGATACCGGTGCTCAGCACTGCACTGGCGCCTGCCTGGCCTTGCGCACTGGCATTCATGTTAGTGCCTCCAGCTGTCAGGTTGGCGCTGGCGCTGGCGATGTTGAGCGCTGCGCCGGTAATCGGGATCTGCGTGCTCAGCGCGCCTGCAGCAGTGGCGACATCCAGCGCGGACGCCTCCAGCGCGTGGACAATTCCCGCAGCAGGCCTCAATGCAAGCGTGATTCCTGCCCAAGAGCTAGATGTGCTTGTCGTTCCGCCAGTGGCGGCTGCTGGGTCATATGCTCCGCTTTCCCAATCAAACGATGCAACAAATGAACCAATGCCTGAAGTTGTGCCGTCACCTAGCGCACTGACAATTGATGTCATTCCGCTAGGCACTGTAAACGCGCTGCCAGTAGAACCCTGCGCACCAGCGCCTAGAGCGAGTATTTTTGCTCCGCTCGTAACTGGCGTTATTGATGGGCAATCAGGGCTTGATGCGTTTACCCCTGTCGCCGTTACAGCTGAAACATCCATTGGCGTTGTCGCATCAACACCGCGCCAGACAAGGACTATCGCAAGCCCTCCATAAGCGGCGTTAGCGAGGCCCCTACTGACACTAATAGATGTATCAGGAGTCGAGCCAGCGAATTGCCTAAATACAGCAGCGTTTGCATCCCAAGTATCGTTGCCTCGGAATGATGCAACCTCTGTCGCAAATGCCCCGCTATTATTGCCTGATGCGCTGATAGTCAGTAATGTGTTATACGATGAAGTAGCGAAGACGATAATTAAGTCGCCCTCTTGAGGCGAACTTCCAATACCGCCCGTAAGCGTTCCGTTGATGTCAACATCAATGCTTGAGCCAGTGCCGGTATTAAATGCATATCCTACGAGCTGGGTCATATAATTAGCTTAAGTCGCCTATTAAACCGAAAGTCTAGTTGTCGATCTGGAATGTGAGCGCGGAAATGGCGAAGCTGGGCGCCGCGTCACCGTTATTGATGGTCTTGTTGACCGCGAGCGCCGTGTATATCCACAAATTACCGCCGGACGATGCGTCCATCCAGCCGACGCAGGTGACCACGCCCCAGTTGGCCGTTGGCGCTGGAAAGGTGATGGCCGCGTTGTTGCTGGTGGTGCCACCGGTGCCGGAGCTGGCTGTGGTAGAACCTGCGGATTGCGTACCTGCCCAGTTGGCCAGCGAGCTGGTGACCGCGACGCGGGCATAGCTGCCACCGGTCACTTCGGTACCGGCAGTGGAATCGGTCGGGCATGTGGTATACAGCGCCACGTGGAATGTGGCTGGCGCGCCCAGCGCCTGACCACGCAGCGTAGCGTCTACAATTTTGTTCTCGGCAAAATCAGTAAGCGCGGCCGCGCTTGCTAACGCAGCGTAGAGCGTTAAAAATACGGCTAAGATAAAAGCTTTAAACATTTTCATGGGGTTTCTCCGGTGGTGGTTAAGTCAGGTAATTTGTTTACGGCCTGGCCGCGGTCTGCCGCCAGCTGCTCGATAGCCTTGTTGAACTTCAGGGCGAGCTGGTCGCATTTGCTGGCACGTCCGATAAAATATTCCGAATATCCGGGGGCGAGGTCGACAGAAAATTCACCAGATCCTCCAGATAGTCCGGCTTCTCCGGCTCGGTCAACTCCGGTGGCAGCGGCGCAAGCTTGGGCGGCGGCACCGTCACTAGTTGCGGGGCGCACGGCTTTGACGCGCAGCCTGAGATTGTCAGCGCGCACAGCAGCAATAACAGCATTGGCTTTATCTTCATTTTGTTTCATCTCCTGTTTTAATTGGGCAGTGCGGTTGGCAATATCAGCCTGGCGCTTTTGCTCCAGGTCGTATTTCTCGTTTTGCAGCTCCAGAATGCGCTCCTGCTGGGCAATCAGCTTGGTGTTCTCTGCGGCCTGCCACACGGTGCGCTCCGCATCCACGCCTCTGCTGTAAGCCCATGCGCCAAATACGGCCAGCGCGATAGCCAGCAGCAGCGGTTCCAGCCACCAGGGCAAAACAACCTTTGTCGTGTCCGGGATCAATCCTTCAAGTGGGTTCATTTGCCCACCCCTTGTGTAGTTAAGAAGCGTAGAAACGTGTTTCCGACCGATAGCAGCAACAGGCCATAACCGTAGATATTGCCTGCCACATAAGGCTGCACCAGATGCACGCTGGCTTCTACTGCGCCCAGCGTGGCCACCAGTGCGTTAAACCACAGCGTGCGGCTTTTCCACCATTTCTTACGTTGCATCACCAACCTCCTTGAAAATATTCTCTAGCAACGGCTCCATACCACGCTTACCCCACTGGCGCACATCAAAACCCGGGCAGGTTTTTAGCCACTCATGCGGCTCCACCGTGCCATCTCCATCTTTGTCAGGACTCAGATCGCGGTGACCACATACCCGGGCTTTTGGATAGGTGCGTAAAAGCCACTCTACGAGCTCACGCAGGGCATGCCACTGCTGCGCGCTGTACTGGCTGGCGCCCACCATGCAAATGCCGATAGAATTTAGATTAAACCCCTTGGCATGCGCACCCGGCTCATCCAAACCGCGCCCGGTGGCAACAGTGCCATTGGTATAGATCACAAAGTGATAACCGATGGATTTAAGCCGTGGATTCATCTTGGCCAGTGCCGCAACGTCGCGCTTGAAGCCGCGTTTGGCGTGGCCATTATTGATCACATCAACCGGCGTTAAAAAGCCAGGCTTGCCCGGCGTACCGCGAAACAAGCCGTCACCGTTCGGCGTGGCCGAGCAGTGAATCACAATCAGGTTGATGAGGCGGGATTTATCCATACCCGCATTTTGGCGATGAGCGTGCGGGCAGTCATTGCGGAAGCGCTTCCGCAAATAGAAAAGGGGCGCACAGCCCCTCTTAATTTAAGTTACGCTTGATTTCAAGCGACGTCAATAGCGTTCGTTTATCGCCTTTACTGCAGCATTCCAATAGTCTGTTGTTCTTTTTTGATCGTATGAATAGCCAATATTATTGCGACAGGTGAATTTGGCATCACTTTCGCGACTATCGATTGGTTCATTCATGCCTTGTTGCAGATTCAAAAAATGCGTCAGTTGATACCTGAGTGTCATGTAGCAGGGCTTGACGTAATCTTCTTTAGTTTCAGGCCATGCGGCAAGCGCATCTTGCAACACCAAAACCGCATTGTTGGCTTTGCTTTTTGCATCTAAATCGCTGTGCATAAAAAAATCTTGCGCGGCGTAGATCGCGTCCAAAGAGTTTATGGCCAAGGTTTTATTGTCAACGACCGGTTTCTTCTTAGGCGTTTTAAGATCTGCCTGGTCCTCACCGCAACCTGTTAATGCCGCCAAAATCACACCTAAACATATGTTTTTCATAAAATACCTCTTTGAGTTAATGTGTCCTGCGCGTGTAGGCAACAATCTTGCCATCTTTGGCATGGATAATGTAGAAAGTTGATCGGTAAGACTCAAGCACCGCGCCTTTAATCACGGTGTCGGTGATATAAATCAAGCCATCTGTGCACTGCTCAAAACGGTCTAAAGTCATGCCAATGTGCATCGCCTTGTAATCCTTGCCGCATTGTTTTTTTCTCGCCGCTTCCTCTTCGCGATGGGTCTGCTCAACCGTTTTTTGTTCGCCTGGCATGCATTTTCTTTCCTCGGAATGCCAAGTGCCATCTGCATCTGTCCATTCCTTGGCGCATGGGATAGGCGTTTCCATGTTGGTACAAGGCACGGATTTAACAACCATCTTGCCGTTGACCATCTTCACGCTTTCGCATGACGCTTGCAATTCTGCGGCATTCGCCTTTGCAGAGAAAACAAGATATGTCGCCACAGCAACCACCACCACCATTGCTGCGGCACCAACCCCAACTAGCAGTTTAAAGCCTCTTTTCCATAGCGCGTGGCCAAAAATACAAAAAAACGTAAGGCCCAATATAAAAAATCCAAAAAGTTCTACTTTCAAAACAACCCTCCCTGCCTATCATCATCAGTCGCGCCAAGCTGTATATTGCGTATTTGGCGCTCGGTTAAATTGTACTCTCTGGCCAGCTCAGCCTGCGTCTTGGCACTTTCCACAATCAAGCGGTTACGCATGAGCCGCAGCGCTTCTTCGCATTTTGGCATATCTAGCTTTTCGCCGTGGTATTTTTCCACCAGTTTAACCGCTGCAGCGTGGCCTATCAATGGCACCAGCGCCCAATCCGGCTTAAAGCGTTCCGGCACCCACACCCATGTGCCAGCATAGGCGCGCACAATGCGCAGTGTGAGCTCCAGACCGATAATGTTGGCAATATCCTGCACCACGTAGGGTAGCAAGGTCATATCAATATCGGCCTTGGCGATCTGTTCGACTTTAGGCAGAGCTGCCATTTTTCTTTTCCACTGGCGGTGGCACGGCACCTTTTGGCTGCCATACCATTCCGTTTTTATCCAACCAACTCGCTACAACAGCTATAGATAAGTCTTTCATCGCGCTGTCATCTACCTTATAGATCACCTGTTCTGCGGTAGCCACTTTCACGTTGATGACGGGTGGCTTTCTGGCTAGCCAACCCCCAAAACAGGCGCCTGCATAAAAAACCAAAATCAATACACAAGTTAGTGTGAAGTTATCCATGCTGGCCTTTCTGTTTCTTCACCAGCGCTGTGACAATGCCGCGCAGTTCGCTGGGGTTGCACCACTGCACCTTGTCGCGCTTGTACATCTGCCTGGCAATGCCGTCTGCATAGGCCCATGTCAGATCCATTTCAGAAAGCATGGCCGCAATCTTGGCAATCAACGGCTTCTTGATATTGGCCACTTCCGGCTTTGTCCTGGCCTGCTTCCAACCACGTGACTTCAAATAGTCCAACACTTTTGCGCGACCAGCATGGTCAAGGTCGGCGCTGCTGTGCACGCGGGCGCAAGTCCACAACATGGCGCGGTAGGTCTCGTCATCCAGGCCGAGGTCTTTTTTGGCGATGTGTATCTGCGCCAGTTGTGCCATGCGGGTGTCTGCCTTATGCTGCAAAGTGTTTTCTCCAGATGCGCTCGATGATTTCCACCACTTTTGCGCTAAAGAAATCGGTACGTTTCTTGTTAATGCGCCAGCGCCTGGCGATGTCCATCACAAAATCGTTCTCCCAGGCTGTCAAATCATTGGTGCCTGTCAGGCCTTCCAGCTGCTCGATCATGGTTGAAATTGATACCATCCCTATATCCCTAAATTACACTTCGTTAAGTTTCTGCAATTATTAAAACCATATGTCAGAAACAATGTGTGTTTCTGACATAAACCACCTCCCACACCATTCTGATGACGTCATCAAAATGGTGTAAGCGATGGTTTAAGCCACAGCATCCTTAAGCGATTTTGCGGCGCTAAAGTGCGGCACTTTCTTGGCGGGGATTTCCATCTTGTCGCCAGTGCGCGGGTTGCGTCCGGTACGTGCTGCGCGGGTGGATACGCCAAGCTTGCCAATGCCTGGCAAAGTCACTTCGCCGCCGTCGCCCAGCTCCACTTGCGTTACTGCGCCAACAGCTTTTAACGCACGTTCTGCATCGGCCTTGCTAATACCGGCCTCTGCGGCCACTTTACTGATCAGTTCGTCTTGTTTCATTTTGGTCTCCAAAAGTAAATTAAGGTGTTGCTTAATATACTTTCCGTCCGGAAAGTATATTAAGGGTCACCCTAGAGCTTCCCTTGAGCGCGCCCGCGGCTTCAAACCGGAAACCTTGCGGCCGCCGGGAAAGGGAGGAGATACGGTCGTCACGCTCTGCTGCGGTTATTCGCCCCACTCACAGCTTGGGTCGTGTTGCCTACCAACAAATCTGCATTCTTTAAGCGGCTTCCTGCTCAAATGGGTTGATGACAAATTGCTCCACGCCGCTGACAATGGTGATGCCCTGCACGCCTTTTATGGCATCCGGCTCGCTCAGTATCGCGTCTTTGTTGATCTCTTCCTTGGTGCGCACAAAGCGGCCAAGGCCGATGCGCTTCAGGAACTCGATCACCTGATCTGCTTTGCTGACGCGCACGCTTGGTGGATTTGCGCGCCACTGGATCTCGCCGGTCACAAAATTCGCGGTCTTGGTTTTACCGCTATCCGTCAGCTCATCGCGATGCGCCTCGCAATACGCCTGAACACCTTGCTGGATACCTTCTATTTCTTGAGTCAACATATCCAGCTCTGGCTGGTAATCTTTGGTGATCTGGCTAATCTTGTCGTTCATGTCCGCCTCACCACGGGTGCGCTTGCGCATCAGCTCGCCAATGCGTGCAATGTCTTTCGCCACTTCGTCGCGGGTTTGTGGCACGCTTGTCTGTGCCTTGCTTTTCAGTTTTTTAGCTGTTGCCATTCACTTTCTCCTGTTAAAACTAATGTAGATTTGGCCTGCGCTCGTTGGCGATGGCCATCATGTTGTTGAGTATCTGCGGCATTACCGCCACGCCCACGTGGGCTGCGCCAACAGCTGCGGCAAAGCCCAGAAAATTGGCGATGAAGATCAGCTTCTCTTCATCGGTTTTAATGTCCATCTGCGCCATTAGCGCGGGTATTCCGTCTGCGTAGTTTTGCGCGGCCAGGATGCATTTTTCGATATCAATTTCACTCATTTCATGTCCTTAAATGCAGCTGGCCAAGCAGGTCTGGCAGCGTGAGTTTTCTTAATTTGGCTTCCAGCGCCAGCTCATGCAGTGCGCGCGTGCGGTGAAACTGGCAAGCCTGTTCTACTTCTTCCGCCGTCTCGGCTATCCAGTAGCCGTGCGATGGATGGCTGCACAGCGCCACGCCATCGGAGATCACAGCATCTTTGCAGTCACGCATTTTGCGCATACTGACTCCAAGCGCTTTGGCCAAATCCTCACCGGATATGGCATTGGCCCGGCCAATGTGGCGCTGCATAATGGTGACAAACTGGCTGGTGTTCATGGTTTGGCCTTTCCGGTCATCTTTTTAATCGTGGCGCGCACCTCAGCTGGCATTTCGGCGCGCTTTGCTTTCTTGTCGTGTTGCACCATTTTTTCAGTGGTGGCAAAGCCACGTGTCAAAGCCAGGTGGCTGGTGCCGCTTACGCCAGCAGCCGGCAAAACAACATTGGCTTCCAGTGTGGATGAAAGCCTTGGATCGCCATGAATCTCACCATACTTCCGCCCTTGTTCGGCCTGCTTTTCGGCCTTGGCCTCGCCCTTATTGGCATATCCGGCGATGATCTCCAGCAGGTAGCCGTGGCTTTTCAGTGGCAGGGTCAACTTGTCCTTGCCGGTGAGCATGCTTTCAAACGCCATGCGCCAGTATTCCTGCGGCGCGGGCCATATACGCCCGTTACGCTCCACCTGCGCATCTTTGATCATTGGCAAAAGCTCGTTGATGATGGCGGCGAAACGCTCCATGCTTAAGCTCCGCTGCGCTGGCTTGAACAGGCCGCAATACTGCAACACCAGCCTGCCAAGCGGGGCTGGCACCTCCAGCGCGGCAGATACCGCCTTGCGTGCGGCTTCGTGTTCCAGCATCGCCGCCAGGCTTAACTGCTCATGGCAATTAGGGCAGGTGAGTTTCATTGCGCGAACCTCGGCAAGAAGCAGTTATCCATCTTCCCAGTTCTTTTGTTGATGTGCCGGCCGATGCCGAACGCGTCATGAGCAAAAGCAAAGTCATCAGCATCAAGCAGCGCCTGCAATCTCAACGGAGTACCGTTGGCGTGGCAAGCGGTAAAATTCATCATTTCTTCAACAATGTCAGACTGGTTTCCCGTAAGCTTTGTGTAGAGGGCACATGACCTCTCAGCAATAAGCTTAATTAAGCGCTTGTCTTCATCGCTTACATCCCAATCAATGCTCATGGCTGCGCCTCCAGATCCAGCGCGCTGATAAAGTTCACCAGGTCGCGCGTCTGTTCCACATCCAGCTCCACATCCACCTGCATATAGCCATCGAACACGTTTTTCAGGATCAGGCAGCCGTCATTGGTATAGGCGATGCGGAATGCAGGCTTGATTATCTGCAGCGGAGACGACCCTTGGTCGGTATGTAAGGTCTGCGTAATTGCATCATGCTCATTTTCAGTCGTAGCCTCCTGCTGATCGGCCTGCCGTAGTGCTTTATCCTTTTCATCCCATTCGTCCAGTTTTTGCGGCTCTTCGGTCACTATCTCAGCCTTAAAAGAGATAGGCGCCGTATACATTTCTTTTGGCGCGCGCCCGCCGCCCAAAGTAGCCGCGTTGTACGCCTCGGCAAAAGCTTTTATTTGAGATACTGCAGCCGCTTGTTTACGTGTTTCGCTTCCAGCCTTTCTACCTAAAGCCTGTGATGCCCTGGCAGCTTCAATGCACATGGCTGCCGTCACGCCAGGCTTAAGCTTGATGCTTTTTTTGCCGTGCCCCCTGTCATCCAGCAACACATTGCCGAGCTTGATGTGTTTCTTGAGAAACTCAGCCCCACATGCACAGTCAAACATTTTGGCAATGTCTTGTGCTCTAACCCAGTCGCCAACCTGTGCCAGATAAGCCAGGATGCGCTCCACTTTTTTGATATGCCTTACTGGCGCATCAACTGTTTCCACTTTGGAAACGGTTGATGCTGATACCAGATTGATACCGTTTACATTGTCTAAAGCTTTTATTTGAGATACTGCAGCCGCTTGTTTACGTGTTTCGCTTCCAGCCTTTCTACCTAAAGCCTGTGATGCCCTGGCAGCTTCAATGCACATGGCTGCCGTCACGCCAGGCTTAAGCTTGATGCTTTTTTTGCCGTGCCCCCTGTCATCCAGCAACACATTGCCGAGCTTGATGTGTTTCTTGAGAAACTCAGCCCCACATGCACAGTCAAACATTTTGGCAATGTCTTGTGCTCTAACCCAGTCGCCAACCTGTGCCAGATAAGCCAGGATGCGCTCCACTTTTTTGATATGCCTTACTGGCGCATCAACTGTTTCCACTTTGGAAACGGTTGATGCTGATACCAGATTGATACCGTTTACATTGTCTTTGGCAAGCTGTCTTGCTGGCACTGGCGTTGGCGGCAAGGTGCTGCCAGTGCGGCCATAAGGCACGTTGCGATCGATTACACCGGTGAGCCAGTATTCCATCCACTCCCTGCCACTGCGTATCACTTTTGCACGCTGCACCTGGCGCTTTTCGTAGAGGTTATCCAGCACGATTTGCAGGTTGATAGCGCCGTCATACTTGGCCAGCAGCGTATCCATGCCGATTGGCGCTTTACTGCTGCTGCCTTTCAGCAGGCCAATTACCTGCTCGAATGAGGTGTCTTGCATATCAGTAGCTCTCTGATCTGAACCCACCAGTCTGAAAGGCATGGCGATGGTTGTTGAGAGATAGCTGGTCTGCCGCACCCATGTCTTGCGCATCTGGCGAGATTGCGGGTATAGCTCTTTGGCACGTTTCATCAGGTTCTTAATAGTCGGATTCATTCACTTCCCCCCTTTCTGCTCTCTGGATTGGTGCGGCTTGATTTCTCCATCATCACCGATGATGTGGAGCAAAGCTAAAACAATCACTACTACAATTAAAGCTATCCAGATCATGTTTTATCTCCAGTTTAAAAGCACAACAGATATGATAATTAGGCCAAGTCCGACCAGAATGAACATCCGGAAGCGCCGGTATCGCGTGCCGTGCTCTATTTTTTTCAGTTCATCAATACCAATAGTTAAATCGTATTTGTTCATTTGCCTTCTCCCATGTTGTATTGGCATGCCTGACAAGCGCGCCAGTGCTTCATCGCACGTGGGCTGCTGGTCGGTACGCTGCCACTGTGGTGCTTCTTACAAATCTGAAGGGTGATCTGTTCGCCCAGGAAGGGGCATATCACCTTGCCGTAAACGCTTAATACTTTCTCTGCGATCTTGTCGGTCTTGGCCGGGTATTTGTCGTTCAACACCAGGCTGAGCGCGGTGCGGCTGATATCTAGCTCCAGCGCCACTTGTGTCACCGTGCTGGAATCGACTGCCTGTTTGAGTAGAGTCATCCACATAGCGCATGCTCCTGTTCAGTGTTGGGGTCGAACATGGCTTTTCTGGCGACACGGACGATGGGCGCCAAAGGACCGGTATCCATGTTGTCCTGCAGCCAATAGCGGATATAACCGTTGCTGGTGAGGGCGGTGCCAGCCTCGCGGCGCGGCAGCTGAATGAGGTAACCTGCCTTGAACAATGCCCGGACGTACTTGCCAACATTGCTCTCGATGTCTTTTTCACCGCCTTGCGCTACCAGCATGCAGATATCCGGCAGGGTGAACTTGCGACGCAGGCGTATGGCGCGCCATACGCGTATGCGCAGACTGTCCCTGTTAATACGTGGTGCGGTTTGCTGGTCACGCGGGCCGCTGCGCAGTGCTTTCCCCGCATTGGCAGCCTCGCGCCCGCTATCAGTAAGGATATGGCAGCCTTGCCCGGTTTTTTCCAGCAGGCCATGCTTGCGTAATTTCAGGCAAGCGCGTTCTACCTGTAAGGCGTTAAATCGGGTGATCTCGCACATGCGCGCCTCGGTGACGCACTCGTTTGGCGAGTGTTTGGCCACAGCCGTTAAAAGTTGTTCGGATGTCCAGGTCATTTAACGGACTCCTGCAGCTCTAATCACACGCGGTCTACGGGCCTGCCAGTCGTGGGTGAGGGTTTGTCCGGCCATGTCGGCCAGTGAGATGGTCTTGGATCCGTTCAATCGTGCTGCGCGCTCGCATGTAGCGATGGCGTTCATGATCTCGCGCATGCGGCCTGCGCTCTGGCGTTGTATCTCCGCCACCAGGTCCGGGGCGATCTCCACCTCTGCCAGCTCTTTGCATGTCATCGCAACGTCTTCCACCGTGGCAGGTTGAAACTCGACAACACGGGCGATGCGGCTGCTGATCTGCTTGTATCTTGCGATTCGTGCCTGCACCTGATCCATGCCGACCAGCACCACCAATACCTCGGTCAGGTCAGAAAGGTCGCGCACAGCTTCCAGCACTCTGGCGCCATCCCGCAGGCAGTGTTCCACCTCGTCGATCACGATAGGGATCTGGTGTGAGCCGATATACCCGGCGATGCGGCCAAACAGGTCTTTGGCACGGCCGCGCGTATCCAGTTTAAGGTTCTCGGCCAACTCGTTCATGAACCAGTTGGGTGTCCACTCCTCCTTGGCGCGCAGGTATGCGGCACCGGTCTGGATAGCCCATTGGTCTACCGTCTCGCTCTTGCCGTAACCGGCTTCGCTGGTCACCAGCATCAGGCTTGCTTCTGATGCGCCACGGCCTTCCACAGCGGTGATACCGTTGCGGAACCTTTCATAATTGCTTGTTTTGACAAATTGTTTTCTCAAAGTTAAACTCCTGGTTGCAATGTAGTTGTAATAGGTCATGCGCTAGTTGGCGCTAGCGTATGGCCACCTCCTTGTCACCGAACAAGTCCTCCCACTCGGATGTAGATCTGTACCAACCTATCCAGCGTTGATCCTCTTCGGTAATTTCTTTGCCGTGGCTCATCAGCCAGCGGTATTTCTCAGGCTCGGTAGAAAAGAATGGGCGTTTTACTGGCAGCGTGACCACGTTTTCTGTCATGTGACTGGCAGTGATTTCCTGTTGAATATTGACGACAGGCAGTTCGATGGCAGTCTGCTCAATGAGCGCTGCAGGCTGTAGCTCTTCCATTGCCTCGTCGATCTTCGCCTGAGCACGCTTGATACGGCCTTCTGCTCGTTTCTGTGCGGCTTGCTCGATGAATGATTGTGGGAAGTAGTTCCGCTTGTTAGCCTCAAACTCAGCAACACAGATCAGATTTCCTTTCTGGTTGCGCACCCATACCTTTCCGGCATCATGAATGTCGTAGCCGACGCGTACCGTCTCACCGTGGTAGTGCTCCAACTCCGTATGAAAATAGAGATTGCCGAATAGGCGAACCTCACCACGGCTGGTTTTTGCTTCTTTATATGGCCGGAACAGGTCGTCCACTTCGTGTTTTTCAATCTCTACCGCCTTGAAACCTTCCTTAATGGCTTGCTGCCATGCTTCGTTAGGTGTCATATGGCGTTTTTTACCAGACGCATCGTATATCTTGTCCAGCGCACGATGGGGTCGGTTGTTGTAGTCATCCACTTGCTGCTGGCACCAGTTGATGAAGTCTTGCCATGCCATCAATAACCTTGATGTGCCTATGTTTTTCACATCAGCCCTGGTCACCTTGAAAGCCTGTTGCTTGGCTTCCTTGTCCATGTCGTTGCCAATATAAGTGGGAAGCATTTTTGCCCCGCGCACCCAGATGGATTGATGTGATCGCTCTTCCAGACCACGCGCTTGTGAACGATATGGCAAGCTATGGGTGATAGTGATTCCCAAGCGTGACATGAACCCGGTAACATCATTGCTCATGGCCGCGTTACGGTAGCCAGAGCCATTGTCCACGTAGAATATCGCCGGGATTCCTCCCGTCATCACGGCATGGCGTAGCGCATCCAGCACCGCCCAGGTAGACTCTGCCAAACCTGCAGACCAGCCAACCGCTTTCCTGGTATTGATGTCTAAAACCGTGGTGATTTCAGGACGGAAAGGCCTGCCATGTAATGGGTGAGCCACTTCGGCATCGAATGTGTGACCGTCTGCTGTGTAGGCATCTGTTGGCCACATTTGTGCTGTGTCACGGCGCACAAAAGGCTTTATATTGCGCAATTCACGCGACCCCATGCGGCCAGACTGCAGCTCTGTGTTGCTGAATTTCTTCAGGAATCGGTTTGCCGCAAAATAAGATGGGGCTTCTATGTCTGGCGGCAGGATTTTAGCCAGCTCGTGCATGCAGTATGAGAGTGAAGGTTTTTGAGGCTGCTGGTATATCTTGAGCAGGTGTCCTGCCCAGGCAGGTACCGCACTTTCTTCTCTTGATTTTGGTGCCAGCGCAACAATCCCGCCTTCACTTTCTTTCAACCAACGATAGATGCTGGTACGGCTGAGAGATCTGCCATCTCCGTGTTTCGCATTGGCGGCATATGCCAGGCTTTGATATGGTTCTGGCAACTGACCAGCGCTGGCGTTCTTGATGAAGTTCCTGACTGCAAGGTCCAATCCGACAAATGCGCCAAGTCTTTTGATCTCATGGCATATCGATAGCCTGGCTTCGGCTGTCGTGCGCTGCCAGTCTTTTAATGATGCGGCGGTCACTGGTGTGGATTCAATGATCGCTGTTTGTGCAGCCGTTTCTGGCAGTGGTGTTGCATTTGTTGCAGGTTGTTGCATCACATTGTGCAACACGCGAGCGCGGATCTTCTTCATCACATCAGCTGGCGGCTGATATTCATAACCACCGCCTTTTCCAGTGCGTTTGCGAGCAGGCCAATTTTCTCGCTCCGCTTTTTCTCTCATACGCCTATCTGACGATGGCTGACCGCTTAACTTCATTTCAGCCAGCTCTAGCGCACTGTACCAGTTTTTAATCATTGGATTCCCCCAATGCCTGCTTTACCTGCTTGATCTGCTTGGCAATCTCTTCTCGCGCGTGTTCGAGTTTACCCAGCTGCCAGTTAAGATTTTCTTTACCCACCACCAGACGAGCGCCCAATTTGTGCGCGTAAAAATTAAGCAGATTCATGCCGCCGGTTGCCATATCAAAAGCAATAGCGGTATCAATGGGCGGGATATGCTCTTCACGGCTTTCTGCGGTGTAGGCATCCAATATATGTTTGCTGAATTCTCGGCCAAGCAATTTGCTCATCTGCATGGCAATTTCATGCCTGTCATGGCCTTTCAGCGCATCGCTCATAACATGCGCAATCTGTGCACGGCAAGCCAGCACACCTGCAAACGGTTCAACCGGTTGCGGCACTTCAAAAAGATCGCCACTTAGTGTGTCTATTTTTTTCATGCGGCTTGTAAATCCACAGCGCACACTTCTACATTGACGCTGTTTGTATTGAGTGTATTATTGGATTCTTGTTGTTTTTTGCTGTAATAGCTGTGATGACGGCCAAAACCACGCTCGCCGCGCCCACTTCTTGGGGTGCCGTCTGCATGGTAACGGCTAGGCCAAATGGTTTGCGGGGAAATTCCTAAAAACTCGGCAATCACACGCTCTGCCTTTGGATATGGGCGTCCGGTTGCCTGCGCAAGCCATGTGCTGGTGTAGCCGCATTGACGTGAATACCTGGCAAGCGTTGTATTGCGCTTACGAAACGCAGCAACAATATCAGCACGGTGCCAGTCTTGAGAGGCTGGTTTTTTTGGCATGTTTAATATCCCGTTGTTTTTTGACATGTCCGAATTTTTACACGTCCGAAATAATATGTCAACACGTCCGAGTAAATTTTTCTTATGTTTTTAATTGTATTTACGCAACATACTGTTTTTAATGATTATTTTTACTACTCGGACGCTATTTTTTCGTCCGAGTTAAGCGTCATAAGTTGAGCTGAGGTTCTCGGACGTGGGTATTGCTAAAAAAATACAGGAATTGATTGGTGATGATTCAGTGCAAAGCTGGTCTGAAAGGCATGGACTTCCTAAACAAACCGTCCATGAGTGGATTAAAAACGATAGAGTCCCGCGTGGCGCAAGTTTGAATCAATTATGTCAAGCAACGGGAAAATCAAAAGACTGGTGGCTTAACGAATCGTCTGAATATTCAATACCTAAGCCAACTGCGACCTCAAGTTATGCACAAACTGCGCGTGAATATACACATACTCTATATATAGAGCACTATCCTGATGTTAGAGCTGCAGCCGGCCCAGGGCAAGTTACATCAACAGACCAGATCAGCATTATGATTGCTGTTAATGCGTCTGAATGGCGTGCCAGGGTTGGACTTAACCCAAATAATATAAAGGTGATCACTATCTACGGTGACAGCATGGTACCCACCTTATGCCACGGTGATCAGGTGTTGGTGGATATTGCCTGCAGCAGGTTTATTGATGATGCTATGTATGCCATTGTTCAGAACGACCTGGTGCGCGTAAAGCGCATAAAACTTAATCTTGACGGTTCTATTATGGTGAAAAGTGACAATGAGAACGGCTTCCCGCCTGAGAAATATACTCAAGACGAAGCTTTAGCTTTTAATATCGTCGGGAAAGTATTACCGTTTAAGTTTGGACAGTTCAAAATTTAATTAAAATTTGTACCAAATAACGCGCAAAATTTTAATAAATGCTTATTTTATAGTCAATTTTTTTGCGATATGAATTTTATTTAAAATATCCTTGTAACCCTTATTGTGTCTTATCTTGCGCCAAATTTTGTTCGTATATCATTTGTACCAAATAACTCACTCCCCCACATATTGTTGCCTAGGTTTTTCACAAGGTTGTAACGTGCCAACCGCTTGGCGCATTCTAACTTCCGTAAAGCGACCTGTAATAATAATTACTATCTCAAATTGTACTCAGCATAATCTGTA
>WBZT01000325.1_pt1 | contig 40440 bp, 21 predicted proteins | sample 5204241 | NCBI WGS metagenome assembly WBZT01 (sample SAMN12344358, study PRJNA552823) | activated sludge metagenome | biome: Activated sludge suspended growth; feature: Nitrification reactor; material: Wastewater; isolation source: activated sludge from nitrification reactor of wastewater... | reverse complement strand
GGTGGCAGCGTATCGCGCCACTCACCCGTGCCGCGCCGGGCTTCCAATGACTCGATCAAGCGCAGGAGTTTGTTTTCAACCTCATAGTGAAGCTGGTCGAATCGCTCGAACTCGGCCTCCGCCATGAGTTGGACCTGCTTCAGCCCGATTGCGCGGGTAAGTGATTCCGCGAGCGACCCCTTTGCCGTGTAAAGGAACTGGATGTACTCGGGCAAGGTGCGCCGCCCGTAACCCTCCGCAATATTGGCAGGCACTGACTGGGTTGCGTCGCGGAACTGGGATTTCAGCTTGAAATCCCCGACCGCGTTGGACAACCCAAACGCCATGACGAACAAATCCGTTCCACGTTGCCACGCTTCGAGCTTCATGTAGCCGCGGTTCAGATTGCGTCGTTTTGTGTATTCCATAGGAGTGGAGTCATTGACTGATGGGTTGGACCGTCGGGCGGTCGCTCGTGGAAGTCAATTCATCCATACATCCAACAATCCATTCATCCATCATCCTGCGCGTTCCTGCCGTTCATCGCTGGCGATGAGCCCGTCGCGGATGCGCACGATGCGCCGGGCATGGCGGGCGATGTCCTCCTCGTGCGTGACCAGAATGATCGTGTTTCCCCGGCGCCAGAGCGCATCGAAGAGCGCCATGATTTCGACGCCCGTTTTCGAGTCGAGGTTGCCGGTTGGTTCGTCGGCCAGCAGGATCGAAGGCTTGTTCACCAACGCCCGCGCCACAGCGACGCGCTGGCGCTGGCCGCCGGAAAGCTCGTTGGGTTTGTGATGCATGCGGTCGGCGAGGCCGACTTGCGTGAGCGCTTCAATGGCGGTCTGGCGGCGTGTTTCCGAACTCATGCCGGAATAGATCAGCGGCAGTTCGACATTATGCAGCGCGTTCGAGCGAGCCAGCAGGTTAAAGGTCTGGAACACGAAGCCGATTTCGCGGTTACGAACTTCAGCGAGCTGGTTGTCATCCATCTGGCTCACGTCCGTCCCGTTCAATTCGTAGCTGCCGGAAGTCGGGGAATCGAGGCAGCCGATGAGATTCATGAGGGTGGACTTGCCGGAGCCGGACGGCCCCATAATGCCGACGTACTCGCCGCGCTGGATTTCGAGCGAGACTTCGCGCAGTGCGTGGACCGTCTCCGCGCCCATCTGGTAGCGGCGCGAGATTTTCTGAAGGCGAATCAGCGACATGTTGGGAAAGTTCCAAACTTCAAACGCCAAGGTCCAGAGAAGCTCCCAATCCCCAATCGCCCTTCCGACCCGGTGGCTTCGCGGGTGTTCCCATTCAACCGGGCCGTGTTTCCCGGCCGGGGAGCTTGAAGCCGGAGGTTTCCCTGGAGCTTGGGACTTGGAGCTTGGGGCTTCATTTCTTCTCCTTGCCCTCGTCCGCCTTTTCGGGCTTGCCCTTGCGGAATTTTTTCCCGTCCTCCAGTTCGCGGTTCACGGCCTTGTAGCCGCCGGAAACGATTTCCTGACCCTCCTTCAGGCCCTCGGTGATCTCCCAGTAATCGCTGTCGCTGATTCCAATCTTCACCGGCATCTGCTTCACCTGATCGCCCTCGGTTACAAAAACCACTTCGACCGGCTTCAACTGCTCCTTCGCCTTCTTGTCGCTCTTGGGCGAATTCGTGCTCGGGGTGGAAATCGCGTTCGTGGCCGGCGCGGCCGGGTTGGTCTTGGCGGACGCCACCGGCGCATTCGTCCCCGTGGCCGCCGGCGCGTTGGTTTTCGGCACGCGCGTGGTGATGGCGGCGATGGGCACGGTCAGGACATTCGTGGCGTAGCGGGTCTCGATCTCTGCGCTTACCGACATGCCGGGGCGGAAGTTTTCCTTTTCCTGGATGCGGATCTTGACCTCGAACTTGGTCGCCTCTTGCGACGAACCGCCCGTATAACTGGTGGCGGTCTTGGAGGAGTTGGCGATCTCGGTGACGATGCCGGAAAACTTGCGGTCCTTGAACGCGTCCACTTCGAGCCGCACCTTCTGGCCGGGCTTGATGAGCACCACGTCAATCTCGCCGATGTCCACGCGCGCCTCCATGTCGTCGAGGTTGGCAACGGTCATGATCTCCGTGCCCATGTTGAACGAGGTGCCGAGCACGCGCTCGCCGAGCTGCGAGCGCAGCCGGGTGATGGTGCCGTCCATCGGCGCCTGGATGGTGGTCTTGCTCAGGTCATCGGTGGCCTTGTCCAAACCATACTTCGCCTGGTCCACGGAATGGACCGAGTTGGTGTAGCGCAGCTTCGCCACGTCGTAGGCCGTCTTGAAATCCAACCAGACCGAGTCTGAAACTAGTTTGGTGCGAAATAATTGTTCGTTGCGGTTGAACTCGGCCTCGGCCTTTTCCAATTCCGCTTGCGAGAGCGTCTTGCTGGCGAGCGCGGATTTGTAAACCGCCTCGGCGGAATTGCGGCTGGCCTGGTAGTTGTCCGGCTTGATCTGGACAAGCAAATCGCCCTTCTTCACGCGGTCGCCTTCCTTTACCGGCAACGCCGTGATTTCGCCCGCGACTTCCGGGCTGATGACCACCTGCACGACCGGCTGAATTTTGCCGTTGGCGACGACCAGTTCCGTCAGGTTTCGGCGCGTGACGGTTTCGGTCTGCACGGTGATGAGCACTTCCCGTTTCCTGAAGACCGCCACGCACGTCAGCGCGATGAGCACGACGGCAATTACGGTGAAGATGATGATTTTGCGGCGTTTCTTTGGATTGGCCATGATCCTATCCTTCCTACACCCCGGCGGGGGCAATTGTTTCAAAAATCGGCAGCCGGCTCCGGTGCGCGCCGGCCGACCGGCTTTCCGTCCCACCGGCGAGGTTCGGGTTCAAAATGGTTTGGCGGCGGTGTTCGGCGAGGGTCATTGACAGTTGGCTCCTGGGTTTCGACAGAGTGAGTGGCGCGATGTTCCGGCCTTTTTGGCGACGGTGAAGCCGGTCAACTAAACATCCTTTGCGCCAGAGCTGACAGCGAAATCAAAATGGACGACCAGATCACCCAGAAGCCAAATACGGCCAGTCCGGCCCGGCCGAAAGGCACGCCGGCTACCCGGGCCAACCCCAGCGCCATGATTGCCAGTTCCCAGAAATCGAAAAGGTTCAACGCCGCGAGCAGCATGTGCAACGTGCTCTTGGGGTCAAACTCCTTGATGAAGATCGCCAGGCTGGGGGACGAGGCGGGGTTGCTGAAGTTGACTTGCAAGAGCAGCTTCACAAGCGCACCCAGCACACCGATCATTGCCGCCAGGCCGACGATTTCAGCGGCCTTCAGATACCCGATCCGGGCGCGCAAAAACCAGCGGGCCACGGCCCACAGCACAAGCGCCAGCAGGAAGACCCGGAGAAAACTCATCACCACCACGCTGACCGCTCCGGAGACTTTCATGATCGTCGGCGACATGAATTTCTCCGCCATTTCTTTCTGCTTCTCGACATCCTGCCGGGTCATTTTCCCGGCCTGGACCAGTTTTTCGAGGCGTTTCTCGATGGCTTGTTCCTGTTGCTCGCGAATCTTCTGCATGACCGCGGGCTGCGAGAGCACGATCACCACGGCTACCGCGCCGACCGCCGCGCCGAGGATCGCGGGCACGATCCAGTTGGCGGCGGAGTGGGCGGCGGTCCTGACTTCCTCGAACACATCTCCGGGCACGGCGAACACGTTCAGGAGCCGTGCGGCCAGCGACATCTTCGGTGACGGGGGCGCGGGAAGTTCCGGCGGCAGCACTGGTGGTGGCTCGTTCATGGTGAATCGGTCCGGTTCAATGCCCCGAGGGCAGGGTGGATCATGGCGGAACCTGGGCTGCATGTCCAGCAGCGTGAAGATGTGGTCGTGTCCCAATTTGAAAGCAGCGCGGGTTCCCGCCCGGTTCAAGTCCTACATCCTTCAGCTATCAATACGCCCAGAATGCGCGTCCCGGAAATTAGGAACACTGCCAAAGCTGCGAAGTTGGCACAGTCGCGGCGGTCAGGTTCTCGACACCGTGCCCGCCTTCACTTCCCACCGCTGCAACTCGCGGCCCAGTTCGTGTGGCCAGTTTTCCTCGGTGCAGGTCATGAACACCTGGCCGCTGGTTTCGCGTGCCCGTTCGAGCAACGGTAACAACCCGCTCCGGCGCTTCACGTCGAGTTCGCCCATCACATCGTCAATCAGCAGCACCGGCGCGCTGCCGTGAATCCCGGTGAGATATTCGGCCTGCGCCATCTTGAGGGCGATGGCGAGCGTGCGTTTCTGGCCCTCGCTGCCGAATTGGGCGGCGGATTTCTCGTTGAGCAGCAACTGCAATTCGTCGCGATGGGGCCCCAACAGCGTTGTGCGGTAACGGCGTTCGCGGTCCCGGTTCTGGGCGAGTTCGACGGTGAAATCTCCCTTAACGTTCGGCTCGTAATCCATCCGCAATTCCTCAGCGTCGTGGGAAATCCGGCGATAGGCGAGGCGGGCGAGCGGTGAGAGCTTCGGAATCAACTCGCGGCGCTGACGCATGATTTCGTCGCCGAGCTTTACCAATTCATGGGAGAAACAGTCCAGCGACTGCGGGTCGGGCGCGCATTGCTTGAGCAGCGCGTTGCGCGAGCGCACGACGAACAGATAACGCTGGAGCAGCGCGAGGTAGCCGGGCTGGGTTTGCGTGAGCAGCAGATCGAGGAAGCGCCGGCGCGTGCGCCCCGTGCCTTTGACGAGTTGCAGGTCCTCCGTGCAGAAGACCACCGTGCGCAGCGTGCCGAGGTAATCGGAGAGTTTTTTCACTGGCCGGCTGTCGAGCGCCAGGTTCCGTTGGCGGGCGGACCAGTAGATTTTGATTTCGCGCCCGGCCTGTCCGATGACGTTGCCGCCGACAAAATAGCCCTTCTGCCCGTGGCGGATCATTTGCGCGCCGCCCACGCCGCGGAACGAACGCAGTGTGGCCATGAGATAGATGGCTTCGAGAATGTTGGTTTTGCCCTGCGCGTTGTCACCCAAAAGCAGATGGAAGCCGGGCGCGAAGTCCGCGTCCAGCCGGGCGTAGTTGCGAAAGTCGCGCAGACGCAGGTGAGCCAGATGCACACGGGCAAAATGAAGCCAGCCGCCGCTGACCGCCAGCCTTTTAGAAAAATCGGCACGAATTCCAAAAGCCATTGACGGAACTGGCTGCTCTTTGTCACTACTTGGACATGATTACCACTTCTGCGAGATCGCCGGGATTGTTTTTCGTCGTTGGCGCGCTTTTCTATTTGTTGGTCGCGTTGCAGCCGGCCCACGCGATCGTTTTGGTGGACGACAATACTGCCGGGTACTACAACAGTTCGTTGGGCACAACGTTGGACGGGAGTCAGCCTCAGTTCCCGCTATCCTTTGCGAGCGGGGGCGATCCGACAATTTATCCGGCAAGCGAACCGGACCTCACGCCGGTCGCCAGTGTGCTCGGTGATTGGTTGTTGCACCCGGAGACGCGGAACGCTTTTTGGGGCGCTCTTGGCCCCGTCCCGACCGATTGGGCGACCGATACCGAAACGGCCATCATCTATGAGATCAATGGCGGCACCAACGGGCTCACCAACGTGCTGGCCCAACTGGACGTGGATAACGGCATTTTTGTCTGGGTGAACGGGCAGTATAAGTTTGGCGCTGTGGCGGGCGGCTCACCCTCCGCGCCGGGACAGTTTGAATACACCAACGTGGTTTTGGGCGTGCTTGCGCCCGGCACGAACTATCTTCAAATCCTCCGCGAAGACAACGGCTTCTTCAGTGGTTACCAAATTCTGATCACCGGCGACCCAAATCCGGTGAGTCCGCCGATGATAGTTCAGCACCCGACCCATCAGACCGCGACCTTGGGCCAAACGGTGACCCTTGGCGTTGTTGCCAGCAGCCCGGGAGGCATGGCGTATCAATGGTGGTCTTATGGAAACGTGATTCCGAATGCCACGAACAGCAGCCTGGTCCTGACGAACGTCCAGTTCCATCAGGCGGGCTGGTATTTTGTGACCGTCGCCAACGCCTTCGGCACGGTGACCAGTTCCAACGCCCTCCTGACCGTGGTGTCCTCCAGCGTAACCTTTGTGGATGGCAACACGCCCGGGTATTACAACGATTCGTTGGGCACGATTTTGGACGGCACGCAGCCGCAATTTCCACTACCCTTTCCGGATGGCGGTGACCCAACGATTGATCCTGCACCGGAGCCGGACCTCGCCGTGGCGGCGAGCGTGCTGGGCAATTGGTTGTCTCCCGCGTCCGGATTGAACAGTTTCTGGAGCGCGTTGACACCGATTCCAGCCACGTGGGCCAACAATACCGAAACTGCCATCATTTATGAACTCGACGGTGGCCCGACCGGATTCGCGAGCGTGGTGGGGGATTTCGACGTGGACAACGGCCTGTTCGTCTGGCTGAACGGGCAGTATAAGTTTGGCGCCGTTGCGGCGGGCTCGCCTTCAGAGTCCGGCCAGTTCGAATACACCAACGTGGTGTTGGGTGCGCTTTCGCCCGGTACGAACCACCTCCAGATTCTCCGGCAGGACAACGGCATTTTCAACGGCTACCAAATTCGCGTCACCGGTCAGGCAATAGTCCCACCGCCGATCCCACCCTGGTTCGGTCCTTCACAATGGGTGCCCGGCGCCGGATTCTTGATGACGTTGAACCTGGAAACCGGCCGAAGCTACCGCGTCCAATACGTCGCGGATTTGGGCGATACCAATTGGATCACGTTGACGAACTTCATCAGCCCGGGCAACCAGGTGCAGTTCGTGGACCCGACTATCACCACGCAACGCTGGTATCGCGCCGTTTCTCCCTAGCCGGGCACGGTTTGTAGGCTAAGTCTGAGTTAATCCATCGGCGCTTCCGACGGTACGGCGCGGTAGTAGCCACGCGTTTCCTCATCAGCATCAGGATCCACGAAATGCAGCGCGCCATCCGTCACCTGATTCGTGCCGAGCGCGGTCCAGTTCAGCAGGTCGCGGGAACATTCGATGCGCCACCACGATCCGTTTTCGCCCGGTCTCATGATGTGGAAGCTGTGGTCAGCGAGCGGGCCGGTGTGCGGCCGCGGGGCATCGTTATCCACGATCACCGCCTCGGCACGCGAGGGAAAGCCGATCACATAGGGCGGCACGTTGCTGATGACATCCGGCGGCACGCGCAAGCCGAGCACCACTGACTCGAGCGGCTCCGGCAGCAGATCATCGCGCGGGATGAGCTTGAATTCCACCGCGCGCCGGCCGGCCGGAATCGTCATCGCGTCCGGCAGCGTGGCGTAATCCACCCCGTTGCTCGCCGTGCCGCCGATGCGGTATTGGACTGTCAATGCGTCGTTGGTGGGGCCGCTGCGACGGATGACGAAGGTGGCCGCGTTCGTGCCGCCCGATCCGCCCGCCGGGGCGTTGGACCAGTTGGCCCACCATGGCCCCTCCGACGCAATCGGATCGGGCGCGCTGATCGTGACGACCGGCGGCAGCGCGTTGCTTTGCGCAATCCAGATCGCGACGGGCGGCGAACTCCCAAACGCGCCGTCATCATCGCTCGCCCGCGCCGATAGCACGTGGCGTCCCGGCGGCGGATTGGTCCAGGCGAATTCGAACACCGCCACCTGGCCCGGCGGCGGTGGCGTGAGATAGTAGCGCGTTTCTTCGCCGATCTTGTGCTCGTCGGCGTAAAACTCGATATGATCCACGTAGCCCTCCACGTCGAGGGCTTCGGCCCGCAGGGGAACGATGGCCCCGTAGTTGAACGTCTGCCCGTCCAGCGGCTTCGTGAGTTTCACTTTCGGCAACTGATTGGTGGCGTGATTGAAATCCGCGAGATAGACCACGGCCTCGCGCGGTGTGCCGACGACATAACATTCCGGCGGCGGCGGATAAATCGCGATGCAGGCCACATCCTCCAGGCGCAGCACGACGGTTTCCGTGCCTTCCACCAGGTTATCGCCCAGCGGCCAGATGCTCACGGTGGCAGAGGTCTTGCCGATGGGGATGACGACCTGATTCGAGATGGCGACGTAATCCAAGCCGTTGCTGGCGGTGCCGTGGATCGCAAAATGGACGGGCAAAGCGAAGTTGGTCCCGCCCGTCCGCGTGATGGTGAAGACGCCCGGATCCAGCACGGTGAGGATGCCCGGCTCGGGTGCGTTGGGATCGGTGGCTTGAATCGTGACCACGGAGGGCAGCGGCAACTGCACGCGAATGACGACCGGATCGGAAACCGAACTCGCGCCGTGGCTGTCGGTCGCTTTCGCGGTCAACACATGTTCTCCCGGCGGCAAACTCGCGAATAGCAGAAACGGATTGGTCGGGGACGCGCAGGGCAAACAGTTGGTCCGGGTGCCGAGGCTGTTCGTGCCATCGAAGAACTCCACGCGATCCACGTAGTCGAAGTCGTCTGGATCGTGCGCCGAAGCCGCGATTTGAATGGTCGCCGGGTAAGTGAAACTCGCCCCGTTGGTTGGCAACGTCAGGCTGACGGTGGGCGGATGATTCGGCTTGGGATCGTTGTCCTGAATGGTCACCACGGCATTGCTCGGCGAGCCGACTCGATAGGGAGGCGGCGTCGGCATGCCCGGGGTGTTAACCAGCCACGCCGCCACCGTCTCTGGTCCTTCGGACAAGGTATCCTCCGTGGGTAGAACGCGCACGACGACCTCGCGCACCCCGGCGGGGATGTTCACGAAGAACGGCAGGTAGTTGTAATCTTCACCCGCCGTGGCCGACCCGGTGATCAGCCAGTAAACGGTCAAGGCCAGGTTCGTCGGTCCGGAGCGGAAAAGCCGGAACGCGCCCGGGTCGCCGGCTTCGGTGGCGTTGGGGTCTGAGGCGGTGAGTGTGATTACAGGCGTGGAAGGATCGCTGGGTGGCAGTTGCGCGCGGGCATCGCCCACCTCGAACAGGGAACAACCGACCACAGCCAGCAGCACAATCAATGGGAAGGCGGACAAACGGGCTTTCATGTTTCACCTTAGCTTTCCTGGGGCAGACGGCACCGAACCGATGCTGCCCCAACCAATGACGAATTAACACCCCGGCGGGTTACGATGCAAGTGTGGGAACGCGGGAATTTCCCGGTGGCGTCCGCCGGTTGCGATTGACTTTGGGCGAATCCCGCCGACGATTTCGCGCGTTATGGACTGGCTCACGCAACCCGAAATCTGGATCAGCCTGCTGACGCTGACGGTGCTCGAGATCATTCTCGGCATAGACAACATCGTCTTCATCTCGATACTCGCCGGGAAATTGCCGGCCGAACAGCAGGGCAAGGCGCGGCAAACCGGCTTGATGCTGGCGCTCGTCACGCGCGTCCTGCTGCTGTGTGGGCTGGCTTGGATGGTCAAACTCACCGCACCGCTCTTTCACCTGCCCACGCTGGGCGTTCTTCACGAACCCCACCCGGTTTCCGGACGCGACCTGATCCTGATCTTCGGCGGGCTGTTCCTGCTCTGGAAAAGTACGCACGAGATTCACGACAAGCTCGAAGGCGAGGACGGCGAAGTCTCCAGCCGCGTCGCCCCGAAGTTCGCCGCAGTCGTGACGCAAATCCTGCTGCTCGACATCGTGTTCTCACTCGACTCGGTCATCACCGCCGTCGGCATGGCGAGCAAGCTTGGCGTGATGATCGCGGCGGTGATCATCGCGCTGGTGTTCATGCTGATCTTCGCCGGGCGCATCAGCGATTTCATCCACAGGCATCCGTCGTTGAAAATGCTGGCGTTGAGTTTCCTGCTGTTGATTGGCTGCGCGCTGGTGGCCGAAGGCTTCCATAAGGAGATCCCAAAAGGCTACATTTATTTCTCGATGGCGTTCTCGGTCGGCGTCGAGGCGTTGAACATCCGGATGCGCGCCCGGAAGCCCAAGCCGGTGGAGATGCGGCAACCGTATCGCTGAACGGGCGCGGTGGACAAACCGGTTGGCTGCGTTATGCTGGCGGCGGTTCGTGGCGGCGCGGTGAGGCTGGATGGTTTCAACCGAGTTGCGGTCACGAGTCATCAACCGAATCCAACCAAATGAAACTGATCAAACTGTTCGCCCTCACCCTCTGCGCCGCATCGCTCCTCCTGGCCGGCTGCAAGACCTGCTGCCAGGAAAAGTGCGCCACCGCGAAAGCCGCCTGCGGCATGGATTGTTGCACGAATGCCAAGGCCACTTGCGCCACCTGCCCGAAGTGCAGTGCGAAGAAATAGGTTCGCCGAAAACCTTCAACGGCCGGGTGTCATCCCGGCCGTTTCGCTTTCTGACGCAGCCACGATGCGAGTGGCCATCGCCAGCCAGCCGTTCCGATCTTGGCGTCGCGCGGCGCCGCGAGTCTTGACCGGCTCACGGTCGGAACAGGCGATAGAAGTGATTGCCCGACGCGGGCTCAGCGATAAGCGTCTTATTTGTGCCGTCGTCTTGGAACGGGCCAGGCGCATTGCTCCAATTGCCCCACGCGACCCCGTTCGTGTTTTCCTGCAATATCCATCCGGATGAAGGCGATGGCCAAGAGACAGCGACGGCACTACCGGTTGTCGGACGGATGTTCAGCATCGGTGCTTCGGACGCCCTTTCGGTGAGGCTGAACAGGTATGCCATCCCGGAATCGGTCGCGCCGGTGTCATTACGGTGCGCCCCAATCAGCACTTGGCCGGACTCCAGCACGGCGATGGATCGGCCGAACCATTCGCCAAGTGCGGGCGCGGAATTCGTGAGAGTGGTAAGCAGCGTGCCGTTGGTGGTGAACAGATAGGCCGCTCCCGCATCAGTCGCAGAGGTGTCGTCAGAGTACGCCCCAATTAGTATCTTGTCCAAACCCACTACAGCGAAGGAAGCGCCGAAATAGTCGTCTGCCGCTGGCGCGGGATTGGTGAAGGTGTTGAGCAACGCGCCGTTCGTGCTGAATAGGTAAACAACCCCGGCTGCACTCGCGCCTTTGTCATCGCCCCATGCCCCAATCAGCACCCGGTCAGTTCCAACCGCTGCCACGCGCTGACCGAAGTAGTCAAGGGCTGTCGGTGCGGGATTGGTGAAGGTGGCAAGCAACGCGCCGTTGGTGTTAAACAGATACGCCATGCCCGCATCTACCAACCGCGCGTCATCGTAAGTTGAGCCTATCAGCACCCGGTCGGTGCCCACAACCGCTGCGGAATGACCGAACTCATCGCTCGCAGCCGGCGTGGGGTTGGTGAAAGTATTGAGCAAGGTGCCGTCATTCCGGAACAAATATACTACCCCGGCATCGGCGGCGCCCGCGTTGTCGCCATAGGCGCCGATCAGCACGCGGTCATGTCCGAACGCCGCGACGAAAGAACCGAAGTAGTCGAGGGCTGCTGGCGTTGGGTTGGTGAAGGTCGTGAGCAACGCGCCGTCAGTGCTGAACAGATACGCTGCCCCGGCATTGACCGCACCCACATCATCCCAATGCGCGCCAATCAGCACCCGATCGGTTCCTATTGCTGCGACCGCAATGCCGAAGTAGTCGTTGGTTTCCGGCGCCGGGTTGGTGAATGTGGAAAGCAAAGTGCCGTTGGTGGTGAACAGGTAGACTGCCCCGGCGTCGGTCGCACCCGTGTCGTCCCGGTACGCCCCAATCAACACGCGATCCGCACCCATCGCGGCAATGGAATAACCGAAGTAGTCACTGCCTGCCGGCGTTGGATTGGTAAAAGCGGTCAACAAGGAATGGCTCATTTCCTGAGCGAGGGCGCAGGAGAATCGAATTTGGAGCGCCGAGCCTGCGGTCAGCACGCCGAGCAGGATCAATGTGATTCGATGCATGCCGGAAACGGGTTTGATTGTTCGCCAACCCTTAGCAAGGGGATCATCACTCGGCCATTGTCGGACGTGCAAGGCATAATCCGCCGCCGAAGGAGCGCCGTTCGACAGCGGCAAACAATGTGATCGAAGTAAAATCCATCGCGCTTGATTTCTATGGTTCGCTTTCGTTCAGATGGTTCAGGTCTTCAAGGCGGAAAACCGGCCTTCATTGCAAGTCATGCCTTTGCCTGTTGCTGCCGGAGTTCATCGCTTTGGCGCAGCTTTTATAACGCCAGCAGCAGTTTCTTGATTTCCTTCACCCGCGCTTTGGCGTCCTTTTTCATCAGCCGCGGGAACTTGCCGCCGAGCGTGATGAAATCACCATGGCGGGTCAGCATCAACTTGCCTTCCTTCACCTCGATGACAGTAACCGATTTTTCGCCGGCGAGAATCTTCAGTTCGGTAACGCCGAGCAGCAACTCCACGGGCGGGGGCAGCGGCCCGAAGCGGTCGCGCAGTTCCTTTTGCAACGCCTCCAGCGCGGGCTTGTCCGTGGCCTGCGCGAGCTTGCGGTAAATTTCAATGCGATGGGCCGACTCGGGCGCATAGTTTGCCGGCAGATTGCCGGCGTCGCCGAGGAAGTCCAGCGCCACTCGGACTTCGACGCGGGGCTTCACCTTCTCTCCTTTGAGCGAGCCGACACTTTGCTTGAGCAACTGGCAATACAACTCGAAGCCGACCGCCGTGATGTGTCCGCTCTGCGCTGCGCCCAGCAGATTGCCGGCGCCGCGGATTTCCAGATCACGCATTGCGATTTTGAACCCGCTGCCCAGCGTCGAGTATTGCTTCATGGCGCTGATGCGTTTCCGCACGTCGGTGAGCAGGCGCGCGTGGCGGGGCAACAGGAGATAGGCGTAGGCCTGATGCTTGTAGCGCCCGACGCGCCCGCGCAATTGATAGAGATCGCTCAGACCGAAGCGCTCGGCGTGATCAATGATGATCGTGTTCGCGTTGGGAATATCCAGCCCGCTCTCGATGATCGTCGTGGAGAGCAGCACGTCCGCCTCGCCGTTGACGAACTTGGTCATCACCTCCTCCAGGTCGTCCGCGTGCATCTGACCGTGGCCGACCACGATGCGGGCGTGCGGCAGGAGTTGTTGCAACTTTTGCTGCATGGTCAGGATGGTCATCACCCGGTTGTGCAAAAAGAAAACCTGTCCGCTGCGGTTTAACTCGCGTTGGATGGCGTCGCGGATGGTACGTTCGTCGTACTGCGTGACGATGGTCTCCACCGGCAGCCGGTCGTGCGGTGGCGTTTGAATGGTGCTCATGTCCCGCGCCCCGGTGAGCGCGAGGTAAAGCGTGCGCGGGATCGGCGTGGCGCTGAGCGTGAGCACGTCTACCAGCGTGCGCAGGCGCTTGAACTTCTCCTTGTGCAGCACGCCGAAGCGCTGTTCCTCGTCAATCACCACCAGCCCGAGGTCTTTGAAAGTGATGTCTTCCTGCAAAATCCGGTGCGTGCCGATGACGATGTCCACCGAACCCGCGGCCAGGTCCGTCACGACCCGCTGCTGCTCGCGGCGCGTGCGGAAACGCGAGAGCAATTCCACCCGCACCGGGTAATCGGCCATGCGCTCGCGAAAATTGTTGAAGTGCTGCTGCGCCAGAACGGTCGTGGGCACGAGCACGGCGACCTGTTTGCCGCCCATCACGGCTTTGAACGCGGCGCGGATGGCGACCTCCGTTTTGCCGAAGCCCACGTCGCCGCAAATCAAGCGGTCCATTGGCTTCGAGCGTTCCAGATCCGCCTTCGTTTCGTGGATGGCGCGAAGCTGGTCCGGCGTTTCCTCAAAGATGAACGAACTCTCGAATTCACGCTGCCATGGTACGTCCGGCGGGAACGCGTGCCCCGCTTGCGATTCGCGCACGGCCTGGATTTGCAGCAGTTCCGCCGCGACGTCGCGCACGGCGCGCTCGGCATGTTCCTTCGCTTTCGCCCAGCGCGTGCCGCCGAGCGTGTTGAGCGGCGGGCGGATCTTTCCCGCGCCGACGTATTTGCTGACGAGATGCGCCTCGGTCACCGGCACGTACAGCTTGGGCGGCTCGCGGTCGTAATCGGACGGCGCATACTCGATGGCCAGGCATTCCGTGGCGGGTTCGGGTTCGTCGGAAGCCGGCTTCCCGCGCGTGCCGCCGCCGAGAGGAAGATTCTTCAAGCCGAGGTAACGCCCGATGCCGTGCTGCAAGTGAACGACGAGATCGCCTTCCTCGAGATCGGCAAAGTCTATCTCCAGGGCCGAACGCATCGCGGCGGCGTGCGCGGATTTGAGCCGGCGCGGGCGCTGGACTTTGTAGCGGCCGAAAATTTCGGCGTCGGTGACGACGACCAGCTTGGCCGCATCGCACAGGAATCCGCGCGAAAGCGTGCCGAGGTGAGTCAGTAGTCCGTGGTCAGTGGTCCGTGGTTGATCTTCGGTCACACCCGTTGGCTTCGGCGCACTCACCACGGACGACTGACCACTGACTACGGACGCTTCACCGAATCCCATTTCATTCCAGATTTCTGTGAACCGTTGCCGCTCGCCCTCGTTGTTGCAGAAAACCTGAACTAGGTAATCCTGCCGCAGCCAGCGATGGATTTGTGCGAAGAACTCACGCCGCTGCGCCTCCGCGACGGGTTGCTCGGGCGCGCGTTCAGCCAGCGGGCGGAAGGCGTCGAGCGAGGCGAAGGTGAGAGCTTCCGGGCTGGTTGGTGCGACCGGCTCTTCGCTCATTTCCACCCGAGTCATTCCGCGCCGTTCGAGTTGCGAAAGAAATTCTTGCCAGGAAAGGGTGAACGGATCATCCGCGGGAAGCTGCGCGGCGTATTCGTTGGCGCGCACGGCAAGTTGGTCCGGTTCGCACAGCAGAAAGATGGCTTCGCGCGGCAGATGATCGAGCAACGTCGCGACCGGGGCACGGCCCTCAGGCGGCTTTACCGCGGAACCTGGGCTGGGCGTTGAATCGGAGCCGAACCGGACATCGTCCGATGAAGTGGCGGGAAGGCCGCGCTGCAGTTCGCGTTTTAGAATGCCCAACTCGCCGGCGGGCGGCAGGGTAACGCGGGAAATTTCCTCGCGCGAGATTTGCGTGAGCGGATCAAACTCCCGCAACGATTCCAGTTCGTCGCCGAAGAATTCCAGCCGCACCGGCCACGGGCTGGTTGGCGGAAACACGTCCACGATGCCGCCGCGCATCGCGAGGTCGCCCTTTTGCGTCACCTGCGCCTCGGGTTCGTAACCTTGTTCCTCCAGCCACTCGATCAGGTCGAGCGGGTTGGTGCGGTCGCCGCGCGCAAGCTTCCGGATGCGGCGCTGGATTTCGCCGGGCGGAAACGTTTTCTGGAGCAGCGCCGTGACGCTGGTGACGATGAGTTCCGCGTTTCGCGTTCCGCGCTGCGCATTGGCGGAAAGCGCGACGAGGGTTTGCAGGCGTTCGCTGATGACGTCCGCGTGCGGGAGTTTGTTCTCGTGCGGCAGAACTTCCCAGGCCGGGAAGAACAGGGGGCCGGAGGCCGGAGGCCTGCCGTCGGCTAGTGGACCAGCGACGTCTGAGTTCCGGGCGCTGCTTTCCGGCCTCAACCAGGTTTCCAGGTCTTGCTGAAAACTTTCCTGGGTTCGCAAGCTATCGGTGACGATGACGATCGGGCGCTCGGAAAATAACCGCCGCAGCCACGCCCCGAAAAACGGCTGCGCCGGGGCGGCCACGCCCGACCAGGGCAAGGCTCCGCCCGGCTCCAATCGCCGGCCGAGGGATTGCGCGGCGGGAGTTTCAGCGACCCGGTCGAACACACTGCCCGTCGCCGGGACTGGGGAATCCTGCGCCAAGCGGGAGGAAAGTTGCCGGGGATCCGCGCGGAGTCAAGACGTGGCCGGCGGTGCAAAAAAGCCGCAACCTGCCGACTCAAGACGGGGGCGGACCAAGCTCTCGATAGCGCGCCGAGAAATGGACAAAGCACGGGCCAGAGAGTGCATTACTTCCCCGGCCCGTCTTGTGCATTGCAAGGTTCAGGAGCAGCCCAGGCTCTCGCCGCAGTTGAGGCACTTGTAGCAGGCGCCGTTGCGCACGGCGACGTGGCCGCAACTCGGGCAGCTCGGCGCGTCCTGCTGGAAGTGCGCGACCGAATCGCTGAGGCTGGTGAAGGCCGGCACACTGGCGGTGGCATTGTGCGTCATGGCGGGCGTGGGGCGCACGGCTTCAATTTCCAGCAGGTCGGTGTCCGAGGAATGCGCCAGTTCCGGGACTGGACGGTTTATCTTTTTTTTTAGTTCCTCGGCGAGGCCGGGAATGGCGAGCTCGGGCTGGTTGCGGTTGCCGCCATTGGATTCACGGTAGCCAGGCACGAACTGAATGGCCATCCAGCGGAACACGTAATCGGTGATCGAAGCCGCGTTCCGGATGTCGGGATTCTTCGTGAAGCCGCTCGGCTCGAAGCGTTGATGCGCGAACTTGCGGACCAATGCGGGCAGCGGCACGCCGTATTGGAGGGCCATGCTGGTGAGCGTGCCGATCGCGTCCATCAAACCACCGATGGTCGAACCTTCTTTCGCCATCGTGATGAACAGTTCACCGGGCTGGCCGTCCTCGAACAAACCAACTGTGAGATAGCCTTCGTGGCCGGCGATGTCGAACTTGTGCGTGACGGCGGTGCGGGTTTCGGGCAGGCGGCGGCGGAGCGGTTTGCCGGCGTCGTCGCGGAGTTTCACGGTTTCGGCTTCCAGTTCTTTGATGCGAGCTTCCAGCGAGGCGGTGTCAGCAACCGGGGCGGCGGGCTTGTCGCCACCCTCGTTGGTCTTCTTGGTGTTGAGTGGCTGGGAGCGCTTGGAGCCATCGCGATAAATGGCCACGCACTTGAGGCCCATCTTCCAGGCTTCGATGTAGGTGTGGCGAATGTCCTCGACGGTGCAGTTGTTCGGCATGTTGACGGTCTTGGAGATCGCGCCGCTGATGAAGGGCTGCGCCGCGCCCATCATTTTGAGGTGCGCCAGATAATGAATGCTGCGCTGGCCGCGGAACGGCTTGAACGCGCAATCGAACACCGCCAGATGCTCCGGCTTGAGTCCGCTGCGAACGGGCGCGCCGTTTTCCTCGACGTCTTCGATCGTGTCGAACTTCTCGATGTGCGAAATGATGCTCTCGATGTCGTCCGTCGAGTAACCAAGCCGGCGCAACGCTTCTGGCACGGTGCGGTTCACGATTTTTAACATGCCGCCGCCGGCGAGAAGTTTGTATTTTACCAGCGCGATGTCGGGTTCAACGCCGGTGGTGTCGCAGTCCATCAAGAATGCGATGGTGCCGGTGGGCGCAAGGACGGTGACTTGGGCGTTGCGGTAGCCAACCTGTTCGCCGCGTTTCAAGGCCCGGTCCCAGCAGCGACGGGCTTCCTCCTTCAGGTAACCGAATTCCTCGCTCGGATGAATTTCCTCCACAGCTTCGCGGTGCTGCCGGATCACGCCGAGCATGGACTCGACATTGTCCTTCTTCACCGGCTGAGCCACACCCGCGCACCGGGAATCCTCATAACCCGGAAACGCGCCGATGGTGGCCGCAATCTCGGCGCTTTGCTCGTAAGCGTGACCGGTCATGATTGCGGTGAGCGCGCCGGCCAGGGCGCGGCCTTCGTCACTGTCGTACGGCAGGCCATAGCTCATGCACAGCGAGCCGAGGTTGGCGAAGCCAAGGCCAAGCGTACGGAAGATGTGAGAATTCTCCGCGATGTCCTTCGTGGGGTAACTGGCGTTGTCCACCAAGATTTCCTGCGCGGTGATGTAGATGCGAACGGCGGCTTTGTAGCGCTCAATGTCGAACGTGCCGTTCTCGCGCTTGAACTTCATCAGGTTCAAGGACGACAAATTGCAGGCGGTGTTGTTCAGGAAGACGTATTCGCTGCATGGATTGGTCGAGTGAATGGCTTCCGTGCCTTTGCAGGTGTGCCATTTCTGGATCGCGCCGTCGTATTGCATGCCGGGATCGCCGCAAGTCCAGGTGCCTTCAGCAATTTTGGTGAGGAGCTTGGCCGCATCCTTCTTTTCCAAGGGCTTGCCGGTGGTGGTGGCGCGGGTCCACCATTCCTTGCCTTCGACGGCGGCTTGCATGAACTCATCGCTGGCGCGGACGGATAGGTTTTCGTTCTGGTACATGACGCTGCCGTAAGCGTCACCGTTGTAGGAACCGTCGTAGCCATGCTCAATCAACGCCCAGGCCTTCTTTTCCTCCTTCTGCTTGGCGTCAATGAACTCCTCAATGTCGCCGTGCCAGTCGCGGAGGGTGTTCATTTTGGCGGCGCGACGGGTCTTGCCGCCGGATTTCACGACATTGGCCACCTGATCATAAACCTTCAGGAAGGACATCGGGCCGCTCGGACGACCACCGCCGCTGAGTTTTTCCCGCGCGGAACGAATCGGCGAAAGGTCCGTCCCGGTGCCGGAGCCGAACTTGAAGAGCATCGCCTCGGCGTAGGCCAGTTTCATGATGCTTTCCATGTTGTCGTCAACGGACTGGATGAAGCAGGCGCTGCATTGCGGGAATTCGTATTGGGTCGAGGCACGGGCGGCCTCGCGGGTCTTGCGGTTGATCACCCAGTTGCCCTTGTCCGAATTCTTGCCGATGCCGTATTGATGGAAAAGACCGACGTTAAACCAGACCGGCGAATTGAACGCGCCGTACTGATTCACGCAAAGCCAAGTCAGTTCCTCGTAAAAAACTTCGCCGTCCGCCTTGGTGAAGTATCCATCCTTGATGCCCCAGTCCGCGATGGTGCGGCAGATGCGGTGGATCAGCTGGCGGACGGAGGTTTCGCGTTCGGGGGTGTTTTGTTCGCCGTAAAAATATTTTGAAACCACCACCTTTGTAGCGAGCACCGACCAGGATTTCGGGACTTCGACGTTCTCCTGCTTGAAGATTACCTTGTTGGCGTCATCGGTGATTTCGGCGGTGCGGCGTTCCCATTCGATCTGGTCGAAGGGGTTGACGCGCGGGGTGCTAAAGACACGTTCGATCCGGAGAGATTTTCGGGCCGAACCGGGGCCGGATTTGGGGGTGCGGGTGCCGGTGACCGTCGCCGGACGGCGGCGGGACGATTGGGCGGCTGGGGACAGCACGGCTTCGCGAGCATCAATCATGGCGTATAAGAGAAAAGTGTTTTGGTTTTGTCCCGGTCATCGGTGGTTTCGAGAAAAAAATCCGACCCTAAAATGCGTCGGAAAATGAACCAAAATCTCGAAATTGACCGGACTTTTTTGACCAGTGACAGCCCCCACTAATTGGGGAACGAGCGCATCTTGCTACCACGGATTGTGGCTGCCAAGGAAAATTTTGTGAAAAAGTTACAAAGACATTTTTCACCAATAACGACGAGGGTTTTGACGCGGTTTATTTTTCATTTCGGAGAAGTTATTCACCGGTGGGAACAACCTCGCCGTGAACAGTTTTTGGACTCAAAATCGCACCAAGGCATTGTCATTGCGGGCTGATTTCGAGGTTTCAAAATTCCGCAGATTCTCGAGGCCGTTTGCCGCCAGGAAATCGGTGCTGCCGAACTCCCCCCTACCGGCGACTGGCGCAGCCCGAGGTGCGGAAGTGACTTGGTTCAAACAACTCGGGAAAGCGGTCGGTGGAATTTGCCTGGATTTACCTACTCGACCCACGATTTGGGGCGTGGCCTTGGCGTGCGCCGCGCGGGCGACGGGCGACGAACTTGCGCACCGGCTGGATGGTCTTCGGCCGCGGTTTGGGGGCGAGAATGATTGGACAACCTTCGTAGCCAAACGCGCGGCGGAGTTCGCCGGCGAGGTATTTCTTGTACGGCTCGGAGAACAATTCGTCCCGGTTCACGAACAGCAGGAAGGTCGGCGGCGACTGCCGGACCTGCGTGGCGTAAAAGAACTTCAGCCGATGGCCGGCGCTGCTTACGGGCTGGCGGCGCTCCACGGCGTCGTTGATGGTGCGGTTGAGCAGCGAAGTCGGAACCTTCTGCCGCAACTGCGCGGCCACATAGCGCACCGCCTCCAGCAAGCGATCTAGTTGGAAGCCGGACTTGGCCGATGTGAAAATGACCGGTGCGTAATCGAGGAAGAAGAGTTTTTCCTGCACCCATTCGCCAAATTCCGCCAGCGTGGTCATCCGCTCGCGTTCCGTGTGCTTGGTCTTGCGGGAACGCCGGGCAATTTCTTCTTCGCGCGCCTGCCGGACGGTTTCCTCGTAAAGGTCCCACTTGTTGATCACCACGATACAGGCTTTGCGGTTCTCCACGATCCGGTCGGCGATCTTCTTGTCCTGCTCCAGAATCCCCGATTCCGCATCGAGCACGAACACCGCAATGTCGCAACGTGCGATGGAATCTTCGCTGCGCTGGACGCTGAAAAACTCTACGGTGTCGTTCACACGTCGGGTTTTTCGGATGCCAGCAGTATCAATCAGGATGTATTTCTGCGTGGTAGTGGTGCCGCCGTCGCCGTTTTCGACTTTCACCTCGAACGGTACGTCCACCGCATCGCGCGTGGTGCCGGGAATCGGGCTGACGATGACCCGCTCGGATCGCGTAAGCGCGTTGATGATGGAGGATTTGCCGACGTTGGGCCGGCCGACAATGGCCAGCTTCAGTGGCGCGTCCGTGGTCAGTGGCCCGTGGTCAGTAGCACCTGGGCCGTCTGTTTCGCTGCTGCTATGGACGACTGACGAGGGACTACTGACTGTGGGCAACAAAGCCACGGCGGTTTCCACGAGCGTCTCAATGCCCTCGCCGTGAATTGCCGTGACTGGGAAAATTTTTTCAAAGCCAAGTTGAGTGAACTCCATCGCCTGCGGGCTGGCCTTGTCGGTATCCACCTTGTTGACCGCCACCAGCACCGGCTTGCCACTTTTGCGGAGGCGCTGCGCTACTTCACGGTCCAACGGCACGATCCCTTCCTGCACGTTGACCACCAGAAGGATGACGTTCGCCGCTTCGATGGCGATGTCCACTTGTTCGATAGCCGCCCGGATGATGACGTCCGTGGATTTCTCGTGGCGTAACAGACCGATACCACCGGTGTCCACGAGGGTATAAGGCCGTCCGCGAAATTCCGCCTCCGCCGTCACGCGGTCGCGCGTCACGCCCGGTTGATCGTGGACGATGGCGATGCGGCGGCCGACAATGCGGTTGAACAATGCCGACTTGCCCACGTTGGGCCGGCCGACGATGGCGATAAGACCTGACATGGGTGCATGATGGGACACCGCAGGCAGGCGCGGAAGCCAAAAGCGGAGCCGGCGCCCAAAGCGCTTTGTTGCGGGGGGGGCACTTTGGGTAACCAGAGTGCCGCGGTTGGACTGGTGTTGATTCCTTTCCTGATGTTCTGCAAGCAAGCGCACCGTTCAGCCGAGCTTTCGCGCCAGCGCTTTCGCCCGCCGCACCCACACCCGGTCGCGCTTGCGCTGAAACACTGGCGTGTGGGGATCGTCGGCCAGCACGTCGTTGATTTCGGCGCGGGCTTCGGCGGTTTTTCCCTTCGCCAGATATAGCTCGGCCAGTTGCACCTTGGCGCGCGGATAGGAGTGGTTCTGCGTGACGTGCTGCCAGTAGAGGATGGCGTTGTCCGTCTCGCCCAGCGCCATCAGTGTTTCCGCCTGGGCCATCATGGTGTAGCCATAATCGTGCTCTGGTTTTTCTGTGAGCACGCCTTCGAGGAGTGGTCGTGCTTCCGCGGGACGTTTCAACCGCAGCAGACATTGACCGAGGTGCGCGCGGGTGTCGAGGTCCTGCGCGTCGCGTTCGAGCGCGGCCCGATAGCTGGCTTCGGCTTGCTGAAGTTTGCCTTGTTGAAAGTAATCATCGCCGAGTTGCGAATGGTGGTGCGCCTTGTCGAGATGATGAATTTGCGCCTGGAGTTCCTTGATGCGTTTGCGGCTCTGCGCGCCGGGCAGTTCGAAGCCGCGCAGCGTGGCGGGACTCGCGCGATAGACGGCAAAGTAATACCACATGGCCGCCAAACCCCAGCCGAGGCCGATGAACAGCGCCCAAATCCATTCGCGTTGCCGGAGGGCGTGAATCAGCATCCAGATTTGGAACGCCGTCATGGCCAGCAGCAACGGGCTGCTCAACAGGTATTCGTAATTCGCGAACCGATCCACCAAAGCGGCGAGCATGGTTGCAAGGCTAGGCTGCCCTTCGTGCTGTGGCAAACAAACTTGCGGCCCGAGGCGGAGTTCCTCACCTGCCCGCGGGTCGCGCCGCGCCGAGCCACGGCGAACTGACCCAGTCCTTGAATTGACTTTTACATCCGGGCTTGTTCTCGGTAGAGTGCTCCCATCCCGTGGCTGATTGCATCGCCGAGTTTGTCGGCTGCGCGCGTGGACCACCGGAAGCTGGCCGGGCAAAGCCGCCTGCGCCGCGTCATTCGTCACACAAACATAACTATGAAAGCATTTCAAACTGGCTTTGGGTTGGCGCTGGCGCTGGCGTTGACGTTGCCAACTCCGGCTCAAGCCGGCACTTTCACCATAGCGGATGGAGACGTAAACGGGTTGATTGCTGCGCTCGTGGCCGCCAGCGGCGCGGCTGGTTCGGACGAAATCCTGCTGGCCACTAACGGCAACTACGTCCTGACCGCCGCGGATAATACCGTTGGTGGCCCCAACGGACTGCCGGCCATCGAGGATACGGTTATCATCCGCGGCAATGGCGCCACATTGCGGAGGGCAACGAATGCGCCCAACTTTCGCTTCTTTTACGTCACGGGCATCCAGGGATTGACTGGCAATTTGACCCTGGACCAACTGGTTTTAACCAACGGCGTGGCCGGCCAGGGCAGTGTGGGTGGCGCGGTTTACACTGAGGGTGGAGTGTTGACCTTGCAGAACGGGTGTCAGCTGGTTGGCAATGCAGCTGATGCCGGGGGCGGTGCCCTGAGCACTTTTGATGGCACGGTGACGGTTCGCGACAGTCGTTTCGAAGCCAACTCGACAGCCAGCTTTGGTGGCGCGATTCATGTCAGCGGGTCCAAGGGCTCTCTCACTCTGAGCAACTGCGTGGTGACGGGAAACAACGCCGCCAATGCCGGAGGTGCGTTCTACATGTTCCCCGATGGCGGTGCGCTGGCCCAATTCACGGATTGCACCATCAATGCCAATTCGGCGGGCGAGCACGGTGGCGGGTTGGCTTCAGGCATTGAACTGCGGATGACGGGCTGCACCATTTCGAGCAACATCACCACCGTTGCGGGGGGAAGGGGCGGCGGACTTAGCCACTTCAGCGGCGATGCAGCCCTAGTCAACTGTACTTTTTCGGGCAACTTGGCTACTGGTCCTGGCGGCGGCATCTATGTGCTGCAGTCCTTTGAGCCCTCCGCCAGCATGGTCCTGACCAATGTTACCATCACCTACAACATCGCCGACTCTGATGGCAGCGGTGGCCAGGGGACGCCCCAGGATGGCGGCGGCATTTTCGTGGACGCGGTGAGTGCGCGTCCCGCGGGTGGCCTGCCCACGAGTCAGAAATTGGACGGATTGGACGGCCCCTCTACCTTGTACCTCGTGAACACGCTCTTTGCGGGGAATCAGGATTTGAGCTCCGGCCAGGGCGCCTTCAACCGGCCCGACCTGGCGGGCGCACCGGTCGCAAACATCGCTTCCCTCGATTACAACCTGATCAGCCGGACCAATGACGTGCCGTTTGCACCGCAGCCCCACGACCAATGCGGCTCGCTCGCGGCACCCATTGACCCCTTGCTTGGCCCTTTGCAGGGCAACGGCGGGCTGACGTTCACGCACGCTTTGCTCGCCGGCAGCCCGGCCATCGGCGCGGGGAATCCCGCGTTGACGACCAATCTGCCTCCGTTCGATCAACGCGGCTTGGGATTTCCGCGAATCTCCGGCAGCCGGGCGGATGTCGGTGCGTTTGAAAAACAGTTGCTGCCCCAGACGATTGCCTTCACGCAGACCAATAAAACCTACGGGGACGGGCCGTTTGGTTTCATCGCCACGGCGGATTCGGGATTGCCAGTCAGCTTCACGCTGGTCTCGGGCCCCATCCTGCTGGCCGGTTCGAAGGTGAACATCAAGGGTGCGGGATCGGTGACCATTCGTGCCAGCCAGAGCGGCGATGACACCTATGCGCCGGCGCCCGATGTGGAACTGACTTTCGACATCCTGGCCGCGCCGTTGACCGTGGCGGCGGACAACAAATTCCGACCTTACGGTGCGACCAACCCACCACTGACGCTGACCTACACCGGTTTTGTGTACGGCGAAACGAACGATGTGCTGGCCACGCTACCGACAGTCCAATCCTCCGCCGCGCCGACGAACGATGTCGGCCTGTATCCCATCGTCGTCTTCGGCGGGAGCGACACCAACTACTCGTTTAGCTACGTTACCGGGCAGCTGAACGTGACCTCCGCGCCCCTAACCGCGAAGGCGGACGACGCAGTCCGCGTGTATGGCGCAACCAATTCACCGTTTACCATCAGCTACACGGGCTTCGTCAACAACGAGGATGCTGGCGTGCTCGATCAGCCGCCGGTCGCGACCACCACCGCCACGCCCGCCAGTCCTGTGGGTGGGTATCCCATTTCTTTGTCCGCGGCGACCGACAACAATTACACCGTTACAGTGCAAAGCGGGACATTGACCGTGACGCAGGCGATCCTGGCTGTTTCCGCCAACCCCACCAACCGGCTCTATGGCCGGGCGGACCCATCGTTCACCGGCACGATTGCCGGCTTGCAGAACAACGACGCCATCACGACAGCCTTCAGTACCACGGCCACCGCCACAAGTCCGGTCGGCGGCTATCCGATCACGCCCGCGCTCGCCGATCCCGACGGAAAGCTGGTCAACTACCTTGTCAGCACCAACGCCGGCATCCTCACCATTAACAAAGCCCCGCTGACAGCGAAAGCGGACAACAAGACAAAACTGCTTGGCCAGGCGGTGCCGCCGTTGACGATTTCGTATACCGGTTTCGCCAACGACGAAAATGCCAGCGTGATTGATGTGCCGCCCGTCGCCGCCACGCTGGCGGCGGTGGGGAGCGACCTGGGGAACTATTTGATCACGCTGAGCGGCGGCAGTGACAACAACTATGACCTCATCTTGGAGAGCGGTACGTTGGCCGTCATTCCCGCGGAACTGCCGGTCACCGTGGGCGGCATCTACTTCTCGAACCAGACCGGCCTGTACGTGCAGCACGTGACGGTGAGCAACCCCTACGAGGAACTCTCTGTGACGGCGGTGCGCTTGATCCTCACGAATTGGTCTGCAGTCACCAATGCCATCCCAGACGCCCGCGCCCACAACGCGGCCGGTTTCACCAACGGCCTGCCGTACGTGCAATCGAATCTGCCGCTGCCGCCCGGAGGCAGCGTGACTTTTTCCCTGGAATACTTCGTGCCCACGCGCCGCGCGCTCAATCCCGCGCCCACCTTCCGGGCCGAGGTCGTGGTCGCCGCGGCAGGGGCGAATCCGACCGGCACGGTCCAGACTTTGAACGACTCGTTCAATCGCTCGCTGTTCCTGCCGGGCGGATTTTTCCTGATCGAATTCCAAAGCCAGACCAACCGCAATTATTACGTGCAGTATGCCACCACGCCGGAGGGGCCGTGGAAAACCGCGCTGCCCTTCGTGGCCGGCAATGGCACGCAAATCCAGTGGATTGACAGCGGTCCGCCCAAGACCGAAAGCCCGCCCGTCAGCGCCGGGGCCCGGTATTATCGTGTCTTGTGGCAACCTCGCTGAACCGTCGCTTGATCGCATTTATGAATGCTCGAATTCTCTCCCTCCTGTCTGTGGGCGCGTTGCTGTGTGCGGCGCCGGCTTCCGCTCAATCCGGCGCGGCTGACGCCGGTCCGGTTTCCCGCTTTGGCGTCGCGTTCCGCGCCGGCTTCAACATCACCGCGAGTTTCAAAAACCTCGGCGGCTACGGCCCGACTGGCTCGCCCGGCACCACGAACGGCTTGAGCCAGGATCGCTTCTACGACGATGGTTATGCGCGTATTGACAGCAGCACCAATGCGAATCACCTGACCTGGTTTTGGGGCTACCAGCACGGCGAAGCGTTGCCCGGCGAGCCGGTGGATCCGTTGAGCCAGGTCCGCCGCACCGGTCCCACCACGGGTAGCGTGCTGATGCATAGCACCTTTTCCGCCGCGGATGTGGCATCGCGGGATCGCGACGGTGATCCGCAGTGTGGCATCGAGTTTACCTACAACCTCGAATGGCGCGCCCCGGCGATCAATGGGTTTTGGGGGCTCGAAGCCGCGTTCAACTACATGGACTTGGAAATCGTGGATGCCCGTCCGTTGATCGGAAACACCAGTTTGATCGAGGATGCGTTCCCGTTCACCGATGTTTCGCTCCTGCCACAAGCCACGCCCGGCACGCCCTACACGGGCCAGTTTGAAGTGGCGGGCGCCAGCCTCGGGGATGTGCCCGCGCGCACCATCACCACCACGCCCGGCGGGGTGAGCATCACGGGCAACCGCCGCATTGATGGTTCCGTTTATGGCTTCCGGCTGGGGCCGACAGTGCGCTTCCCGATTGGTGAGAGCGTTTCCGTTGCGCTCGGCGGGGGGCTGGCCTTTGCGCACGTGGACAGCCGGTTTTCCTTCCTCGAAACCGTGACCCTCACGGGCGTCGGCTCGACCACCACCAGCGGACGCGATTCGCGCGATGAATTCCTCGTGGGCGGTTACGTCGGGGGCAGCGTCATCGTGGACTGGAACGACAAGTGGTCCTTCTTTGCCGGCACGCAATTCCAGAGCCTCGGCAGCTACTCGCACCACTCCGGCGCCAAGATTGCCACCGTGGACCTCGGTCAGACGATGTTTGTCACGGCGGGCATCCACTACTCCTTCTAGCTTGAGCGCTGCGCGCGTGTCCCGTAGCGTCACGGGGTAACCCGGGGCGCGATGCAATTTCCCACGACCCATTGGAGTGTGCTGGCGCGGGCGACGTTGCACGGAGAATCCGGTGCGCTCACCGCGCTTGATCAACTTTGCCGCGCCTACTGGCAGCCGATTAACCGCTTCATCCGTTTCCGTGGTTTCAATCCGGCTGACGCCGACGATCTCACGCAGGCGTTTCTCGTCCGGCTTTGCCAGCAATCCGTCTGGCGGCGGGCGGACGCACAAAAGGGACGCTTTCGCTCCTTCCTCCTCGGCGCGCTCGCGCATTTTCTCGCGGATGAACTGGACCGCCGCGCGACGCAAAAACGCGGCGGCCGGGTGGAGCATGTCAGTCTCGATCTGGAAAGCGCGCTTACGGCGGGGCTGCCGGCCAAGGATGCGGAATGGTTTGATCGCGAATGGGCATTGTTCGTCACTGAGCAGGCGCTCGCCGAGCTTGCGGGTGAATGGGCCGATCGCGCCGAGTCCTTTGAAGTGTTGAAAAACTTTTTGCCCGGCGCGGGTGAACCGATGGCGCTCGAAGCCGGGGCAATGCGCCTGGGCGTTTCCCTGAGTGCAATGAAGTCGCAGGTGCATCGCCTGCGTGAACGCTTCCGTGAACTCGTGCGGCAACAGGTGGCGGTGACGGTTTCCGCACCGCACGAAATCGAGGACGAACTTCAGCATCTCGGCCATGTGCTGATGCACCCGGCCACGCCGTTGTGATTATCTCCGCAGAATCGGAGCGCCGAGCGCCGTCTCGGCGCGACTTGAATCCGGCAACGAGCCGAGGCGGTGCTCGGTACCCCGAGCGAGTGCGAAGTCACCACGCTGAATCTCTCGGCCATATTTCCCGAAGAATTACATAATGGCGTCCACTACCGCCCAGTGCTCAAGCTGCGGTCAACCGCTCCCGTCGGGGCGGCTGGACGGCTTTTGCCCGGCCTGCCTGTGGCGAGGGCTGTTCGTGGACGCGCTCGTCAACTCGACCGAAGGCGAGGCCGCTGCGTTTGCATCCTTGCAGTTGCCGGGGCTGACCGTTGTCGGCGAGATCGCGCGTGGCGGAATGGGCATCGTCTATCGCGCCCGGCAACAATCGCCCGAGCGCGACGTCGCGCTCAAGATGCTCCTGCCGCATCAGGTCGCGTCGCCGGCCGCCAAGGAGCGTTTCCGCGCCGAGGCCCGCGCCATCGCCGCGCTCGATCATCCGAACATCCTGCCGGTGCATCAACTCGGCGAACTCGACGGCCTGCCGTGGTTCACGATGAAGCTCGCCGCCGGCGGTTCGCTGGCGCAACGCAAGGACCGCTTCACCGGCGACTGGCGGGCCATCGCACAACTGGTTGCGCGCTTGGCCGATGCCATTCAGTTCGCGCATGACCGCGGCATCCTGCATCGCGACCTCAAACCGGGGAACATCCTGTTCGACGAAACGGGCCAGGCGTTCGTGAGCGACTTTGGACTGGCGAAGTTTCTCGATGCGGACGCCACGCTCACGACCTCACGCGCGGTCCTCGGCACACCAAGCTATCTCGCGCCAGAGTTGTTGCTGCACACCTCGGCCAGCGCCACGACGGCGGCAGACCTCTACGGGCTCGGCGCGCTGCTTTACGAATTGCTCTACGGTCGGCCGCCGTTTGAAGCGTCGAGCATTGCCGCGCTGCTGAAACAGATTTCGGAATCCTCGCCGCCCTTCACCAACACCGCGGGCCAACGCACGCCCCGTGACTTGGAAGTAATTTGCCGCAAGTGCCTCGAAAAAGAACCCGCCCGCCGTTACGCCTCGGCGCGCGACTTGGCGGCGGACTTGCGCCGCTGGCTCGAAGGCCGGCCCATCCTCGCGCGGCCTGCGCCGCTGGCGGAAGTTTTCGCCGCGTGGGCGAAGCGCAATCCGGTCGTGGCCACGCTGGCGGGGTTGTTGATTCTGGCGCTGGCGGTCGGCGGCGCGGCCCTGTGGCGGCAGAATCTCCAGCTCGCCGCGGCGTTGCGGCAGTCGGAAGCCTCGCAGCGCGCCGAACGCGACAGTCTGCGCGCGGCTTTGATCGCCCAAGCGAAAGCTCTCGGGCAGACCACGCAACGGGGCCGGCGGGCGGAGGTTCTGAAAATTCTGAAGCGCGCCGCCACGTTGCCGACCCCTGCCGATGCGACCAACGCGGTCGCCGAGTTGCGTGCCGAGGCTATCACGGCGCTGGCCACGCCCGACCTGATTCCGGAACGTCGCTGGCTGTTACCGCTCTCGTTGAGCGATGATCATTACTTCGCCGCGTTCGCGCCGTCGCTTGAGCATTTCGCGCTCGCGCATGCTGAGGTGGTTGACCTGCGCGCTGCCGCTGACCAGAAGCTGCTCGCCCAATTGCCCATTGCCGTGCCCAACGGGCCGAACAATCTCAGCTTCAGCTCCGATGGCCGCCAACTGGCCGTGGTGCATACCTCTGGCGACGCCACCGTCTGGGACTGGGCGGCCACAAACCGAATCGTGACCTTCACAGCGGCGGACGGCGCGGTGGGGGGCGTGGCTTTTCATCCCGGCGGAAAAACCTTCGCTGTGGTTCGACGGGCCGGGCCGGTGGAATTGCGCGGGTTGGCGGGAAGACTCCTCGATGCTTGGCCAGTCACGAACAGTCTCGCGGCGCGGTTCAGTCCAGACGGCGGGCGCATCGCCATCGTGGCGGAAAATCTCGTGGAAGTCTGGACCGTGAATCCGCGGGAGCGATTGTGGACCGCGCCGCTCGCGTTGCCGGTGCATCGGGCCGAGTGGAACGAAGCGGGGACGACGCTGCTCGTGGCGTCGCGGTACCAGAACGCGCTCTACGTGCTGGACGCCGCGGGCGGGTTGGTGCTCGCGCATCACGCCGCGCACAGTCTCGATCCCGCGCGATTCACTTTTCATCCAAGCGGCGAACTTGTCGCCTCGGTGGGCCGCGAGGGCACGCTGCGCCTGTGGGACGTTCGCACCGGTCGCGACCTGGTCGCGCTCGCCGCTACCGTGGAAGCGCTACGCTGGTCGCCCGATGGCCGGCGCTTGGCCTACGCTCCGAGCCTGATCGAACTCGGCACGCTTGCGCTGGTTTCCGGCGATTGCTTTGAAGCATTCGAGGATGCCGCTCGCACGGCGATCGTGCCGGACGATTTGCTGGTCACGCCGGATGGCCGCGAGTTGATCACGGTCTCGTCCATTGGACTGCGGCGGTGGGACGCGGCGACGGGCAGACAGATCGAATTGCTCAAGCTGCCCGGCGACGGGCGGACGTGGGGCGAAATCTCGCCGGACGGAGCGGAACTGATCTGTGGCCGCCGCGGCGTCGGCGCCTTTCGTCGTAGTCGGACAAACGAAAACGCCGCAGCACTGCCGCTCCCAATTGCCGCAGCTGGTGCGGTCTTGGACGTGAACGTCGCGGGTGACTGGCTGGTTGCGCTGGGCAACAACACGCTCGCGCTCTGGCCGGGCGGCGATACCGCGAAGTCCCGCACGATTGGCGGCGGTTTCGGCGGCGTGCGGCACACGTTGAGCCCCGACGGACACTGGATCGCCGTCGCGCATCGGATGGCCGGCGCGATTCGCATCGTGGACGCGCAGCGCGGCGAAGTGGTCCAGGAACTGGCTGGCGGCAGCCTGGCATTGCGCAACGCGGTGCCGCGTGCGTGGTTCACGTCGGACGGGAAGCGATTGCTCACCAGCAACCGGCAGTACTTTCAACTTTGGGAAACCGGAAGTTGGAAGGAACTCCACAGTTGGCCGGTGGTGGCCGAGGCGGAGTCGCCCGGGGCGGCGGCGGCCTCGCCTGATGGCAAGCTGGCCGCACTTGAAATTGCACCGGACGTGTTTCAATTGACGGACCTCGCCACCGGAGGCTGCCTGGTGAATCTGCGCCCACCGACCACCTTGGGGGCGGCGGTGGCTGCCTTCACCCCGGACGGGGAACAGTTCTGTATCGCGGGCGCCGGCCCCAAGATTTACCGCTGGAATCTCGCCGCGCTGCGCCGTGAGTTAAGCGCGGCCGGCCTGGACTGGCAAAATCGCTGAGGGCAAAACAATGCCGTAACGAGGCCGATGATTGTGCCCTCAGTAATTTTGCCTCTTTCCCCGAATCCTCTTCCCGCCGTTCCCGAAGGAAAGGGAAATGCGAACCATCTCTTTGCCCTGCTCGCCTCGTGTTGCTTTGGTGTTTGGACTTTGGTGCTTGATGCTTGTCTGCACCGCCACCGCGCAGCCCGCTGCGTTCACATACCAAGGCCGCCTGACAGAAAACGGCGCGCCCGCCAGTGGCAGCAACGACCTGCGGTTCGTGCTCTTTGACGACCCGTCCGCCGGCAACCAAATCAGCACGAACGCAACTTTCGACGACGTGCTGCTCACCAACGGTCTGTTCACCGTTGTGCTTGATTGGGGCGCGGGCGTGTTCGACGGTAGCGAGCGCTGGCTGGAAGTGCGCGTGCGCCCTGGCAACGCGGGTGGTTCCTACACCACACTGTCGCCCCGCCAACGCCTCACGTCCGCGCCATACGCTTTGCACTCTGGCTCGGCCAGCAACCTTCTCGGCTTCGTGGCAGATGCGCAGCTCTCGGCCAATGTCAGTTTGTTGGGTCAGAACATTGATTCTTCGGAAATCGTCAATGGCTCGATCGTCAATGCCGATATCAACGCCAGCGCCGCGATTGCCGACTCGAAACTCGCGACCATCTCCACTGCCGGCAAGGTAGCCAATAGCGCCACAACCGCCGCCAGCGCGAACACGGCAAACGCCATCGTCACGCGCGATGCCAATGGAGGGTTCGCCGCTGGTGACATTACCGCCCAGCGCATCAACGTCGGCTCGAATCATCAACTCACCGGCAATCTCGCCAGCATCGGCGCGGGCAATGGCAATACCAACCACGCTTTGCGCGCGTTCATCGCGGGCGGTTTGAACAACTTCATTCAGACCAACGCCGGCGGCTCGTTCATCGGGGGCGGGCAGGCCAATGTCGTGCAAAGCAACACCGCTAGCGCCTTCGTCGGCGGAGGTGAAGCGAACAGCGCCGCCAGCGACCGGGCGTTCATCGGCGCAGGCCAGGGCAACAGCATTGCCACAAATGCCGGTTGGGCAGTGATCCCGGGCGGGCGTGATAACACTGTGGCGGGCGATTACAGCCTGGCCGCTGGCCGTCGCGCGAAAGCAAACCACTCCGGGACATTCGCGTGGGCCGATGGGCAGAACGCGGACTTTGCCTCAGCCACGGCGAACACGTTCATCGTCCGCGCGCAGAACGGCGTGGGCATCAACACCAATGATCCCGCCGGCGTGGCGCTCAACGTGAATGGCAGCGTGCGCGCGGGCAGCTTCGAGGGATCGCTGGCGGCGGCTAACCTGACCGGCACGGTGGCGGACGCGCGCCTCTCCGCCAACGTCAGTCTGCTGGGCAACAACATTGACTCCACCGAGATTGTCAACGGCACGATCATGAACGTGGACATCAACGCCGCAGCCAATATCGCTGACACGAAACTCGCCACGATCAACGAGCCGGGCAAGGTGGCCAACAGCGCGACCACCGCCACCAGCGCCAACACACCGGACACCATCGTCCAGCGCGATGGCGCGGGGAATTTCTCCGCCGGGACGATTACGGGCAGTTTCGTTGGGAGCGGCGCGGGCTTGACCAACGTGAGTCTCCTTACGGCCGCGCCATCCTGGGCGATCACACTGACGACCAACGCCGGGACGTTTGGCTTCGCACTCGCCTCTGCGCCGTTGGTGGGCCAAAGCCCGTATGCGATTGTTTCGGCGGATTTCAACGGAGATGGACGGCCTGATCTGGCAACCGTCAATAGCACCTTCGGAATGCCGACGGGTACTGTGTCCGTGCTGACCAACAACGGTAATGGTTTCAGTCCAGCGGGGACACCCAACGTGGGGCCGGAGCCAACTTCGCTGGTGGCGGCAGATGTCAATGGCGATGGCAAGGTGGACTTGGTCACTTCATCAACTCATGGCTCGTTGTCCATCCTGACCAATGCGGGCAATGCGGTGTTCGGGCTTGCATCCTCGCCCGCCGTTAGCGGCAGCCCCCGGAGTGTGGTGGCGGCAGAAGCGAACCGCGACGGGAAGATTGACCTTGTCGTATCCAGTTACTTCGCGACGCTCGACGTGCTCACCAATGCTGGATCTGGGACTTTTGCCGCCGCCTCGACGCCGGATGTGCGCCGGGACACTTCCGCCATGGCAGTCGCGGATGTCAATGGCGACGGCACCGCTGACATTCTGTGCGCCAACTCGGATGTTCACGATTACATGACCGTCATGCTGGGCACGGGTACCGGCAACTTCGTCTGGCACTCCACCAACGCCGTGGGCAACGGCCCCAATTCGCCCAATTGCATTGTAGCCGCCGACATCAACGGGGACGGCAAGCCGGACGCCGTTTGTGCCAACAGTCTGGACGACACGCTCTCGGTGTTCACCAATAACGGCGGCGGGACGTTCACACTGAAGGCTACCGTATTCACCGGAGACCACCCGGAAGCGGTTCACGCCGCGGATGTCAACGGGGACGGCAAAGTGGATTTGATCACGGCGAATCTGGGCGCCGATGCCTTGTCGGTCCTGACCAACAATGGGAGCGGTGGCTTCGGATTAGCCGCTTCGCCGGTGGTGGGCACCTTTCCCGGTGCGGTCGTGGCGGTGGATGTAAACGGCGATGGTTCTTTGGACCTTTGTGCGGCAAACCGAACCGATGACACCGTCACGATCTTGCTGAACTCTCCGAGCAGCGTGAGCACTTCCGCCACGTTCCAGGGCAACTTCAGCGGCGCGGCGCTCACCGTGAACGGCACGCTCACCGCCGCCACGCTGCTCTCGCTCGGTCAATCTTCCTTTAGCGCCGCCTCCGGCTCGACGCTGACGCCTGCTACCAGCCACGTGCAGGTTTTCCCCGACGTCAATGCGGCCGTGACGCTGGATGCCGCCACCGCCATCGCCAATGGCAAAGCCGTCGGTCAGGTTCTGATCCTCAAAGGTGCGGGGGTGTTCACCGTCACGGTGCCGGACAACGCGAACACGCAATTGCAGGCCAACCGCGCTCTCGGCTCGGGCGACACACTGTTCCTGGTTTGGGACGGCTCTGACTGGATCGAGGTTTCCTATTCCAACAACTAGACCGACCTGTGCCGTGAACCTGCCCCATCTTCGAGTTCAACGAACCCCCGCGGCAACCGGGTTTCCGCTCGTGCGGGGCCACACCACCCGCGACTGGGTTTTGAGACACCGAGCCAGCTTGCTATTCACCCTTTGGGCTTTGGCCTTTGCCTTTGCGCCCTCCGCCTTCAGCCAAACCTACGGCCTCGACTGGTCCACCATTGATGGCGGCGGCGGCACGAGCACCGGCGGGGTGTATGCCGTCAGCGGCACCCTCGGCCAGTCAGATGCCGGGCCAACGATGACCGGCGGCAACTATTCGCTCACCGGCGGTTTCTGGAGCTTGCTCTCCGTGGTGCAAACGCCCGGTTCGCCGATGCTCTCGATTTCGATGACCAGCTCCAACACGGCGCTGGTTTCGTGGCCTTCGCCTTCGACGGGGTTCAATCTGCAGGTCAATACCAACGGCATCGGGACGGTGAACTGGAGCAACGCACCCGCCACCACCGACAGTGGCACAATCAAATACATCATCGTGAATCCTCCCACTGGCCAGCGATTTTTCCGGTTGTTCAAGCCATAAGCCCGGAGGCGATTCGGATGCGTGTTTTTATTGGTTGTTTGTCCGATCGCATACCGGAGAGATTTCCCTCGCAAAAGACGCGACCTTCGGTTACCGAGAGTCTGTCTCCACTGTTGTTGGCCAACGGGCTGGCCACCAATTCTGGTGACGCGTTCAACCTAATCAGACATGGCCCTATCGTTATGAAATACAAATCCCTCCTCCTGTGCTTCCTTGGTCTATTGTCGGCGACAACGCTCGCGTTGGCCCAAGGCTCGGCGTTCGCTTATCGGGGCGATCTTACCTCGAGCGGCTCACCGGCCACCGGTTTGTTTGATTTGCGTTTCACGCTCCACAGTGTCAACAGCGGTGGTCCAACGGTTGGCGGGCCGCTGACGAATAGCGCCGCCTTGGTTTCAAATGGGGTCTTTGCCGTCGTCCTGGATTTTGGCGTGGCCCCGTTCGATGGCGCGGATCTTTGGTTGGAAATCAGCGTGCGCACCAATGGCGGGGGAGCATTCACGACGTTGTCGCCGCGGCAACAGATTTTGCCCCTGCCTTATGCCGTGACTGCGGGCAATCTGGCGGGCACGCTGCCAGCCGGGGCGCTGGCGGGCGCGTATTCGGGAGCGGTGACCCTCAGCAACCTCGCGAACAGTTTCAGCGGTAACGGCAGCGGACTGACCGGCATCAATGCGCAATCGCTCGGTGGGCAGGACGCGGGAACGTTTTGGCAGCGCGGGGGAAATTCGGGAACAACTCCCGGCTTGCATTTTCTCGGCACCGCCGACAATCAACCGCTCGAAGTAAAGGTGAACGCCAGCCGGGCCTTGCGCATGGAACCCAATCCGGAAGGCGCGCCCAATATTATCGGTGGCTCACCGTTCAACTCTGTGGAAACCGGTATCGTCGGCGCCACCATCGCGGGCGGCGGAGCAGTAAATTATTCCGGCGATGCGGGCACGAACTCGATTGCCGCCGACTTCGGAACGGTCAGCGGCGGTTTTCAAAATCAGATCGGCCCGAATTCCACCCACGCGACAATCGGCGGCGGCAGTTACAACGCGATCGAACAAACCGGCCTCGGCGCGACGATCGGCGGTGGTAACTACAATCGCATGACCACAAACACGGACGCAGCCACGATCGCCGGCGGCTATGGCAACGAAATTCACTCCTTCAGCTATCACGCGACGATCGGTGGCGGCAACGCCAATCAGATTCAGGCGAGCGCGCACGGCGCCATCATCGCCGGCGGCGACAGCAACTTCATCCAGGCTGGCTCGGAAACGGCGACACTGGGTGGGGGACGGAACAACAACATCGGCAACAACAGCCATGATGCCGTGATAGCCGGGGGCGAGAACAATCACGTCTCCACTAACGCATTCTATTCCGTGATTGGCGGCGGTCGCGCAAACGAGAACTATTACGAGGCAACGTATTCCTTCGTCGGTGGCGGCCGGAACAACACGAATTACGGCGACAGCGCTGTGATCGCCGGTGGCGAAGACAATACGACCTACGGGCACGCTTCGACGGTGCCGGGTGGTGTCGGTAACGATGCGCATAGCCATTACAGTTTCGCCGCCGGTCACCGCGCGAAGGCCATTCATCAGGGATCGTTTGTCTGGGCGGATTCACAGGACGTGGATTTTTCCTCCACGGCGGACGATCAGTTCAGCGTGCGCGCCATCGGGGGCGTGGTTTTGGAAACCGGCGGGGCGGGGTTGGTGGTTGATGGCGTGCCGTTGTCCAGCGGCGGAGCGGTGTTGGGACAACGGTTGAACATTGGCGTAGATCACACTCTTACCGGCGCGCTTGCCACGATTGCGGGCGGTGCTTCGAACACTAATCGCGGCGGAGGTGCCGTGATCAGCGGGGGAATGAGCAACGCGATTGAGAGCTTTGCGTTCGAGGCCACGATCGCGGGAGGCAAGAACAACCGGATCGATTCGAGCGGCGTGTGGGCGGCGATCGGCGGTGGCTGGCGGAATGAAATTCAGGTCAACGCACAAAGCTCGGTCATCGGTGGCGGTCGCGAGAACGTGATCGAGCCGTGGTCGCAGCATTCGGTGATCGCAGGCGGCTCGGGTAACACCGTCCAATCGAACTCCAGTTCCGCGGTCATCAGCGGCGGCGATCGGAATTCCATCGGCACGAATGGTTACGGCTCAACCATCGGTGGCGGTTGGATTAATCGGATTGGCAACACCATGGATTCATCCACCATTGGCGGTGGACATTCGAATACTAATTTTGCCGACGGCGGCACCATCGGTGGCGGAACGGAAAACAAACTCGGCGACTTTGCGTCCCAGGCCACGATTGCAGGCGGTGATGAAAACGCCATTGGCAACAGTGGCATTTGGGCCGCCATTGGCGGTGGCTGGCGGAATGAAATCCAGGTCAACTCGCAAAGCTCGGTGATCGGTGGCGGACGGGAAAATGTGATCGAGCCGTGGTCGCAGCATTCGGTGATCGCGGGCGGCTCGGGTAACACCGTCCAATCGAACTCCAGTTCCGCGGCCATAAGTGGTGGTGATCGCAATACAATCGGCACGAATTCGTACGGCTCCATCGTGGGCGGTGGTTGGCTAAACCGCATCGGCAACGCAGCGCAATCAACGGTCATCACGGGGGGGCACGCCAATACAAACGAGGCGAATCGCGCTGTAATTGGCGGCGGCGAATTCAATCGCATTCTGTTCTCCGCCAACGGCGCTCTCATTGCCGGTGGTATCAGCAACTTCGTCGATTTGAACGGCAATTCGGCGGTCATCGGCGGCGGATCCGGGCACTCCGTGGGTAGCGCAAGCACCGTCATTTCCGGCGGCATGGAAAACACCATCGACGGCTATTCCGCAAAATCTTCCATCGTTGGTGGCGCTTACAATAACATTCTTGGACACCCGCTTTTTCCATCGTCAGCCAGTACGATTGGCGGCGGAGCCAGCAACTTCGTGGGCGTGGCCAAGTACGCGACGATCCCCGGCGGGTTAAGAAACAGCGCTCAGGGAGATTTCGCTTTCGCCGCCGGTCATCGCGCCCGCGCCGATCACGCTGGTGCCTTCGTATGGGCCGACGCATTGGACGAGGATTTTCGCAGCACCGCCTTTAATCAATTTTTGGTCCGCGCGGCTGGAGGCGTTGGTGTTGGTGCGACCAACCTGACCGGCGCCCTTTACCTGCGCCACCCGATGGGAGTTCCGGCCGCCGCCATGAATGCAGCCGACAACGGCCTCGGCCTCGGCCAATACAGTGAATCGAGCTACAAATGGATTCAAAGCTACGGCGGCCCGCTCGTCCTCAACCCTCGCGGTAACAACGTCGGCATCGGCGTCACCAATCCGGCGGCACCACTGCAAGTGGTCAACGCCACTTGTGACGGCAACAATTGGGTCAATTCATCGGACCGCAATGTGAAGGAGAATTTCAAACCGATTGACCCGCAGGCGGTGCTGGCGAAAGTCGCGAACCTGCCGATTCAGGAATGGAATTACATCTCAACGCCGGGGCAAATGCATGTCGGTCCGGTCGCGCAGGATTTCAAGGCCGCCTTCAATCTCGGGGCGGACGACAAACACATCGCCACTGTGGATGCCGACGGCGTCGCCTTCGCGGCGATTCAGGGGCTTAACGAAAAGGTGGAAGGCGAAACGCGCAAAGCCGAAACCCGTATCCAAAAACTCGAAGCTGAGGATGCGGAACTGCGCTCGTTAGTCGCAGAACTCCAGCGGCAAATGCGTGCGGTGAACTTACAAATCAAAGGAGCGGAGAAATGAGAAACACCAAAATCCAAACACCAAACTTCAAAGTAACGCCAAGCCCCACCCCCCCAACCCGGCAGCCGGAGTTTTTGCCGCGCGACCGGAATCCTCGGTATTTGAAGTTTGGGACTTCTTTGGTGTTTGGATTTTGGTGTTTGGTGTTTGTCGGCACTGTCACCGCCCAACCCGCCGCTTTCACCTACCAGGGTCGCCTGACCGAGAACGGCGTGCCCGCCGGCGGCAGCAACGATCTGCGCTTCGTGATCTTCGACGCGCCGACGAACGGCAACCAGATCAGCACGAACCTCACCTTGGACGACGTGCCCCTCACCAACGGCCTGTTCACTGTCGCGCTGGACTGGGGCGCGGCTGTGTTCGACGGCAGCGAACGCTGGCTGGAAGTGCGCGTGCGCCCTGGCAACGCGGGTGGTTCCTACACCACACTGTCGCCCCGCCAACGCCTCACGTCCGCGCCATACGCTTTGCACTCTGGCTCGGCCAGCAATCTCCTCGGAGTCGTCTCCGCCGGCCAATTGCCGGCCAACGCCAGTCTGCTGGGCAACAACATTGACTCCGCGGAAATCGTCAATGGCACGATCCTGAACGTGGACATAAACACTGCCGCGAACATCGCGGACACGAAGCTGGCTACCATCAGCACACCGGGCAAAGTTGCCAACAGCGCGACGACAGCCACCAGCACCAACCTGCCCAACACCATCGTGGCGCGCGATGCCTCGGGGAACTTCTCCGCGGGAACCATCACGGGGAATTTTTCAGGCAGCGGGGCCGGGCTGACTAACCTGAGCCTGGTCACGGCGGCGCCGGCTTACACCGTTGTATTCACGACGAATGTCAGCGGCACGTTCGGTTATGCTCTGGACGCTGCTTACCTGGTAGATTCAAGTCCGAACACGATGAAGAGTGCGGACTTCAATAACGATGGCCGGCCTGACTTAATTGTCGCCTCCGGCTTTTGGGTTTCCGTGTGGACGAATGACGGTGCCGGACACTTTTCACAATCCGCACCTTCGATCAGCGCAGGCACCCGTTCGATTGCGGTTGGGGACGTGAATGGTGACGGCAAGGTGGATTACGTGGCTGCTCTTCAAGGCTTGGATTCGCTGGGGGTCTATACCAACACCGGATCAGCGACATTTTACTACCGTTCCCAACCAGCGGTGGGCGATTATCCGTACGACCACCTGCTGGCGGACTTCAACGGTGATGGGCGGTTGGATCTCGCTTGCGCGAATCGGGGGTACGTGGACTTTACGAACACGGTGACCATCCTGACGAACAATGGCGCCGGCATTTTCACAACCTGCACCACCTTGGTCGCGGACTACGGCCCCAGCAAACTGCTCACGGCAGAGATCAACGGTGACGGCAAGGCTGATTTGATCGTGGGCCATCAATGGACGAATTCCGTGGACGTGTTCCTCGGGTTCGGCAATGGCACCTTCAATCGGGTGAGCCGGTTGCACATGTTTGTGACTCCCAGCATCGCGCTGGGTGATGTGGATAATACCGGCCGCGCGGATCTGGTCGCCACAGACAACGGTTCCCTCGTCATCTTCACCAACAACGGGGGCGGCACTTTGAGTTCGAACACCAGCTTCGGCCTCCTAAGTGGAGGCGATGCTGACATCGAGACAACCGACATGAATCTCGACGGCAGGGCCGATATTGTTGCCCTTCAAGCCTCCCCCAATCAGATCGCGGTCCTCACCAATGCGGGGAACTTGACCTTTGGCGTGGCTAGCGTGGCGGGGGTCGGCATTTCACCTTCGTCAGTCGGCGCCAACGATCTGAACGCGGATGGCAAGCCGGACTTGTTCAGCGCCAACTTGGTGGACGACACTTTCATGGTCTTCCTCAGCACCTTGTCGGCCACCAACGTCACGGCCACCTTTCAGGGCGGGTTCACCGGTTCCGCCTTGAACGTGAACGGCAATGCGACCATCAGTGGCTTTCCGGTTGTCGGACAGACTCTGGCCGCGCTCACCAACAACGCCACCCTTATACCCGCGAGCGGTTACGTGAAACTGGCGGCCGCCAACCCCGTGACGCTCAACGCCACCACCGCCATCGCCAACGGCCCAACCGTGGGCGCGACGCTTATCCTTGAGGGAGGCAGCGATGCAAACGCCGTGACCATCCCCAACGCCGCCAACACCCGGCTGGGTGCGGCGCGCACCCTGGGCATTCGGGACACGCTCACCCTTATTTGGAACGGCCTGAACTGGCTGGAGCTTTCCTACGCGAACAACTAGTGTGGTGAGCGATTAGTTCGTGCAAGAAGTACCGCGACCTGCGAATGTGGGGCATGAGCACTGGTCGCCCCTTGAAACCATTGATTTTGCAGTCCGAAGCACAAGCCAAGCTGGAACTAATG
>WBZT01000324.1_pt1 | contig 40508 bp, 38 predicted proteins | sample 5204241 | NCBI WGS metagenome assembly WBZT01 (sample SAMN12344358, study PRJNA552823) | activated sludge metagenome | biome: Activated sludge suspended growth; feature: Nitrification reactor; material: Wastewater; isolation source: activated sludge from nitrification reactor of wastewater... | reverse complement strand
CAGATCCGCACTCGACACCACCGTCGTCTCGTCGGCGATCCGCACCAGGACCGCATCCAACACCGCATGCACGATCCGCGTCCGACCAGCCACAATCCCCGCAGGCAGCACCCGACCGGCGGCCGGGGACTCCAACTGGGCGATGCTCACACACCCACCATACTCGAACACATGTACGAATACAAGAGGCTGGACGAGCGCGTTTCCCGCCCCATGCAGCATGCCGAATCCGGTGCGGAAGCGCACGACCTGGTCGCGGTCACCATCCTGGTCGCGGTCACCCATCGGCCGCGGCTGGCAAGGCGGTCGGCCGTCTGGGCCCTCGGAGGGGGCGCGAGATCCCGCGGTCCTCGCGCGTGAGCTCCGCGTCGGCCCTACCCTGGCACCGTGAGTCCATCCCGATCGCCTGTCGGTGCCGAGGCGCGCCTGGCGGTGGTGACGGCGGGGGCGTCGGCGGGTTCGGCCACTTTCCAGCTCGGCGGGCGGATTGCCGACGCGGTGGCCGTCGCCGGACGGCGCGGCGGCATCGAGGTGACCACGACCCCGATCGAGCTGCGCGACCTCGGGCACGATCTCGTCGACCGGTTGCTCGGTGAACCGCAGAGCGACGCGCTGGCCGCGGCGGCCGACTCGGTCGCTGCCGCAGAGGGCCTGGTCGTCGTCACGCCCACCTACAACGCCTCGTTCAGCGGACTGTTCAAGCTCTTCATCGACGTGCTCCCGCTGCAGGCCCTCGACGGATCGGCCGTCCTGCTCGCCGCGACCGGTGGGTCGGGGCGGCATACCCTCGTGCTCGACCAGGCGCTGCGGCCGCTGTTCGCCTATCTCAAGGCGATCGTCGTGCCCACCTCGGTCTTCGCGACCCAGGACAGTCGGGTCGGTGGGTCGGCGGAGGCCGAGGCGTTGAGTCAGCGGGTCGAGCGGGCGGCCGCCGAGCTCGTGGCGCAGATGGTCGCGTCGGTGCGGGCGCGGCCCCAGGACCGCGGCGAACTCTTCGGGGATCTCTCGCCGTTCAGCTACGGCTACTGACGACCCCGGGGTCACGCCGCGCGGCTCAGTCGGCCTCCCACCGGAACAGCCGAGCGGCGAGGAGGCCGACGACGACCGCGAAGCCGAGCAGGACGGCGATCGGCTGCCAGATGGCTTCGACTCCCTGGCCGCGCACCATGACGGCGGAGATGCCCTCGTTGAGGTGGCCGAGCGGGAGGAACCTGGCCAGTCGGGCCATCCATTCGGGCATCTGGTCCAACGGGAAGAAGGACCCGCCGAGGAAGGCCATCGGCATGATGATGAGGTTGGCCAACCCCGAGGCGCCCTCCGGAGTCTTGGACAGGGCGCCCGTGAGCAGCCCGATCGACTGGAAGGCGAGCGCGCCGGCGAGCAGGATCGGCACGCCGAGCCACCACGACCCGCTCAGCTGCAGCCCGAAGAACAGGATCCCCACGGCGAGGAAGATCGCCATCTGCAGCAATGCCACGGCGAGCGTGATGAGGGTCCGTGAGGACACCAGCGTGCTCGTCCTGATCGGCGAGAGACGCAGCCGCCGCAACAGCTTGGACTGGCGCCACTGCACGAGGACCAGGGCAGCTCCGAAGACCCCGCTCATCGCGACCGCCCAGGCCAACACCCCGGGGGCGAGGAATTGGATCGCTTTGAGGGCCTCGTCCTCGACCCGCTGAGCGTCGAGTGAGAACGTCGCTGGAGTGCCGGACACCGCGAGGTTCGCGCCTTGGACCAGCTGGCTCATCACCCCCTGGACGGTCGCGGCCCGCACCTGGTCGGCCTGCGAGTAGTGCAGGATGACCACGGTGCCGGTCATCTCGACGGCGGCGCCCAGTTCGCCCTTGCGCACCTGCTCGAGGGCCCCGGCACGGTCGTCCACGCGGGTGATCTCGACAACCTCGTCGAGTTGCCCCCTGGCCTGCCCCGGCAGCTGGTCGAAGAGCGCGACCGCCCCGACCTGGGCCACCTTGATCCTGCTCGCTCCGCTGCTGCTGCCGAAGATGAGGCCGAAGACCACGAGGAACATGAGCGGGAAGGCGATGGTCCAGAAGAGCATCTGCCGGTCGCGCACGAAGCCTTTGCCCTGCGCTCGGGTGAGGGCCGCGAAGCCCGTGCCGGCGCTCATGCGCGGTACTCCCGTCCGGTGAGCGCGAGGAAGACGTCCTCGAGGTTCGCGCCGCGCACCGAGAGGCCGTCGAGGCACTGCCGCGCGGCCAGCTCCGCGAGCACGAGTTCCGGTCGTCGAGTGCTGAGGGTGACCGTGCCGTTGTCGGCGCTCACCTCCCCTTGCACTGCCCCGCCGGCCAGTTCGCGGGCGCTGCGTTCGGGCAGCACGGTCGTGGGGAGGCTGATCCGCGTCGGGGCGTCGAGGGTCCGCACGAGTCCACGAGGACTGTCGACCGAGAGCAACGTGCCGTGGTCCATGATGGCGACCCGGTCGCAGAGGCTCTCCGCCTCGTCCATGTAGTGGGTGGTGAGCACGACGGTGCGCCCGGCGGCGTTGATCTCGCGAAGCAGGTCCCAGAGGTTGCGCCGGGCCTGTGGGTCCAGGGCTGCCGTCGGTTCGTCGAGGAAGACCACCTCGGGGTCGTGGACGAGCGAGCAGGCGATGGACAGCCGCTGCAGTTGACCCCCGGAGAGCTTCTCGGTGCGCAGGTCGGCGAACTCGGCGAGCCCCACGAGGTCGAGCAATTCGTCGACGCGTCGGTGCGGCGCGGCATACAGGTCGGCGAAGGTGGTGAGCTGCTCGCGGGCGGTGAGCCGCTCGAAGAAGGCCGAGGCCTGCAACTGCACGCCGATGCGCGGCAGCAGGGCGGGATTGCGTGGCCACGGGGACTGCCCGAGGAGCGAGATCGTGCCGGAGTCCGGTTCGCGCAGGCCCTCGACGAGCTCGAGCAGGGTGGTCTTGCCTGCGCCGTTGGGCCCGAGGACCCCGAAGAACTCGCCGTCGGCGACGGCGAGATCGACTCCGTCGACGGCACGGATCGCCCCGTAGTGCTTGACCAGCCCCGAGATCTGGAGTGTCACGAGCTCGACTCTAGATGCGCCCCCCGCGCCGGTCTCTCGGGGATCACCCCGACGCGACCCCGGTCGCCGTGCGCCGAGTCTCCAGGGTGAACCCCTGCGCGACGAGCCGGTCGACGAGCACGTGCCCGACGGCGGTGGCCGGCGTGAGCACGCCTGCCGCCTCCGGCAGCCGATCGGTGTCGAGCGCGAGCGCCAAGGCCGTCTCGCCGAGCATGACCGCCGTGCCGTCGTAGCCAGGATCGCGGTCGGCCGCCACCTGGGTCCGGTATGCCGCGCCGCCAGACGTCTGCGCGTCGATGACGAGCGCGAACCGGCCGGCGTCTCGCTGCGCGGGGGAGGGGCCCTCGCCCGGACGAGGCAGGAGTCGGTCGACGACGACCCGGGTCGGGGCGAAGGAGAGCCCGACGCCGAGGCTGAGCAGGGTCGCACTCATCCCTGCGGCCCGCACGGGCGCCATCGCGCCGGACCCCATGTCGAGGACCTCGTGGTAACGCAGGCCCCGACCGTAGCGCCAGCCCAGCAGGGCGTTGGAGCGACGGACGATTCGGGTGTTGAAGCCCGCCATGATGAACGGCGCCGTCCAGTGACCGGACCCGCCGTCCCGGCGGAGCGGCAGTCGCCGGGCCAGGCCCGCGAGACCCGCGCGATGCGCGCTCGGCCCGCCGGACCCGGCGGTCGGTATGCCGTCCGGCGAGCCCGTGGGTCGGCCCTGGGCCGTCGAGCGCGGGTCCCGGTCGGGTTCGGCGTCCCGGTCGGGGCTCAGGGCATAGGGGTCGGCGACGATCGCCCGGGCCGTCGGGTCGTGGCGCATCGCGATGGCCTGCTGGCGCATCGAGTCGAACGTCCCGCCGCTGAGTCCGCCCTTCATCGCGCGCACGGAGAGCAGGGTGCGGGTGAGCTCGCCGTCGCCGGCCGCCGCGGCCGCGTCGGCGGTGAGCATCACCCCGAGGTCCGAGGGGATCGAGTCGAAGCCGCAGGCGTGGACGATCCGGGCGCCGGTCGACCGGGCCGTCTCGTGCCAGGCGTCGGCGCTGGCCCGCACGAAGAGCACCTCGCCCGTGAGGTCGCAGTAGTGGGTGCCGGCGTGCGCACAGGCCTGCACGAGCGGCATACCGAAGCGCACGTAGGGGCCCACGGTGGTGACCAGGACGTGGGTCCGGGCCGCGAGTGCGGCGAGACCCCCCGCGTCGGCGGCGTCGACGACGACGATCTCCCAGGCCGCCGCGGAGCGGGGCAGCTGACGGCGAAGTGCCTCGAGCCGGTGCCGGTCGCGGCCGGAGAGCGCGATCCGCAGCCCGGTGGGTGCGTGCTCCGCGAGGTATGCCGCGGTGAGCCGCCCGACGAAGCCGGTGGCGCCGAACAGGACGAGGTCGAGGTCTCTGCGCACGCAGCCACGGTACGTGAGTGGGGGCGAGCATGGGTGGGGCCGCCGTGCCCCCTCCGGCGACCCCACCCATGTCTGGTGGCCCCGGTGTGACGAGGGCCGGCGCAGTGGGGCGTACCGCGTCGGCCCTCGTCGCCCCCTGACGGGGACTGCTCCTGGCCCGTCGGACCGCGCCGTCGGAACGACCGCGTGGCCCGGGAATGGTCGGGAGCACGGCAAGCAGGTCGGTTCTCCCCACCGACCCACCTGCCCGCTTGTGCGCGGTTCGCCCTTCCGGCTGGTCCCCTCCAAACCCTCCGGAGGGGCGAACCGCGACCGGCTACGGTCCCCCCGGGCGTCTCCCCACGCCCATCCGCCGCTGCCGAGTCGACAATGAGACGGCGACCCCCCACGGTCATGACAGATGTTTCGAAGAATCTTTTCGGCGACTTTTCTCAGCCTCGCCGAGCGGGAGTGTCAGCCCGGCCGGTGGGCGAGCACCAGGCAGTCGCGGGCGGGCCGTGGCGCGCCCTCGACCTGGCGCTCGACGACCTCGGCACGGTCGAGCACGAGGCCGGTGCCGGTGAGGTCGTGGGCCACCTGCTCGGGCGTCGGCAGGACCGACGGGTCCTGGGGCCCGCCGTGACCGTGTTCGACGTTGGACCGGTCGTGGGCGAGCACGAGCAAGGTGCCGCCGGGGGCGACGGACGCCGCCGCCGCGCGGTGCACCGGGCGCATCGCCTCGCCGCCGAGTTGGAGGAAGACGAGCAAGACGAGGTCGTATGCCGCCTCGGCGGGCTCCCAGCGGGTGAGGTCGGCGACCACTGTCGTGAGCCGGTCGGCGTCGGCACCGAGCCGTTCGCGCGCGATCCGGTCGGCCCGGGCGAGCGCGACGTCGGAAAAGTCCGCCGCCGTCACCCGCCAGCCGTGCTCGGCCAGCCAGATCGCGTTGCGTCCTTCGCCCGCAGCCAGGTCGATGGCCCGGCCGGGCGGGAGACCACCGGTGAGCTGCTCGACGAGTGCGTTGGGGCCAGCCGACCACACGAGGTCGGCACCGGCATACCGGGCATTCCATGCTGCTGCGTCCACGGGCAGCATTCTGCCCCGCGGCGGACCGCGCGATCGGCGGCAAGCCGGCGGGGGCGGCGCTGCGCCCCTATCGCGTGATCGGTCCCACCCGCCCGGGTGCGGTTCCACAGCTTGCTCACAGGTGTCGCCGGGCTCCTGCCCAGGTTCTCCCACTTGCCTCGGGACGACATCGACGGGCGTGCGGGCACGACCGCCATTGGGCTGGGCAGGCGGAGAGGGTCGCGCGAGCATGATCGAGACACCGCGTCGACGGACGGGCTGGGTGCGCAGGCACCGCGTGGCGACGGCGGGCATCGCGGTCGTCGTCGTGGTGGCGGGACTCGTCGGGTGGCGGCTGCTCCGCGGGGGCTCGGCCGATGCCACGGCCGCGACCACGACGAGCCTGGCCACGGCGACGGTGCAGACGCTCAGCCAGTCGGTGAGCGCGACCGGCACGATCAACCCGGCCAACCAGTCCAACCTGCGCTTCGTCGTGTCCGGCACGGTGAGCGCCCTCTCGGTGAAGGTGGGCGACAAGGTGACCGCCGGTCAATCGGTCGCGGCCGTCGACGCGACCGACCTGCAGACCGCCGTCACCCTCGCCTCGGCCAACGCGAACTCCGCTCGAGCCAACCTCACGACGGTGAAGGCCAACTCGGCGAGCACCTCGGCCCAGATCACCGCTGCCTCGGCCCAGGTCACCGCCGCCGACGCCAAGTTGGCCGGTGCCCAGGCCGACCTGCGCAACGCCACCCTGGTGTCGCCGATCGCCGGCACCGTCGCGACGGTCAACGTGGCCGTGGGTGACCAGGTGAGCGGCGGCGGCACCTCGTCGGGCGGCTCGGGTAGCTCCGGGTCGGCCGCGGGCTCGAGCGGATCGAGCGGCAGCTCGACCGCCCAGATCGTCGTGATCTCCACCGACGCGTGGACGGTCTCCACCTCGGTGACCTCGACCGATCTACCCCAGATCACGCCCGGGCTCCAGGTCCAGATCACCCCGACCGGCTCCCGCCAACTCGTCTTCGGCACCGTCTCGACGGTAGGCGTGATCGCGACGACGACGAGCGGCGTCGCGTCCTTCCCCGTCACCATCACGGTCACCGGCACACCCACCGGCCTGTATGCCGGTTCGAGCGCCACCGTCGCGATCATCGTCAAGGAGATCGCCGACGCGATCACCGTGCCGACGGCCGCGATCCGCACGGAGAACGGCAGGACCGTCGTGTCGAAGATGATCGACGGCGTGGCGACGACGACGGCGGTGGAACTGGGCATGGTCCAGGGCACCCTCACCCAGGTGACGAGCGGGCTGGCCGAGGGCGACCAGGTCGTCGTCGTGGGGCGCACCGTGTTGGGCGGCGGATCCGGTCAGCAGAGCACGGGCACGCGCACCCGCGGCTCCGGTCAGGGTGGTTTCGTCCCGGGCGGAGATATTTCGGGGGGCGGCCAGGCGCCGCCGCCCGGTGCAGGCGTGCCCGGAGGTGCCCCGTGACCGCTCCTGTGCCCGAGCGTCCGGCGGCACTGCTCGACCTGCGCGACGTGCGCAAGGTCTATGCGACGGGAGCGGTGCAGGTGGCCGCCCTGCGCGGGATCGACCTGCAGGTCGAGCAGGGGGAGTACGTCGCGATCATGGGCCCGTCCGGCTCGGGCAAGTCCACGCTCATGCACATCATCGGCTGCCTCGACGTGCCCTCCTCGGGCAGCTACTCCCTGGCCGGCGTCGACGTGGGGGTCATGGACGAGCAGGAGCTCGCGCTCGTGCGCAACGAGCGGATCGGCTTCGTCTTCCAGTCCTTCAACCTCCTGCCGTCGATGTCGGCCTGGCGCAACGTCGAACTGCCCCTCGTCTACGCCGGGGTGTCGCGGCATGAGCGCAAACGGCGGGCGATCGAGGCGCTCACCCGCGTGGGGCTCGCCGACCGGGTGGACCATCGACCCGGCGAGCTCTCCGGCGGGCAGCAGCAGCGGGTCTCCGTGGCGCGGGCCCTGGTCACCGAGCCGGACCTCATCCTCGCCGACGAGCCCACCGGCAACCTCGACTCGACCTCGACCGCCGACGTCCTGGCCCTCCTCGACGAATTGCAGGCCCAGGGCCGCACGATCGTGCTCATCACGCACGAGCACGACGTCGCCGCACGGGCCCAGCGGATGGTCGTCATCCGCGACGGGATGATCGACCCGCCGGTGCCCGTCGGCGCGCCCGTCGGGGCGTCCTCCCCGGGGTTCTCGGACTCCGCGGCACCCGCCGAGGACGTCGGCGACGGCGGCCTCGCATGGGCCCGGCCGCTGCACGACCCCGCCGGGGGGTCGTCGTGACCTGGATGGAGACCCTGCGCACGGCATACGACGCCTTGCGCACGAGGCGGATGCGCTCGGCCCTCACCATGCTCGGCATCCTCATCGGCATCGCCGCGGTCATGCTCACCGTCGGCCTGGGCCAGGGGGCGCAGAAGCAGGTGACCGACCAGATCAACCGCCTCGGCTCCAACCTGCTCATCGTCTCGCCGGGCAGCTCGACGAGCCTCTCGGGGATCCGGGGCGGGCGAGGGTCGGCGACGACCCTCACGATGGACGACGCCACGCTGCTGGCCGATCCGACGGTCGCGCCCGACATCGGCGCCGTCGCCCCGGTGTCCCAGTCCTCGCTCTCGCTCGTCGCCGGAAGCTCGACTTGGTCGAGCACCGTCGTCGGGACGACCCCGGCCTGGCCGGACGTGCGGGCGCGCACGGTCGCCGTCGGGCGCTTCTTCACCACCGCCGAGGTGACGGCCGAGAGCCCGGTGGCGGTCATCGGCCAGACGACGGCGACCCAGCTGCTCGGCGGCACCGACGTCGTCGGCCGCACGATCAGCGTCGCCGGTCAGAATGTCACCGTCATCGGACTGCTCAACTCCGAGGGGTCCACCGTCGGCGGCGACCAGGACGACCTCGTCGTCGTGCCGCAGACCACGTTCGCCAACCGGATGTCCACGAGCACCAACCCGCGCAGCGTCTCGACCATCTACATCTCGGCCCGCGACCAGGCCAGCCTCACCGCGGCATACCAGGAGACGACCAATGCCCTGCTCAACGCGCACGGCGTGACCGCGACGAGCGCGGACTTCACGGTGAGCAGCCAGCAGTCGATCGTCGACACGGCCACGTCCACCACCCGGATCCTCACCGTGCTGCTCTCGAGCATCGCGGCGATCAGCCTGCTCGTCGCCGGGATCGGCGTGATGAACATCATGCTCGTCTCGGTGACCGAGCGGATCCGCGAGATCGGGCTGCGCAAGGCACTGGGTGCCACCCCTCGGGTGATCCTGCGTCAGTTCCTCGTCGAGGCGAGCATGCTCGGGCTTGTCGGCGGGCTCGCCGGCCTCGGCCTGGGCCTGCTCGGGGCCGCGGTGCTGCCGAGGTTCGTCTCCTTCCCCGTCGCCATCTCGCCCGTCGCCGCGGCCGCGGGCCTCGGCGTCTCTCTCGTCATCGGCATAGTCGCCGGTGTCTACCCCGCCAGCCGCGCCGCACGGTTGGCTCCCATCGACGCCCTCCGGAGTGAGTGACCACACCATGAGTCGTATGCCGTCGCGCCGCCCCGTCCGCCCCCGCCTCGTCGTCGTCGCCTGCTCCGGACTCGCGGCCGCCGCCCTGCTCGCCGGATGCGGTGGCGGAGCCTCCGGTGCCACGGCCACCGGCGCGTCGACCCAAGCCCCACGGGTGTCCGGGGGTGGAGCCGGCAATCGCACCCCTGGCGTGAGCGGCCAGATCGCTGCCGTCAACGCCACCACCATGCAGGTGCAGAGCACGACCAAGCAGACCGCGGTCACCTGGAACGCGACCACGCGGTTCACCCGCACGGGCACGGGGACGCTCGCCGACGTCACCGTGGGCTCCTGCGTGCTCGTGCGTCCGGGCCAGGACGGTGCGGCGTCGGGAGCCACTGCGGCGGGTGAGCCGGTGGCGGCCGGTTCGATCCAAGTCTTCGCCTCGACCAACGGGTCGTGTCTGCAGGGTGTCGCCGGTGGCTTCGGCGGCCCCGCCGGTGCCCCCGGCGGTGCCCCCGGCGGCCCTGGCGACGGGGGACCCACCGGTGCGCCGGGTCAGCCGGGTGACGCAGCGGGCGGCTCCGGCCAGCCGCCCACCGGCGCTCCCGGCCAGAACGGGGGACGTGGCTTCGGCGTCATCGGAGCGGTGACTGCGGTCCAGGGCGGGTCCTTCACGGTGGCGAGTGTGAGCTTCGCCCCGGGCGACCCAACCGCAACCGGGGCGAGCGCCGCCACGACTCCGGTGACCGTGACGACCACCGCCGCCACGACGGTGACGACGACGAAGTCCGCCGCGGCGAGCGACGTCAAGGTGGGTGGTTGTGCCACCGCGCAGGGCCAGACCGACCAGACCGGCGCGATGACGGCGACGACCGTGCTCCTGCGTGACCCGGTCGGTGGCTCGTGCACGACCGGGGGCGGTTTCGGTCGGCCGGGAGCGACGGCGACCAATGGCTGACCGGGTCGTCGTCGTCCGCCGGCGTCGGGTGAGTCCGGCGTGGGGGATCCTCGTCGGGGTCCTCGTCCTCGCCGTGGGCGGCACCTATCTCGCCACCAATGCCGGGGCCGGCGCCGCGGGCGACACTCTGCGCACCGCCCAGGTGACCCGCGGTTCGATCGAACAGACCCTCACACTCACCGGCACCGCAACCCGGGTGTCGCTCGTCACCGCACACTTCCCGACCTCGGGCCGGGTGAGCGGCGTCAAGGTGGCGGTCGGGGACCAGGTCGAGGCCGGCCAGGTGCTCGCGACGATGGACACCACCGCGCTGCACCAAAGCGTGCTCGACGCGCAGGCGACTCTCGCCCAGGCGCAATACGCACTGGACGCCGATCTGCTCACCCAGGCCTCGGCCAGCACCTCGTCGTCCTCATCGACCACAGGGGGCACGGGCAGCTCGTCCGGGTCCGCCACCGGCACGGGGGGCACGGGTGGCACGGGGGGTAGTTCGCCGAACGCGCTGCTCGCGGCCGTCCAGCAGGCCCAGCAGGCCGCGGCCACCGCCTGCGCCCCCGTTCTCGGGTCGGCCGGGACACCGACGACCGGGCCCTCGTCGACCGGGACGAGTACGTCCACCAGCACCGCAACCAGCACCTCCACCAGCACTGCGACGAGCACCGCCACGAGCACTGCCACGAGCACTGCGACGAGCACCGCCACGGGCACGACCCAGCCGAACGGCCCCACGGCCGCGGAGATCGCCGCCTGCCTGTCCGCACTCAAGGCGGTCGCCGCCGCCGAGCAGGCGGCCGGCTCGGGCCTCACCGCGTATGCCGGCCAGCTCGCGGCCCAGCAGGCTGCCGCGGCTGCCGCGGCTGCCGCGGCCGCGAAGGCCCAGGCGGCCGCGGCCGCGTCGGCGGCCCGTAGCGCGAGCGGGGCCGGGTCGGCCGGTGGCACGGTCACCGAGGCCAAGCTCATCACCGACCGCGCGAACGTCACGAGCGCCGAGGCGGCCCTTGCCAAGGCCCGGGACAACCTCGCGGGCGCGACGCTCGTCGCCCCGATCGCCGGGCGGGTCGGTTCGATCGCCTGGGCGGTCGGGGACACGGCATCCTCGTCCAACGGGATCCAGGTCGTCGGCACCGGGGCGATGAAGGTGACCGTCCAGGTCCCCCAAGCCAACCTCCCCTCGGTCACCGTCGGCCTGCCCGCGCACGTGACGGTCACGGGTATCGCGCCGCTCGACGGAAGCGTGAGCGACGTCGCCCTCCTCCCGACGAGCAGCTCGACCTCGAGCACCCCGACCTATGCGGTGGACGTCGTCGTTCCCGCGGCCGCAGACACTTTGGGTTCGGGCAGCCGGGCCACCGTGGCGATCGTCACGAAGAAGGTCGACGGCGTCCTCACCGTGCCGTCCTCAGCGGTGACCGCGGTCTCGACCGGGGTGGGCGCCGTGGGGCTGCTCAAGGCCGGGGTGGTCACGGCCACCCGGGTGCAGACCGGTGCCGTCGGCGGTGGCCGGGTCGAGATCATCTCCGGGCTCGCCGCGGGCGACACCGTCGTCGTGGGCGACACCTCGCAGCCGTTGCCGTCCAACGGTGGCTTCGGCGGTGGCTTCGGCGGCGGCACCGGTGGGCTCACCGGGCAGCAGGTCCGGGTCCCCGGCGTCGGGGTCGGCGGTCCGCCGCCCGGCGGCTGATCGGCTCGGAAGGTTGTCTTCAGCGTCGGCGCACCGCAGCCGCGATGGCCGGCCGGATCCGGCGCGCCTCCGGCAGGGGGAGCAGGGGCCACACGTGGACGAGCCCGTCGGCCTCGTGCAGGTCGACGGGCACGCCTGCGGCAGCGGCGAGTTCGCGCAGTCTCCGGGCATCCCACACGAGCAGGTCCCGGGTGCCGACGTAGATCGTGATCCGCCCCAACCCGGCCAGCGATCCGTGGATGGGCGAGACGCGCGGATCTGCGGGCGGGAGGTCACCGGCATACAACTCGCCGGCGCGCACGAGGCGCGGCACGGACAGGATCGGGTCCCGGGTCCGCCCGACGTCGATCCGCGGATCGGTCATCGTCGCATCGAGCCACGGCGCCACGAGCACGAGCGGGATGCCGCCGATCCCCTCGTCGCGCAACGCCTGTGCGGTGGCGAGCGCGAGTCCGCCGCCGGCCGAATCCCCCATGAGGGTGACCAGGGCGGGATCGCCCGCCTCGGTCACGACGTCGCGGGTCACCGCCGCCGCCGTCGGCACCGTCATCTCCGCGGTCGACCCGGGGGCGACCGGATAGATCGGCACCGTGACGCGGGCGGGCACGAGCGTGGCCAGCCGGGCACAGAAGCGCCAGTGGCCGGGGTCGATCTCGCCGACGTAGCCTCCGCCGTGGAAGTAGACGATCCGCCGGGCCGGAGCGGCGGCCGTCCGAGGCGCCAACTCATAGACCCGCCAGCCCCGGTCGCCGGCGACGGTGAGGGTGACCCGCTTGTCGAGCGAACGGGGCGGGGCGAAGCTGCGCGGCCGCAGGGTGGCCTCGGTGAGTTCGGCGACCATGCCCGCGTCGTCGTGCGGCATGCGCCGTCGGTGGGTGAGGGACAGGACGCCCGCGAGTGCCCGGTGGGTGAGGCTGGGCGGCATACGGCCACTGTATGCCGTGTGGCGAGTCAGCCGAGCCGGGCCTTGACGACCTTGCCCATCTCGTTGCGCGGCAACGATTCCACGAAAACCACCCGGCGCGGACGCTTGTGCGCGGACAGCCGGGCACCGACGTGCGCGACGAGCTCGTCCTCGGCGACCGCCTGGCCGGCGGCCGGCACGACATAGGCGACGATCCGCTGGCCGAGGTCGTCGTCGGGCACCCCTATGACGGCACATTCGGCGACCCCCGGATGTTCGAGCAGCGCCGACTCGATCTCGCCGGCGCCGATCCGGTAACCGCCCGACTTGAGCAGGTCGACCGACGCACGCCCGACGATCCGGTGGGTGCCGTCCGGCTCGATCGCTGCGACGTCGCCGGTCCGGAACCAGCCGTCGGCCGTGAACGCCGACGCGGTCTCCTCCGGTCGCCCGAGGTAACCGTCGAAGAGGGTGGGGCCACGGACCTGCAGGTCGCCGATGCTCTCCCCGTCGTGCGGGACGGGGCGTCCGTCCTCGCCGACGAGTCGGGTGTGCACGCCGGGCAGCGGGACCCCGACCCGTCCGGCGCGGCGCAGACCGTCCGCCCGGGTGGCGACGGTGATGAGGGTCTCGGTCATGCCGTAGCGCTCACACACGCGCCGGCCGGTGAGCGCGTGGAGACGCTCGAAGACCGGCGACGGCAACGCGGCGCTGCCCGACACGAGCAACCGCGCCGAGCCCAGGTATGCCGCGTGGTCCGGTTCCGCGGCGATCCGCGACCAGATCGTCGGGACCCCGAAGAACATCGTCGCCCCACCTCGGGCGGCCGCCGCATAGGCGTGGGGCGTCGGACGGCCGACCTGCCAGAGCCCGCCACCGATCCGCAGCGGGCCGAGCACGCCGAGGATGAGCCCGTGGACGTGGAAGAGCGGCAGCCCGTGGGCGAGCAGGTCCTCCGGCCGCCACTCCCATGCCGCGGCCAGGCCGTCGAGCCCCGCGGCAATCGCTCGACGAGACAGCAGCACGCCCTTGGGGGCTCCCGTCGTACCCGAGGTGTAGAGCACGAAAGCCGTTGCTGCGGAGTCGATCTCCATCGGCTCCCACCTGTCGGGGGGCGTGTCGAGGGGATGCCCTGAGACCGGGAGGCTCGGGAGCCTCCCGTCGTCCTGCTCGGGTGCGGGACCCAACCAGGCCCGCACCCGAGAGTCGCGCAGGACGTGTTCTCGCTCGCCGGCGCCTGCGTCGGCGGGCACCGGGACGACGGCCACCCCGGCGAGCACGGCGCCCACGACCCCGGCGACGGTCGTCCACGTGGGCGTCGCGTGGACGGCGACCCGGGCCGCCCCCGCTTGCCCGAGGCCGGCCGCGACGTGTGCCGCGGAAGCGAGCAGGGCGGCATACCGGGTGTCGACCTCGCCGATCCGCACGGTCGTGGCCGAACGCTCGGGACGCAACAGACCGGCGAGCAGGTGGTCACTCATCGGGCGCCGCCGAGAGGGAGCTGCGCAACCGTCTCGTAGCGGGGTCGGCCCGCGGGCCCCTGCCCGAGGTGCGAGCCGACGAGCTCGATCGACTCGACCCGCCAATCGGGCGATCGATAGGTGTCGAGGATCCGCAGCCATCGGGTCGCCTCGACCGGCGGTCGCAACCGGGCCAGGGTGAGATGGGCGGTGAACCGTGCGCCGTCGGGTGGGGCGCCGACCTTGGCTGCCGCCGCCCGGGCACCCTGGGCGAGCCCGGCGAGGGTGTCGTCGCCGGCGGTGTCGACCCCGAGCCAGAGGACGCGGGCCCGGATCGGGTCGGGAAAGGCACCGGCCCCGGCGAGGGACACCGAGAAGGGCCGCCGCTTGGCAGCTTTCGTCGCGAGCCGCTCGACGAGGTCGTCGACGCGGTGGGCATCGACCGAGGCCATGAAGGCGAGCGTGACATGCCATTGCGCGGGGTCGGTCCACCGCTGGCCCGGTCTTGCCTCGAGGAAGTCGGCCAGGTGCTCGCGTACCGGCTCGGGCGGCACGACGGCGACGAACATCCGTTCACCCATGCCGACAGCCTGCCACCCGGCTAGCCTGGGGCGGGTTCGGGTCCGAGGGAAGGTGACGACCATGGGTTTCCCCGAGAACGTGCTCGCCGAGGGCGAGCGGGTCGAGGGCAGCCTGCATCCCCACCCGCTCACGGTCCTCGGCCCGGTCGTCCTCGGATTCGTCCTGGCCGCCGTGGGCGCCGGGGTAAGCGCGATGACTCCCGACGACCCCACCGGCAACACGATCCAGGTGATCTCGATCGCCGTCGTGTGCGTGCTCGCCATTCCCCTCGTGCTCGTGCCGATCCTGCGGTGGCGCACGACGCATTACGTGGTGACCAGCCATCGGGTGATGGTGCGCCGGGGGATCCTCGCCAAGGAGGGCAAGGACATCACCCTCTCGAAGATCACCGACGTGTCCTTCCAACAGAGCCTGATCGACCGCATCATCCGCTCGGGCACCCTGCGGATCGAGTCGGCCGGCGACTCCCCGGACGAGGTCCTGCGCAACATCCCGCGCAGCGACCAGGTGCAGCAGTTGGTCAACCGGCTCATCGACGCGGATGCCAACCGGCGGGCCGGCCGGATGGTCGCACAGCTCGGCGAGCGGGGCGCCGCCGAGGAACCGCGCCGGCCACCGTTGGCGCAGGAGTGAACCCCCTCTACTGGCGCGACCAGGAGCTGACGTCGTGGACCGCGACCGTCCTGGCCGTCGGCCCGGACGGCATCGTCCTGGACGAGTCGGCCTTCTATCCCGGTGGCGGAGGACAGCCCCCCGACCTCGGCCAGCTCGAGTGGGACGGGGTCTACACCCGGATCGCCGGCGTCGGTGCCGCGGGGCTCGAGCCGGTCGAAGGCGATCCGGTGCCACCGGTCGGTGCCCGCGTGACCGCCCGGCTCGACGACCAGCGCCGCCGCCAGCTCATGCGCACCCACTCGGCGCTGCACGTGGTGTGCGGGGTGATCTGGCGCGACCTCGGCTCACTCGTCACCGGGTCGAGCATGGAGCCCCTCACCGGACGGCTCGACTTCGACCTGCCGGTCGTCCCCGAGGGCTTCAAGGCCGACCTCGAACGGGCCGTCAACGAGGAGATCGCCCGCGACCGGGCGATCCTCACCAGGGTGGTGGCCCGGGCCGAGGCGCTGGCCGATCCCGACGTCATGCGCACCGCAGCTGCGCTCATCCCCGAGAGCGTGGAGCTGATCCGCATCGTCGACGTCGACGGGCTCGACCGGCAGGCCGACTCGGGGACGCACGTCGCCTCGACCCGCCAGATCGGCGAGGTGCACATCGCCAAGGTCGAGTCCAAGGGACGCGGCTTCCGGCGGGTGCGGATCGCGTTGCCGCAGTGAGCGATCCACGAGCGGACCTCGTCGGGCTCGTGCTCGCCGCCGGTGCCGGTCGGCGGATGGGTGGACCGAAAGCCCTCCTGCGACGGCCCTCCGGCGAATCCTTCGTCGCACATGCCGCGTGGTCGCTGTATGCCGGTGGGTTGCCCCGCGTCGTCGTCGTCCTCGGCGCCGCGGCCGAGGAGGCCGCCGCCCTCGTCCCGGCAGAGCCCTGGGCGAACGTCGTCGTCGCCCCGGACTGGGCCGAGGGGATGGGCGCCTCGCTGCGTGCCGGGCTGGCGGCCCTGGGCGGCACGGCGGGCATGGCGGGCATGGCCGCGACCGAGGCCACAGCCGTCCTCGCGGCGGTGGTGACCCTCGTGGACCTGCCCGACGTGACGGGCGACGTCGTGGCCAGGGTCGTGGCCGCGCTGGGACCGCAGCCGGGTCGTGCCCTCGTGCGGGCGGCATACGACGGGATGGCGGGGCATCCGGTGGCCATCGGGCGGGAACACTGGCCGGCAGTCATCGCGAGTGCTCGGGGCGACGCCGGTGCGCGCCGGGTCTTCGCGACCGAGCCGCACGTCCTAGTCGAGTGCGGCGACCTCGCCACGGGTCGCGACCTCGACGCACCGCAGGGTTGAAGGCTGCCCGGTGGGTGGCGTTCGGGACGGTTTCCCCCGAACAGGTATCAGGCGGGCACCCGGGGCTTCCTGTGCGGTGAGCCGGGCACACGAGGTGCCCGGGCCACCTGGAAGGTCTCCCCACCATGCGCACGACTCTCCCCACCCGCCTGGTCGCCCTCGGTGTCGGCCTGGCCACCTCGCTCACCGTCGGTCTGGCCACCTCGGGCGCCGCAGAGGCCAAGTCCGCACCCAGCGGTGGCGACGTGTCCTCGGCCACACCCACGCTTTCCGCCGAAGCCACCGCTGCCGGCAAGGCCAAGTTCGGCCAGGGCGCGACCGCCACCCAGGCCCTCGAGGCCTACTGGACCCCCGAGCGGATGCGCGCGGCAAAACCCGCCGACTCGGCCGTCAGCTACCAGGCGGCCGCGAAGGCCTATGCGACGAACGAGGCCAAGGCCCGGGCCGCGGGCACCGCGAAGAAGACGAACGACGGTCCGGCCCGCTCCACCGACGGTGCCACGAGCAAGGTCTTCACCGTCACCAAGACCAGCCCGAGCTCGTTCACCGCGGCATACAACCCCAACGCCCCGACCTACGACCCCACGGCCTACACCCAGGGCAAGGTCTTCTTCAGCAAGCCCGACGGCAACTACGTGTGCTCCGGCACGATCATCAACTCCGAGGGCAAGGACACCGTCTGGACCGCGGGCCACTGTGTGCACGGGGGCAGCGGTGGCACCTGGCACACGAACTGGACCTTCGTTCCCGCCTACGACGACGACCTGGCCAACCCGCGCCCCTACGGCACGTGGAGTGCCAACCAGCTGTGGTCGCGCACCGCGTGGACGAACTCCTCGGACTTCTCCCAGGACATCGGCGTGGCCATCATGAACACCAACTGGGGCTGGCACATCGTCGACTACTTCGGCGGCCAGGGTCTCACCGTCAACCGCGGCAAGAGCGGCGTCCTCGAATACGCCTTCGGCTACCCGGCCGAGTGGCCCTTCGACGGCGGCAACCTCATGGGCTGCGTCGGCTGGACCTCGCCCGAGTGGGACGCGTGGCTGTTCTGGTCGCAGACCGACAAGATCTCCTGTGACATGACCCGCGGCTCGTCCGGTGGCGCCTGGCTCACCGACTACGACGGCAACTGGGGCCGGCTCAACGGTGTGAACAGCCGGATCGACCGGATCGTCGGCCCGACGATCATGCTCTCGCCCTACTTCGACGACGACGCCTGGAGCCTGTACAACTCCACGCGCTACCTCTGAGCACCCTGAGCACGATGTCTGCTCCGACCCTTCGCGCGGCGCGCCCGGTTCCTCCGGGCGCGCCGTCGCGCATTCCCGACGCGCCGGGTGCACTCGTCCGGTGCGGCAACGCCTACCGTGGTGACATGTCCCGCGGACGTATGCCGTCGCGTCGCCGGTTCCTGCCCACCGTGGCCCTGCTGGCCGCCGGCGCCCTCCTCGCCGGGTGCGGGGCTCCGGCTTCCACCCCCGGCGGGACTTCCGGTGGCGGATCGGTGCCCGGGGCGCCGCCCTCCGGGGGCGTGCCGGCGCCCCTGCCCGAGCCGCCGGGGGCGAGCGGCATACCCGAACCGACGGTGACCGATCCGGAGGAGGGTCGGCGGGAACGCCGAATCCCCTGGCGGCTGGTCTCGGCCGCGGGCACGCCGGCCCCCTCGCTCGTCGTCGAGACGGCCGCCGGCGGCGCGCCGTGCGACACGGTCACCGGCCTCGACGTGGTCGAGACCGCGACGAGCATCACCGTCACACTGTGGGCCGGTCGCACTGCCGCGGCCGGTTCGTGCGACGGTCCGCAGGTGGCGATGGCCCGGCTCTACCGGATCCGGGTGCCGCTGTCCGCGCCGGCGGGAACCCGGGCGATCCTCCCCGGCCCGGTGGGCTGACCGACCACCGGGCGGATGCCGGTCGGCACCCGTGGCCCGTCCTCGGCCCGTCCCCGGCGCGTGACAGCGCCGGACCCATCCTCCATGCTGGGCTGTCATGGACCCCCGGGAGGCCTTTCGCGATCCGGCCGCCCTGGCGAGAGCCCTCGGCGCCACGGGCTACGTGTGCGACGAGGGTCTGGCGACGGTCGCCTGGCTCGGCCTGCGGCTGGCCCGGCCGCTCCTGCTCGAGGGCGAGCCGGGCACCGGCAAGACCGCCCTCGCCGAGACGCTCGCCGCCGTCCTCGACGTGCCCGTGGTCCGGCTGCAGTGTTACGAGGGCATCGACGCCTCCCAGGCGCTCTACGACTGGGACTTCCCGCGGCAGATCCTCCACCTGCGGGCCTTGGAGACCGTTGCGGCGCAACGTGCGACGGCTCCGGGGGAGCTCGCTGCCGTCGAGCAGGAACTGTTCACCGAGCGCTTCCTCCTGCCCCGTCCGGTCCTGCGGGCGCTGCGCGAGTCGCCGGTCGTGCTCCTCGTCGACGAGATCGACCGGGCCGACGACGAATTCGAGGCATTCCTCCTCGAGGTCCTCTCGACCTGGGCCGTGACGATCCCCGAGCTCGGGACGATCGCCGCGTCCGTGCCTCCGGTCGTCGTCCTCACCTCCAACCGGACCCGCGAGCTGCACGACGCGCTCAAACGGCGCTGCCTCTACCACTGGCTCGAACATCCCTCGTTCGCGCGTGAGCTGGCGATCGTGCACGCGCGGGCGCCCGAGGTGTCCGAACGGCTCGCCGAACAACTCGTCACGGTCGTCCAACAGGTGCGCCTCGAGCCCGGGCTCGTGAAGCCGCCCGGCCTCGCCGAGACCCTCGACTGGGCCCGAGCCCTGCACGCCCTCGGGGTGGCCGAACTCGACCCGGCAGCCGCGGCGGCCACCCTCGGCGCTGCCGTCAAGCACCGCGACGACCTCACCCGGGTCCGGGTGGCCCTCGACCGGATGCTCACGCGATGACCGCCGTCCCGGCCCTGCGCCTCGAGGCCACCGAGATCCTCATCGGCTTCGCCCGGGCGCTGCGCGCGGCCGGTGTGCCGGTGACGGCCGACCGCGAACGCTCCTTCCTGCGCGCCGCCGCCGAGGTCGGCCTCGACTCCCAGCCGGGGGTCTACTGGGCCGGGCGCGCCACCCTCTGCGCCCACCGGCAGGACCTCGACCGCTACGACCGGGTGTATGCCGCGTGGTTCGGTGGCGAGCGCGGCCGCCCCGCCGCGGCCGCGCCGCCCGCACCCCGGACCCTCCAGGCCCGGCTCGACGAGGGCGACCCCGGCTCGGGCGACGGGCAGGAGACGACGGCGGTCGCCGGGGTGGCCAGCGAGCTCGACGTATTGCGCCAGCGCGACATCGGCCAGCTGTCGGCGGTCGAAAAGGCCCGGCTCGCCTGTCTGTTCGACTCCCTCGTCGTGCGGGCCCCACGTCGGCGGGCACGGCGGCATACCCCGTCGGCGCGGGGTCGGGTGGACGCGCGGGCCACCCTGCGGGAACAGCTGCAACGGATGGGGGAGCCCGGAGCGGTCCGCTGGCGACGCCGGGGGAGTCGTGCGCGGCGGGTCGTCCTGCTCGTCGACGTGTCCGGCTCGATGAGCGCCTATGCCGACTCGCTCCTGCGTCTGGCCCACCGTGCCGTGTCCGCGGTGGACGCGGGAGGTGGCCCGGTCGAGGTGTTCACCATGGGCACCCGGCTCACCCGCGTGACCGACGCGCTGCGCCGGCGCGATCCCGAGCTCGCCCTCGTCGCCGCCGGAGAGGTGGTGCCGGACTGGTCGGGCGGCACGCGGTTGGCCGAGTCGATCGACGCCTTCGTCGGTCGCTGGGGACGTCGCGGGATGGCGCGCGGGGCGGTCGTCGTCGTGTGCTCCGACGGATGGGAACGCGAGCGGCCCGAGGCACTCGGCCAGGCGATGGGACGGCTGGCCGACCTCGCGCACCGGGTCGTCTGGGCCAATCCGCACGCCGGCCGATCCGGTTATGCCCCAGTACAGTCCGGCATCGTTGCCGCTCTCCCGCATTGCGACGTGATCGTCGCCGGCCACTCGCTCGCCGCCTTCCAACGCATCCTCGAGGAGGTCGCCCGTGCGTGACGTGCTGCCGCAGCTGCTCGCCTGGTGGGAGGCCGGCCACGAGGTGGGGATGGGCACGGTCGTGGCGACCTGGCGCTCTGCGCCCCGGCCGGCCGGCGCGGCGATGCTCGTCGGCCCCGGCGGCGAGGCGGTCGGTTCGGTCTCCGGCGGGTGTGTCGAGGGTGCTCTCTACGAGCTGTGCGAGCAGGTCGTCGGATCCGGCCGGCCGGTCCTGCAGCGCTACGGGGTGAGCGACGACGACGCCTATGCCGTGGGCCTCACCTGCGGGGGCATCCTCGACGTCTTCGTCGAGCCGGTCTCGCAGCGGACCTTCCCGGAGCTGGGCCAGGTGGCCGAGGACATCGCCGAACACCGCCCGGTCGCCGTCGCCACCGTCGTGGAGCACCCCGATCCCCAGCTGCTCGGTGGGCGCCTCGTCGTGCGGCCGGGGGAGACACAGCCCGGGGACGCACGGCCGGGGGACGCAGGGCCCGGTGAGACACGGCATACCGGCTCGGTGGGCTCACCGCGCGCGGACGGCGCGGTCGCGGCCGACGCCCTGGGGCTGCTCGCGGCGGGACGCAGCGACACCCTCACCTACGGTCCGGACGGGCAGCGGCGCGGCGAGGGGATGCGGGTCTTCGTCGCGAGCTTCGCGCCGCGACCGCGGATGCTCGTCTTCGGCGCCATCGACTTCGCGGCCGCGGTCGCACGGGTGGGGGCCTTCCTCGGCTACCGCGTGACCGTGTGCGACGCGCGGCCGGTCTTTGCGACCGCCTCGCGTTTCCCGGACGCCGACGAGGTCGTCGTGCGCTGGCCGCACGACTACCTCGACGACGAAGTGACCGCGGGCCGGGTCGACGAACGCACCGTCGTCTGCGTGCTCACCCACGATCCGAAGTTCGACGTGCCCGTCCTCGTGCGGGCGCTGCGGCTCGACCGGCTCGCCTACGTGGGGGCGATGGGTTCGCGCCGCACCCACGCCGATCGGCTGGTCCGGCTGCGCGAGGCGGGGCTCGGCGACGACGAACTCGCCCGCCTGTCCAGCCCGATCGGCCTGGACCTCGGCGCGCGGACGCCGGAGGAGACGGCGATCTCGATCGCCGCCGAGATCATCGCCCTGCGCTGGGGCGGCCGGGGCGAGCGGCTCAGCGGAGCGACCGGCCCCATCCACGTGGACCGGCCCCCCGAGCTGCCTTAGCGGACCGGCGAGGAAACAGCCAGCCACGTCTTGCCATGTGACCTGGGTCACGAAATGATCACGTCGGGACGACGACGTCCCGACCCTGCGAGCAGTTGGGGGCAGCGCATGACCCGGATCACCGTGACCGTCGACGGGGTGGCCTACACCGACGAGGTGGAGCCGCGCACCCTGCTCGTCCACTACCTGCGCGAGACGGTCGGTGCCACCGGCACCGTGATCGGCTGCGATACGAGCAACTGCGGTGCCTGCACCGTCCATCTCGACGGCCGGTCGGTGAAGTCGTGCAACGTGCTGGCGGTCCAGGCCGACGGGCACGAGGTGACGACCATCGAGGGGCTGGCCGCCTCGGTCGGCGCCACGGGGGATGCCCTCCATCCCGTCCAACAGGCCTTCCACGACTGCCATGCCCTCCAGTGCGGCTTCTGCACGCCCGGCATGGTCATGCAGGCGGCCGACCTCCTGCGCGACAACCCCCACCCCACCGAGGCCGAGGTGCGCGAGGGACTCGAGGGCAACCTGTGCCGGTGCACCGGCTACCACAACATCGTCCGTGCCGTGCTCGCGGCGGCTGGCAACAGCCCGAAGGCAGGTGAGTGAGCGATGACCACCACGACGACGACCCCCTCGGAAGTCGGTGCATCGAGGCGGCGCAAGGAGGACCGGCGGCTGCTCACCGGACGCACGAAGTGGACCGACAACCTGCGGCTGCCGGGGATGCTCCATCTCGCGATGGTCCGCAGCCCGTTCGCCCACGCCCGGATCGTCTCGATCGACACGAGCGCGGCACGTGCGGCCGCCGGGGTGCACACCGTGCTCACCGGTGCCGACGTCAAGGACTCCCAGGGCTCGCTTCCCTGCGCGTGGCCGATCATGCCCGACCAGAAGGCCCCAGCGCATCCGGCGATTGCGGTCGACCGGGTGGCCTTCGCCGGCGAGATCGTCGCGGTCGTCGTCGCCCGCAGCGCTGCTGCGGCGCGTGACGCCGCCGAACTCGTCGACGTCGACTACGACGAGCTCCCGGCGGTGCTCGACCTCAAGGCGGCCGCCGCGGGCGGGCCGCTCGCCCACCCCGGCGAGCTCGACTCCAACGTGAGCGCGCTCTGGGTCTTCGACTCGGCCGAGGCCGGGACCGGCGGCGACGTCGAGGCCGAGATCGCGATGGCGCGGGAGGGCGGCATACTCCTCGAGCGCGAATATCGCCAGCAGCGGCTCATCCCCGCCTTCATGGAGCCGCGCTCGGTCGTATGCGACCCCACCGGCGAGCAGACCGTCCTGTGGTCGGCCACCCAGATCCCGCACATCCTGCGCCTCATGCTCGCCCTCACGGCCGGTATGCCGGAGAGCAAGTTGCGGGTCATCGCACCCGACGTGGGCGGCGGCTTCGGCGGGAAGTTGCAGGTCACTCCGGAGGAACTCATCACCCTGCTGGCCGCGCGGCATACCGGCAAGCCGTGCAAGTGGACCGAGACCCGCTCGGAGAGCCTGCTGTCGGCGCACCACGGGCGCGACCAGTGGCAGAAGCTCACCCTCGCGGCCGACCGCAACGGGCAGGTCAAGGCGCTCAAGGTCCAGCTGCTCGCCGACATGGGCGCCTATCTCGGGCTCGTCACGCCCGGCGTGCCGATCCTCGGGGCCTTCATGTACAACGCGATCTACACCTTCCCCGCCTATCGGTTCGAGTGCACGAACGTGTTCACGAACAAGACGTGGACCGACGCCTACCGCGGGGCGGGACGTCCCGAGGCGACCTTCGCCATCGAGCGGCTCATGGACGAGCTGGCGGTGGAGGTCGGCTGCGATCCGCTGGAGATCCGCGAGCGCAACTGGATCCGGCACGAGCAGTTCCCCTTCACGAGCGTGTGCGGACTCGAATACGACTCGGGCAACTACGAGGCCGCGACGGCCAGGGCGAAGGAGCTGTTCGGCTACGACGCGCTGCGCGCCGAGCAGGCCGCCCGCCGGGCCGCCGGCGACCCGGTGCAACTGGGCCTGGGCGTGTCGACCTACACCGAGATGTGCGGTCTCGCGCCCTCTCGCGTGCTGGGATCGCTGTCCTATGGCGCGGGCGGCTGGGAGCACGCCTCGGTGCGGATGCTGCCCACCGGCAAGGTCGAGGTGGTCACCGGGTCGAGCGCCCACGGCCAGGGCCACGAGACCGCGTGGAGCCAGATCGTCGCCGACAAACTCGGGGTCGCCTTCGAGGACGTCGAGGTGCTCCACGGCGACACCCAGATCAGCCCCAAAGGGATGGACACCTACGGCAGCCGTTCGCTCGTCGTCGGTGCCCAGGCCATGCTCAAGGCCGCCGACAAGGTGATCGAGAAGGCCAAACCACTCGCCGCACACGTCCTCGAGGCCAATCCCGAGGACCTGGAGTTCACCGGCGGCCGATGGCAGGTCCGCGGCACCGACGCCGGCACAACCCTCGGCGAGTTGGCCCTGGCCACCTTTGCGGCGCACGACCTGCCCGAGGGGATGGAGCCCTCGCTCGACGCCGACGCGACCTACGACCCGGTGAACTTCTCGTTCCCGCACGGCACCCACCTGTGCGCGGTCGAGGTCGACACCGAGACCGGGGCGACCCGGATGCGGTCCTACGTCGCCGTCGACGACGTCGGCAACCTCGTCAACCCGCTCATCGTCGAGGGTCAGGTGCACGGCGGGATCGTCCAAGGCGTCGCCCAGGCGCTCTGGGAGGAGGCCGTGCACGACGACGCCGGCACCCTCGTCTCGGGCAGCTTCGTCGACTACACCCTGCCGACTGCGGCCGACACGATCTCCTTCGTCACCGCCAACACCGTCTCGCCCTCGACGACCAACGACCTGGGCGCCAAGGGGGTCGGCGAGGCCGGCTGCATCGCCTCGACCCCGGCGGTCGTCAACGCCGTCGTCGACGCCGTCCGGCACCTGGGCATCTGCGACATCCCCATGCCGTGCACGCCCGCCCGGGTGTGGTCGGCCATCCAGCGGGCACAGGCCGAGAGGGGGGAGGCACGATGATCCCGTCGAGCTTCGACTACGTGGCACCCGCGACGGTCGCCGAGGCCCTCTCGGCGCTCGCCGCCGGTGGCGAGGACGCCAAGGTGCTCGCCGGAGGCCAGTCGCTCCTGCCGATCCTGCGGATGCGGCTCAACAGCCCGTCCGTGCTCGTGGACCTCGGCCGGATCGAGGCCCTGCGCGGGATCCGCGACGAGGGTGACGCGCTCACCCTCGGCGCGATGACGGCATACGCCGACGTGCTGGCCTCCCCGCTCGTCCGCGACCACGCCGCCCTGCTCGCGGAGGCGGTCGCCCGGGTGGCCGATCCGCAGATCCGCCATCGCGGCACCGTCGGGGGCGCGCTCGTCCACGCGGACCCCGCCGGCGACGTCGGCGCCCCCATGCTCGCCCTCGATGCCGAGTTCGTCGTCGTCGGTCCCGCCGGTGAGCGCCGGGTTTCGGCGGGCGACTTCTTCGAGGACCTCTTCCAGACCGCCGTCGGCGAGGGGGAACTGCTCACCGCGGTGCGGGTCCCCAAGCACACCGGCTGGGGCGCCCACTACGAGAAGTTCGTCCGGGTGAGCCAGCAGTGGTCGATTGTCGGCGTCGCCGCCACCGTGCGGATCGAGGGCGACCGGATCGCCGAGGCCAAGGTCGGGCTCACCAACATGGGCGCGACCCCGCTGCGCGCGCGCGGCGTCGAGGCCGCGCTCGTGGGAGCGACCGCCACCGAGGAGGCGGTCCGCGCGGCCTGTGCCGGGGCGGCCGAGGGCACCGACCCGCCGAGCGATCTCAACGGCGACGCGGCATACCGTCGGCATCTCGCGACCGTCCTCACCCGCCGGGCCGTCCTCGCCGCCGCCGGGGCCTGACCGATGGAGTTGCGCCACACCTTCACCGTGCCCGCGTCGGTGGAGGACACCTGGGCCCACTTCATGGACCTCGAGGCCGTCGGCGGCTGCTTCCCGGGCGCGACGATCACCGGGGTGACCGGCGACGAGTTCGCAGGCACCGTCAAGGTCAAGCTCGGGCCGATCGCCCTGCTGTATGCCGGCACCGGCCGGTTCGTCGAAAGCGACGCAGCCACGCACGTCGCCCGGATCGAGGCGATGGGCAAGGACAAGCGCGGCAACGGCACGGCGGGCGCGAAGGTCGTGCTCACTCTCACGCCGACCGGTGAGGGGACCGCCTGCGAGGTCGTCACCGACCTCGCAGTGACCGGGAAGCCCGCGCAATTCGGCCGCGGCGTCATGCAGGACGTCTCCGACAAACTGCTCGCCGCCTTCGTCGAGTGCCTCGAGGTCCAGCTCGCCGGGCAGCACCCCTCCGATGGGGGGCAGGTCGACGATCGGGACGAGCCCGAGGAGCCGAGCACGCCGTCGAACCCCGGTGTCGTGGGAGAGGTCGGGCCGGCCGACCCACCGAAGGTCCAGGCCGGGACCGGTGACACCGGCGGGCCTCCAGTCGACGATGCGCTCGACCTCGGAGCCGCCGTGCTGCCGGTGCTCGTGCGGACCTACGGCCCGTATCTGCTCGCCGGGCTGGTCGGGCTGCTCGCCGGGCTCGTGATGCGACGTCGCAGCCGGCACTGAGTCGATCGCCCCGGGCGACGCCGCGCGGTCGGCGACCTCGACGGCATACTCCCGCCGGTCCCGAAGCCGTCGCCGACCTCCAGAGCCGTTCTCCCGTTGCGCAAAACAGGCCTTTGACCTGCGATTTCGCCCTTCGGGTGCGCCGTCGTCGACGTCACCCCGGGGTCGTCTGGGGTGCCCTCTGAGTCGGCTCGGGTTAGGGTGAAGGACAGCCGAAGAGCCGACGGGTCGGCGACGACCCATGCGAACGGACGAGAAAAGGGTCGACATGGGACGCACAGCCGAGGCACTGCCGGATCCGCTCGTCGAGGCCCTCGCAGCACTGAGCACCGTGTCCTCGGTCCTCGTCGTTGTCGACTTCGACGGGGTGATGGCCCCGATCCGCGCAGACCGGTCGGCGGTACGACCGCTCGTCGCAAACCAGCGTGCGCTCCAGTCCCTCGCCGGGGTCGAAGGCGTGAGCGTGGCCCTGTTGTCCGGACGGACGCTCGCCGAACTTCGCGAGATCTCCCAGGAGCCCACCGGAGTCATTCTCGTGGGCAGCCACGGCAGCGAGGTCGCCGGAGCACGGCTCGCACTCACCCACGAGGAGGAGATCCTGCGCCAGCAGGCGATCGTCGCCCTCCAATCGATCGCGCGCGACCGGCCCGGGGTCGAGGTCGAGGAGAAGCCCGTGGGGGCAGCCCTGCACACCCGCCGCGCACGCCGCGACGTCGCGCTCCATGCAACCTCCGACGCCACCCTCGCCGCCACGCGGCTACGTGGGACGCATCTGCTCGTCGGCAAGGAAGTCGTCGAGATCCTCGTGAGCCACGTGACCAAGGGAGACGGCCTCAACCGGTTGCGTGCGCAGATCCAGCCGGAGGTCACCGTCTACCTCGGCGATGACAAGACCGACGAGGACGCCTTCGCGGTCATGCGTCCCTCCGACATCTCGGTGAAGGTCGGCGAGGGCCCGACCCACGCCCGCTTCCGCATCGACCGGCCCGCCACCGTCGCCGCCGTGCTCACCGCGATCCGCGCCGGCCGGGGGCGTGCGCGACGCCGCGATCCCGACACGTCGGTGGCCGGGTGAGCGCCGACGAGGGTTTCGGCCTCGTCGTCGTCGCCAACCGGCTCCCGGTCGAGCGTGCCGACACTCCGCAGGGGTGGGTCCGAGCCCCGGGCGGACTCGTCACGGCCCTCACCACCGTCGTCCGGCGGACCGAGGGCGCCTGGGTCGGCTGGGACGGCAGCATCGACGGGGGATCGAGCCCCTTCACGGCTGCCGGGATGCACCTCGTCCCGGTGCCGATGAGCCAGGCGGAGGTGACGGACTTCTACGACGGCTTCGCCAACGCGACCCTGTGGCCGCTCTTCCACGACGTCATCGTCAAGCCGCAATACCACCGTCAGACGTGGGCGGCATACCGGGCCGTGAACGAGCGCTTCGCGGCCCAGGCGGCTGCCGTCGCCGCCCCCGGAGCCACGGTGTGGGTGCACGACTACCAACTCACCCTCGTCCCGGGGCTCCTGCGAGCCCGCCGACCCGACCTCACCATCGGCTTCTTCAACCACATCCCCTTCCCGCCCTACGAGATCTTCGCCCAGCTGCCTTGGGGATCGGTCGTCGTCGCCGGCCTCCTCGGGGCCGACCTGTTGGGCTTCCAACGTCCGCAGGACGCGAGCAACTTCCTGCGCGCCTGCCGCCGATCCCTCGGCGCTCGGACCTCCGGTCATGGCCTGGACCGGGTCGACCCGGACGGGCGGCGCCGCAGGATCCGGGTGCGCGCCTATCCCATCGGCGTCGACGCGCCCGGTCTCGAGGCGCAGGTGCGGCAGGAGTCGACCTCCCGGCGGGTGGCCGAATTCCGTGAGCAGCTCGGCGACCGGAGGATCATCCTCGGGGTCGACCGACTCGACTACACGAAGGGCATCTCCGTGCGGCTGCGGGCGATGGACGAACTCTTCGCCGAGGGGCGTCTGGACCCCGACGACGTCGTCTTCGTCCAGGTCGCCACACCGACCCGGGAGCGGGTCGACGCCTATCGCGAGATGCGCGACGCGATCGAACTCGCGGTGGGCCGGGTCAACGGCCGCTACGCCACGCTCAGCTCCGCCCCCATCGTCTACTTGCACTCGACGATGGGCCTGCCCGACCTGCTCGCGCTCTACCGGATCGCCGACGTCATGCTCGTCACCCCGCTGCGCGACGGGATGAACCTCGTGGCCAAGGAATACGTCGCGTGCCGGATCGACGACAGCGGCGTCCTCGTCCTCAGCCGATTCACCGGTGCCGCGGACACCCTCACCAAGGCGCTGCTCGTCAACCCCCACGACATCGAGGGCGTGAAGGACGCCATCATCCAGGCGGTGGGTATGCCGCTGCGTGAACAACGCGCGCGGATGCGGGCGCTGCGCCGTGAGGTGCGCATCCACGACGTCCAGTCCTGGGCGGAGGGCTTCCTCGCCGACCTCGCGGCCTCCCCCTCCTGAGTGGACCCGGTCGGAGGTAGCGTGTGCCGATGAGCGTCGATCCAGCCGCGACCGCCACGACGACCGCAGGGCCCGAGGACGGGCCGCCGGACATCCGCTCCCTCGGGCGGCTGCGTGCCAGCGGACACGTGCACCGGCACCTGCGTGAGGAGATCCGCGACAACCTGCTCCGCGCGCTGCGCGAGGGACGCGACCCGTGGCCCGGTCTGCACGGCTTCTCCGACACCGTCATCCCGCAGCTCGAGCGAGCGCTCCTGGCCGGGCACGACGTCGTGCTCCTCGGCGAGCGCGGTCAGGGCAAGACACGTCTGCTGCGCAGTCTCGTCGGGCTCCTCGACGCTTGGACCCCGGTCATCGACGGTGCGGAGCTCGGCGAGCATCCCTACGACCCGATCACCGCCGAGTCCCGGCGGCGCGCGCGCGAACTCGGCGACGACCTGCCGGTCGCGTGGCGGCATCGGGACGAGCGGTATGCCGAGAAGCTCGCGACCCCGGACACCTCGGTCGCCGACCTCATCGGCGACGTCGACCCGATGAAGGTCGCCGCCGGTCGGCATCTGGGCGACCCCGAGACGATCCACTTCGGCCTCATCCCGCGTGCCCACCGGGGCATCGTCGCCATCAACGAGCTGCCCGACCTCGCCGAGCGGATCCAGGTCGCCATGCTCAACGTCATGGAGGAACGGGACATCCAGATCCGCGGCTACGTCCTGCGACTTCCGCTCGACGTGCTCGTGGTCGCGAGCGCCAATCCCGAGGACTACACCAACCGGGGCCGGATCATCACCCCACTCAAGGACCGATTCGGGGCCGAGATCCGGACCCACTATCCGGTGGCGCTCGCCGACGAGGTCGCGGTGGTCCGGCAGGAGGCCCACCTCGTCGCCACCGTGCCGGGGGCGATCGTCGAGATCCTCGCCCGGTTCACCCGGGGCTTGCGTGAGTCCTCGGCGATCGACCAACGCTCCGGCGTCTCGGCCCGGTTCGCCATCGCCGGGGCCGAGACGGTCGCCGCCGCCGCGCTCCATCGGGCGACCGCGCAGGGCGAGCCCGAGGCCGTCGCACGGGTCGTCGACGTCGAGACAGCCGTCGACGTCCTGCGGGGCAAGGTCGAGTTCGAGACCGGGGAGGAGGGGCGCGAACGCGAGATCCTCGCCCATCTCCTGCGGGTGGCGACCGCGGAGACCTGCCGCGAGCACTTCCGGGGGATCGACTTCGGACCTCTCGTCACGGCCCTCGACGGGGGCATCCTCGTGACGACCGGCGCGCAGGTGACCGCGCGGGCCTTCCTCGACGCGCTGCCGGTGCTCGGCGAGAGCGAGCTCTACGACGACGTGGCACAGCGCTTCGACGCGTCCACGACAGGCGAACGGGCCAGCGCCGTCGAACTGGCCCTCGAAGGGCTCTTCCTCGCGCGCAAGATCGCCAAGGAGAGCGGCGGCGGTTCGACGGTCTACGGCTAGGAGAGCCCGGTGGCACGCATCTCGCGCTATTCCCGGTATGCCGGTGGGCCCGATCCGCTCGCCCCACCGGTCGACCTCGCCGAGGCTCTCGACGCCATCGGTGCGGACGTCATGGCGGGGGTGTCGCCCGAGCGGGCGATGCGTGAATTCCTCCGCCGCGGCGGTGCGGAGCGAACTGGCCTGGACGAGCTGGCCCGTCGGGTTGCCCAGCGCCGCAACGAGATCCTGCGCGAGAACCGGCTCGGCGGAACCCTCGATGAGGTCCGTCGGCTGCTCGACGAGGCGGTGCTCGCCGAGCGCAAGCAGCTCGCGCGGGATCTCGACGACGACGCACGCTTCGCCGAGCTGCGGATCGAGAACCTGCCCCCCTCGACGGCGGCGGCCGTGTCGGAGCTCGCCGACTACCCGTGGCGCAGCAGTGACGCGCGGGCGGCATACGAGCAGATCAAGGACCTGCTCGGACGTGAGCTGCTCGACCAACGCTTCGCCGGCCTCAAGAAGGCGCTGGAGAACGCGACCGACGAGGACCGGCAGCGGGTGAGCGACATGCTCGCCGACCTCAACGACCTGCTCGCCGCCCACGCCCGAGGCGAGGACACGAGCGAGCGGTTCGCCGACTTCATGGATCGGCACGGGGCCTTCTTCCCGGAGAACCCGCAGTCGGTGGAGGAGCTGCTCGACTCGCTCGCCGCTCGCGCCGCGGCCGCTCAACGGATGCGCAACTCGCTCACCCAGGAACAGCGCGACGAACTCGACGCCCTCGCGAGCCAGGCCTTCGGCAACCCCGAACTGCTCGACCAGCTCGCGCGCCTCGATGCGAGCCTGCAGGCGTTGCGGCCGGGCGAGGACTGGTCGGGCCAGGCCGGTTTCCGCGGCGAGCAGGGGGTCGGGCTCGGCGACGGCACCGGGTTGATCCAGGATCTCGCCGACCTCGACGCCCTCTCGGAGCAACTCTCCCAGCAGTATGCCGGTGCCCGGATGGACGACATCGACCTCGACGCCCTCGCCCGCCAGTTGGGGTCGGAGGCCGCCGTCGATGCTCGCACCCTCGCCGAGCTCGAGCGGGCGCTGCGCGAGTCCGGTTATCTCCGTAAGGGATCCGACGGGGCGACCCGCCTGTCGCCCAAGGCGATGCGGCAATTGGGCAAGGCGCTGCTGCGTGATGTCGCGACGCGGATCTCGGCACGCTCGGGCGAGCGCGACACCCGCACGGCGGGCGCGGCCGGCGAGCGCAGCGGCGCCACCAGGGAGTGGCAGTTCGGCGATACCGAACCCTGGGATGTCACCCGCACCGTCGGCAACGCGGTGCGTCGGACCGTGAGTGAGGGCGGCGACCCCGCACACGGCATACGCATCGACATCCGTGACGTCGAGGTGACCGAGACCGAGGCGCGCACGCGGGCTGTGGTCGCCCTGCTCGTCGACACGTCCTTCTCCATGGCGATGGACGGCCGCTGGGTGCCGATGAAGCGGACCGCCCTAGCGTTGCACCAGCTGGTCTCCACCCGGTTCCGGGGCGACCACCTCCAACTCGTCGCCTTCGGGCGGCGGGCGGCCGTCGTCGACATCGAGACGCTCACCTCGCTGGATGCCTACTGGGACAAGGGGACCAACCTCCACCACGCGCTGCTGCTGGCCAACCGACACTTCCGCACACACCCGTCCGACCAGCCCGTGCTGCTCGTCGTCACCGACGGCGAGCCGACGGCGCACCTGGAGGGCAACGGCCAGGTCGACTTCTGCTATCCACCTCATCCCCGGACGATCGCGCTCACCGTGCAGGAACTCGAGGCCGCCGGGCGCCTGGGCGCTCAGGTGACCTTCTTCCGCCTGGGTGACTCCCCGGGGCTCGCTCGCTTCGTCGACCACCTGGCGCAGCGCGTCGACGGCCGGGTCGTCGCCCCCGAGCTCGAGGATCTCGGCGCCGAAGTCGTCTCGTCCTATCTCGGCTCCCGTCGGGCGGCGGGCGGGCGACGCGAAACCTATGCCGACTGGTTCGGCGGTCGCGGGTTCTGGGTCGGCGGCTGACCGGTTTCCGTGTTACCCCACGGCGGGGCGGGCGGACGGCATACAGTGGGGCACGGAGCCGGGGTCGCGCCTGGCCTCCCCTTCGTCGTCTCGGGACTCAGGTCACGGCAAGGACATTCTGGCGAATCTTGTGTGTGATCGTGCGCGGGGGCCATGGTCTCGAAAGGGGAAATCTCACATGCTCAACATGCTCGCGCGGCTGCACGCCGCCGCCGCTGTTCGTCGCGACCGGGGCGCGACGATGGTGGAATACGGACTCATGGTCGCGCTCATCGCGGTCGTCGTCATCGTGGCCGTCGGCCCGCTCGGCACGTCGATCAGGGACCTGTTCGACGCTGCCAAGAACTCGGTCTGACCCGATCACGAGACGGCGGTGGCGAGTCGGATCGGCTCGTCCCCGCCGTCTGTGGGTGTGGGGAACGCCCTCTCGTAGACTGACCGGCTATGGACGAGCTGCCCCTGTGGCTTCGCCTCGCGGTCATCCTCCTGCTCGTCGCCGGCAATGCCTTCTTCGTCGGTTCGGAGATCGCCATCTCCTCTGCCCGACGCAGCCGCATCCGCCAACTCGCCGAGGACGGCGACGGCCGGGCGAGGACGGTCCAACTGCTCCACGAGGAGCCCGAGCGCTTCGGTCACCCAGATCGGCATCACCCTGGTCTCCCTCGGCCTCGGCGCCGTCGGGATGGAAACCCTGCATACCGTCATCGACCCCTATGTGGTCGCGATCTTCACCGCGCTGGGCGACCATGACGCGCTCCACCACAGCGCCCATGTCGTGTCCTATGTCATCGGATTCGTCGTCGTCTCCTTCATCCACATCGTCGGCGGTGAACTCGCGCCCAAGGTCCTTGCCTTCCACAAGGCCGTGCCGATCAGCCTTCGGGTCGGCCGCCTCATCAACCTGCTCTACCTGGCCTTCCGGCCGCTCATCTCGGTGATGAAGGCGGCCTCGGATCTGCTCCTGCGCATCTCCGGCCAGGGGAATCTCGGCGGGCACGGGGAGAGCCACTTCACGATGAGCGTCGAGGAGATCCGGATGATCCTCGAGGCGAGCGAGAAGGACGGCATGCTCGACCCCGGCGAGACCGACATGATCCGGGGGGTCTTCGAGCTCGACGAGCAGACCGTGCGCGAGGCGATGGTCCCACGCACCCAGATCCGGGCTCTCGAGGAGGACACCTCACTGGGCGATGCCCTGCGCTATTTCCGCGACATCCCGCACGCCCGCTTCCCGGTCTACGTCGACAGCCTCGACAAGATCACCGGCGTCGTCGCGATCAAGGAACTGCTCACCTATGTCGCCGAGCACAGCGGTTCGGACGACTTCAAGCATGCGAGCAAGAAGCACGTGAAGGACTTCGCGAAGGCCCCCTTCTTCGTCCCGGACAGCAAGACGCTCGACACCCTGCTCGCCGACTTCAAACGCACCCGCCAGCAGCTCGCCGTGGTGATCGACGAATACGGTGGCACCGAGGGCATCATCACCCTCGAGGACATCCTCGAGGAGATCGTCGGGGACTACGAGGACGAATTCACCCGCTCGACCCGCCAGATCCGCAAGTTGGAGGGAAGTTCCTACGAGATCGAGGCCTCGATGCGTATCGCCGACCTCGAGGACAGGGTGCCCTTCCCCTTCCCCGAGGACGACGACTACGTGACCTTGGCCGGGTTGTTCTACAAGGCATTCGGCGGCGTGCCCAAGGCCGGGGACACGGTGGCGCTGGACGGCGGCCGGCTGACCGTCCTCGAGATGGACAACCACCGGATCACCCTGTTGCGCTTCGAAGACACCGCCCTCGCGGCCGACGGCACGGTACGGCTCGCGGACGAGACGTCACCGGCCGTCACGGACTGACGCCGACGTGGACATCGTGACACCCGACCCGGCACGGCTTGCCCCGGCCGGGTCCCAGCGGGTGTCGCGTCGGGTGTCGAGGAGGGGCACCGTCGAGCCCTTCCACGTGATGGAGGTGCTCAAGGCGGCAGCCGCTCGGGCGGCCAGCCACGGAGACGTCGTGAGCCTGTGCGCGGGCCAGCCGTCGACACCCGCACCTCGGGTCGCCCTCGACGCGGTGCAACGGGCCCTGCGGACAGAGGTTCTCGGCTACACCGAGGCGGTCGGCACGCTCGGCATCCGCCGGGCGATCGCCGAGCACTACGACCGCAGCTACGGGCTCACCGTCGACCCCGACGCCGTCGCCGTCACGACCGGTTCTTCGGCCGCGTTCACGGCGCTCTTCCTTGCGGCTTTCGAGCTCGGGGACACCGTGGCGATGAGCAGACCGGGCTATCCGGCATACCGCAACACCCTGACCGCCCTCGGCTGCCGCGTCCTCGAACTCGACTGCGGGCTTCAGGAGCGCTACCAGCCGACGGTGGCGATGCTCGACGCGCTGCCCGAGCCGCCCGCCGGTCTCATCCTCGCGAGCCCGGCCAATCCGACCGGCACGATCATCGAGTCCACCGAACTCGAGGCGATCTCCCGCTGGTGCGAGGCACACGGCACGTTGCTCGTGAGCGACGAGATCTACCACGGGATCTCCTACGGGCGGCCCTGCGCGAGCGCGTGGGAGACCTCCCGCGAAGCGGTCGTCGTCGGTTCGCTGTCGAAGTTCTGGTCGATGACCGGGTGGCGGGTGGGTTGGCTGCTGCTCCCGGAGGCGCTTCGCCGCCCCGTCGAGTTGCTCGTCGGCAACCTCAACATCTGTCCACCCGCGGTCTCCCAGGTCGCCGGGATCGCGGCGCTCTCGCCGGCGGCCCGCCCCGAGCTCGAGGCCCACGTCGAGCGCTATGCCGTCAACCGTGACCTCCTGCTCGAGCGGTTGCCGGAGATCGGCGTGGCCCGGATGGCGCCGCCGGACGGAGCGTTCTACCTCTACTGCGACGTCTCCCACCTCACCGACGACTCGACCCGGTGGTGCCGTGAGGTGCTCGACGCGACCGGTGTCGCGCTCACGCCGGGTGTCGACTTCGCCCCGGCGGTGCCCGGCGGCGATCCCACGCTCGACGGGCGCGCCTTCATGCGGCTGTGCTTCGCCGGGACGACACAGGACGTGGCCACAGCGATGGATCGGCTCGCGGCGTTCGGGTGATCCCAGCCGGTGAGTCGGACACCGGGACCGGTCGCGGCTCGCGGCTCGGGCGTCCTCACCGCGCGCCTCACCGCGCGCCTCACCGCGCGCCGCGCTGCGGCCCGGCCGGTCCTGCGACCAGTACGGCTCGACCCCTTGCGAGGCAGGCAGATGTTCCCCCGACGCGCGTGGCGCTGGACGCGGTCGGTCGACTGTCCCCGCGGGCTCCTCGTCGTGCTCGCCCTCGCCCTCGCCGTGCTCGCGCCGGCCCGTCGCCGCGCTCCGGGCGCAGGGTCTCACCCCGGTGACGGTGCCGGAACTGCTCGGGCCGACCGGCCCCGGCGGGCTCTACTTCCGGCGCTGCTGATCGCCGCCGGCCGCGGCGGATCCCTCGGTTTCGGGAGCGACAGGCCTCGCGCCGGTCCGGTATGCCGCCCCCGGCCCACGCACCATGAGCCAGGCCACGACGACGAGGGGCCACAGCGCGACCACGAGGTAGAGGATCGTCTCGCGGATGCCGTCGGTGTCGGCGCGCAGGATGAGTCCCCAAAGGGTGAGCTGGAGCAGGAGGAAGGTGAGCACCGAGACCCCCACCCCGACGAGTCGGCGCAACGGCCACGGCACCCGCGGACCCATCCGGGCGCTCATCGCCGGCCACAGGGCGAGCAGGACGAAGGTGAACTCCGAACCCAGGGTGTGCAGGAGGGTGAACTTCCCGGGCACGTGATTGGGCTGCAGACCGAGCAGGGCGAGCAACACGCCGCCGGTGCCGAGCAACCAACGACCGGCGGAGTCGGCCGTGCGCAGGCCCACCGCCGTGCCGAGCAGGGCCAGTCCACTCACCGCGAGGCACGCGGTTATCACCCACCGGGTGGTGGCCGAAGCGGCTCCGAGGTCGCTGAGCGGTTGGCTCAGCGGGGCGAAGCCGGGGGTGGCCGACGCGGCATACGCATAGCCGGCGACCAGGCTCGCGGGTGCGAGGAGCGCGGTGATCGCGGTCCAGCCCCGCACGGCCGGCAGCGCGACCTCCACGGGGGACGGGACGGAGGCGGGGGGTATGCCGGATGCCTGCGGACTCGTGCTCACTCTCCTACCGTAGACACTCCGTCCGCGTGCGTACGATCGGCCCATGCCGGACACGGACGTCATCGTCATCGGCCACGGCCTGGCGGGCCTGGTCGCGGCCACGGAGGCGGTCGCCGCGGGCAAACGGGTGGTCGTCGTCGACCAGGAGTCGCGAGAGAACCTGGGCGGTCAGGCCTACTGGTCCCTCGGTGGGCTCTTCCTCGTCGACAGCCCGGAGCAGCGACGGATGGGGATTTCCGACTCGCTCGACCTCGCCTGGTCGGACTGGCTGGGGACCGCCGGCTTCGACCGGCCCGAGGACGACCTGCCCCGGCAGTGGGCGCGTGCCTATGTCGAGTTCGCCGCCGGTGAGAAGCGGGCCTGGCTCGCGGAGCGGGGGGTGCGCTTCTTCCCCGTCGTCGGCTGGGCCGAGCGGGGTGACGGCCGGGCCGGTGGGCATGGCAACTCGGTCCCGCGCTTCCACGTCACCTGGGGGACCGGCCCGGGCGTGTGCGAGCCGTTCGTCCGGGCCGCGAAGGAGGCCGAGATCGCCGGCCGGCTGCGTTACGCCTTCCGTCACCGCATCGACGACCTCGTGCGGACCGGCGGTGCGGTGACCGGCATACGGGGCACGCGTCTGGCACCGACCCGGCTGCCGCGCGGGGTGGCGACCAGTCGCGAGCCGGTCGGCGAGTTCGAACTCTCCGCCGAGGCGGTCATCGTCGCAAGCGGGGGAATCGGGGCCAATCACGATCTCGTGCGAGCGAATTGGCCGTCGCGGCTCGGGACACCGCCGGAGACGATGCTTACCGGGGTGCCGGCCTATGTCGACGGGCGGATGCTCGCGGTGACGACGCGCGCGGGCGGGTCGGTGATCAACCGGGACCGGATGTGGCACTACGTCGAGGGGGTGCGCAACTGGGATCCGGTGTGGCCCGGGCACGCCATCCGGATCCTGTCGGGCCCCTCTCCGATCTGGCTCGACGCCACCGGCGAGCGGCTGCCCCCGCCGCTCTTCCCGGGCTTCGACACCCTCGGCACCCTCGCGCGGCTGCGGGCCGGCGGCCACGAGCATTCGTGGTTCGTCCTCAACCGGCGGATCGTCGAGAAGGAGTTCACCCTCTCCGGCTCGGAGCAGAACCTCGACCTCACGAACAAGTCGGTCCGCGACGTCATCGGCCGCGCGCGTGGTGGCGTGCCGCCGTCGGTGCAGGCCTTCCTCGACCACGGCACGGACTGGCTGCAGGCACCCACCCTGCCCGAGCTCGTCGCGAAGATGAACGCCCTCACCCCGCAGGCGCCGCTCGATCCGGCGGCCGTCGAACAAGTGCTCGTCGAGCGTGACCGGCAGGTCGCCAACGACTTCGGCAAGGACTTCCAGGTGATGGCGATCCGCGCCTCGCGAGCCTTCCGCGGCGACCGCTACATCCGCACGGTCGCGCCGCACCGGATCCTCGACCCCGACGCCGGACCGCTCGTCGCCGTCCGGTTGTCGGTGCTCACCCGCAAGACCCTCGGCGGGCTGCACACCGACCTGTCGGGCCGTGTGTTGCGACCGGACGGTTCGCCGCTGCCCGGTCTGTATGCCGCGGGCGAGGTCGCGGGCTTCGGCGGCGGCGGGATGCACGGCTACCGGGCGCTCGAGGGGACCTTCCTCGGTGGCTGCCTGTTCTCCGGCCGCGTGGCCGGTCGGTCAGCGGCCGCTCAGGGCTAGGCCGGGCTAGGCCACGGGGCCGCCGGTCGACGCCGGCCGGGGGTGGACCTGGACCGCCTTGACCTCGGGCGCCGCCCTGCGGACGGCCGTCTCGACCGCGTGGGTGAGCGTGTGGGTCGCGCCCAGGGCGAGGGCGGGGTCGAGCGTGACGGTGACCTCCGCTCTCGCGCGGTGTCCGAGCCAGCGCACGCGAACGTCGGCGACGGCGAGCACGCCGGGGGTCGCCGCGGCCGCCGCCTCGACCCGGTCGACGAGCTCCGGGTCGACCGCGTCGAGGAGCCGGCCCAGCAACGGACCGGCGGTGTGGAAGAAGAGCCGGGTGATGAGCGCGGCGATGACGAGCCCGACGATCGGGTCGGCCCACGACCACCCGACGACGGTGGCGAGCCCGGAGGCGACGACCGCGAGAGAGGACAGGCCGTCGGCACGGGCGTGCTCGCCGTCGGCGACGAGCGCAAGCGAGCCGATCCGGCGCCCGGCACGGATGCGGTAACGGGCCACCACTTCGTTGCCCACCACGCCGACAAGCCCGGCCCCGACGACGATCCACGGTCGCTGGGTCGGTGCCGGGTGCAGGAGGCGGTCGACGGAGACCCACGCGGCATACACGCCGGAGGCGCCGATCGCGGCCACGACGGCGAGCCCGGCCACGTCCTCGAACCGGCCGAGGCCATAGGTGAAGCGACGGCTCGGCGGGCGGCGCGCGAGGTGGAAGGCCACCCAGATGGGGACGGCCGTGAGGCAGTCGCCGAGGTTGTGCACGGTGTCGGACAGCAGCGCGACCGAACCGGTCACTGCGACGAGGGCGAGCTGGACGAGTGCGGTGGCCAGCAGCCCCATGAGCCCGATGACCGTCGCGCGGATGCCGGCCGCCGTCGTGGCCGCGATGTCGTCGAGGAACTGGGCGTGATCGTGGGAGTGCCCGTGCTCGTGCGGGTGGGCGTGCCCGGGCGACCCGTGGGTCGCGGCGGGGCCGTGCTCGTGCGGGTGGGCGTGCCCGGGCGACCCGTGGGTCGCGGCGGGGCCGTGCTCGTGCGGGTGGGCGGTCACCGGACGGGCCCATGCTCGTGGTGGGCCGGCCGATCGGACAACAGGTGCTCGACGTGCCGTGTCGTGTCGAGGACGAGCTGACGGATGTGCTCGTCGTCGATCCGGTACCGCACGGTCGTCCCCTCTCGTCGGGTCGCGACGAGTCGGGCGAGGCGCATCTTCGCGAGGTGCTGGGAGACCCCCGGCACCGGCCGGTCGACAGCCTCGGCGAGCTCCGTGACGGACAACTCGCCGTCGAGCAACTGGACGGCGATCCGCAGCCGGGTGGCGTCGGCGAGGATCCGCAGCACCTCGACGGCGAGGGTGACGACGTCGTCGTCCACGCGCCCCTCGACCTCCCCTTGCCTACTTGCATGCATACGCAAATACTAGAACACTGGGGCGGGCGGGGCGCCACAGGCAGGCAGGGCGCGCACCGGTGGCGGTCACGAGGCGCGAGGAGTGGGGACGATGGGACTGGGTGAGCATCTGTTCGGGCATCGGCATACCGCGCATGGGGAGCAACCCGATGCGACCCACGGCCATGCCGGCCACGGCCACGGCCAGGCGGGCCACGGTGGCGGCCATGGCAATGCGGACCCCGGCGGCGGCCACGGGCGCGGGGTGATGACCGGGGCCGGCCGCTACGACCGGATGACCCGGCTCCTGCTGGCCGGCCGCCGGGATCGCGTCTACGCGGCGCTCGCGACCGCGGCCGGGGCGCGGCCGGGGGACAGCGTCCTTGACATCGGCTGCGGCACCGGGGCGTTCACCACCGCGCTCGCCGCCCAGGTGGGCGCCACCGGCCGGGTGCTGGGGATCGACCCGTCCCCGGAGATGGTCGCCTTCGCCACCGAGCGCGCACCGGCGCACGTCAGGTATGCCGTTGCCCCCGCGGAATCGCTGCCGGTCGCCGACGGGAGCGTCGACCTCGTGGCCTCGGCGCTTGTCGTCCACCACATCGCCCCCGACGCCCGGGTGGTGGCGCTCGCCGAGATCGTCCGGGTCCTGCGTCCGGGCGGACGGCTCTTGCTCGCGGACTTCCAGGCGCCCCGCGGCCCCGTCGCCAGGCGGATCGTCGCTGCCCTCACCGGCCCGGAGATGGCCGGCAACGACCCCATCCCGGAGTTGCTGGCTCTGTGCACGGGAGCCGGCCTCACCGTCGAGGATCAGGGGCGCCAGGCGCCGTTCTTCGCCTGGGTGCGCGCCAGGGCGAACTGATCCCCCCGGACACATCCGCGAGGGATGGGTTGTTGTCGCCATCCTCGCGTTTGACGACAACAACCCATCCCTCGCGAAGGGGAGGCGGAGCGGAGCGGGGCGGAGCGGAGCGGGGGGGGGGGGGCGGAGCGGAGCGGGGGGGGCGGAGC
>WBZT01000153.1_pt1 | contig 40533 bp, 40 predicted proteins | sample 5204241 | NCBI WGS metagenome assembly WBZT01 (sample SAMN12344358, study PRJNA552823) | activated sludge metagenome | biome: Activated sludge suspended growth; feature: Nitrification reactor; material: Wastewater; isolation source: activated sludge from nitrification reactor of wastewater... | reverse complement strand
CCTTGGGAATCGTGAGCGGGCTCGTCGGGTTGCCCGGCATGTTTGTGAAGGTGCCGGTAACGGAGGTCGAGGTTTGCAGCGTGCCGGTGAAGTTCAGCGTAACATCTCCGTTTGCTTCACCTACAATGCTTACGGCGGGGGCGGGAGTTCCGCTGGTTGCAACCGAGGCGACCACTTCTCCCACAATAGTGTAACCAAAACTGAATCCCTGAATCAGATGGATTGAGTTGATCACCAATCGCACGTAGCGCGCCTGATAGGTGGTTGCGAAGGGCAGCATGTCCACGGGGTAGCTGGAAAAATAATTCTGGCGGTTGATCAAGTTGAAATCGCCGACCACCTGCTCTGAGCCACCCAAATCCGTAAGCACCTTTACCGTGACGTTGCTAAGGGATTGATTCCAGATGGCGAGGCCGTCGAGGGAATAAACCGCGCCGAGATCAAAATCAACATAGCCTTGATATCCGGGGTCAAACGCTAATGTGCTCATCCAGTTGTTTACCCCGCCACTCCCGCCGTTCGCCCACATCAAGTGAGGTTGGGCAAAGTAACCTGCAAAGGAAGTTGTCCCGCTGACGAACGGCGTTTCAACGCCTGATTGATTGATCATGTTCGTCACCGACACAGAATCGTTGTAGGTGCCGATGCTGGAATAAACGACCGCCACCGGGCTGAGCATCACTTGACTGAGACCGATGTTGCCGCCCCAGATTGTCGTCAGGAATCCTGCCAATACTCGAAGGGTATTCATTTCGTTGATGCTAATGGGTTTCATAAGTCTAATGGGCAGAAGTTTATGCTTAGGGGAACGACCTTTCATGATGTTTATGGACCGTTGATACCCGACTCGTGTGTTCGGGAATTGCGGAAAGCGGTTGCCGTGCCGGTTTGATCCTGCCGCCCGCGAGCGCTCTTCGATGCTGCGCCACTTTCTCGACGTGCCAGACCAAACTCGCTGTGCCATGCCGTCGCGAGTGGCACACTTTGGCTTCCGGATGCTTTCGGTCAATTCCTCGCTTTCATTGGGCTTTCTAGCGATTTCAACCGCAAGCACCCCGGTGGCACAAGTCTCGCGTTAGTTACCTAGCCGTGCGTGTCGCGGCAACTAATAAATTTCATTTTATGGCAAAAGTTTTAGGCATTGATTTGGGAACGACGAACTCCTGCATGGCGGTCATGGAAGGCGGCGAGCCGCTCGTGCTGGAAAATTCCGAAGGCAAACGCACCACGCCCAGCGTCGTGGCGTTCACCAAGACGGGTGAGCGCATCGTCGGCGATGCAGCCAAGCGCCAGGCGGTCACCAATTCGCGCAACACAGTTTATTCCATCAAGCGGTTCATGGGCCGCAAGTTTGACGAAGTACAGGAGGAGGTCAAACGCATGCCCTACAAGGTGGTGAAGGCTTCCAACGGCGACTGCGCCGTCGAAGTCGAGGTGGATGGCAAACCCAAGCAATTCTCGCCACCGGAGATTTCCGCGATGATCCTCGCCAAGCTCAAGGCGGACGCCGAAACGCGTCTCGGCGAAAAGGTCACGCAAGCGGTCATCACGGTTCCCGCTTACTTCAACGACTCGCAACGTCAGGCCACGAAAGACGCCGGTCGCATCGCGGGTCTCGAAGTGCTCCGCATCATCAACGAGCCGACCGCCGCGTCGCTCGCGTATGGTCTCGACAAGAAGAAGGACGAGAAGATCGCCGTGTATGACCTGGGCGGTGGCACGTTCGATATTTCTGTGCTCGAAATCGGCGACGGTGTGTTCGAGGTGAAGGCCACGAATGGCGACACGCATCTCGGCGGCGACGACTGGGATAACAAACTGATGGATTGGATTCTCGACGAATTCAAACGCGAGAGCGGCATGGACCTCCGTAAGCAGCCGGACGCGCTCCAACGCATCAAGGAAGAAGCGGAAAAAGCCAAGATCGCGCTCTCCAGTTCGACCCAATACGACATCAACCTGCCGTTCATCACGGCGGACGCCAGTGGGCCGAAGCACATTCAGAAATCGCTCACGCGCGCCAAGCTGGAGCAACTCACGGACGACTTGTTCGAGCGCACCATCAAGCCTGTGCAGGCCTGCTTGAAAGACGCCGGCATTGATGCTGCGAAGATTGACGAACTCGTGCTTGTGGGCGGTATGACCCGCATGCCCCGCGTGGTTGAGACAGCGCACAAGTTGGTCAACAAGCCGCCGCATCAGGGCGTGAATCCGGACGAAGTCGTCGCCATTGGGGCCGGCATTCAGGGCGGCGTGCTCAAGGGCGAAGTGAAGGACGTGCTCCTGCTCGACGTGACGCCGTTGTCGCTCGGCATCGAGACTCTGGGCGGTGTCTTCACGCGGCTCATCGAGCGCAACACCACCATTCCGTCGCGCAAATCGGAAATTTTCTCCACCGCAAGCGACAATCAGCCGGGCGTGGAAATCCACGTGCTCCAGGGCGAACGCCAGTTCACCAAGGACAACAAGACGATTGGCAAGTTTCATCTGACCGACATCCCGCCCGCCCCGCGCGGCGTGCCGCAGATCGAGGTGACGTTTGACATTGACGCCAACGGCATATTGCACGTCGGCGCGAAAGACCTCGGCACCGGCAAGGAACAGAAGATCACGATTACGGCCAGCAGCGGTCTCTCGAAGGATGAAGTCGAGAAGATGCGCAAGGACGCCGAGGCGCACGCCGAAGAAGACAAGGCGAAGAAGGAAGAAGTCGAAACGCGCAACGAGGCGGACAATGCCGTTTACCGTTCCGAGAAAATGTTGAAGGACAACAAGGACAAAATCTCGGACAGCGACAAGAAGAAGATCGAAGACGCGGTCACGACGGTGAAGGACACGCTCAAGGGCAGCGACGCCGCGGCGATCAAATCCGCCAGCGAGAAGCTCAATGAAGCGTGGCAGGCCGTCTCGGCAGAACTTTACAAGGCCGGGGCTGCGCAGGCGCAGCAGGCCAAGACGCAATCCGGCAGCAGCGCCAGCGGCGAAGCGAAGTCCGAAGACAAGGGCGGCGAGAAGAAGGACGAAGGTCCGATCATTGACGCGGAAGTGGTGGACGAGAAGAAGTAGAACTCAGCGATTCAAAAAGAATAGCGATGGACTGGACTTGCCCATATTGCGGGCGAAACGCAACGCTCGGAATGACCAACATGCATTCCGATTACACGGTTCTTGAGAACTCGAATGCTCATGGACCGTGCATCTTGCGCTATTGGTTTAACATTTGTCCAAATTCCAAGTGTAAGAAGTTCACGCTCTCAGCCTCACTCGAACGTGCGCAAGAGGAAAGAGGCGAATGGAAGAGTAAGGGCCAGATTCACTTTTGGAGTCTCTTGCCGAGATCGAAAGCACAAACCTTTCCTGCTTACGTTCCGAAAGCCGTCATTGAAGACTATGACGAAGCGTGTCTCATCAAAGACTTGAGTCCAAAAGCTTCCGCTACGCTCTCTCGACGGTGCTTGCAGGGAATCATTCGAGATTTCTGGCAAGTCAAGCCCGGCAGACTCGTGGACGAGATTGAAGCCATCAAAACCAAACTCGACCCGCAAACGTGGGGCGCAATAGAGGCCGTCCGAAAGGTTGGAAATATCGGCGCTCACATGGAGAAGGACATCAACCTAATTGTGGATGTCGAACCGCAGGAAGCCGAGTTGCTGATCGGCTTAATCGAGGTGCTAATCAAGGAGTGGTATATCGCCACTGAAACCAGGAAAGCACACATGAGCGCTTTGATTGCTTTAGCGGATCAAAAAGAGAAAGAAAAGAAGCAGCCCATTACAGGGACAAGTACCGCGACGCAACCAGTCGCGGCTGCAGCGAATTGAATTTTGAAACCAGAATGAACCAAGCGCAGACAAATTTGAGCGGCGAACAATCCCAAAGGGATTGTGTCCTCCAGCCCAGGGTTGCGAGGAACGAGCTACCCTGGGTCAGCCGAAAAAAATCCCGCCAACCCCAACGGGGTTGTGGCCGGGGTCACCGCGACGGCGCCGCAACCCCATTGGGGTTGAAAGAATTTCAATCCCCGTTCACCCAAGGTAGCTCGTTCCTCGCAACCTTGGGCTTTGAGCCGGAATCCCTTTGGGATTCATCCATGAGGATCGGCAATTAGAATTTTCCCGTCCGCTCGGGCGGCGGGATTTGATTACAAGTCAAACAACCAAACCAAACAGAACCAAACTATGGCACTGAACATCAAACCCCTCGGCGATCGTCTCCTCGTTGAGCCGCTCGAAGAGAAGGAAACCAAAAAGGGCGGCATTATCATCCCTGATACCGCCAAGGAAAAACCCCAGGAAGGCGTCATCGTCGCGCTCGGCACCGGCAAGACCAATGACGACGGCAAGAAAGTCCCCTTTGAAGTCAAGAAGGGCGACCGCGTGCTCGTCTCCAAATACGGCGGCACAGAAATCAAGATTGACGGCAAGGAGTACAAGATTTTCAGCTCTGACGACCTGCTCGCGATCATTGATTAACTCTCAACAATCAACGCTTAACTAAAGACTCAAAATTATGGCAGCAAAACAACTATTGTTCGATGAGGCCGCCCGGCAGGCCATCCTGCGCGGTGTGACCAAGCTCTCGCGCGCCGTCACGGCGACCCTCGGCCCGAAGGGCCGCAACGTCGTCCTCGACAAAAAATTCGGGTCGCCCACCGTCACCAAGGACGGCGTGACTGTGGCGAAGGAAATTGAACTGGAAGACGCCTACGAAAACATGGGCGCCCAGATGGTCCGCGAAGTCGCCAGCAAGACGAGCGACAACGCGGGCGACGGCACGACCACCGCGACAGTGTTGGCCGAGTCCATCTATCGCGAAGGCCTGAAGTTCGTCACCAGCGGTGCGAACCCGATTGGCATTCAACGCGGCATCAACAAGGCCGTGGAATCGGCCGTCGGTCAGCTCGACAAGATCACCAAGAAGGTCAAGGACAAGGAAGAGATCAAGCAGGTCGCGACCGTGTCCGCCAACTGGGACAGCACCATTGGCGACATCATCGCCGAGGCGATGGACAAGGTCGGCAAAGACGGCACGATCACCGTTGAGGAAGCCAAGTCCATCGAAACCACGCTCGATGTCGTCGAAGGCATGCAGTTCGACAAGGGCTATCTCTCGCCCTACTTCGTCACGAACGCCGAGACGATGGAAGCCAAGCTCGAAGACGCTTACATCCTGAACTTTGAAAAGAAAATCAGTTCGCTCAAGGACCTGCTCCCCGTACTCGAAAAGGTGGCCAAGGTCGGCAAACCGCTATTGATCATCGCCGAAGAAGTCGAAGGCGAAGCCCTCGCGACGCTCGTCGTGAACAAGCTCCGCGGCACGATCAACGTGTGCGCCGTCAAGGCGCCCGGCTTCGGTGATCGCCGCAAGGCCATGTGCGAAGACATCGCCATCCTCACCGGCGGCAAGTTCATCAGCGAAGACCTCGGCATCAAGCTCGAGAGCATTTCGCTCGAAGACCTCGGCCGCGCCAAGAGCATCGTCGTGGACAAGGAAAACTGCACGATTGTCGAAGGCAACGGCAAGTCCTCCGAAATCCAGGGCCGCGTGAATCAAATCCGCCGCCAGATCGAAGAGACCACGAGCGATTACGACCGTGAAAAGTTGCAGGAACGCCTGGCAAAACTCGCCGGTGGCGTGGCCGTCATCAATGTCGGCGCCGCGACCGAGTCCGAGATGAAGGAAAAGAAAGCCCGCGTCGAAGACGCGCTGCACGCGACCCGCGCGGCCGTTGAAGAAGGCATCGTGGCCGGTGGCGGTGTGGCGTTGATCCGCTGCATCGAAGCCATCGAAGCCACCAAGGGCGCCAACGAAGACGAAAGCATCGGCATCAGCATCGTGAAGCGTGCGGTGGAATCCCCGCTCCGCGCCCTCGCGGCGAACGGCGGTGTGGAAGGCAGCGTCATCGTGGAAGCCGTCAAGAAGAGCAAGGGCAACAGCGGTTACAACGTTGCCACGGGCGAGTTCGAAGACCTCGTGAAGGCCGGTGTGGTGGACCCGAAGAAGGTCACCCGCAGCGCGCTGCAGAACGCGGCCTCGATCGCCGGACTCCTCCTCACCACGGAATGCCTCATCACCGAGATTCCGGAGAAGGAAAAGAAAGCCCCCGCTGGCCACGGCCCTGAGGGCATGGGCGGCGGAATGGACTACTGATCCAATCCGATTCGGAGGAACCGAAATAAATGCATCACGCGGCCAGGCAACTGGCCGCGTTTTCTTTTTGGCCGCGATGTCGCACGATCCAAGCTACCACGCGAATGGACAGCAGCCTGAGGTGTGGGAATGGCCCCGCTGCAGTAGCATTTGCCGAGGGTAAGCGTTCCTGAACCAAACCCGGCATTGGAAACCGCTACCGGAGCGCCCACCGGTAGCGGACCTTCGCGCGGGCACCGCGTTCGTTGGGCGGATCGTTGGGCGGCCCCAGCACTTCATCCACGAAGCGGGCCCCGAGTTTCTCGATCGTTCGCTTCGACGCGAGGTTGTCAGGATCGCAGGTGATCGTCACCTCCGCGTAAAAATCCCGCGCGAACGGCGCCAACGCCCGGCAGGCTTGACCGGCAAAACCGTGCCCGCGGAAGGGCTCGGCGATTTCGTAGCCGATGTGGCCGGCCCACGTGCGCACGTGGGCCGTGTCACCCACGCGGAAATTGATATGCCCGACGTCGAGATTTCCCGCCACCAGGATGCGGAAATGATAGTACGGCACGAACCCGCGTGCGGCGTCGCCGGGAAAGATTTTGACGAAGCGCAAGTAAACCTTGTCGTGGGAAAGCCCCGCGGCCGGCGGCGTGGGCAATTCTTCAATTGTCAGTGGTCTCGACACGGTGAATGCGTGAAGCCCGGACTGGAACGGGGTTCAGTTGGAAAGGTAAGCCGGCTGGAGGAACACGTCAGCCGAAATCGCGAATCGCGCCCGGCTGCTTTAGAGCGACGGATTGCGGGGGAACTTGGCATACGGCAGCCGGGTGCCGCGGTAGATGATCTGGTCAGCTTTGATCGCGGTCGGTGGCAGGAAATTCACCGTGCCCGCGGCGCCAATGATGTCGTCCTGGTCCACGCCGTCGCCGCTGACGCCGATGGCGCCGATCAACTGGCCGTTGCGATAGAGCGGGAAGCCGCCCGGAAAGATCGTGAAGCCGTTGGGCAACGCCGAGTTCACCGATGACGGCGGCGGATTCGTGGCGGTGAAGACGATGCCGTTCAGCGGATTCACCACGTCCTGCGGAATCAGGGAGAATTGTTCCTGCAACCCGAAGTACGGTCCGGGCGGCATCCCGTCAATGCCCGGCGGATAAAACTTCTGCGCGAGAAAACCCACGGTGCGTGTCGAGTACGCCTGGTTGGTGTTCGAGTAATACAGTGCCGAACGCGCCTTCTGCCCAGCCACGTCCCAACTGAAAATCGTCGCGCCTTGCGTCCGGAACGTGCCGAGGATCACGGCCGGCGTACCGGGTGAGTCGGGGTTGTTGACCACGGAGATGAACACCTGCGCCGGCTGCCCCGCCGGCAAACGGATGCCCGCGCGCGTGATGGCGGCGCGTTGCGCGGCGAGGGTGAGGATGTTTGTGACTTCCGCCGCCGAAAGCCGCGCCGCGCCGCTGATGCTGCCGGCGGCGGGATCGCCGATGATCGGCGCGCGCATTTCGCCCGGGACACCACCGAGCGTAAGCGCGGGATAATTGACCGGCGGCGAATCCACGATGCCGTACGGCGCAACGACGGAACCCAATGCCGCCAAAGGTGCGTTCGTGTTCAGCACCGTCGCGCTGTCCACATAAGGCACGCGGATGCCGTCAATGAACACGTTCGAGCCGAAGATGATTTCATCGGGTTGAAATCCAACCTGCCCCGCGAGCGCGACGTCTTCATCCACGTCGGCGGACTGCGCCGTGGCCTGCTGAATGTCGGCGAGCGCGGGAATCGGCGCGCGTCCCGTGAGCACGGCGGCCACGCCGCCGATCAGATGGCCGGCTTTGAACAACGGCACGCCGCCTGGCGAGCCCGCCAGTCCCGAAATCGCGGAGAGTGCCAGTGGCGTGATCATGCCACCGTTCGTGCCGCCGCCACCAAACGCGAACGGATCGTAGCCGGCCGGGTCTTTGAAGCGGTTCACATCCGAGAAGGACAGGTTGGAAAAATTCACGCCCACCAAGGGGCCGGGCGGGCGGTTCTGGATGCCGGGCGGGAAATGCTGTTGCACGATGAAGCCGGCGGTGCGCGAGCTGAACGCGTGTTGATCGCTGCTGAGAAAAGTCGCCGTGCCCGCCTTGGTAATGGCGTCAATCACGTCGAGCGGCGCGGGTGTGGCGGAAACACTGCGCACTCCGAGCACGAAGCCCTCACGGTCCACGACGGCGATCACGGCATTCGTCGCCGTTCCATTTGTGAGATAAAAACTCGCGCGCGTCATGGCCTGCGCGATCACGCGGGCGACTTCGTTGCTGGACATCGCCACGTTGCCGGGCAGCGGCGGGTCCTCCGCGCGATAGAACACCCCGCTGGCAGCGGGCTTCGGGAGATCGAAGATCACTTGACCCACCGCGCCGGTCACGAGCGTGATCCACGCACCCGAGGCGAGATTGGTGGTGGACTGGATTTTGTAGATGGCGTTGGTGGACGCGGAGAGCAGGGAGATGCGAATCGTGTTGGCGTTGGGAAACTGCAGCGGGTCAATGTGAAAGCGCGGCGGAACGGCTGGCGACGGGGTGGCCAGCGCAAACAGCGCCAAGGCGGCGATGGCTTGTTGAAACCGCTTCATGTCACTCGGGGCACCTCCATTGCGCCACTGACGGGACGCCGATGACAAGGAGAAACTAGCTCGCTTGGTCAGCTTCTGCCTCGCGACGGAACGAAGGTTGGCACCAGCCCATCCCTCCTTTGCGCGGATGTCCGACCCCGCTCCCCGCGAAGATCTCATTGCAAGTCTGGCATGAGCCACCTCTTCGGCGCATTTCCTTGACGTGGGTCAAATACGGCGCGGCGTTCATCAACTAGCCTGCTTCGCGGAGCTTGCGGAATGGGATACGCGGGATGAAAACAGTCAGCCAACATAGAATCAAGGTGCTTGCCACGTTCGTTGTGTTTCTGCTGGCCGGCGTTGTCTGGCGGTACAATTACGCAAGCGAGGCGGACCCGGCGAAGCGTGCTGAACCCACCGTCATCCCCCAGCTTCCCCTGATTCCACGGCCTCCCGCACAACAGCCGCCGGTCGGCCTGCCCACTGATACACACCTCGATAAGACTCCGCCCCGCGCGACGAAAGGGCTTGATCTTGTGAAGGCGGGCTGGGCCTACAACTGCATGGAGTGCCACAAGCTCTTCCCGGCGCGCTGGCATTATGGTGGTGAGGATCGGCCGCTTAACGAGCACAAGGACGTCGTGCTTGACCACGGCAACAACCGGTTCTGTCTCAATTGCCATCACCAGACGAATCGCAATGCGTTCGTGGACTACGATGGTTCGGAAATTGTCCAGACGGATGTGGTAAAACTCTGCGCCAAGTGTCACGGGACGATCTATCGCGACTGGGAGGCGGGCGTCCACGGACGCCAAAACGGTTTCTGGAAAGCGGATCTCGGTGACAAGACCAGGCTGCGTTGCATCCAATGCCACGATCCGCACAGCCCGAAATTCAAATCGATGCCGCCGCTCCCGCCGCTGAAGTATCCGGCCCGCGCCGCGAATCCGCCGTCGGAAGGCAAAACCGAAACCGCCGCGCACCACTGACACGATGAGCCACGATCCGCAAAACGAAGTCAGTCCGAAGACCATCGAGCAGGTTTACAAGCCGATGAATCGCCGCACTTTCCTGAAGGGCGCGGCGGCTTCGATGGTTGGCGTGGCCGGCTTGATGGCGGCGCTGAAGCCGTTGCTCGAGTTGGAGAGCGGCGCGATCACGCTCGATGATTTGCTCCAGAAACACTACCGCGAGCTGAAGCCGGACGAGCTGAAGCGCATCATGGAATCGCTCGCGGCCAAGGCGGAGAAGGAATACGGCGTCCGCCCAAATCTCCGCGACGTGAAGCCGCTTGACGGCGTAGAGTTCGGCTACGCGTTGAATCTCACCCGCTGCATCGGCTGCCGCAAATGTGCTCACGCCTGTCTCAAGGAGAACAACCAGTCGCGTGAGGACGCCAACGACATTGAGATGTCCTACATCCGTGTGCTGGAGATGAACAAGGGCGCGATCAATCTGGAGACTTCGAACGTTTACTACGATCCCGCGACCGTTCCGCAGAAGGACAAGTATTATATGCCGGTGCAATGCCATCAGTGCCGGCAATCGCCCTGCACGAAGGTCTGCCCGGTGCAGGCGACGTGGCAGGAGAAGGACGGTCTGGTCGTCGTGGATTACAACTGGTGCATCGGCTGTCGCTATTGCATGGCCGCGTGTCCCTACGATGCGCGTCGTTTTAACTACAAGAAGCCAACGATCACGAAGGACGCGATTAATCCGAACCAAAGTTACCTCAGCAACCGCATCCGTCCAAAAGGCGTGGTCGAGAAATGCACCTTTTGCCTGCATCGCACGCGCAATGGAAAATATCCCGCGTGCCTCGAAGTCTGTCCCACCGGCGCGCGCGTGTTCGGCAACTTGCTCGATCCGAACAGCGAGATTAACTACATCCTGAACAACAAGCGCGTTTACATCCTCAAGGAGGACGTCGGCACGCAGCCGCGCTTCTACTACTTCTTCGACAAATGAACGGGAACAAACAACTGGAGCGCGGAGCATTGCTCCGCACGAGAACCGGAAGATTCCCGCGGAGCAATGCTCCGCGCTCCGCAAACGCATGAGAGACTACCTCACATTTCTGTTCCGCGCGTGGCGGCTCTCGTTTCAGGGCAGCGCGAAATATTACATCTGGATGTCTTTCCTGACCGTGCTTTGCCTCGTCGGTTTGCACGCGTGGTGTCGGCAGTTCGTGGACGGCCTACAAACCACCGGCATGACGAATCAGGTGAGTTGGGGCGCATACATCGCGAATTTTACCTTCCTCGTCGGCGTGGCAGCGGCAGCGGTGATGCTCGTCATCCCGGCCTACATCTATAAAAAGGAGCACATGCACGAAGTCGTGCTCTTCGGCGAACTGCTCGCCATCGCGGTCATCGTCATGTGCCTGCTGTTCGTCACGGTGGACCTTGGACATCCGGATCGATTCCATCACATGATTCCACCTTTCGGCATCTTCAACTTTCCCGGCTCGATCCTCTCGTGGGACGTGATCGTGTTGAACGGTTATCTCCTCCTCAATCTTCACATTGCGGGCTATCTGCTTTACTGCCGTTATCAGGGCCGCAAGCCGACAAAGAAATTCTACATCCCGTTCGTGTTCCTCTCCATCGCGTGGGCGGTGAGCATTCACACGGTGACTGCGTTTCTCTACGTCGGTCTCGCGGGCCGCAGCTATTGGCATCATCCACTCGTGCCTTCGCGGTTTCTGGCGTCGGCGTTCGTGGCCGGGCCGGGTTTGATGATTCTTGCGTTCCAGATCATCCGCCGCACGACCAAGTATTTCATCGGCGACCAGCCCATCTTCACGCTGCGCATGATCATGACCGTGGCGATGATCATCAACATGTTCCTGCTCGCGTGCGAACTCTTCACCGAGTTCTACTACCCGACGCAGCACGCCGCCTCGGCGCAATATCTCTTCTTCGGCCTGCACGGACACAGGGGCCTCGTACCGTGGATCTGGACCGCGATCACGCTGAACTGCATCGGCCTGCTGCTGCTCATCACGCCGCTGAGCCGGCGCATCGGCTGGCTGAACGTCGCGTGCGTCACCTGCTTCGTCGGCATCTGGACCGAGAAAGGCATGGGGCTGATCATTCCCGGCTTCGTGCCGACGCCGCTCGGCCAGATCGTGGAATACCTGCCCACGCTGAACGAAACGCTCGTTTGCCTCGGCATTTGGGCGACCGGCGCGCTGATGTTCACCTGGATGCTGCATGTCGCCATCCCGATCATGAACGGTTCGTTGCGCGCTAACCCTGAACTTTCCTCAACCACCAAACCCGCCTAATAACTTTATGAAAAACTGGACCAAACAACTCACGCTGTTGCTCGCCGCGTTGCTCGCGCCGCTGTTGGCCAATGCCGGCTTTACCCTCAAGGAAATGTCGCCGCAGAGCAAAGCCTGCGCGGAGTGCCACAAGAAGGAGAGTCAGGCGATCTACCAGCAATGGGGCGCTAGCAAGCACTACCGCGGCAACGTCGGTTGCTACGAGTGTCACATGGCGCTGACGAACGACGTGGACGCCTTCGAGCATTACGGCCAGACGATTTCCACGATCGTCACGCCGAAGGATTGCGGCCGCTGCCACGAGGGCGAAGTGACCGAGTTCAATTCGTCACACCATGCCAAGGCTGGACGCATTCTTGGCTCACTCGACAACGTCCTTGCGGAAATCGTCGAAGGCAACAAAGGTTTCAAGACCGCCATGTTCCCCGGTGGCGTTTCGGCTGCCGCCGTGAACGGATGCTGGCAATGTCACGGCACGGAAGTGAAGATTGGCCCGAATCACAAGCCCGATCCCGCCACGTGGCCCAACACCGGCATCGGCCGCATCAATCCCGACGGCAGCGAAGGTAGTTGCGCGGCGTGCCATGCGCGCCATGACTTTTCTGCCGCGCAAGCCCGCACGCCCGATACCTGCGGCAAATGCCACATGGGCCCGGACCATCCGCAGATTGAAATCTACAACGAATCGAAACACGGCATCGCCTACCGCGCCAACGTGGACAAGATGAACCTCAACAGCTCGAAGTGGATCGTGGGCGAGGATTATTCCGCCGCACCGACCTGCGCCACGTGTCACATGAGCGCGACGAAGAATCAGCGCGTCACGCACGATGTCGGCCTCCGCATATCTTGGAATAATCGCCCGGAGATTTCCGTCCGCCCGGAAGTTTCCGACGCGAAGCTCGGCCTCGCGACCAAGGACATCCCGTGGCAAACACGCCGCACGAACATGGTTGATGTCTGCTCCGCCTGTCACAACTCGAACTTCACCGACGCATTTTACCAGCAATACGACGGCTTAATCGAACTCTACCACGACAAATTCGCCAAGCCCGGCCTCGCGCTTTATCAAGCTGCCAAGCCGCTGCTCAATCCGGCGCAGTTCAGCAACCCGATTGATTTTACCTGGTATGAAATCTGGCATCACGAAGGTCGCCGCGCGCGTCATGGCGTTTCGATGATGGGCCCGGATATCACGCACTGGCACGGCACCTATGAAGTCGCCAAGCACTTCTATTCGCACTATGTCCCCGAGTTGCAGGAGCTGATCGAGAAGAGCAAAAACTCCAGTGACGCGAAGAAAAAGGAAGCTGCGGAGAAGCTCGAGAAGTTGCTGGATGAAACGCTGAACAACGCGAATCACCAGTGGTATCTCAACAAGATGAGCCCGGAAGAAAAAGCTCAACGCGACAAAGAACGCGCCGAATTCCAAAAGCGCTACGCCAAGTAATCTCGATTACCCCTCACCCGGCCTTCGGCCACCCTCTCCCCATCCGATGGGGAGAGGGACGGGGTGAGGGGCTTGATGCCGCGAGTTACACATGACGACAAGTACGCAAACCGCCGATCTCCGCAAGCTGAGTTCCGCCGAACTAGAACAACTCGGCCAGCAGAGCTTGCGCGAGCATCTCGTCGCCCAAGCCATCGTCGCACATCAGAAGTACGGCCCGCTCACCGCCGACAAAATGGACGCGCTGCTGCATGACCCCGATTGCCTGCGTCATCCCGTGCGGCTCGTGTTCGAATTCGGCGAGATGGCCATGCACCAGTTCGCGCAACCGGACATCGACTGGCGCAACACCGAGCAGGATGGCCGCGTGCTTTACATTCGTCCGTTGCTGCAATCGCGCCCCGACTTACTCCCGCTCGCCGTCGCGTACATGATTCCACTTATCAACTATGGCGATATCATCGCGGACGACCATTGCCTGGTTTACGGCGCGACGCTCCTGGGCATGATGGAAAGTGAGTTTTACGAAAGGCTGTGCGTGCTATCAGATACGGTAGGTGCAGAGACGAGATTGGCGAGCGAGCAAACCGCATCCGCCTGCGCCGCTCGGGCGGCGATCAACTGCTTAAAATGATTATGAACCTCAAACTAACCTCCCTCTTCATCGCGGGTGCGACGCTGACCGGCATCGCCACCGCGCAAACTCCGAAACCTGCCGCACCGGCCAGCGCCGGCCTATTAAATGATTATTTGCGGGAACAGAATGCGGCTTTCACCACCTGGGACATCGGCGGCCAGGTGCGCGCGCGTTTTGAAGCCAAGAGCGGCTATGCCGTTCCCACGACGCCCGCTACGCCAGGCGCGGTGGACTTCGGCAAGACGACGCCGGATAACAACTATTGGTTGCTGCGGGAAAAGCTTCACCTCGGTTGGAAACCGGTGGATTGGTTGAATCTCTACGCCGAAGCCCGCGACAGTTCATCGTGGAGCGACAAGCGCGTACCCGAACCCGAAGAAGACGTGTTTGATCTGCAGCAAGCGTATGTTGGCCTCGGCAACGCAAAGAAATTTCCGGTGACTGCGAAGATCGGGCGTCAGGAATTTATTTATGGCGACGAGCGGCTGCTCGGCGCATCTGATTGGGGCAATCTGGGTCGCGTATTCGATGCCGCCAAGCTGCGCTTCGAAAACGACTCACTGTGGGTGGATCTCTTCGCGGGCCGGGTCGTTATTCCGCGCGACAATCAGTTCAACACGGTGAATGATTACGACTGGCTTACCGGCGTATATGCTTCGACAAAGACGCTGATTCCAAAGCAAGAAACACAGTTGTATTTCCTCGCTCGCAATGTGAGCCAAAAATCGCCCAGCGCGTTTTCAGCCACGCCGCCCGCGCTGGTCACGCCGGCGACGGCACGCGACATTTACACGATTGGGTTGCGGTTCAAATCGTTGCCCGGTCAGTTTGGCGGTTGGGATTACGACGCCGAACTCGCCGGCCAGTTCGGCAATTTTTACGACGCGGCCTTGACCAACCGACTGGATCAGCAGGCGTTTGCCGCGCACGTCGCCGGCGGTTACACTTGGAAAGATGCGTCGTGGTCGCCGCGGGCCGGCCTGGAATACAATTATTCTTCTGGCGATAGCAATCCCTCCGATGGGAAGCACGAGACGTTCGACAATTTGTTTCCGACGAATCACAAATTCTACGGCTTCATGGATTTTGTTTCCTGGCAAAACATTCACGATGTTCGCTTCACCACATCAGCCAAGCCGCTGAAAGGTCTGACGCTGACGGCGGATTATCATCTATTCTGGCTCGCGGATACGGCGGATTACTTCTACGGCGTCAGCGGCGCGGCGCGCAAAACCGGTGGTTACGGTCTCAAGCCTGCCAATGACAGTTTCGCTGGATCGGAGCTGGATGTGGTGGCGAGTTACCAGATCAAATCTTTCGGCCTGGCTCAAGTCGGCTACGGCCACTTTTTTCGAGGAGGCTATGTGAAAGACTCGCTGGCGGCATCGAAAGATGCGGACTTGTTTTACATGCAGGCGGTTTTCAACTTCTAAGGCGGCGAAATTCTGAAAACAGTGGACGGTGGGCAGCCGGTAACCTCGCTTCACACGGCTGCACGCGCTGGTTCATCGCTCCAACTTCGCGGCTTCGCGTTCGGACAGAACTTTTTTCGACGGCACGTAACCCGCAATGAACTCGCGATAGAATTCTCCGAACGTCCCCGCCGCCAATGCTGCGCGCACGTCGGCCATCAGCTTGAGATACATGTGCGAGTTGTGGACGCTCAACATCCGCAGGCCGAGAATTTCATTCACGTTCAGCAAATGCCGCAGATACGCCCGCGTGAAATGGCGGCAGCAAAAGCAGTCGCAACCCTCTTCCACGGGTCGAAAGTCCATTTTGTAAGCGCCGCCCTTCAAGCCGTATTGCCCCTGGCGCGTGAAGGCCGTGCCGTTTCGTGCAACTCGTGTGGGCAGCACACAGTCGAACATGTCCACGCCGCGCGCGATCAACTCCACCATTTGCGCGGGCGTGCCCAACCCCATCGCGTAGCGGGCTTTGTGCGCGGGCAGATGCGGCTCGGTCAACTCGACGGCCTTCATCATCTCCGGCTCGGGTTCGCCTACGCTCACACCACCGATGGCGTAGCCATCGAAATCTGTGGCGACTATCGCCTTGGCGCATTCCTCGCGCAACGCCGGGTCGCTGCCGCCCTGCACGATGCCGAAAACGAGTTGCCCGCTCGCACGCGGTTGTTCGCGACATTCCCGCGCCCAACGCATCGTGCGTTCAACGGCGAGGCGTTGCTCCTTGGCCGGCGCGTCGTGGGGCGGACATTCGTCAAACACCATCGCGATGTCCGAGCCGAGCGTGCGCTGGATTTCCATCGCCTCCTTCGGACCGAGAAACAGTGGTGAGCCGTCGAGATGCGACCGAAATTCGACACCGTGCGACTTGATCTTCCGGATTTTCGCGAGACTAAAAACCTGGAAGCCACCGCTGTCGGTGAGGATCGGTTTCTCCCAGTTGATGAACCGGTGCAGTCCGCCCGCGGCGCGGATGATGTCGAGGCCGGGGCGGATGTTGAGATGGTAGGTGTTACCGAGGATGATCTGCGTGCCCATCTCGTGCAGTTCGCGCGGGTCAATGGCCTTCACGCTGCCTTGCGTGCCCACGGGCATATAGACCGGCGTGTCCACCACGCCGTGCGCGGTCGTCAGCCGCCCCAGCCGCGCTTTCGTGTGGGCGTCCGTTTTCAAAAGCTCAAACATCGCGCGCAGGGTTAAGCAAAACCACGCGGTTGAACACGCATTTTTTTCTGCCATCTTGGCGGGTAACGTTGCATGAAAACCTTCCGCGTCGGGTTGATCGGCGATTTCAACCCCCAGGTGACGGCGCATCGCGCCATTCCCCGGGCGCTCGCGCTGGCGGCGAAAGTCGTCGGAGCGCCAGTCCCTGCCCCGGCGCGTGCCGAGGCATCCGCCTCGAGCCCGGCCGGAGATCGGCGCTCCCCAGTCGACGCAATTGAACCCGTCTGGCTGGCGACGGATAACATCGTTCCGCATGACCCATGGCAATTCGCCGGCTTCGCTGGACTTTGGTGCGTGCCCGGCAGTCCGTACGTCAACATGGAAGGTGCGCTGTGGGCGATCCGCTTTGCCCGCGAAAACAAACTTCCCTTCCTCGGCACCTGCGGTGGCTTTCAGCACGCGCTAATCGAATATGCCCGCAATGCCCTTGGGCTGCGCGACGCGGATCATGCGGAGACGAATCCCGACGGCAGCAGCCTGATCGTCACGCCGCTGGCGTGCTCGCTGATCGAGCAGACTGGTACCGTCCGGCTGAAGGCAGGCTCGCGAATCGGCCGGGCCTGCGGGGAGACGATCACGGGTAGCTATCATTGTCGGTTTGGTCTGAATCCGGCGTTGCAATCGCAAATCGAAGACGGCGACCTGGAGTTCACCGGCTGGAACGAACAAGGCGAGGTGCGGGCGTTTGAGTTGCGACCGCATCCGTTCTTCGTGGCGACGTTGTTTCAGCCGGAGCGTTCGGCGTTGACGGGCGTGGCGCATCCGTTGGTTTGCGCCTTTTTGGGAACGATGAGATGACCGCCGCCGCCGACTCGCCACTTGTAATTCACCCGGCCCCGCTTAACCTCTTGGCCAGCGACGAGACGGAGACGTGAGATTCGCTCCACATCGGCAAAGACATGCGCAGCACCAACCGCCGCACCTGGGCTTCCTTCGAGGAGATGCACACGGCCGCCAAAGACGGCGATCCGCAGGCACAATCGTACCTTGGCGTCTGCTACCAGACTGGCCAGGGCGTGGCGCAGGATTATGGCGAAGCCGTGCGATGGTTTCGCCGCGCCGCCGACCAGAACGATCCCGTGGCGCAGTGTTATCTCGGATTCTGTTTTCTCAGTGGTCAGGGAGTGCCGCAGGAATTCGGCGAGGCGGCCAAGTGGTTTCGCGAGGCCGCCGAACAAGGTGACCCGGCGGCGCAATTCAACCTGGGGATGCTTTACGAAACCGGCCAGGGCGTGGCGCAGAACTACGCCGAAGCCGTGAAGTGGTATCACGAAGCGGCGGAGCATGGCGAACCGCAGGCGCAGTTCAATCTCGGCGTTTTTTACGAACAAGGCCAGGTCGTGCCGCAGGATTACGTGGAGGCGGCCAAGTGGTATCGCGCCGCCGCCGAACAGGAAGTCGCCCCAGCGCAATGCAATCTCGGGCTGTGTTACCAGACCGGTCGCGGTGTGCCGCAAGACACCGCGACGGCGGTGCGCTGGTTCATCAAGGCGGCGCGAGCGGGCGACAAGACCGCCCAGCACAATCTAGGCGTGCATTACGCCACGCTGGAAGCGACTCCGGAAGGCAGCGAAGCCGCGACAGAACCCACCGAAGACGAGCCGCCAGGCTGACGGTCAACCCGCCCGCTGGGAGCCCGCTCCGTTGCCTGGCGCAGGCAACCCGGCCGCCGGCCGCGAATTTTCGGACGGCCGCCCATTCAGACCGGTTTCAGTCGTTGTTTCAGCCGGTGCAACCGGACTTGCATGCGGCGGCCAAGACGCACCCCGACTTTTTCTGCTCCGCTCATGCCGATTTCCCGACGCAGGACATACGTCACATGCGGCACGCTCGTGCGCGATATGTCCTCCGGCGTGGTGTGTTTGTGATCCACGCCCGGGGTCAATTTCAGCCCCGCTTTGCGGAACAGATGCTCGACGAACGCCGAGCAGAACAGCGAGCATTCGCGCGCCAGTAGGTTCTCGCGCTCGCGCAACCCAGGATGCTTGAGCGCGACCAGCGTCCCGACCAGCTCGCGTAACGAATAGCGCGTGTGCGTGGCCACCAGCTCCAGCCCTTCGCGTAGCAGCAGCTTCACCTGCGCCTCGTTCAACCCGAAATCCAGCACGGCCAGCGTGGTGTAGTATTCCTCGTTGAAGTACTTCGCGACGCGGTTTTCCTGTACGCCCAACTGAATGTGCTTCCGGTGAAATTGCAGGTCCGACTCGATAACCCAATGGTGGCCGTCCGCACGTTCGCCCTCGAAGAAAAAGGCGTGCGACCATTGCCCCCAGCGATGCTCCGTATCCAGATGCCGCTCGGCCCGGCAAATCATCTTGTCCACGAGCGTGCGGCCGCCGGAGAGGCCCACACGACCGGGCCGCGCGTAACGCTCGAGAAATTCGCGATTGGAGAGGCCGGTGACTGTGACGGTTTCGTTCGCGGAAGCGGCGCCTGACATCGGGGCAGGCTGCCGCAGGTGCGCGGCCCGGCGCAAGCGTTTCCCGAACCGAATACCGGACAAACCCGCGTGAGCCTTTCGCGACTGTCCGGTCAAAGGTTGTCGCGTGCCCGGAGATTTCCCGATGACGTTTCGCCAAGGAGGTGGGTGACGGGGCCGCGCATCACTTGGAACGGAGAGTACCGATATGGAAGACCGCAAGCCGCACTGGGCGCTCTTTGCGCGCGCGCGCCACTCATGTTTTTGGTTATGGTTCGTGGTGGTGGCGTTTTTGATCGGTCCGTCGCATTCCGCCGCCTTCTCATTTCTGTGCGGGCCATGCCAGAGTTGCCCGGATGCGCCGTACAGCGTCCAGCCCGGCGACATCGGCGGGGCGGCCAATCTCGGGGAAGAGTACCGCTGGAACGTGCCGGTGCTCTTGTATGCGTTCGATACGAGCTTCGTGGACTACTTTGGCGGCGGTGGCATCGCGGCGGTGGAAGAAGCGATTGGCATTCTGAACGCGCTGCCGCCGGTGTCGCAAATCAACCTCAGCAATTTTCCCACGGAATCGGCGTCGTTCAATTACACCGCGCAGGCTTTGGGGCTGATGGACGTAAAATCGCTCACCCTGGCCTTGTTGCTCGAACAACTCGGGCTGGCGCAGCCGACACGCCATGTCTTCGATTTGCGCGATTGGAACGGCGTCCTTGCGCCGCCCAGCGATGAAGCTTCCTGGCCGCCCGGCACCATTCCGAATCTCATCATCGAGCGGAACTTTGATCCAGCCAACCCGATGCCGAGTCATTACGTGAACGGAATTCTTTACAGCGGCGCCGTGGTGGCTTTGGGCGCGCTCGTTCCCAAACCGGAATTTGCGGAGGTGGTGGAATTCCCGGTGGACCCGCTGTCGCCAGCCTTCACTGCGGTGGCAGATCGCGCACTTTCTCCGGGGATGTTCTACACCGGACTCACGCGCGATGATGTGGGTGGGCTGGGTTATCTGCTGCGGACGAATAATCTGAATTTGGAAATGCTGCTGCCAGACGTTCACGGTATTGGCACCAACGCCGGGGCTTACGTGACCACGGCCCTGCGGCCCGGCGTGAACAAGATTCTTTTCGTCCGGCGGGAGTATGATTCGTTTCTCCGCCAGCTCCTTTCTCCGTTCACGAACCAATTCACGGACATCTACATCACGAACAACGAACCAAGACAACAATGGGTCGAACGCGTCGTGACTCAGCCGGACATCGTCTTTACCGCGATTGCGCCGCCGGCGGCTGAACGAAGCGGGCAGTGGTTTTCACGCTCGGGCAACAGCAACTGGTGGAACAGTGCGTCCGTGGCCGGTTTACCAGGCGTCGCCGGCCCAGGCGTAATCCGCCCGCGCGTGGAAATTGCGCTTCGCAAGTTCACTCCAACGGTCCGGGCCTCCGACGATTCCGCCGCCGACACGGCTCAAGTGATCAATAACCACTGGGGTTCGTTCGACCACTCGACCAATCCACCCGTCGCCTATCCGGTCGGAACAACTCCGGGCGACGGTTCACTGACGGTCAGGTTATCCCTTCATCCGAGCAACGATGGCACCGCGACCCTGGAGCATGTGTGGGAATTGCCGGTGGCTTTCGGCAGCAGCGTGGCGTTGGAAATGTCAGCCGATCTGACGACGTGGACGCGGCTCGCCACGGTTACGAATCTCGGAAGACTGGTTGAATGGGATCACACCCGTTCCCAGAGCCGGAAGTTTTACCGCGTTGTTCCGCGGTGAGGCTCACCAAACCTAGCCGGCTCAATTTGCCTTCTTCTTAGTCATGGCCGCGGCCTTTTCGAGCATCGTCAGAATCTTTTGGAACTCCGCCTTGTCGTCGGGATCGTCGCACATCGCGATGGCTTCCTTCAAGGTGGCCACGCCTTCCTCTTTGTTGCCGTTGGCGAACTGCGCCCGGCCATGCAACGCCAGCGCGTCCCAACTCCGCCGCTGAGTCATCTCCACGGCTTTGGTCGTGGCCCGCAACCCCAGCGGCACGTCGCGCGACTTCACCGCGAGGTCGGTCAGGATGGCTTGGGCCAGGTGATATGGAATGCGCCAGTCTGGTGAAAAATCGGCCAGGATTTTGTCGCCCAGCGGCGCGGCCTTGGCGGCGGCATTCGGCCGGGACACGAGAGCAGTGTATCGTTCCACGAGGCGGTCGCCGGCCTCTTTGCGTTTGGCGCGTTCGAGATCGAAGCTGCCGGCCAGAATGCTCGCCAACGTCCGGTCCAGTTCCTCCGTTGGAAAGCCATGCCATAGCACGGTGCCGTTCGTGCCCACGACAAACGCGTGCGGGATGCCGGATTCGCCATAGGCCTTCATCCAGTTTTGAATCGAGCGCTGCGAGGAATCCACCGCCACCCGGTAATCCATGTTGCCGCCCTGCGCGGTCACGAACGGTTGCACGTCGGACACCGGTTCATCACTGATGCCAAGGACGACCACACCCTGGCCGGCGAATTTCTTTTGCAGTTCGGTGAGGTGCGGAATGCTACGTTTGCACGGGCCGCACCAGGTCGCCCAGAATTCCACCACGAACAGATTCGCGCCGGCGCCCACCCGGACCGGGGTGCCTTTGATCCAGCGCTCAATCGGCAGCGGCGGCGCGGGATCGCCGATGTTCGCGGCTCGCGCATTGGACGAGAGGACGGCGCCAACCAAAGCGGCCAGGGCAAGGAAGCGGAGAGTTTTCATGGCATTTCAATGGTGTGTTTGCGTGGTGAACGCTTCAGCGCCGGAAGAAGGTTTCCGCCAGCGATCCGCGCTCCGTCCGCACCACGGCGCCGGTGCTGATGTTGTGGCGTTGGAACCAGCCCTGCGGCACTTCGAGCACAAACTGGATGTTGGAGGATTTGGACGCCACGCCGATTTCGTCGCCGGGGTCCAGCTTCGCAATTTCGGCCAGGGTGCCGTCCGGTGTGAGGTAGCCGGCGGAAAGTGGCACGACGCAATTGCGCATATAGAAATTCCGCGGAGCGGCATCCGGGAAAATGAAAATCATCGCGGTGTTTTCCGGCATGTTCGTGCGGAACATCATCCCCGTGGCCACCTGCACGCGCTGGCTCGCGATCTCCGCAATCAACTCCTCGCTACCCACCCAGACTTTGATCGTGGGCAGCTTCGGTTGGGCGTGGTTGAGGTGGCCGCGAATCGGGTCAATTTCCGGCTGTGTTGATGGCGCATTCGTTGTTGCGTTTGCCGAGCCGGCGCTAGTTACCTGCGATAATATCCTTTTCCACGCTCTGCGCGAACGCGGACGCACGGTCGCGTCAAGGGCGAGAAGGGCTACTACCGCGACCACCAATAGACCGGCTCTGCCGAAACGCTTCATGCTGCAATTGTGCGCCATCAGAACTTCACAAACCACTTCTTTCGATACATGCCCCACGCGACGAGGTAGAGCAGCAGCACATAAACCACAGCCCACAGCAGCGAGGCGTTGACCGGGCTGGCGAGGGGCGCAAAAAATTTCCGGAACAACCACGCTTGCAAGTTCACCGAGGCGTCCGGGCCGGTCGGGATTTTCACCGCAAGCAGGATTCGTCCAATCACCCCTGACAGCACGAACACTGCGATGGCATTCATCCCGTAGATCGTGAGTGGCTTCGCCCAACCGCGCCAGCCCTGGACATCTATCAGCCAGTAATAAACGCCGAAGCAAATCATCGCGAGGCCGGCCATGAAAACCGAGTAGGAGCTTGTCCAGAGCGCCTTGTTGATCGGCAGGGCGAGGTCCATCAGCAGGCCCAGCCACATCAGCCCCGCGCCGCCGACCATGAGCCAGGCGGTTTTCTCGGCGTCGCCGCGCTTCGTGCGGAGCAGATGGCCCGTGAGAATTCCAAAAAGACAGGTCGCAATCGCCGGCAGCGTGCTGATCGTGCCCTCCGGATCCCAAGTGCGGCCGGCTTTGAAGACGTGCGTCCCTATGGTTGGGCCGTTCAACACCAGGTTGTCAATGTGTGCGGAAAAGTTCGCGCCCTTTTCCAGCACGCCGGAAATCCAGCGCGTCTCGCCGTGGACATTCACCGGGAACGGCGCGAACGCCATCAGCAGCCAGTAGCCGACGAGGAAGATTCCCGTCCAGACCACCTGGCCGCGAATGGTTGTCCGCAGAAAGATCACGAAGGCGAGGAGATAGCAGATCGCGATGCGTTGCAGCACGCCGGGGACGCGGACGTTGGTGAGGTAGTCATGCAGCCACGCGCTGAAACCCAGTTTGGCCAGCGAGCCATCAATGAAGAACAGCAGCGAGTTCAGGAAAAAACCCAGCGCGAAGATGATCACCGCCCGCCGCAGCGCGTGGCGAAAAAGCTCCGCCCGGCTTTGCCCCGCTTCCAGCCGGCGCGAAGTCGAGAGCGGAATCGCTACGCCGACGATCCACAGGAAGAACGGAAAGATAGTGTCCGTGAACGTCCAGCCATTCCACTCCGCGTGTTCCAGCGGCGGATATATGTGCGCCCAGGTGCCGGGATTGTTCACGAGCATCATGCTCGCAATCGTCGCGCCGCGGAACACATCGAGCGACATCAAGCGGCCGGCCGCAGCGGTCGGCGACGCGGGCGCGCTGGCGGAGGCCGGGGTTCCCATGCCCGCGAAGATAGGAGCGGGCGTCGCGGCTGGCAAAACGAAACTCGGGTCCGCCGGTCGCCGCCGCATATTCGTCTCGACCTTACGACGCTTCGGATTCTAGCCTGCCGCGCAGAGCCGATGAACACGCCGATCACCGTCAGCGAGAATTACGAAGCCCTGAGCCAGCGGGCGGCGGATCGCATCCGCGTAGCGCTGGCCCGCAAGCCGAATCTGCTTCTGTGCGCGGCTGGCGGTGGTTCACCGGCCCGCACCTACGAATTGCTCGTGGAGCAACATCATCGTGACCCCGCAGCCTTTGCGGCCCTGCGCGTCGTAAAACTGGATGAATGGGGCGGGCTGCCGATGGACGATCCCGGCTCGTGCGAAACGCAACTCCGCTCAACGCTGCTCGCGCCGCTTGCCATCTCCGAAGACCGCTGCCTGGGCTTCCGCAGCGATGCCGCGAATCCCGTCGCCGAGTGTGCGCGTGTGCGGCAGCGGCTGGCGGTGGAGGGCGCGATTGACCTCTGCGTGCTGGGCCTCGGCGTCAACGGCCACGTGGCGATGAATGAACCCGCGCCGCACCTGCCGCCGTTCGCCCACGTCGCCCGGTTGAGCGAGGAGTCGCTGCGCCATCCCATGCTCGCGCAGTCGAAAACCCGACCGACGCACGGGCTCACCCTCGGCCTCGGAGAGATTCTGGCATCGCGTGAAATTCTTCTGCTCGTCAGCGGACCGGCCAAGCGCGCTCCGTTGCGCCGCTTGTTGAATCGCGAGATCACGACGGCCTTCCCGGCCTCGTTCCTGTGGTTGCACCCCCATTGGACGCTCCTTTGCGACCGTGATGCCACGGCGGGCCTCGACTTGAACGTATGAGCAACACCCAGCGCGCCGTCGGCATAGACGTCGGCGGAACGAAGATCGTCGTGGCAGCCGTGGATGAATCGGGGCGCGTCCATGCACGAAGAAGCTACGAGACGCGGTCCGCGCGGGGCTTCGCGGTTTGCCTCGCTGAAATGATCGAAGCCATCCACGGCGTCTTGCGCGAGGCAAATTGGCCGATGGCGTCGCTGGGCGGCCTCGGCATCGGTTGCACCGGCCCGGTGAATCCGCGGCGCGGCACGATTCACAATCCGTTCACGCTGCCCGGTTGGGAGGATGCCGACCTCGTCACGCCGCTGCGCCATGCGCTCGGCGTGCCGGTCCGGCTGGAAAACGACGCGGACGCGGCGGCCGTCGGGGAATATCGTTTCGGCGCGGGCCGGCAGGCGAATCCGTTGATCATGGTTACGCTGGGCACGGGCGTCGGCGGCGCGATTCTGGTCAACGGGGAAATTTATCGCGGCGTGAACGGCGAGCACCCGGAACTCGGGCACGTTCCCGTGCTGCCGGACGGCCCGGAGTGTTACTGCGGTCGGCGCGGCTGCTGGGAATCGCAGGCGTCCGGCACGGCCATCGCCGCCGCCGGAAAAGAATTCGGTTTCGCCGACAGCCGCGCTGTTTTCGCGGCGGCAACTCGGGACCAGAACGCTGCCGCCATCATTCAGCGCGCGGTGGACGCGACCGCAACCGCCACCTGGACCCTGCTCCACACCTGCCTGCCGCAACGGATTGTGCTGGGCGGTGGGATTGGCGAAGAACATTTCGACCGCTTTGCAGGCGCGATGCGCGAGCAGATCGCGCGCGCCACCCAAGTTCCGAAAACTGGGATTGAAATTGTGAAAGCCGCCCGCGGCAACGAAGCCGGCGTGCTGGGCGCAGCAGGCTTGGCCTTGCGAAGCTCGACCAGGGATTGAGCGTTCCTCCGCCCGCAGCCACGCTTGCACGGGCGCGGGGGGGCGGATACTTTTGCCACGGCGGCGCCCGTAGCTCCGTTGGATAGAGCACCTGCCTTCTAAATTCAGAAAGGGCGCTTTTGACTGTTTTTAACAGTCTTTATCAGACATTGACTGAGGGCACCAAACCCGCATCAATACTGACGATTATCGCACTTTCATTTCGAGTTTCAATTTTTCTCTCTTCGACTCTCTTTGACTCTTTTGAAGCCGCAGGGGTGAGATTTCGGGGTGAGATCGGCAACCGTCAACTGTCCCTAGTTGTGAGGCTCGACGATGGCGGTCTGTTGAGCGTCCAGCCAAATGACTTGAATGACACGAGTCGTCACGCACAGCATGGGCCGCATGGCTGTGAAACCAACCAAGAACTGTCGCCAGTCCCGGGGCGCACCTTGCCGGAAGTCTGGGCTGCCGGAATCCGACTACCGCTTTGATCGCTTGGCCGAAGACGAATATGAGGATTGTTTCCGCTATGAAATTCAGCGAACGATGGCTCCGATACGTCGTAGAATACTTCAGAAGGAACTTGCCAACATCCCGACAGATGTTGCGATGCCCCCTGAACCGGATGAAGCTGAAGTCAGCTTGGCAGCCCGAAGATTTGACTTGGAGGAGCAGCTTGATTTTCTGAACGCATATAGGCGTCCTTGGCTGGAGCTTCGTGACAAGGACAAAGCCCAGTTCAAGGGAACAAGGAAGCCCGCCGTCGATAGGCTTTGCGAACCCGTCCAGACATTTGATCGCTTGGATTTAGTTGGAAGAGTGTTTTTAAGACTCGCTGAGAAGGGGGAGGTTGAAAAGGTTACGCTCGTGATTGACTGGACGAGACCTGACACAGAACTGGCGGACTCCTTTACTCGGCTTCTCAGTTGGATGCGTCGGCACCGTGGCAAAGATAAGTTGCTGCCACAGCGGCGGGGTCGCAAATCAAAGACCATCGAGGAAAGACTGTTTGGGTTGGCAGTTTGGCGTTGTCGCCAACATGACATGACTTACGACCGAATCTGGGACTTTCTTGTGGATGTCCGCAAGAAGATGGGGATTGGCCACCGCAACAAAGGCACGTTGAGTCGATTCTCCAAAATGATTGAGCAGATAATTGGCTGAGGCAGTCCGTCAGAAGGCAGCACTCCACAGCCGCTTCCGTTTCCGCAAATTCTTCCAAGAATTAACGTGGGCTGACCACACCCTAATTCCGGTTAGGGTGGTCGCATGTTTAATTCTAAATTAAATAAAAGTCTCTCAAACGTGCTTCCGCACGTTCGGGGCGGAGACGAACATCCGAAGCCCCAAGCCATCAATTCGGTCGCCGACCGGGATTCAGCCGGGGTGCGGCATCCCCTCATGCCGCAGCGGGGGCCGAACCTCACCAAGATCGAGCGCCTTCGGCGGCACTTCCTGGCGCGCACTAATACCTGGATACCGATGCCCGAACTTGTCCGGGTCTCTGGGTCTTACGTTATCCATTCGGGAGCGGCGACTCTCCGCAAGCGATACGGCATGGTCATCGACTGTGAGCGGAAGGAGCGAATCGATGCCGGACAGATGATCGAGGTTTGGGAATACCGCTACCGCCCGGACTACAGATACCTATTTGTCGAGACCCCGGAGGGTGCTCGCAAGCGTGCGGCAGTTCCCAAAGGCAGCATCGTGGAATCCTCAACCATCAAGGGGGGCCAATGAACTTTTGCGTGAACCTCAAACGACTCGTAGCGGACTTCGGCGGCTCACGCCAACTCGTAAAGCGGATGGTCGAAGCTGGCTGGATCACGGTAGTACAGCCAGGCGGCCCAGGACGGGAAACGCTATACGACTATGCCTCGGCGCAGGCGGCATACCTGCGCCTCAAGCAGGGTGAACAACCTCAACCAATTCAACATTCAACCAAGGAGAAGAACGTATGAACCTAATGAACACTGAACCAATGGCCGGAAGCGCCGATGATACCACGTTGGTTGCCGACCGGGACGCCAAAGCAACCAACACCGGCAGCGATGACAAAGTCACCAGCACCAACGCCACGGTGCCACAGGCAACTGATCCTGTAACTTCAACAGAACGGAACGGCACTCAGTTGGTTGAAATACCTGTTACACGCAAAGCCGGACGCCGAATGACACACAAGGAAACGGTTGAAGCTGTTGCTCGAAGCAATCAGCAACGCCGACCTGACGCAATTCGGCCACGCCACAAGAAGAAGCGTAAACTAACCAAGCCCATCCCCGCTGGCGAGAATGGTGCTGGTGGCAACGCTGCTGTCTCGTCGTCAACGGCGGTTACCGTAACACCAATTGCGCAGCCCACGTCAAAGGATCAGTTGGAGTTCCATTCACTTTCCAACTTCTTCCCGATGATGTCGGAGGAGGAACTCCGCCAGCTTGCCGACGACATCGCTCAACACGGCCAGCTTGAACCGATCACAACCTTCGAGGGGAAAATCCTCGACGGACGCAACCGATACCTGGCCTGCTTGCGGGCCGGGGTCACGCCTGCCGTAGTGGCCTATGAAGGTTCCGATTCGGCAGCGTTCGTGGTCTCTCAGAACCTTCAGCGTCGAAACCTCACCCCAAGCCAGCGGGCTGTAGCCGCAGTCAAGCTACTCTCGCACCTGAAAAAGGAAGCCAAGAGGCGGATGCTGGCCGGGAAAGGCGCAGATGGATCAGGTGGACGGGGCAAGAAACGGGATGAAAACCCTGCGGAAAAAATTCCCCAGGGTTCTGAGGATCAAGCTGGTGACCCGGCTACGACCAGCGGCAGAACACGAGATTTGGCCGCCGCCTTCCTGGGTGTGAATCCTCGTTACATCGACCATGCCATTACGATCCAAGAGAAGTCACCCAAAGACATCAAAGCCATTCGGGACGGCAAGAAAACGATCTCGAAGGTGATGAGTGAAATCAGGGCGTCAGAGTCCGATGGCGAACCTGAGCCGCTGCCCAAATCTGCGGCCAGGGAGGTCGATAAGCTGAAGGCCGAGAAGTATGAGATCGTCATCACAGACCGCTTTCACCTGTTCGACTGGCGAGACCACAACTCCGAGAAGGCTCTCGCCGCCCTGCTGCGGGCGGTCGCCGAACAGGACTCCATCCTGGTTGTGACATCGCCGCTGGTGAGCACGATGCCGGAGAATATCGGCCCTTACGTCCTCCTGACGTGGCTTGTTTTGGAGCGTGCTGAGGGCATGGATTGCGATGCGTTCAACATGGACGCCCGCCACGAGCTTGCTGCGGTCTACGTGACGGAACACACGACGCTGCGGCCCCAGGCCAAGGTGTCGTCGCTCATCAAGTCTAACGACCTGTTCGAGACCGTTACCACTTGGTTTCCCGACCGCAAGAAGCTCGCCCTCTTTGCCGAGGAAGCGCCCAAGGGGTGGACGCTACTGGAAGGGAGGACACAGTTATGAGCGTCAGTGACATTACCGTCAGCGAGAAATACAACGTAAGGCATCGCCCCAACAACCGCCGCAACAGAAAGCAGGGGAAGCACCTTTGCAGATGGCCGGAGCAAATGGCCAAATCGCTCCGATTGCACTACCAGCAAAAGGAGCAGCGATTGGCCGCCCGGAAGGATGGAGAATGGCGAACTCGTCGGGACTCCGTGTGGGCCTATCTCCACAATACGGTGCTGCCAAAGCAACTTCACGGCCTGCTATGCAACAGGCTGCGCCAACACCGGCATGATCTCAAATACGACATCGCCGACGCCCTAATTGACATTCTCACGACGCTGGAGCCGGACTCCGATGCCGGGCGTGATGCCCGCTGGGTCGGCAGCGAGGCGGGAATCCCAGTGGAGCATCTCCTCACTCGTGAAGAACTGTTGGCCTGGCTCGAAGGTCATTCGACCAATACAGCTACGCACCAGATCGCTAACCAACCGGCAAGCGTGGCCACCGTCTCTGGGAGTGATAACAACCATCTCGCCGCATGGAGGGTAACACGATGAAGTCCATGACAAACAAACAACCTCCCCGTCCGGCCAATGCCACGCCCTCGGCTGGTCTATGGACTGAGGTTAATCCCGCCGTGAGGCACTCTCCAGCGACAGCTACAGCGGAGGCGCCAGCCAATCGTCAGCCCGATCCTTTGGATGTAGACACGAATCGGTATCCAGGCATCGAGCTTGCAACTCTCGATAGCCTGGAAGATGAACTCAAGTTCCTCCGTCAGGACTGCGATGAACTGATCGTTGAAGCCAATGACGCCGCAGACGAGGCAGCCGACTCAACTCCGTTGATGGGGGTCAACCAAGCCGATCCACATGTTCTCTTGAACAACGAGAACTTCAGCTTCGATGCTCGATGCAAACTCATCTACTTCCTGAAGAAGATGAAGAGGTCACCTTGGATGAAGTGGGCAGACAACCGTCTACACGTCCAACGCATAGCCTTGGGCCTTTGTGCGCCGTGGCAGTCTGGCGGCTCGATGGCGCTCTGCGGCCTCCATAACCGGTTCTGCCAGCTATTCGATTATTGCCCTCGGTGTTGTCTTCGGGTGCGATCCAAGCCCACCGTGCGGGAGTATCGTAAGGCGTTCGACCGTGCGCCTCATTGGATGATGATGACGCCGAGCTTCGAGTCCGATCCCGAACACGCCGGTCTTCATTACGTCGCCAGGAAGGGTGATCGCAAGCGGAAGGTCAGCGCCAAGCTCCGGCACCATCGCCCGTTCGCCGGGCGTGGTCTCCAGCACAAGGCGCATCTCACGCCCGATCTCGATGTCGGTGACGAGAACCCCATCACCGACTGCTTCCAGACCATCTTCGACCTGGGACATGAGTTGATCCGGTCAGGTGTCGCCCAAGGTGTCTTAGCTCAACGGGAGATCGCTTGGAACTTCGAGGCTGATCCGGTGCGATGCTGGGTGACTCCGAATGGCTCATTGATCATCAACTCGGCGGAGCCGGTCACCTACGAGATTGCCTGCGGCGTCTACGACTTGTTCCAGGCACTTTACCAAGCGAAACCCTTCGGGGGCCGTCTGTATCCCGATCTACATTGCGAGTCGATACAGTCCCAGAAAGAACTCAACCGGTGCCTGTTCTACGCCCTCAAGCCCATGCAATACGCCGAGGGCTATCTGCGGGCCGTCAACGCTGGTGCGGACATCCAGGCATTGAACACCCAGATAGGCGACAGGGTGTTCCAAGGCGGCAGCGAGGTTCTGAGCACGCACCGGTCGCCTCGTAGGTTGGGCAACATGCGCTGTAACGCTGACGGCTACATCGGTGCCGGTTCCGTCACCGCCGACCGGAAAGAACAGACCCGGCTGAAACGTCAGGGCCGCCACCGTCACGATCAGGACAAACCGACTCGTGGTCTCAGCGAGATCGAAAAGGCAATCGGCAGGGCGACACTCCAGCAGCGGGAGGGTGATTGATCTGCGAACCGGACAACGAAAAGACCACGATGATGATTCGGACGGGAACACAACACCTGACCGGCGACTCGTCGGTCTCCAGCCAAGCTGGCTACACTCGGCCCACGGCGCGCAAACCCACGCATCCAGAAAGCCGTGGCGCAGCTTGAGGCCGCACACCAGGACGGGCAGAAGATCGAGAAGGTCGCCGCTAAGGCCGTGGCCTTGGCAGGCTACACAAACAAGGCGGCAGTGAAATTGACCGCAGCGGCTCTCGTGCGCAATCACGACATCGCATCGAAGCTCGGCTGCCTCGATGATGCCGGTCTAGCTGAGATGCGCCGGGGCAGATCGCCCACAGTCAAGAAGGGGCCATACAAGGGACAGGAACTCAGCGTCGATCACATCATTCCACGGGCCGTGGTGCCGGAGTTGGACTGTGTGATTGCAAACTTGGAACTGCTGCCCCTGCGTCTGAACGAATCGAAGAACGACAAGATTGGCGCTCGGCAGAGATCGTTGGCAGTGAAACTACACGACGCCGGGTTGTTGAGCGCCGAGGGACTTCGGAAGGTTCAGGGCGCCCGCCCCAAGTGAGCGTCAGGGTCTTGCCAGCTTCTTCAATCGAGATTCAAAACGCTCCACGAACTTCGTCAGGCTGATGCTCAGGCAGCGGCAGACCTGGCGCAGTTCAACCAGATCAAGTCTGCGTTCGCCCGACTCGTATTTGCTGACGAAGGACTGCGGTTTGCCCAACCGCTCGGCGAGGCCGACCTGAGTCAGCTTCGACTCTGCCCTGACCTGCCGCAGGAGTGCTTGGAGCTTGATCTGCTCGGCGCTGTAAATGGACTTCGCCACGGCCAACATTCAACCGGGGCTTTACTGGTATCCCAAAACAGGATAATCTCCCCTCTTGATATGACAGCCGTAATCCATCGGGTTTTCTCGATGCGACGCACCCTCGCATGGTGGGACTCCCTGACCATCACGATCTCCATGCTGTGTCTGTTGGCATTACTCACTGGCTGTGGGCAGGTTTCGGTGTCCGGCGTTTACGAACACAAACAGGACAGACGGGGCTATGATCGGCGTGGCGACATCGTGGTTTTTGGAGAAACTCGAACCTTCGATTTCCGAAGTGATGGCTCGTATGTCTTCACCTACGACCCAGGCAAAGATGCAGAAGGCTACAGTGGCGGCAGCAGGGAAGTCACGACCGGCAAGTGGAAGATGTCTGACGGCAAGATCGTCTGTTACAACGGCGACGGCTCCGTCTTTACCACGTTGACTATGGAAGGAGTCGATTTGATTGGTGGCGAAAACCGATACCCAAAAAAGTAGCAATACCACAAACACACAAAGAGATGAAAACCTCGAAAACAAGATTCAGCACGAGTCTGTGGTTCCTCCGAACGATGTCCGCCGCCGTGATCGCCTTTCCCCTTTTGTTCTTCACCGGATGTTCAAAACCCTCCTCGGTGCCATCCGTGGACATCAGCGGCACATGGATCGAGCCGGTGGACTTGAACAACAACTCCTACACAACTTGGAACTTCAAGTCTGACGGCACGCTCACAGCAACGCTGACAATGCTCGGTCACGCCCAAGACCCCGAAGCAGGCAACTACAAGGTTCGCCCGACTCACGGGCAGATATCCGGCGACATCATCGAGGTTTCATTTCCGAAGCGGGACACGCCGACACTGTTCAGGATACCGCCAAACGCCAGCACGATGATCGTTCGGGTGGACACTGACGATGACGCTTTCAGCGCAGACCGTGCGGATCGCCGAGTGACAAAAGCACAAGTTGGACAGCCAGGCCCATCCGAGGCACAGCGTCGAAGTGTTGAGAACGTGAACGCCGATGGCACTTACAAAGGTAGGGTAGTCAGCGTTGAGCCAACCAAGAAGGGTGGATATTCATTGCGCCTCGACACGACCGTTTACGGCAAGAAGTTTGGGTGTTTGATCATGGAAATGGACGTGAACAAATTCGGCGATGTGACGAACCTCAAAGGCAAGCTGATCGAGGTCAATGGCAAGCCGGAGGAGATTGAACGTAGCGTGATCCTCTTTCTGGAAGACGCCAATCAACTGAAGGTCTTGGAATGACCGACCGCTGCGAGAACAGCCTCCAGACTCTCGTGCGCTGGCTTGGCGGACTGCTGTCGGCCCTGGCGGTCGCTGCCGTGCTCGCCCTGGTTCTTTACGGTGCTGCCTGGTTGGTAGTGAACACGGTCGCTGCCGTGGTTGTCATGTTTACCGGGATCAAGAAATCAATCCGCTCCGATAACAGACCGGTGCCAGTCGGTCGAGCTTGCCTATATTTGTGCCTGGCAAACTGCGCCATCCCGATGCTGATGCTCCTGGTGTGGCTCAATTCTCAGTAAGCGCAAATCGGGGCCGCCGTTGTGAACTGGGGCTGCGGTTCTAATGCCCGCCTGTGACCGTGTAGCCCGCCCGGCGCAAATCCTCGGCCAGGTCAATTTCCATCTGCGCTGCGGCAACGAACGGCATCGGATTCAGGTGCTCGTAGAGTTCCGGCAGCAGCCGAAGGCCGTAGCGTTTAACGACCGCCGCTGCTTTGATGCCTGACTTGTGATTTGCAAACCGCTCCTCTGGGGACAGTCCAGTCATCCCGACATACACGCAGGGCCTTTTGCGGTCACGATCCGGGTTCTCGGCCCGCACCTTTCGGATTTTGGCAACGGCGGGATCGAGCAGCACGACGTAAACGCAATGGTGATCCGCTGGCTGCCGTTTCTGGCGTAGCTGCTTGAGAGTCCTACGCTTCATCCAAATTGATGTCGTGGCCACTTACAGCGCATGGAACGCTTTGAGGAACGAATCTTTTCGGTGCTCGAACTTCTTGCCGTCAGCAGCATCCAACTTTTTACGATTCGTCGTGAAGGCAGGGATGATGTAGCCCCAGTTCGAGTTCTTGGCAAAGTAAACGATGAACTGGATCGAACTCCCTTTCCACCGATTCTCGATTTCGGTGTGCTCGTCCTGCGCCTCGATGGTCTTGATCTGGATTCGATAGTAGTTTGGGCCATCTGAAACAAGCAGGTCAGTCTTGTGTCCGTGGTCAAGCAGCGGCAAGAACACCTGCCATCCGTCCTGGAGGAACCACGTTGCACAAAGACTCTCGTATGAGCAGTTCCGCATGGCTTTGGCCACGCCGTCAGTAGTGGGGGTCTTGCGTGTTGGCATGATGGGGTTGGATTTAGTTTCGTCCCGGCCAGCAATGTGCAAGGACAAGCCCGCATCTGCCAGGCGGGATAGGCTCTCAACCAGTTCCTCGTAATTGTCGCCCAGCACCCACGGATAGCCGACGACGATTTCGTTGATGCCCTTGGCTTTGGTCTCGGCGCAGAGCCTGATGAAGTCTGCGAATTTTTTCTCGTATCCGGGTGGTGTATTCATAGCAGTGGTCTTGGGATTGAATCGTCGTCCGCAACTGATGGCCTCATGGCGGCGGCTCCGCATCGAACGGCAGATTGAAATACTCGAACACCGCCTTCGACCGCTCGAAGATCATCCGCTCCGGCATCTCGGCCCGGTCGCACATCACGTTCATCGGCCCGAAGTCATTCCCAACGAACCGCACCAGTTCGAGCGGCGAATACTCCACGGCGATGTTCGGACGGCCATCCACCTTGAGTGCCGCAATTGAGGGCAGACAGCAAAGCACCATCATGTTTAGCGCCTCGGTGTCGAGGTTGCAGAAGTAAAGCCAGTAGGGCCACGCCTCGTGGAACGCCCGGTAGAACCGCCGCACTTCAGGGATGGAATGAACTTCACGGGGATCGGTGTCGTAGCCTTCGATTCCGAACGCCAGCGTGTTCATCATGGCCGCCAGACCTGCTCCGTTCGGCAGCTTGTCCGGCCCGTAGAGGCTCAGAAAATGACGGAAATCCACGGCTTCGACCTTCGGGCGGCTGAACTGGTAGAAGGTCAGTTGGGAATCCATGATCCGCCTTTCTTGCTGATCCGAACCTTTCTGATCCGAGTGGGTTTCCGGGCGGTGAACTTGAACAGGTCAACGACCTCGACCTTGAGCACTCTGGCAAAATCCTCCAACCGGGCGACGGATGGGGCGTTCACGCCACGCTCGACCAGGCTGATGAACTCCACCGAGCACTCCAGGGACTTCGCAAGTTGCACCTGGGTCAGTCCCCGCTTCTTGCGCAGTTCAGCGATGCGATGTCCAAGTTGTTTCTGAAGCACGGCAATCACATACCACAGGCGGTGCAGGACGGCAACGCAGTTAAACTACGGGCGCAAGATGTCGCCAGAGAAGATGATGCTCCAGGAACAAAAATGGTTTCGCCGAAAGCGAACGGCTTCGGCATACTCGGCGGACAGTGAAGTCGGTTACGATTCAGATCAATGACCTGTTCGAGTTCGAGGGCCAGCCGATCCCGGCGCAGCGGCCCGACAATGCCGTCATTGAGGACATGGCCCGCCGCCAATTCGCATTCCTCCGACAGCCACTCCAGGTCGAAATCGGGGCCAATGCCGTGACCGTCTCCTTCGCCGAGGAGTCTCAGAACGCCCAGGATGAAGCTCTGCGCCTGGCAGAACGGGCGGGGAAGCGGGCCGCCGAAGGCAACTACGACAAGGCGATCTCACTCTGGAAGCGTGTCCTGGAACTCCACCCGGCACTGCACAAGGCCCGGCGTGACCTGGCAATGGGCCTGATGGAAACCGGCGACATCGAGGGCGCAAAGAACCACCTGATCGAAGTGCTGCGCCTGAACCCTGGCGATCCGTGGGGCTGGGTTGTCCTGGGAAATCTTTACGCCAAGAGCGAGAAGGACTGGCCGACCGCCGAGAAGTTCCTGGGCCGGGCGTTGGAGATTTCCCCCGACGATGCCTGGGCGCTCAACGGCCTGGCCGCCATGACGGCCCAGCGAGGACAGACGGACGAGGCGGTGAAGCTGTTCGAGCAGGCGATCTCCTCGAACCCTGGACTGCCGAACCCGTATTACGGCCTGGGTGTCACCTTCCACCGCAGCGGCCATCCCGACCGTGCGCTCGGTGCCCTCGACCGGTTGTTCAGCAGTGCCGGTTTGCAGGATGTCCGCTCGAAAACCGTATTCGACCAGGCTCGGACGCTCTACGGACAAGTTCAGGAAGACCTGGTGAAGCGCCAGCACTCCGACGCCTTCAAGGCGGTTGAAAACTTCCGGGCCGAGCTTGAGAATTTGTCCGGCTTCCCGGTGCGTGTCACCACGGGCGAGTTCAAGGACAAGACCAGCGCCATCATCCAGATGGCCTGGAAGCATGGACGGGATCATCACCTGATCAAGCACCGCACCGACCTGTCAGGCGATTTGCTCACGCACCAGTTGGCCCACGAGTTGACGCACCTGCAACTGGAGGCGGAAGCTCGAAAGGCGGGCCGGAACAAGTTCTTCACCACCACCGACAAAACCGAACAGCCGGTGCTTCAACGGCTGGAGGGCGACATCCACAAGTTGCAGCGCAAAGGATTCTCCGCTGACGCCTCGAAGGATTTGGTGGTCGCACTCATTCGGGGCCTGGCGGGTTTTCTGTTCAACTGCCCGCTCGACATGCTGATCGAAACCCGGCTGCGGCAACGGATGCCTGCGCTCACGGCCAGCCAGTTCATTGCTCTGCGCATGGGGATCAAGGAAGCCCTGGAATCAAACACCAACGCCAAGGTGCTGGAGGTCACCCCCAAGCCGATCCTGCGGGCGGGTCTGGCGCTCAACGGCGCATACTGCCTATTCGTGGACGACTTCTACCACGGGGCGACCAACTACGCCGCCCACTACCAGCGGTCGGAAGCGTTCTCGGTGTCGCAACGGCTGTTTCAGCATTGGCGTGCCCGCTCGGCGCAGCTTGGCCCCGGCGACGAATACGACCTGGTAGACGAGTTCGCCGACATGGTTGGGATGCGGGGCTGGTATGAATGGAAGCTCGATCCCGGCACACACGACATCTCCGCTGCGCCCCAGAGGGAAGGCACCACGAATCCTGAGTTGCTGAAGAAGAAGCAGACGCCCTCCGTTTACTTCCTGCTCGATGCGCTGAAGCGTTACGACAAGATGCCGGTGGAGAAGATTCGGGAGGTTGCCCTGGAGATTGGGATGGTCGGTCGCAACGGCCTCGACTACGCCTCGCCAGATCAGAAATACACCTTGAAGTCCCTGCCTGGAGAACGATTCAGCGGGCTGAATCTGATGTGCCTGATGTTCGCCGGGTTCAAGCGCATCGCCCCAGAGCACGATCTCCAGATGGACTTGCACGAGCCGTTCCTCGTCGCCCTGGAGATGTTCCAGGCCGGTGAGGAGGCTCAATAGCGGCACGGTTGTCGCTGCGCAGGGAGACGAAAGACGTGGCAAGACGCAGACGCAATCGAGACTTGGACATCGCCCTGGGTGTGGCCCAGTTGATAGGTGTCGTTCTTTTGCTCGGTCTTATTTCCCCGCAGGGACGGCAGCTTATCTCCGGGATCGGCATACTCGCCATTTGGGCCTTGGGCCTCGTGATTGTCGGTCTGATCGGCTTCGGAGTTTACCGATACGCCACTCGGTCGCAGAGGGCCGAGAGTTCGAGCGGCGCGGCGTAATCCATGATCTGTCCACACCCGCCCGGATCATTGACTGGGCGTACAGGCAGACCTGCGAGTTCAAGGGGCTGACATGGGTGCGGGCAAAGGAGCTTGAACTGCTCCCGATCAACTGGAACCTCTCGCTGAGCGACCTGTTAAACTGACCGGTGGGTTAATCGCGAATGACCTTCCGCCGCATATTTGGATTTGTTTATCGCGGCTGGTTTTGACCCGGTTCACTTCGTACACTGGCTCTCATGAACCGGCTCACGGGTGTCATGCGCATATTTGTGGTTGCTACCGCAGCAATCATCATTCTGCTCCCGTGGCTGTACGTGACATTCCGAGTCCCTTCCACGAGGGAGATTGTGAGCGCGGGGGTTCTGCCCATCGGGTCGATCACTACAGGCAACAACGTCGATGTGGATGTTCAAATGCTGGTTGGGGACATCTTCGATCCAAAGTCCACATCGCGAGACGTTGGCTTCGATCTGGTCGCCGTGTCTTGCTACTTCGATCCGGTCGCCATAAATCGAACCTTGATCCTGCCGGGTAATCCGATGCTCTTTTCGGCGCTGCGTGACGCAGCCCGAACCGAAGCGGAATTTCAGACGTTCGTGGAGGGTCTGCTCACAGCTCTGAGGAAAAGCAGCAAAGTCGTAAGCCAGTTCGTCGCCGGAGACGCTTCATACGCCTCGTCTGGTGACCCTTTGACTCCGCACGTCTGGGCACGGCTGAACAACTCTCCCACACAAAGCATCCAAGGTGTGAAGTATGAGGCTGCCCTACCTCTTTTCAATCCTGACATTCTCAGGGACAAAGTGTCGCCAGACGTAGCAAGGGGAAGGTTGGCCCTGAATGTTGAGTCTTCGGTCGATAGGCTTCTCACCTCATACCTTCCAGGTGAAGCCACTGTCCAATCTGTCGCCTTTCCTTCGCTGGGTTCCACCTCCCACCGGGGCGGCGATTCGCCTTACTTCATGACTTTCGAGCAAGGCTTCCGGTATATTCTAAATGGCGTCACTAAGGCGCGGCCTCCACCGACCTTGAGCAGAGTCTACCTTGTCGGCTTTCGTGCTCACACAGGAGATTTTCGATCTGACCTGCTTGATGGTATGCAGAGCGCAGCGCGCTACATGGCAATCCGCGATCTCGCCCACATTTCGGAACTGGGTGTTTGTCTGGCTGTGACTTCACTGCTGTTCACGTTGCTGGGAGTGTGTTCGTATCATAATGTACGCACCATATTTCGCGACAAAGCCCGCTGGCCTATAATCGCAAACGTAGCTCAGGTCGGCGGCCTGCTTGGTGCTTGCGTTTCAGGCATTCTGTCGTTCACCGCTCATTTAGCCCCGCCAGATCATGTGGAGATTGCTTTGATTGCCTATTCGATGTGTGCCATCGCTGGAGTGATCCTCGTCTTGTGGTTCAGCAAGCGAATCAGAACGTCCCCACGATCAACCAAATCGCCATGACGGCACGCTTAACTCTCCGATTAGTTACCTCGTTCCTTATTCTGTGTGCGTGGTCGCTGGCTTCGGCACAAACCAATCTCGCGTCGCAGATTGCCAGCCTGAGCACTGATCGCCGGTGACACTCGGCTCCTTGGCAAGCTTGATCCAGCCCTAGCGGGTTCAGGCACCAGAACCATCATGGCGTTGGGCAGAACGGAATTGCTGTTAAGGGGCTTTCAGAGCTACGCTGTCCGCCCGAGGCGCTCAATGAGCGCGGAAATGCAGCGAATCCTGTTGAGAGACCGAGTCTGGAGGGTGGAATCGGCGATGAAAGTCGCGGAGGACAAGACCCTTTTCCGACTGCTCGACCCGAGCAACGCAGAACGACTTGAGGCGCTGTGCCCGCCAGAACACTTCGAGACGCTGGCCGAGGAAGCTCCGACGTTCTCAAAAGCCTCACTCGCTCCATTTGAAGCCTGGCAATCCTCGAACCTGGCGCTGAAGTTGTCCTGCGTGGATGGCGACGAGTTCGCTGCGTTTTACGGTGGGCGGATTTCTCCTGAGCATTATCAGTTCGCGCCCGTTGCCAGACTGCTTCAACTCCCGCGCCCCAGTCTTCTTGTCGCTGACGATGTCGGCCTTGGCAAAACCATCGAAGCTGGAATCTGCCTGTTGGAGTTGATCGCCCGAGGCCGAGGGAAACGCATCCTGCTGGTTGTGCCGCCAGGGCTGATCTCCCAGTGGCAGGAGGAGATGTTGACCAAATTTGGGCTGAAGTTCGAGGCCATCGAAAATGCAGCGGCACTCGAACGTGCTCAGACCCGTCTCTCGGAGGGAGTGAAGCCGTGGGTCTTCCTGAATCGCATCATCACGTCCATCGAATACCTGAAGAAGCGCGAGATTCTCGCCAGCGCCCTCGAACCGAGTTGGGACGTGATCGTGGTGGACGAGGCGCATTACCTGGCCGAGTCCGGTACGCCGCGCAGTCCGTATCTCACCGCTCGCGCTCGCCTCGGGCCGAAGCTGCGTGATCACACCAAATCACTGATCCTCCTGAGCGCGACGCCACACAATGGTTACAGCCACAGCTTTCGTTCGCTGCTTGAGGTCATTGAGCCGACCGACGCCAGCTTCCTTGGCGAGAAGAGCGTTGTCGCCCGCCGCGTGGGACGTAGCATGATTCGCCGTCTCAAGGGCGACATTTCAAAAACCGATTCCGCCGGGGGCAAAGAGCCAGCCTTCAAGGTGCGCGAACCGGTCAAAGCCATCAGCGTAACGGGTTTGGCCGACGCCGAGAAAGCCATCTTCAAAAAGGTGTCTTCATACTGCGCCAAGACCGCCGCTGCGGCTGCGACCACCGACGATGCCGAACTGGTTTCGTTCGCGATGCAGATCATCAAGAAGCGCATGTTGTCCAGCCGGACAGCATTGGCCAAGACGGTGGAGAAACGACTGGAAGCACTGGCGAGCCGGG
>WBZT01000323.1_pt1 | contig 40722 bp, 24 predicted proteins | sample 5204241 | NCBI WGS metagenome assembly WBZT01 (sample SAMN12344358, study PRJNA552823) | activated sludge metagenome | biome: Activated sludge suspended growth; feature: Nitrification reactor; material: Wastewater; isolation source: activated sludge from nitrification reactor of wastewater... | reverse complement strand
CGTTCTACAGCGGAGATGTAGCGCCACAGGATGAAGTACTGGACTTCCTGGATCAGATAGCGATGGACAACGACGCATCGAACTTCGCGTTTGGCTACAATGCCACGGATGTAACGGGCGACGGGGCCACAGACTTCCTGGATCAGATTATTCTGGATAATAACGTATTCAACTTCGTGAGTTCTTATCATCCGTTTTAATTGACGGAAGCATAAAATCAGAAAAAGGGGCCATTACACCGATGGCCCCTTTTTTATTGACTTGTTTTATAAACAGAGGGAGCTGTTTTTCAATCATCTGAATTCAGCTAAAGAGCATGATTAGTTTAAATTTGAAAAACGGTGCATAACGGATTTTATGTTTTCAGATAAGATTTATGATTCCCCATTAAAGGGGATTTTCAGTTCTGAGAAGAATTCAGTAATTTGCAGCAAATACATCACTTCTTATGAAATTACAAATACGCGCCTTGCTGGCGATGATGCTGTTATTGCCGTTTTTTAACTCTTCGGCTCAGAATGGTTGCATGTTAATTCCGGTAAAGAATGAAAAGAAAGTAATGGCCAGTTCCCTGATCGCAGAAGGGGAAATTACAGCAGTTCGTTCGTACCAGACCGAAGACCGGACAAAGATCTACACTGTAAATACCCTGAACCTATTCAGGGTGTTTAAAGGAACTGCGATCCGTCAACAAATTCAGGTCGTCACTGAAGGTGGGCAGGTTGGATTAAACCGCATGCAGGTAAGTTCAGAGAACAGTTTTGCAGTTGGCGATAAAGGATTGTTTTTTCTATATCCTGCACGATTCGGATATGAACATAATCCAACAGAACGTGCCTATTCATTTGAAGTATTTGCGGCCGAACAGGGGTTTATCAGGTATGATGAGAGCAATGATAAAGCGTATGCTCCATATATAGAAATTGAGAATCTGCCAGAAGGAATTGACCTGTTCATGAGTAGGTTGGGTTATCAGAATCCCGTTATCATCCAATCACCTCCGGTTCAGTCCGGTGGTGGTCCTAAAAACGGTCAGCTACCGGCACCACTTACAGTGCCTTCTATTACATCTTTTTCACCCACTACTATTTCCTCCGGAACATCATCGGTATTGACCATCAATGGCAGTGGTTTTGGTGCCACAAAAGGAACCGGGTTTGTTGAATTCAGAAATGCAAATAATCCGGCATCAGTAGTGTGGGTTCAACCGAAAGCAAAAGACTATATCAGTTGGTCAGATACGCAAATTCAGCTGAGAGTCCCTTCCAGTTCACTTTCTTCCGGGCCGGGTGCAGGCACCGGAAACATAAGAGTAACTAACAGTACCGCCTCGCCGAATCAGGCAACTTCTGCAGGCACTCTGACCATAAATTTTGCGGCTATTAATGTTGAATTCAATACGGCAGGTCTGGCTACTGATTTATACAATGACAATACTATTGGTGGGTATACTTTTCAGTTTAACAGCACAGATTTTCCTGCTAACGGAGCGGCGATGAATTCCTTTCTGCGTGCATTTTATTCGTGGAAATGTGAAACCGATATTAACTGGCATATTGGTGCATCCACTACCATTGATGTGGCATCCAATGATGGCACCAATACCATTCGATTCGATACAGGATCAGAGCTTCCGGCAGGAGTTGCTGGTCGTGCTACCTCTTCCCTGACGGGTTGTTTAAGTGCTTCTGATACGGTTTGGTATGCTGTGGATCAGGATATAAGTTTCGATGATGGATTAGTATGGGAATATGGTCCTGCTCTGCCCTCTGCCACCGAGATAGATTTCGAAACGGTAGCACTGCACGAACTCGGACACTGGCACCTGCTGGATCACGTAATCAATACTTCTGCAGTGATGCATGCTGAGGTAAGTTATGGCTTGTCAAAGAGGGTGTTGCAGGCTTCAGAAACAGCAGGCGGGGCGTTTATGGCCGCTAAAGCGTTTTCGCTGAATAATGGGATCTGTGTAACACCGTTTACTGCGATGAACGCGTCGGATGTTCACGCCACTATTTCGATTGCCGCCAACCCCGGCGCAACCATTTGCGCAGGAACATCCGTAACTTTTACCTCTTCCTCAACCATGCCTACCGGAACAGCATCCTATCAATGGAAGAAGAACGGCGTGAATGTAGGAGTGAATAGTGCGACATATACAGATGCCGGCCTTGCCAACGGAAATACCATCACTTGTACCCTTACTCAAACCGGTGGATGTAATGATGTAGTTACATCAAATACGATCACCATGACCGTTACATCACCGGTAGCTCCCTCTGTTTCCATCAGCGCTAACCCCGGCAACAGTATTTGCGCAGGTACCAGTGTTACCTTTACCGCCTCGCCCACTAACGGCGGAGCATCACCGTCGTATCAATGGAAAGTGAATGGTGTTAATGCTGGAACAAACAGTCCAACCTTTACAACCACAACCCTCACCAACGGGCAAATTGTAACCTGTGTGCTGACCAGTAATGCAACCTGTATAACAACCACAACGGCTACTTCCAATGCAATTACCATGGCGGTTACTTCAGCCGTTTCACCTTCAATTTCGATTTCATCAAGTCTTGGAAATTCCATCTGCACCGGCAACAGTGTTACCTTCAGTGCACTGATCATCAATGGCGGGGCTTCGCCCTCTTACCAGTGGAAAGTGAACGGAACAAATGTGGGTACCAATAGTTCAACTTATACTACAACCACACTGACCAACGGGCAAATTGTAACCTGTGTTCTGACCAGTAATGCAACCTGTGCAACACCAGCTTCCGTTACTTCCAATGCAATTACGATGACGGTGAGCCCGATTGTGACTCCTGCCGTGTCTATCAGTGCCAATACCGGTGCTACGATTTGCGCCGGAACCAGTGTTACATTTACGGCAGTGCCTGTCAATGGTGGTTCCACTCCTTCCTATCAGTGGAAGGTGAATGGCACCAACGTAGGAACCAATAGTGCCACCTATACTACCACCACGCTAACCAACGGGCAAATAGTTACCTGCGTAATGACACATAATAACTTGTGTTCGTCACCTGCTACAGCAACATCCAATGCGATTACAATGACCGTAAATCCTGTGGTGGTACCTTCTGTAACGATCAGTGCAAATCCCGGAAGTACCATCTGCACCGGCACCAGTGTTACGTTCACCGCAACAGCTACAAATGGTGGCCCCGGAGTTATTTATAACTGGAAGTTGAATGGTGTGAATGTAGGAACCAATAATGCCACCTATACGAACGCTGCGCTCGTGACAGGCGACTTTGTAACCTGTGCAATAACAAGCAATGCAACATGCGCAAGTCCCACAGGTGCCGGATCAAATACCATCACGATGACCGTAACAACACCTGTCATTCCGTCTGTTTCAATTGGGGCAAATCCCGGCAGTACTATTTGCTCCGGAACTTCCGTCTCCTTTACTGCCACACCGGCAAATGGTGGTATTACTCCTTCGTACCAATGGAAAGTAAATGGCGTGAATGTAGGTGCTAACAGTCCGTTGTATTCAAATGCGGGATTGACAAACGGACAAGTAGTAACCTGTACCATGACCAGCAGTGCTTCCTGTGCAAGCCCCGCAACGGTTACTTCCAATTCCATTACTATGACGGTGAATCCTGCTGTAACGCCAACGATATCCATCGCTGCCAGTCCCGGTAGTACGATCTGTTCGGGAACATCCGTGACATTTACAGCGAGTATTACTAACGGAGGTACGACACCAGTTTATCAATGGAAGAAAAACGGAAATGCGGTAGGAACAAACAGTGCAACTTTTACTAATAATGCACTTGTAAATGGTGATCAGGTTTCGTGTGTAGTGACCAGTAATGCCACCTGTGCCAGTCCCACATCAGAAAATTCGAATACAATCACCATGACCGTTAACCCGGTACTCACGCCATCCGTTTCCATCAGCGCCAGTACAGGTACTACCATCTGTGCCGGCACCAGCGTGACATTTACAGCGACACCTGCCAATGGCGGAACTACACCGGCATATCAATGGAAAGTGAATGGCACTAACGCCGGTACCAACAGTGCAACCTTTACAACCACCACACTCACCAACGGACAGATCGTAACCTGTGTGCTTACAAGCAATGCTACTTGTGCCAGTCCTGTTACAGCTACATCGAATGCATTAACGATGACCGTCAATCCTGTGTTGGTTCCTTCCGTGTCGATCAGTGCAAGTACGGGAACAACGATCTGCGCGGGCACCAGTGTTACGTTTACGGCTACACCCACCAACGGTGGAACCACTCCGGCTTATCAATGGAAACTGAACGGAACCAACGTTGGCACCAATAGCGCAACATACACCAATGCCGGATTGACCAATGGTCAAATTGTAACCTGTGTGCTCACCAGCAACGTCACTTGCGCCAGTCCGGTCACTGCAACTTCCAACGCCATTACGATGACGGTTAATTCAACATATCCATCTAGCGTCTTTATTACTTCAGATTTTGGCACCAAAATTTGCTCTGGAACATTCGTTACTTATGAAGCATTTGCAAATTGGCAGACATTTCCGCCTAACTATCAATGGAAGCGGAATGGTATCAATGTGGGTGCCAATAGTTCAACCTATTCGACATCACTGTTGACGAATGGATCGGTGATCACCTGCGTTATCACCAGCAATGATGCATGTGCGGTTCCTTCTACAGTGACGGCTAATCCTATTACTATGGAAGTTGCAAGTGGCAATCCTGTAGTAACTTCGGTGACGCCAAATGTTGGGCCTGTTGGAACACCGATTACAATTAAAGGTTCCAATTTCTCAGCATTGGCAATTGTGCAGATTGGAAGCGCATCTACATCTGTATTTACAGTTTCCGGTGATACCATGATCACAACTACTGTTCCTGCAGGTGCTACTACCGGAACTGTTGTTGTGTACAATGCATGCGGTAACAATGCTTCTGGCCCAGTATATACCGTTGGAACCTCTCCAGTAACGTTGAATCTTACTTTTCTTGTTGAAGGATATTACAACGGAGCTGGAGGTATGGTGCCGGCATTGAATAATTCAGGAGTCAGCGCGCCCACCAATCAAACAGATACTGTAACAGTGTTTTTACATCCTGCTGCGAACCCCGGTGCAATCACATCATTTGCTGTTGGAGTAGTGGGTACCAACGGACAGGTATCCTGTTTGTTCCCGCCCTTTGTTTCCGGAGGGAATTATTACATCGCGGTCAGGCACCGGAATGCAGTGGAAACCTGGTCTGCACTTCCTTTGCTGATGTCAGGCACTGTAAATTATAATTTTACAAATGCACAAACGAAAGCCTATGGATCCAACATGACTCAGGTAAGTCCCGGCGTTTGGGCTTTTTACAGTGGTGATTTATCACCACAGGATGAAGTGCTTGATTTTCTGGATCAGATTGCAATGGATAACGATGCATCAAGCTTTGCTTTCGGATACAATCCAACAGATGTTTCCGGCGATGGAGCAACAGATTTCCTTGATCAGATCATTCTGGACAACAATGTGTTTAACTTCGTAGGTTCCAATCACCCTTAAGCGACAAGCTCTTGAACACGTGCTGCACATTATCCGTGTGCAGCACTTTTTTTTACCACCGGCGACATCGATTCGGCTGATTCACCTTCTGATTCTGTTTCATTACCTTTGTTCACTTAATAGTTGATCGCAATGAACGAAAAAGCAGGCTTCGGCACCAGAGCCATTCATGCCGGACAAGAACCGGATCCGACAACAGGGGCTATTATGACCCCAATTTATCAAACCAGTACGTATGTTCAGGAATGGCCGGGTCGTCATAAAGGATATGCTTACGCACGTGGAAAGAATCCAACCCGTAATGCACTGGAGCAATGTATAGCGGCACTCGAGAATGCGGCTCATGGCTTGTGTTTCAGCAGCGGACAAGGCGCCAGTGATGCGATTATTAAAATGTTGCGTCCGGGTGATGAAGTGATTGCCACCAATGACCTGTACGGTGGAAGCTATCGGATGTTTACAAAGATCTTTGAACCGATGGGTATCAAATTTCATTTTGTGAATATGTACAATGCAGAGAATATCCGTCAGTACATCAATGCAAATACGAAAATGCTTTGGGTAGAAACGCCTACCAATCCAACCATGCAGATCATCGATGTAAAAGCATGTGCCGGGATTGCAAAGGAAAAAAATCTGATTCTTGTTGTAGATAATACGTTCGCGTCTCCATACCTCCAGAATCCTCTTGCTCTGGGTGCTGATATCGTAATGCACTCCGTCACAAAGTATCTGGGCGGACATAGTGATGTGGTGATGGGAGCCATCTGCACGAACAATAAAGATTTCTACGAAAAGCTCGCCTTTATTCATAATTCCTGCGGTGCAACTCCGGGTCCGATGGACAGTTTCCTGGTACTGCGTGGCATAAAAACCCTGCATGTACGGATGGAACGACATTGCAGCAACGGCAGAAAAATTGCTGAGTTTCTGAGAGCACATCCGAAGGTAGATAAAGTGTACTGGCCGGGATTTCCTGATCACCCGAATCATGAAATTGCAAAATCTCAGATGAAGGACTTTGGAGGGATGATTTCCTTTACCCTGAAAAATGCAACGACGGAGGAAACCTTTACTATGGCGTCGAAGGTTAGAGTATTTTCACTGGCCGAATCGCTGGGTGGCGTAGAGTCTCTGCTGAATCATCCTGCTACCATGACCCATGCTTCAATTCCAAAGGAAGAACGGGAGAAAGCCGGAGTCACAGATGCGCTGATTCGTTTATCGGTCGGCATTGAAGATGTTGATGATCTTATTGAAGATTTGAAACAGGCGATCGGCTGAAGCTAACGGCAGGTATATACGAAAAGAGGCGGACTGATTTCAGTCCGCCTCTTTTCGTATTGATCGTTTTATCAGCTTCCGCACATCAGACATCCGTCAGGATTATCGAGTGAACAGCTCAGCTGATCACTGACGCTGGGTTCGTCGGTGAAGTCGTTGGCAGCAGGAGCTTGCGCCGACGTAACAGATGAAACAGCGGTTGCGGTAGTAGCCATTACCGGTTCAGCAGAGGTGTGTGGCAACATCTCATATTGCTTGTCAACGGTGAACTTGATAGCTGTGGCTGCAGGTTTTGTACGCAGATAATACATTCCGGTTTTCAATCCTTTCTCCCATGCGTAGAAATGCATCGAAGTGAGTTTCGCGAAGTTCGGCTCAGCGATGAACAGGTTCAAAGATTGGCTTTGGCAGATGTATGCTCCGCGGTCAGCAGCCATGTCGATGATGGTACGCTGCTTGATTTCCCAAACCGTTTTGTACAGTTCCTTAATATCCGCCGGGATTTCTGCGATGCCCTGAACAGAACCATTGGCAGCGATGATTTTATTCTTCATGTCGTTGGTCCAAAGGCCCAGACGAACGAGATCCATCAGCAGATGTTTGTTCACTACGATAAACTCTCCGCTCAGAACACGACGGTTGTAAATATTAGTTGTATAAGGTTCGAAACATTCGTTGTTTCCAAGAATCTGTGAGGTAGATGCCGTGGGCATTGGTGCAAGCAGCAACGAGTTGCGTACACCGTGTTTCTTCACTTCTTCACGCAGTACATCCCATTCCCAGCGATCCGTAGGTTTTACACCCCACATATCAAACTGGAAGATACCTTTCGAAACCGGAGATCCTTCGTAGGTAGAGTATGCACCTTCAATCTTCGCCAGATCTTTGGATGCTGTCATTGCTGCGTAATAGATCGTTTCGAAAATCTCACGGTTCAGGCGACGCGCTTCTTCGCTCTCAAACGGATAGCGCATCAGGATGAATGTGTCTGCAAGGCCTTGTACACCTAAACCAATCGGGCGATGACGCATATTGCTGTTCTTCGCTTCTTCAATCGGGTAATAGTTTACATCGATGATACGATTGAGGTTCTTAGTGGCAACGTATGTAATCTCAAACAGCTTCTGATGATCGAACTGTCCGTTGGTGACGAAACGCGGCAATGCGATTGACGCCAGGTTACATACAGCCACTTCATCTGGTGCCGTGTACTCCATGATTTCGGTACACAGGTTGGAACTTTGAATAGTACCCAGATTTTTCTGATTGCTCTTCTCGTTGGCAGCGTCTTTGTAAAGAATATATGGCGTGCCCGTTTCGATCTGTGATTCAAGAATAGCAGTCCAGAGCTCACGTGCAGGAATGGTACGACGTGCACGTCCTTCTTCTTCGTACTTCGTATACTTCAGCTCGAACTCCATTCCATAACAGTCAGCCAGTCCTGGAGCTTCGTTCGGGCAGAAAAGACTCCATTCGCCTTCTTCTTTCACACGCTTCATAAACAGATCCGGAATCCACATTGCATAGAAAAGATCACGTGCACGAAGCTCTTCCTTGCCATGGTTCTTCTTCAATTCGAGGAATTCGAAAACATCAGCATGCCAAGGTTCGAGATAAACTGCAAATGAACCTTTTCGTTTACCGCCTCCCTGATCTACATAACGTGCAGTATCGTTGAATACGCGTAGCATCGGCACAATGCCATTGGATGTTCCGTTGGTGCCACGGATATAGGATCCTGTAGCACGGATGTTATGAATGCTTAGGCCAATTCCGCCTGCACTTTGTGAAATCTGTGCAGTTTGCTTCAGTGTATTGTAAATGCCTTCGATGCTGTCGCTCTGCATCTGTAATAAGAAGCAGGAGCTGAGCTGTGGTTTCGGTGTGCCTGAATTGAACAACGTAGGAGTCGCATGGGTGAACCAGCGTTCGCTCATGAGATTGTACGTCTCAATTGCTGCATCTATATTGTTCTGATGAATTCCAACCGAAACACGCATCAACATGTGCTGCGGACGCTCTACTACTTTGCCGTTCAGACGAAGGAGGTAGGATTTTTCGAGGGTTTTGAAGCCAAAGTAATCGTAGCCGAAGTCACGATCGTAGATAATCGTGGAATCCAGAAGATCAGCATGCGTATTGATGACCTGCATCACCTCATCGGAAACCAATGGTGCTTTCTTTCCCGTTTTGGGATCGATATAGTCATACAAATCCCGCATCGTTTCTGAAAACGACTTTTTCGTGTTTTTGTGCAGGTTGGAAATGGCGATCCTGGATGCAAGTAGAGCAAAATCAGGGTGTCGCGTGGTGAGAGAGGCAGCAGTTTCTGCAGCCAGATTATCCAGTTCGGTGGTGGTAACACCATCGTATACACCTTCAATAACCTTTTGGGCGACTAAAATCGGCTGAACGTGCTCCGGAGAAAGTCCATAGCAAAGTTTCTGTACCCGCGCGGTGATTTTGTCAAATTTCACCGACTCTTTCTTGCCATCTCTTTTGATTACAAACATACTACAGTGTGGTTAGTGTGGTTAAAACTTGGTTAGCTTGTTGATCTGACCCCGGCTCGGACACTTTTCAGGGTTCGACAGTAGCGACGATTTCCCCTACAACGCAGAAGCGCTGTGTTTCAGTATCCGGTAAGTTCAGATGAATTTGAAAACCAGTGCTTTCTCAACAAAGGCGAGGAGCAGCTGAGCCGGGTACAAATCAAGATAAAGATATCGTCGAACCCAAGGGGTATTTTTTCACATTCACCTGCATTTTTCAACAAAATCCGGGTGCGTAAAAAAAATGATAAAAAAATTTTGATTCCTGCCCGATTTGGTTTAATAGAGGTAAAGAAAACCCGCTCAGGGATATGAACGGGTTTTCATTTAATCTGTAACCGTTATTACAGAGAGAAGTTATGGGTTTTTTATAAAACGGACGCATCTCGGTTCGCTGTGCTGTTCCCAGTGAATAAAGTAAATGCCGGGTTGTAAATCACGGATGTCCTGCTGTCCGGAAGGTGTGGCTGGTCGTATATAACGGCCATGTATATCCGAAATGTAGATCTTTTCACCTTCTTCCAGCTGATGGATGTGTAGGCTTTCGCGCGCCGGATTGGGATACACTTTTGTGATCTGTTCTGTTGTTTCCGTCAGCCCCGATGTCGTATAGGGAGTACGGAAGAGTCCGCCACCGAAGGTGGTTACCCATTGATAGCCGTTACGGAAAAATACACGCTCCGGTTGTTTGAAGGGGAAGCTGTGTTCGCGTGTAAATACAGGTGATGATGTATGTACCCCGGTGACTTTCCAGAGTCCCTGGGTTTCGGTGGTGATCCAGGCTTCCCCTGATACAGCCGGTGATAAGGTGATGGAACTGACTCTGTCTGCACCACTGAAGATGCGTGTCCAGTTTTGTCCGCGGTTGGTGGTCTTATATAATCCGCCTAAGCCGTTTGGAGCCCCGCCCCATCCACTCCAGACACAGGCGTACCAGGTGTTCTGCGTGGCGTCGGAAGGATCAATGATCAGGTCTTTGGTATAGTAGAGCATGCCCGGGTCAGACCGATCGATCCAGGTACTGCTTCCGGATGGGAGAAGAAAAATTCCGGAGGAAGCAGTGAATGTTCCGCTGCCATCTCGTCGTGCACAGTAACTGGCGACTACGCTTCCATCATTGAGTACCATCACATTGAAAGGGTGTCCTTCGGTTCGTAGTGGATTGCTGAGTTTAACCCACGTACTGCTACTTCCTGCACTGAGGTTGTCGGTTTTCCAGATCCCGCCTTCGCCGATTCCGTTGGCATAGTGTACAACGCTTGCGTAAAGTCTGTTGCTGTTTGTGGGATCAGCTGCAAGCCATATGACCGGATGATTGAAATCGTGAAGGGTTTGCCAGGTGGTGCCGTTGTTGCTGCTGTAGCGAATGGTGCCCAGTCCGGGATCTATGCGTGCATCGGTGAGATAAGTGGTCTGGTACAGATCATGAACGGTGGAGGTAGAGGCGTAGAGTGTATTGCTCACCGGATGTTTCAGGATGTAGTAGGTGGTGTTTTGTGTGGTGGCACCGGTCATCTTCCAGGTGTCACCGCCATCATCGCTGCGGATACCATTGATGTCAGTGGCTGCAGAGAAGAGTTGGGTGTTGGAGTTCCAGCATAGCATCCAGTGACTGGTGTTTTCAAGTCCGATACTGTGATATGCTTTTTGCTGAGGAGTGTTTACGCCGTTTGTATTCTGATCCTGATTGGCAATGTAGGCTTGTTTCCAGAGCGTGCCGCCGTTGGTGCTTACGTGCACAAAGCCTAAATCAGTAAAAGTGAGATGTGATTTGTCGTGAGGCGCTACGGAAAGTCCGAGTACATATTCTCCATAACCCCAGCTTCTGTCCCCACCATCTCCGCTCCACCCGGTGAGGATATTTGCATTGCCTGTTGTATTGAAGATTTTATTCCAGTTTAATCCGGCATCGGTGCTTTTGTATAAAACGGGAACTCCGGTGTTCGTGTTTCCTCCTGCTGCATAAACCGTGTTGACGTCGTTTTGCGCACAGGCGGTGAAGAAGAACTGATCTCCTGCGGTAACACCGTTCATGCGTTGGGTCCAGCTCGTTGATGCACCGTCACTCACGTAGAGTCCTGCAGAAGCAGAAAAGTCGGCTCCGGTGATGCCTGCATAGAGATCAGCTTGTGGCATGGCAATGGCAAATAGTTTTACACTGTTTCCGTCACGCGCTCCCGCAAATGAAGCCATGCCATGCCCGGATGCCCATCCGGGAAGAGTCATAGGGATCCATAACGTTCCCGCATTACCGCTGTAGAGCATTCCTGCTGATGTGCCTGCATAGATGAAATTCCCATCGAAGAATGCACCGGCGAGATGAAGGCCATTGCCACCGTTGCTGAAAGTGTAGATGAGCTGGTAGTTTTGTCCGCGGTTGTTCGTGAACCAGAGTTTATCATAACCCGATAGAAAATAGGTGTCCGTGCGGTTCGGGTCGGCATAGATGGTATAGGATGCTCCGCCACTGGGATCCGGCAGCGATGACCAGGTTTGTCCTCCATCACTACTATATACCGGGCGACTCATGTCAATACCGTTCTGTGCACTGTGGTCAATGCCGAATAATGAATCAGGGTTGGAGGTGAAGGCGATGGATACCGTTGTGGAACCCTGTATTTCCTCTGCGTGAATCAGACTCCAGCTGTCACCGAAATTCTCTGACCGGTAACATCCGCTCATGTCAGAACTTACCCAGAGCCCGTTCGCGTCATGCGGGGAAATAACCGGACTATAGAAGGCCCCTCCCCCTCCTATACCTTTTGGTTGCCAGGATTGCGCATGACTATTGAATGCGATCAGCCATGCGGATAAGAAGAGGTGCAGCAGCTTATTATCCATGCCTGATAAAATACGTCAGGACTTAAGGAGAATGAAGCAGAAACGGCTAAAACTTACACGCCACCTTAGCCGATAGCCATGGCTACTTCGCGCGGACGCACATACACCAGATCGTGTGCGCAGTCAGGGATCGTCTTTACTTCCAGATGTGGAACATACTTCCTGATTTCTTCCGTTATGGCTTTATACACCGGGGCACAATGCTGGCCAAGTAAAACCCTTACCGGAACAGAGATGGATTTCAGGTCTTCTGCTTTCAATGCAGACGGGGTGGTTTCAACGACAAGCCGGTAAAGCGAGGAAGCATTGGCGACCATGTCCCACCGGATCTTTTCAGGGAAGGCGATAAATCCTCTGTGACCATTGGCATATCGCATCAGCGTGGATACGGCATCTGCTGATTTGCCTTCATCGAAACAGGTTTTGATGCGCCGGAAGGTGTCGGCTCTCTCCTCGCGGATGACGACATATTGATCGTTGTCATTCAGCAGAAAGGCGAGACCGGGTTCAGCAAGATACAGACTGCCGAAGATATCTTTACGCATAGCCGCCGCCGTTAGTATCACTGAGCAGCCATAACTATGCCCCACAACTTTGCAGCCCTGTATGCCGAGTGTTTCCACGAGCGCAATAAGATCTTCTGCATGTGTGTCTGCATTGTAAGCTCCATTAGCCTGCGGAGGATTGGGCAGATGAAAGCGTTGACTGTACGTGATAAACCGATAACGACCAGAGAGGCGGCCAGCCAGCGCTTCTCCATGCGTAACAGAGCCACAGGCCCCATGTACAAATAGAACAGGTGTTCCGGAACCGGATTCAAACGTGTGTAAGATGGTGGAATTAACGGAGAGTGTACCGAACTGCATGAGAGGAATGAAAGATGATAAAAAATAGAATGGACTTAATATTCAGGCAAGACCGGTTTATTACACATAATTGTTTCGATGTGCTCCAGCACTTCAGGTGTGAGGTTTTCCATGATGTCCAACGCCCGCAGATTATCTTCCAGTTGTTCTGTCTTGCTGGCACCCAGAATAGCAGTACTTACATTCGGATTTTTCAGACACCAGGCAATGGCCATCTGCGCGAGACTGACTCCGAGTCCGTCAGAAATGACTTTCAGTTGTCGTACCTTTTCCAGTCTTTCAGGTGTGATATTTCGCTCACGAAGCCAGTCCATACCTTGCATACTTAAACGGGTGTCGCCTGCTTCGCCGAGGTATTTCCCGCTCAGGACGCCTGAGGAGAGTGGCGACCAGATGGTGGTTCCCATCCCCTGATATTTGAAAATGTGAAGGTAGTCGTCTTCCATCTTTTTTCGCTCAAACAGGTTGTATTGACATTGTTCCATTACCGGTGCTATGAGATAATGACGTTCCGCTTCGAGGTGCGCCTGCAGAATTTCCTGTGCACTCCATTCAGAAGTGCCCCAATAGAGAATTTTTCCCTGCTGAATGAGCGTGTTCATCGCCTGCACTGTTTCGAGAATAGGCGTGTTTTTATCAGGACGATGGCAGAAAAACAGATCAATGTATTCTACATCCAGACGATTCAGTGCTCCATGACATCCTTCAATGATATGCTTGCGGCTGAGGCCGCGCTGATTGGGTTTATTATCTTCATAACCGAAAAACACTTTACTTGAAACCATATAAGAGCTGCGGCTGGCTTTCAGATTCTTTAATGCACGACCCATTACCAGTTCGCTTTGTCCGCGGGCATAGATTTCTGCGTTGTCGAAGAAATTGATGCCCGCTTCATAGGCTTTCTGAATCAGGAGTTCACTGACTGAATTGTCAATTTGTTTTCCAATCGTTAGCCAACCACCAAAGGAAAGGGCTGAGACAGATAATCCAGTATGACCAAGTTTACGATATTGCATAATCGGGAATTTAACGATTCCGGTAAAATTAGACAAAACAGAATTAACGAAAAGGAAGGCCCGGAACGTCTTCGTATAAATAGTTTTTATTAAACTTGTGTTCAGGTAATCCGTATGAAAACACTTCTGCTTATCGCTGTATTGATCCCGTTTACGCTTTGCGCCCGGCCACTCAAAGTACTTTTTATTGGTAACAGTTACACTGCTTCAAATAATCTGGCTACGATGTTTGAGCAACTGGCATTGAGCAAGGGAGATACCGTCAGAGCGTTTTCTGTAAATCCTGGAGGTTATACCTTTCAGCTGCATACACAGTACCCGGCTACGTTGCAAATGATAGATTCCATGGATTGGGATTTTGTGGTATTACAGGAGCAGAGCCAGCTTCCTTCTTTTCCGCCGGCGCAGGTAGCTACTGATGTTTATCCTTATGCCCGTCAGTTGGATAGTCTGATTCATCTGAATAATTCCTGTACGGAAACCGTTTTCTTTATGACCTGGGGTCGCAAGTACGGCGATGCCGCCAATTGCACTTTTTATCCGCCAGTCTGCACTTTCATCGGTATGCAGCAACAGTTGCGCAACAGTTATGTTACGATGGCTAATGATAATCAGGCACTCGTAGCTCCCGTTGGCGAAGCCTGGAGGCGTAGCTGGATGAGCGACTCAACGATAAATCTCTGGATTTCGGATAATAGTCATCCGGATGTTCCAGGTACATATCTGGCAACCTGTGTTTTTTATTCAACCATTTTCCGGAAATCTTCTGCCGGTGCAAGTTTTACAGGTGGCCTTTCTACTGCCGTTGCGAATGATCTGCAGTTGATTGCCGACTCAACTGTTTTTGACAGTCTTGCAATCTGGAGAATAGGAGTATACGATGTTACAGCAGGGTTTACAGTGAATACAAATGGATTGAGTGTGCAGTTTAACAATACTTCCGTGAATGCCGATCATTATTTCTGGGATTTCGGCGATGGAACCACGGATACGGTTGCACAACCCGGTCATACCTATGTGCAATCCGGAACCTATCCGGTCATGTTGATTGCAGATAATTCCTGCACGGCCGATACCATCATATTTTCTTTACAACTGTCCAGCTCATCCCTCGATCAGGAAGAGAATATGCAATGTGTAAAAGACCTTGGTAACGGCCTTTTCCAGGTGGAATGTGAAGGGTACCGTACTCTTCAAATTTATGATGCGCAGGGTCGGATAGTCTACACCGGCAGGATAAACGGACAGGGCAGGATCAGCCCTGAATTGCCGGTTCAGGGTATGTACACTCTTGTTTTTCAGAGGGATGGATTGGCTCCAGTTGTCTGGCGCTACAGTTTTTCTCGATAAATGTTGTTCACAACGGGTCTGGTAATAACGCTATCCCGTTCAGCTGAAATGATTAGGATCGTATAAGGCTATTCCCTACATTTACGATCCTTCTTGCATGCGTTTTCCCAGTGCCGGCAGCGAGAATTCACACCGCTAATAAAACCAAAACAATACCCCCATATGAAAAAAACCATACTTGGTTGTTTCCTGGCCATAGGCATGCTCAACGCTCAGGCTCAGGTGCCAGGACAGCTAACGGCAGGTGTAGCCGACATTCGCTACGACAACCGTACTTCAGCTCCCTTGTTTCTCCGGTTTAATCCGGATGTATTCATCAGTGCGAATTCCGGCATGGAAGGACTTCAAACCTTTCTGCAGGGTGGAAGCAACGACAGCTGGCAGCTCATCCGCAATGATGTGGATGATATCGGAATGAATCACCGCCGTTACCAGCAGTATTATCAGCAAGTAAAAGTGGTGACCGGAGAATATATTCTCCACGAGCGCCAGGGGCGTGTGGTTTCAGCAAATGGTATGTTTTACCGCGGCCTGAATCTCTCCACAGCACCGGCATTGACAGAAAAAGCAGCACTGGATGCTGCTATGCGTACAATTGGTGCAACCAGATACCTCTGGCAGGCTTCTGCTGCTGAACAGGAGTTATGGCTGGGTCATGCTCACGCCAGCGCCTATCCGAAAGGTGAACTTGTTGTGATTCCGCAGACCGCAGAATTCAATAAAACTAAATCGAATGTACTTTGCTGGGCATTTGATGTGTATTCCATTGCCCCGCATGAGCGCTGGATGGTGTATGTGAATGCACAGACCAGCGAGGTGGTATTTCGCGAGAACCGCATCTGCACCGTAACGGTTAACGGCACTGCTGCTACCCGTTATAGTGGTACGCAAACCATTAAAGTGGATAGCGTATCCGCTACCAGCTATCGCCTGCGCGATGCGTCAAGAGGAGGTGGTGTTGAAACGTATAATCTTGCTAACGGCACAACCTACGTTAATACGGACTTTACCGATACAGATAACAACTGGAATCCCGGCGCACCCGACAATGCAGCTCTGGATGCACATTGGGGTACCGAGAAAACCTATGATTACTATTTTAACACTCACGGACGTAACAGTTACAACAATGCAGGTGCTGTTCTTCGTTCTTATGTGCATTATTCCAGCGGATACAACAACGCATTCTGGAATGGTTCAGTAATGACTTATGGTGACGGAGATGGTTCTACCTTCTCACCGCTTACTGAACTTGATATTGTTGCGCATGAATTAACACATGGAGTAACCAATTACTCATCTAACCTGACTTATTCGTATCAGTCAGGTGCTCTGAATGAATCTTTCTCGGATATCTTTGGTGTTACTGTGGATTTCTTTGCCCGTCCTGCTCAGGCGAACTGGACTATGGCCGATCAAAGTTATACACCTGCCACTCCCGGTGATGGTATCCGTTACATGAATAACCCTAATCTCGGATCTAACCCTGATACTTATCTTGGAACATACTGGTATACTGGTGCCGGTGACAATGGCGGTGTGCACTACAACAGTGGTGTGCAGAATTTCTGGTATTATCTGTTGTGTCAGGGTGGTTCAGGAACCAACGACAATGGTTTTGCCTATAATGTGGCTGCCATCGGAATTACCAAAGCAAGAATGATCGCTTACCGGAATAACTCTTTTTATCTTACCTCTGGTTCACAGTATGCTGATGCCGCCACCTATTCACTTCAATCGGCAACTGATCTCTATGGTGCTTGTTCACCGGAAGCCTATGCTGTGAAGAATGCATGGGATGCGGTCGGAGTGATGGGTCTTTCTCTCAACGCTAATGCAACAGCATCTATCAGTGGAGGTTCCTGTACCGGATCCAATATTCAGTTGTCTGCTTCTGGTGGAACAACTTATTCCTGGACAGGTCCGGGTGGATATACATCATCTTTACAAAACCCGGTGATCACTGCTGCAACTGCTGCTAACAACGGAACATATAGCTGCGTGGTTACCGCTGCTAACGGATGTTCCGGCACGGCTTCGGTAACACTCAACGTTAGTACCCCTCCGTCAGTTACTGCAACAGGTGGTGTTTCGGTTTGTAATGGCGGAAGTGCACAGTTAACAGCTACTGCTTCAGTTCCTGGTCAGGGTGGTAATACTCCTACAAATACTACTCCGTTGCCAATTCCTGATTCTCCAAGTCCGGGTGTCACTTCCAATATGACGGTCAGTGGAAGTACGCTTGCCAATGCAATCGTATCTGTTTCCATCGACTCACTCACTCATACATACGATGGTGACTTGAAAATTGAACTTATCGCTCCAAACGGATCGTTTATCACACTTGCCAATTCCGTAGGTGGTTCGGGAGATAATTTCATTCGTACTAAATTCCAGACAGGAGGAACCGGCATCGCCAATGGTGCTGCTCCGTTTACCGGAACGTATGCACCTTCACAGGCTTTCTCCGGTCTTACAGGATCAGCAAACGGAACCTGGGGACTCCGCATCACCGACCTTGGTGGTCAGGATATCGGCACACTCTGGAAATGGTCGCTTGTCCTTCCTGGTAATTCAATTGTTTCTTACAGCTGGAACCCATCTACAGGCCTGAACAACGCGACCATCTTCAATCCGGTTGCAACTCCGGCCAATACAACAACCTACACCGTTACTGTAACTGATAATTCAGGATGTACGGCTACATCAGCTACAACCGTCACTGTCGGAACACTTTCAACAACCCTTAATTCAAGCAACGTTTCCTGTTTCGGTGGAGCAAACGGATCAGCGACAGTTAGCGCTTCCGGCTCTAACACCTACCTCTGGTCAAACGGAGCGAATACAGGTACGGTGAACGGACTGGCGGCAGGATCTTATACCTGTACGGTAACGAATTCAAACGGATGTACCGCCATTCGTACAGCTACCATCTCTCAGCCATCCGTAGTAAATCTGACCACACAAACCGTCAATGCCGGTTGTGCAAGCCCGACTGGATCAGCCAGTGCTATAGCCAGCGGCGGAACACCTGGGTTTACCTATGCCTGGAGTAATGGAGCTACTTCCGCTTCTATCAGCGGTCTCGCAGCAGGAACCTATACCGTTACTGCAACAGATGCCAACGGATGTTCCAAAACAGCTACCGCTGTCATCAATGCTTCTTCCAGTAATCTCGCAGTACAGTCATCTTCTTCGAATGTGAGTTGCTACGGCAATGCATCCGGATCGGCATCATTGGCCATCACCGGTGCCAGCGGCGGTACCACCATTCAATGGAGTAACGGTGCATCCACTTCAACGGTTTCAAACCTTGCAGCCGGAACGTATAACTATACTGTAACGGATGGTGCAGGTTGTCTGGTGAATGGAAGCGTAACCATTACACAGCCTTCAGCGATTGAAGGATTTGTAACCACACAAAGCGCCAATTGTTCGTTGAATGACGGTACAGCATACACGACGATCTATGGTGGTACTTCCCCATTTGCCATTCTCTGGAGTAATGGAGCTACTACGCCCAATATCTCGGGTCTCGCACCTGGCGTTTATACGGTAAATGTGACAGATGCCAACGGTTGTTCGTTTTCAACAATGGGCACTGTTGGATCTAACGGTACGGTAGCTCCGTCAACACCGGGATCTGTTACCGGCTCAAAAACCGGAGTATGTATTGGGGTTACCAAGACCTATTCCTGTCCTGCTGTAGCTAACGCAACTTCATACATCTGGACCGTACCTGCCAATGCTGTTATCAACAGCGGACAGGGCACCAACAGCATTTCTGTAACATTCCAGAGCGGTTTTGTTAATGGTAATATCACAGTATCCGCTTCTAATAACTGTGGTACTTCTAATGCAAAATCTGTGCTTATCCGCAGTACGGCACAAATGCCTTCTACTATTACCGGGCCTGCCAATAATCTTTGTGGTTCTTCATCCACCTATTCGATTCCGGCATCTACAACCGGTGCCACCTCATATACCTGGACAGTTCCTGCAGGCGCTACAATTATTTCCGGTCAGGGTACTACGTCTGTCAATGTACAATGGTCTGGAAGTACTGCGGTAACCGGAGGCAGCATCTGTGTTACTGCAGAAAATGCCTGTGGCAGCAGTGCAGCACGTTGTAAAAACAGCCTTACCACACTTCCGCTTAAGCCTGCAACCATCAGTGGTCCGACTTCCGTTTGTGCCAACCAGACGAACCTCGCTTACTCTGTAGTCACACAACCTGGTGCTACCTATACCTGGACTGTTCCTTCCGGAGCAACACTGGTTAGCGGACAAGGAACTGGATCAGTCGTTGTTAACTGGAGAGCGACTACCGGATATCTGAGAGTAAAAGCATCAAACACCTGTGGGGCTGCCTCCGATAAATCTGTTCAGGTGGTGGTTGGTTGCCGTGAAGGTCTGGATGAATCAATGAAGATTACACTCGCTCCAAACCCTGCTCAGCAATCTACCGATTTACAATTCAGCAATGATCCGGGAACATATATTGTAACGGTTACAGACCTGTTGGGACAAACGTTACGAAGAGAATCGGCCAGCGGTACTTCCTATCAACTGGACATGAGCAATCAGGCGGCGGGTGTTTACGTAGTAGGTGTTGAACTTGCTGACGGAACACGGAAAGTGATGCGCCTTGTGCTTGACAAGTGATAAGATTCACTTATATGAAAGCCGCTCCTTACCGGGCGGCTTTTTTATTGGCAGTATTTGCTGAACTAAATCAGTTTTGTTGGCTGAACAAGAGTATATATTGTATCTTTGAGGAAACACAAAAAAATCATGGAGCAGGATCGTCCTTTTTTCAGCCACGCTTACAGTTTTTTTTACCTGACCGGTTCCATCTTGTTTACTGCAATTCTTCTTAAAACCGGATCCTCTTTGTTCGTTCCCTTAGGTTATGCTTTTTTTCTAAGTGTTGTATTATTTCCGTTTTGTAAGTCGCTTGAGAGACGAGGTATTAACAGGCAATTTTCCATTGTAATTGGATTGATGTCCCTGCTCTTGTTGTTGAGTATATTGCTATTTATTTTCGGAGTTCAGCTGCAACGTATCGCATCGGACTGGCCGCATATTCATGCTAAACTGACCGGATTACTTGTGGCTATACAGCAATGGCTCAGCGATCGATGGGGAATCAGCAATGAAGACCTTTCCAAGTGGCTGATGGATACCGTGAACAACTCATTGGGGACATCGGTCAACCTGCTGGGCAATACACTACAGGCCTTTGTGCTTAATCTTGCTATTCTCGCCTTGATTCCCGTGTACACGTATCTGATACTGTATTACCGTCAACGATTGATGGAGTTGGTGCTGTTGTTGTTGCCCGGGCATCAAAGAGGTCAGGTGTTAGAAGTGGCCCGCCTGGCTGTGGATACCTACTTCCGTTTCATCCGGGGGATGGCAGTCGTTTATGCAACGGTTGGTACACTCAATTCAATCGGATTATTTCTGATGGGTGTACCTTATGCTTTCCTGTTCGGATATCTTACTGCGGTAATGACATTCATTCCTTACGTTGGGATCATTATTGCGAGTATTTTACCCATCACCTATGCCTGGACTACCTATGGTATTATCTGGTATCCGATCGGCGTAGTGGCTTTATTTGCTTTCGTTCAGTACCTCGAAGCCAATATTATTTTTCCCTGGGCGGTAGGTCAGCGGCTCGAATTGAATACGCTGGCGACACTTATCGTCATTGTAATAGGAGGAATCATCTGGGGCGCTTCCGGTATGATACTCTTTATTCCGTTTGCAGCTATTCTAAAACTGATTGCTGATCGTCTGCAAGGCTGGGAAGCGGTTTCGATGTTTCTGGGAAATGGCAGGATACTGAAAAATCCTGATGTTATTGATTCGACCAGGAAAGGTACCGGCTTTTGATATAAACCGCAAGTTCATATTGTGAGAGCGACTTCAGTAAAAGTTCGTTCAATCCGAGGTAGTCAATGAATGCATTGTATTCATTGTATTGCATATGTATCAGACCGGATCTGGAATAGTTGGCTAAAACTTCCCGCAATAATTTGCGTCGTTCATCTTCGTTCATGAGCTGTGCTACTTTTCGCTTGCTTCGTTCCCGTCTGCTGAATTCTTCATATAACGCGGTAAGTGGACTCCTCCAGGCGTCAAGTCCGGTGAGGCGATAATCACTCTTCTGATACCCGAGCTTCTTTATATCTTCTTCAATCCTGTTTAAGTCGCGCGGAGCCATAATGGTAACTTCCTGCAACGATGCCGTCAGTTTCTTCAACCCTACGATTATTTTAAAAGGTCCATTACCGGATGAATCAGCAAAGCAGATTTTTTCAGCGTTGTAGCCATAGGCCGTAACAACCAGTGTATCCGTTTTACCTATAGAAATCGAAAAGGAATTATCCGCATTAGCGAAAATGCCCTGCTGTGTACGGAGATTAATAACCATCACCTGTTCGAGGAGAAGAGATGGTGTGTTTTTATCCATCGCTTTTCCGCTGATGAGGATTGATCCCTGAGCCATGGCTTGTTGGAAACAAGGCATGATCAGAAACAACAAATTGCAAAAAACAAAAGCAACAGATAAGGGAGACTTCCTTCTGTTGCTTTTGCTGGCATATAACTCTTTTATCTGCATCAGAACTCGACTTCAGCTTTCACCTCTTCTTTATTCCGGATCACCACAACCGTGGCTTTTTCACCCTTGTTGAATTTTCCGAGCGCTTTCATATAGCTCATCATGTCGGTTACCGGAATTTCACCAATGCGGATAACAATGTCTCCTTGCTTCAGGCCTGCTTTCTGTGCCGGCTTCCCGTCACTTACACCATCAATCCGCATTCCTTGCCCTTCAAATCCATAGTCGGGAACAACACCCAGGGTGACTTTAAACCTCGGACTTTCCTCGTTCGTATCATCCTTGGTTTTAATAAAACTCAGTTTGCCTTTATCATCGAGACGATCTATCAGCTGAACCATATAATTCAGAATACGTAACTCGCCGGAGTAGTTAATCAGTGGTTCGTCATCGCTGGGTTTATGGTAATCATTATGCGTGCCGCTGAAAAAATGCAATACAGGAATATTCTTCAGATAGAACGAAGTATGGTCAGAAGGCCCAACCCCGGACTCCGTGGTTTTTGTTCTTAAACCCGGAACATTAACGTAGTTCATCGTTACTTTCCAGGCATCAGAGGTACCAACACCACTGATAATTACCACTGGTTCTTCCTGCTTCAAACGGCCGATCATATCCATATTGAGCATGTAATTCACTTTTGAAAGATCGATGTTCGGGTTCTTGGTGAAATGTCCTGATCCCAACAACCCTTTTTCCTCACCTGAGAATGCGATAAAAAGATAGTTGTTGTTTTTTGATTTCACTTTTGAATAATATCTGGCTAACTCTATAACGCCGGCAACACCACTTGCATTGTCATCAGCACCATTATGTATGGCTGGTTCACCTCGGTAAAGTGACTCTTCACCTCCATGTCCGAGGTGGTCATAGTGTGCACCGATGATGATGGTGTTGGTGGCCTTATTATCGATGTAGCCGATCACATTGTTCCCGGTAGCTTCTTCGCGCACGATTTCTGCTGTCATCTCTGCTGTCATGCCTGATTTCAGTGCTGGTAGTTTTTCGCGCAGCAGGTAGATAACCGGAATAGAGGATGGAGTAATCCGCATTTTAGTGACCAGTTTAGGCTCTGTGAGATCCTTGTCGGTGGTATAGACGATCACCCCGATAGCACCTTTGGCGATAGCTGTGTCAATACGTGAACGCAGGTCGGCAGCTTCAGCGAATTTCGAATGAGGTCCTCCTTTATCAGGAGTTGAAGCATCTATTAAAAATATCTTTCCTTTCAGGTCGGTTTTTCCGGCGTAGTCGTCGTGTTGAAGCGCAGGTACACTGATGCCGTAGTTTACGTTTTCAACGATACCTTTTGCAGAAGCATTGGCGGAATAAGCCAGCGGATAACAATCCTGATTGACTGTAAATTCTTGTCCTGCAAGTATGAGTTTTGTAGATGGTCCGGCTTTGATGACCTTGGTAAACGTAAATGGTTGCAAATACCCATTTGTGCCTTTTGCCGTGAGTCCGATTTTTTTAAACTCATTAATGATATAATTGCGCGCCAGCTCTTCTCCCTTGGTACCCGGCTCCCGACCTCCGAATTCGTCAGAGGCTAATGTCGAAATATGAATTTTTAGCCGCGGCATCACAGCTGCTGAATCGAGTTGTGCCTGCGCAGCACTAAGGGAGATTGTCAGGAGCAGGGTCAATACCCCTGTGTTTTTTACATTGAACATCAATTCTGAATTGTTGGTAGACCAGCAAAAGTAATCACTCCAGCCTGAAAACCCTTTTCTGAAGTACCTATACAGGGAATAATTTACATTTCGGGTACAGAAAACGGAGTTGTCCTCTGCTGGCGGGTATGAAGCAATGAATAAGAAACATCAGATTGCTGCGTCAGCAAGTTGTGTTACACAAGGTCAATTGGTGACCAGTCAATGAAACGTGCAGTTGTTGATTTACCCGAGTATCCAGCTTTTCACATCGTCAATGGTCGGCATTGTCGCTTCGAGCTTCAGCTTTTTACGCATTCCACCCAGATCGTTGAAGAGTTTATTCGGATTTACAGCCTTCAACTGATCCTTCGTCTGTATCCCCATCTTACGCAGTACATCGTCCCAGGGCGACGGAACACCATCCAGATGCGCGGTTTCCTGCTCAATGGAAGAGATCGCTGCTTCCGGACGCATTTGCGGGAAAAAGAGTACGTCCTGAATTGATGGCGAGTTGGTCATGATCATCGATAACCGGTCGATACCAATACCGAGCCCGGCCGTTGGAGGCATGCCGTATTCAATCGCGCGAAGGAAGTCTTCGTCGAGTTGCATCGCTTCTTCATCACCACGTTTGCCCAGTTCAAGCTGCTCTTCAAAGCGCGCACGCTGATCGATCGGATCGTTGAGCTCCGAGAAGGCATTGCAGATTTCTTTTCCGTTGCAGATGGCTTCAAAACGCTCTACGAGACCTTCCTTGCTGCGGTGTTTCTTCGCGAGCGGACTCATCTCCACCGGATAATCGGTGATGAACGTAGGTTGAAGAAGTTTATGTTCACAATGCGCACCAAAAATTTCGTCGATGAGTTTTCCGCGACCCATGGTGTCGTCCACTTCTACGTTCAGCTTCACTGCTGCGGCACGCATTTCGTCTTCGGTCATATTAGAAATATCCACGCCAGTGAAATGTTCAATCGCTTCGTACATCGTGAAGCGCTTCCAGGGACGTTTGAAGTTGATGATGTTTTCGCCTACCTGCACTTCTGTAGTGCCGTGAAGATCGAGCGCCACTTTCTCCACCATCTCTTCCACCAGTTCCATCATCCAGTAATAGTCTTTGTACGCAACGTACAACTCTACCTGAGTAAACTCCGGATTGTGAAACCGCGACATCCCTTCATTACGGAAATCTTTCGCGAACTCAAACACGCCTTCGTAACCACCAACAATCAGCCGCTTGAGATAAAGCTCATTGGCGATGCGGAGATAAAGCGTCATGTCGAGGGTATTGTGATGGGTCTTGAACGGACGCGCTGCCGCACCACCATACAGCGGTTGCAGAATCGGCGTTTCCACTTCGAGATATCCTTTACCGCCGAGATAATGACGGATACTGTTGACGAGTCGTGTACGTTTCACAAACGTTTCGCGCACCTGCGGATTCACAATCAGATCCACATAACGCTGACGGTAGCGTTGCTCAGGATCAGAGAAGGCATCGAACGTTTGTCCGTCTTTCTCCTTCACCACGGGCAGCGGGCGCAGCGACTTGGTGAGAATGGTAAATTCCGTTACGTGAATGGAGATCTCTCCGGTCTGCGTGCGGAACACATAGCCTTTCACACCTACGATATCGCCGGTATCGAGCAGTTTTTTGAAAACGGTATTGTATAGATTTTTATCCTCGCCCGGGCAGAGATCATCACGGCGGAAATAAGCCTGAATACGGCCGGAGGCATCCTGCAACTCGGCAAAAGAGGCATTTCCCATGATCCTGCGCGACATCATTCGGCCCGCCAGCACAACCTCCTTAAAGCCCTCAGGGTTCTTGTCGAAGCCCTCATGGATGGCAGCTGCGGTGGTATTAACGGGATAAAGTTCAGCCGGATACGGATTGATTCCCAGCTGATAAAGCTGTTCAAGGCTCTGGCGACGAATGATTTCCTGTTCGGTAAGATGATGTGACATGATGGGGGAAATGGAGAGCAAAGGTAAGAAATCGGGTGCATTTGGAAACATGTTATTTGTACGAGAAAGCAGTAGTAGAGTCAGATGAGTTAGCCGGGGCTTGCTTGAAATTCTCAAATCGTGAAGGAACAGACTTCCGTTACAATAGTGGGAGTACTTTAAAGCCAGAGTATCTTTTTCTCATTCTTCAACAGGATTAGTATATTAGCGGGTAATTCAATATTTCAGGTTTCAGTTGATTTAAATTGATGGCACATTTAAAGTTTCGGATTTTGGTGGTTCTTCTTCTGGTAATGATTACCGGCCGAGAAGTAATGGCTCAATTACCACTTGACACCATTCTTTTACCAACGGGATTTACGCAGCAACAACTTAATTCAATGATTGATCTGGAGGCAGATACTTCAGGCAACATCTGGGCATCATTTTCATCCATTGGGGTATTGCATTACGATGGAACATCCTGGCAGAATTTTACAAAATCCAATACCGGAAATATGTTGCCGACGGATACCGTCTATGCCATGCATCTGGAGAAGAACGGAACATTATGGATGTTGACCCGTTATGGGATTACCCGAAAAGATGCATCCGGATTTAGTTTTTTTCCAACGGATACTTCCTTTCTTCTGCCGGTGAGTTTCAGTTCGGATATAACCGTTGCCAGAGGACAGGTGTTTATATCATCCAGAACAGGTGTGTTTGTTTATGACCTTAATGCGGATACCTGGCAACAGGTTCGGAGAAGCAATTCTCCATTGCCCAGCGATACCGTGAATTCGCTGTTTACGGATCCCTCCGATAATGTATGGGTAGCAACCATGAATGGTTTTGCAAGCTGGACAGCAAGTGGAATTACTCCCTATACGAGGAGTAATTATTCCATGCCTTTCAATGGAGCCCTTTCCATTGCTGTGACGCCGTTTGATACATTGATTGCAGGGTATTCAACAGTTTATAAATGGAGTGGAAATACCTTTATAAACCTGGATTCCATCTTTTCAAGAAAATTTATTGTAGATGAATGGTGCGATTCCTTATCGTTTGGATATCTGACTACAAAAGCTCTTGATCCTTTTTATCCGAGAACCAAACTTACTGTAACTTCTAACAACGATGTTTACGTGGCTCGCAGTACTGGACCGGAATTCCTGATGGTTATTAAGCCGGGAGATAAGATACGGACAATTTATCTACCGGTAAATGATTATGTTATTCAACGTTTTTCGGGATATAAGAACGATTCATTAATTTACTATTGCTTTAGTTCAAACAGGTTGAGTGTTGTTCCAGCTGATGTTTCATTTAAATATACTGATGTATCGGATAGTTTAAGTATGATTTTCCCTTCCACCTTTGAGTACAGCATTCCGGAGTCATATAAAAGTAATGGTGGTCAGGCTGACTTAGCTCCAAATATGATTTCAACTCGCATCTTGAACCAAGGAGATTTAGGCTGGGATCCCGTTAGTCAATATGCTCATTATTATGTGCCGCGTTATTCAGAAATAACTTCAATATTTTGTTCTTCTATCTGGATGGGAGGTTATGACCAGCAAGGTAATCTTTATGTGGCAGCACAAACGTATCGGCAGAATCATAGCAATGATTTTTATCCCGGGCCATTGGACACTTTGGGACGGGCGGATTCTGCAACAAGAGTTGTTTTTAATAATATCTGGGTAACAAGAAGAACAGATATAGATGAATTTCGTTTTCAATTTGCCAAAGGAAATGTAACCAATGGAACATTCGCGGTTTCGTCGTACATTCTAAATTGGCCCGCTTATTATAATAACTCCGCTTTCCCGCAGAAACTGGCACCTTTTATTGATTTTAATGGGGATGGATTATACAATCCATATGATGGCGATTATCCGGATATTAAAGGAGAACAAATGTCGTGGTGCGTTTACAACGACGACCTTGTGAAAACGGAGACAAATAGTCCGCCCATGTTTACAGAGATTCATGCATCAGCTTATGGATATTATTGTCCCTCATCACAGGATGCATTGAGCAGGCTTATTGCTTATACTACGTTTTATCATTATGAATTGTATAACCGTAGTGACAGAACCTATGATTCCTGTTATTTCGGACTCCATGTGGATTTCGATCTTGGCAATGCTGCAGATGATTATTTAGGAAGTAATGTTACCAATAGCACTTTTTTTGCCTACAATGGCGATTCACTGGATGAAGGAGGAGGTGGCTTTGGCTTATGTCCACCTATGCAGAATGTAACATTTTTGAATGGGCCTCTTGCTCCTCCGGGGGATGGAAAGGATAACAATCACAATAATCTTGTGGATGAGATGAATGAGGATATCGGTTTATCTTCATTTGTTTCATATGTTTCCGCAAACAATTCACCTACAAGTTATCCAATGTTAATGGAAGACTATTACAGCTATTTAGTCCCGCGATGGTTGGATAATACTCCGATTATGTATGGTGGAAATGGATATGGACAAGGTATTGGAGCTACAAATATTCCTACATCTTTTATGTATCCGGATTCGAGCAATTCAGCATTTACAACTCCATGGACCATGCAGAGCGCAGGAATTCTTCCGGATGATATGCGTGGTGTTGGTGCTGCCGGTCCTTTCACCTGGCCGCCCGATAGCATGGTAAGTTTTGATGTGGCCTACATCACCGGACCCAATGACCTCGCACAAAATCATGTGCTGGTGGGTCAGTTACGGGAGTTGTTCCGTAGTGGAGGAATAGAAAAGTACCGTAAGTTTTCTCCACCGATTATTGGAGAGGATTTTGTGGCCAATGCAGGAACTATTGTTACATATGTGATGCCAACCTCGGCAGATAATTATATCTGGACAGTAACCAATGGATTGATTGTATCCGGACAAGGAACCAATACCGTGGAGGTTACCTGGGGCACTGCGGGAACCGGAACAATCACAGCAGAAGCCTTCGATGTAGGTGCGCCTTGTGAACGGATGCAGACGATGGAAGTAGTAGTGGGTCCACCGCTGGCAGATCCCTGCGACGGTGAACGAACAGTACGGCTTTACCCTAACCCAACACGAAGCGTGCTGCAGCTGGAATCCGTTTGTGATACGATTGCAGAGATTAAAGTATGGTCGATGAGCGGTCAGCTGATGGAAGTACGTCCCTTCAATGGCAACTACAATGCGGCCTGGCTCAGCACAGGTGTATATGTGATGGAGATGATCAGCAGCACCGGCGAGGCATTGGTGCGTAAGATGTTTGTGAAGTATTGATCAGTATTTTAAGGTTCAATAAAAGTTGATGTTAGGATATTGTTTGAATAAATGTAATTTAGAAGCATGAAACTGTTAAAATCCGGGTTTCTCTTTTTTATGCTCATAGCAATACTGGGAATACGTTCCGGCTTTGCTCAGTTACCGTATGATTCACTGGCCTTTCCTGCGAATTACACTGCTGCTCAATTGAAGTATGTAACTGATGTGGAAGGTAACAATACCGGGAAAGTGGGGGTTTCATTTCGTTCAATCGGTGTATTGTATTATGACGGCAACACCTGGACAACATTCAATAAACAGAATACAGGTCAGGCGTTGCCAAGTGACTCGGTAGATAATCTATGTCTTGAAGCTTCTGAGAAATTTTGGGCGCAAACACGTTTTGGATTAACCAGCATTGACACCTCCGGTTTAAATTTTTATCCGTTTCCGGCGGTTAACAATTATGTGACCGATATAGTATCATTAAATGGCTTCGTTTATATTTCGTCAAGATTTGGGATTAGTGTTCTTGATACCATTAATAAAACCTGGCAGACATATAATACGTCCAATTCATTCTTGCCGAGTGATACTGTCAATTCTATTTTTGTTGATCAGTCTGGTTCCATGTGGATGGGCACTGCACAAGGTTACGCAGAGTGGAATTCAAACGGGATTACGCCGCACGATATTAATGTATATTTTGATCCTTATCCGAATGTACAGTATGTGACGGTAACTCCGTATGATACTGTAATTACACTGGATTGGTGGTCGTTCAGGAAAACGGGCAACAATTTTGTAAACCTTGATTCGCTCCTTTTTCGCACGAGTGTTACCGATGAGTGGTGTGACTCATTGGCATATGGGTTTTTATCATGGCGTCCGGAATTATACACACGAAGTGTAAGGCCTGTTGTCAATTCGAAGGATGAGATTTATATACTCAATATAGCAATATTTTCTGGTGATCTTAGAATGTATGTTTTTAAATCCGGACAACAACCACTGTATGCCAGAATCCCTGATGGGGAGACCCTTGGTCTTAAACCTTCACTGCTGAAAGGTGACTCAATAGTGTACAGCGGGTATTATCCGGATACTGTTTTGAGAATTGTTGAGCCAAGCGCAGGACAAAAGTACCTTACTGTATCGGACAGCTTATTGATGAATTTCCCCAATAATTATTCTTATAGTATTCCACCTTCATTTATTGGAGGAAATCAAACTGATATTGCTCCAAATATGATTTCAACACGCATCCTGAATCAGGGCGATTTGGGTTGGGATCCTGTTAGGCAGGTTCCTTTCTATAATGTGCCTCGTTTTTCAGATGTTAGTTCAATTTGGAGTTCTGCTATCTGGTTGGGAGGCTATGACCGGCAAGGTAATCTTTATGCTGCAGCACAAACGTATCGACAGAATAATAGCAATGATTTTTATCCCGGACCATTAGATACATTGGGACGGGCGGATTCTGTTACAAGAGTTGTTTTTAATAATATCTGGGTAACAAGAAGAACTGATATTGATGAATTTCGTTTTCAATTTGCCAAAGGGAATGTAACCAATGGAACATTCCCGGTTTCGCCGTACATTCTCAATTGGCCCGCTTATTATAATAACTCCGCTTTCCCGCAGAAACTGGCACCTTTTATTGATTTTAATGGGGATGGATTATACAATCCATATGATGGCGATTATCCGGATATTAAAGGAGAACAAATGTCGTGGTGCGTTTACAACGACGACCTTGTGAAAACGGAGACAAATAGTCCGCCCATGTTTGCAGAGATTCATTCATCAGCTTATGGATATTATTGTCCTTCATCACAGGATGCACTGAGCAGGTTGATCGCTTATACAACTTTCTATCATTATGATCTTTACAATAGAAGTGACCGGACGTATGATTCATGTTACTTTGGCATCTGGTCGGATTTGATGTTGGGAAATGCAATTGATAATTACGTTGGCTGTAATGTTGCCAATAATTCATTTTATGTGTACAATAGTGATTCGGTTGATGAAGGAAGATACGGATTTGGAGGGTGCCCTCCCGTTCAGAATATTACCTTTTTAAAGGGACCACCGGCACCTATAGGTGATGGTCAGGACAATAACCATAATAATGTAGTTGATGAGTCTCAGGAAGATCTTGGGATGCATTCGTTCGTTTTCTATCAGAATGGAAATGATCCGATTGGTGGACATCCATACTTGAAGGAGCAATATTACGGTTATTTCGTCCCCAGATGGCTGGACAGGTCTCCAGTTACATTTGGAGGTGATGGGCTGGGCCATGGTATTGGAGCAACAAATATTCCGACTAAATTTATGTTTCCGGATACCACCGACCACAACTTCTCAACTTCCTGGACCATGCCCGGCGCTGGCTTACCGGCAGACAATATGCATGGCAATGGCTCCGTTGGTCCGTTCACCTGGCTGCCTGATAGCATGGTGAGTTTTGACGTAGCCTACATCACCGGACCCAACGACCTCGCACAAAATCATGTACTGGTGGGTCAGTTGCGGGAGTTGTTCCGTAGTGGAGGAATAGAAAAGTACCGTAAGTTTTCTCCACCGATTATTGGAGAGGATTCTGTGGCCAATGCAGGAACTATTGTTACGTATGTGATGCCAACGTCGGCAGATAATTATATCTGGACAGTAACCAACGGATTGATTGTATCCGGACAAGGCACCAATACCGTGGAGGTTACCTGGGGTACTGCAGGAACCGGAACGATCACAGCAGAAGCCTTCGATGTAGGTGCGCCTTGTGAACGGATGCAGACGATGGAAGTAGTAGTGGGTCCACCGCTGGCAGATCCCTGCGACGGTGAACGAACAGTACGGCTTTACCCCAACCCAACACGAAGCGTGCTGCAGCTGGAATCCGTTTGTGATACGATTGCAGTGATTAAAGTATGGTCGATGAGCGGTCAGCTGATGGAAGTACGTCGCTTCAATGGCAACTACAATGCGGCCTGGCTCAGCACAGGTGTATATGTGATGGAGATGATCAGCAGCACCGGCGAAGCATTGGTGCGGAAGATGTTTGTGAAGTATTGATCAGCCGTTCAGCAGCACATCCGAAATGATGGCTATGAAGCCCATCTCAGCAAGGAAACCTACCACAAAGCCGCCGTACACCTGACCGGGTGTATGACTTTTTCTGAAGAGCCTCGCAGAAGCGACCAGTCCGGCAATGATCGAAATCAAAACCAGAATGAAAACTGTTTTCATGTGAAAATATTTTCCATACCCGTAAAACAATCCAAGCATACCACCAATGCCAATCATATGAATGCTGATCTTCCATCTGAGATTAATGAAGAAAGCAAACAGAATGGCGATTGCTGCGCCCATAATGGTGAGACTAAACATTCGCGGTAAGGGCAATTTGAAAAGCAGATATGCAGCGGCGATGTAACAACTCAAAGTAATGAGATAGGGGAGATGGCGTTCTTTACGCTCGTCCATTTCCATATTGCTGATCCAGCCCTTCTGTACCATCAGCCATGTGAGCAAGGAGGGCAATAAAAAAGTACTGATGAAGATGACGAGGTACAGGTACTGCCTGAATTTTTCGGGGACCGCATAGCTAAGGTAACCACCGCTGTTCAGCATCAGCCAGAATGCATACAATGGCATCAGCAAGGGATGAAACAATACCGAAATGAAATGGGTGGCACTCCTCATAGTGATGCAAATGTAAACGAAATTCCTGGATAGATAATTGTCCAATCAGCCACTGATTTGACTGAATAATTATGATTTATTATGATTTGATTTTCTTATCAACTCTACACCTCTTTCCGCAACCTTGCTACCGGGATGTTCATCTGTTCGCGGTACTTGGCAACGGTGCGGCGGGCAATGTTGTAGCCTGCTTTGTTTAAAATCTCGGCCAGCTTTTCATCGGGTAAAGGATGCTTTTTGTCTTCCTTGCTGATGTTGTCTTCGAGAATCTTCTTGATCTCACGACTGGAGGCTTCTTCTCCGCTATCCGTCGTCAGACCTTCACTAAAGAAATATTTGAGTAAAAATGTGCCGTAAGGCGTTTCTACATATTTAGAATTTGCAACACGCGAAACGGTTGAAATATCAAGTCCCACCATATCCGCAATGTCCTTTAAAATCATCGGCTTCAACTCCCGCTCATCTCCCTGAAGAAAATAATCTTTCTGGAAATTCATGATGGCGGTCATCGTGCTGAGCAGCGTATGTTGTCGCTGACGGATTGCATCGATGAACCATTTCGCTGCATCAATCTTCGATTTGATGAATGCAACCGCTTCCTTGCTGTCTTTCTTTTTATCTTTCGAATACGTACCCAGCATCTCCTGAAACGAACGACTGATACGCAGATCCGGATCGTTGCGGGAGTTGAGGTTTAATTCGAGGTTATTGTCAACAACGCTTAGAATAAAATCGGGGATGATCTGCTGACTCGTTCTGGTGTCTTCTGCTGATCCTCCTCCCGGACGCGGATTCAACGTCAGAATTTCGTTGATGGCTTCCTTCAGCTCTTCTTCGTTTAATGAAAGCCCGCGTTGTATCTTTTCGTAGTGCTTCTTGGAAAATTCTTCGAAGTATTTATTCAGAATCTGATACGCAGCATCGTGCGGCGGCTGATCCAGATGCTTTCGCTCTAACTGCAGCATCAGACATTCACGTAAATCTCTCGCAGCAATCCCCGGAGGATCCAGCGTCTGAATCACCTTCAGTGTTTCTTCCAGTTCTTTTTCGTTGGTCTGTATATTGCGGGTGAAAGCAAGATCGTCCACTATCGAATCCAGATCACGACGCAGATATCCATCGTCATCCAGACTACCAATTAAATGTTCGGCTAACTGATAATGATGATCGTCGAGCGGCAACATGCCGAGTGACGACAGCATGTTATCCTGATAAGAAACACTTACGGTGATCGGCGTTTCAGGGCGCTCATCATCAGCACTCGAATTGTTCGCGTTGAGTTTGTAGTAGGGAACATCATCATCGTCGATGTAATCGGCTACATCCACATCTTCGTTGCGGATCGCTTCTTCCAATGCTCCGGCTTCCGCTTCGTCTGCCGTCTCGGTGCGCTCTTCGCGTTCTGTCTCTTCTTCGTCGCTGGAAAAATCGTCGCTCTCGTCGCTGTCGTTTTGCTGGAGTTCTTCTTCGGCAATGTCGTCCGGACTCCCTTCCTCGAGCGCGGGATTAATCTCCAGTTCTTCCTTAATTCGTTGTTCCAAAGCAGCCGTCGGTACCTGCAACAGTTTCATTAATTGAATCTGCTGCGGTGATAACTTCTGAAGGAGTTTCTGATGTAATCCTAACTTTTGCATACGATGGAGCGAAAATAGCGAATGCAGAGATGAAAGGTGTGAAATTTGGGTAAAAACCTGCCGTTTTGGGGTTAATAATTTTTCCCGCCTGTCAAGTTTTTAAACAGTCCAGCCATGATTTTAACAGTCTGTTATTAGCTGCCCACTAAAAACTGCCAATAACCAACTCCATACTGTCAACCATCAACAGCAAACCATCAACAGCAAACCGTCAACCGTCAACCGTCAACTGTCAACCCTCAACTGTCAACCGTCAACTGTCAACCGTCAACTGTCAACCGTCAACCGTCAACCGTCAACTGTCAACCGTCAACTGTCAACCGTCAACCGTCAACTGTCAACTGTCAACCTCCCTTCGTCCGATAGCTATCGGTCCGATAGGTATCGGACTTCGCTCCCCGATGCTTCGATCGGGGCAGGCAGGGACCGTCAATTGCCAACTATCAACTGTCAACCGCCCTTCGGCTTCGCTCAGGGACCGTCAACCGTAAACTGAAAACTGTCAACTGATAACTGCCTTAAAACTCCGCATTCTTCGGCGTACGCGGGAATGGAATGACGTCGCGGATGTTGTTCATGCCCGTTACAAAAAGTACCAATCGCTCGAAGCCAAGACCAAATCCCGCGTGCGGACAAGTACCGAATTTTCTTGTCTCCAGATACCACCATAAGCTTTCTTCGTGAATGCCCATTTCTTTCACGCGCGCATAGAGCTTGTCGTAGTTATCTTCGCGTTGTGATCCGCCAATGATCTCTCCGATCCAGGGGAACAAAACATCCATCGCACGAACGGTTTTCCCATCATCATTTTGTTTCATGTAAAACGCTTTGATGTGTTTCGGATAGTCGGTAAGAATAACCGGTCCGCCGAAATGTTCTACGAGATAATTTTCGTGCTCTTTCTGTAAATCAGTACCCCACTCAACTTTGAACTCAAATTTGTTGTTAAGCGGAATCAGAATTTCAACGGCCGCAGTATAAGTGAGGCGCTTGAAGGGTTTGTCAACGACAGATTGCAGACGCGCAATAAGTTCTTTGTCGTACATGTTGTTGAGGAACTCTACATCGTCCTTGCAGTTTTCGAGTGCATAGCGTACGAGGTACTTCAACATATCTTCAGCAAGATCCATGTTGTCGTCGATTTCATAAAACGCCATCTCTGGTTCAATCATCCAGAACTCAGCGAGGTGTCGCGGTGTGTTGGAGTTCTCTGCGCGGAAGGTCGGACCAAACGTGTAGATTTTTCCGAGTGCCATCGCGCCCAGCTCTCCTTCAAGTTGTCCCGATACAGTGAGATTGGTTTCCTTGCCGAAGAAATCCTGCGAGTAGTCAATCGCTCCATCTTCCGTCCGTGGCGGATTTCCGATTTCGAAGTTGGTCACATGAAACATCTCTCCTGCGCCTTCTGCATCGGATCCGGTGATGATTGGCGAGTGGAGGTAGAAAAAGCCGCGATCGTTGAAATATTTATGAATCGCAAAGGCCATGTTATGACGGATGCGCAGTACCGCACCAAAAGTATTCGTGCGTGGACGCAGATGCGCAATCTCGCGCAGAAACTCCAGTGTATGTCCTTTCTTCTGCAATGGATAAGTCTCAGGATCTGCTTCTCCGTACACGGAAAGTTCGCTCACCTGCATCTCTGTTGCTTGTCCCGATCCTGCAGACGCAACAATTGTCCCTTTCGCACGAATGCAGGCACCGGTGCTGATGCGTTTCAGCAACTCTTCGTCGAAGGTATTCGGATCAACCACCAACTGCAGATTATGGATCGTACTGCCGTCGTTCAGGGCGATGAAAGCCACGTTTTTATTGCCGCGTTTGGTGCGCACCCATCCTTTTGTGATGGCTGTGCTGCCGATGGACGAAGCGTCGAGGAGCGATTTTACGGAGGTATGTTCCATATTGCAATTAATTGATCTTTAAATCATTGATGCCGATTTCGGCGGTTTTTAAGAACTGCAAAGGTAATGAAGTTTCGTGGTTTGTGGTGTTTGAGGTTGCGGTAGGTAGTAGGTACGTAGCATGCTACGTACCTACTACCTACCGCAACTGCAATTGCAAACCCCAAAACCATTTGCCTAAATATTTGTTAATCCCCTGTCAGCGCATGATAAATCTCTCTGATTCCCGTTCCCTTACAATTCCTTAACTTTGCCCCTTCAGCCTATGCCCATGCAACAGGTACAAGCAGGTCCACTGCTCGATAAAATCCGGATCCCGGCCGATCTGCGTAAACTCAACGAAGACCAATTGAAACAGGTTACCGATGAGTTACGCCAGTACATCATTGATATCGTGTCGGTTAATGGCGGACACTTTGGAGCAAGTCTAGGTGTAGTAGAAATGACTGTGGCTTTGCATTACGTCTTCAATACCCCTGTTGATCAGCTGGTATGGGACGTGGGTCACCAGGCGTATGGACATAAAATCCTCACCGGTCGCCGCGATGTTTTTCATACCAACCGCATCTACAAAGGCATCTCCGGTTTTCCCAAGCGTTCAGAGAGTGAATACGATAGTTTCGGAGTAGGGCATAGTTCTACCTCCATCTCCGCTGCATTGGGAATGGCCGTTGCTTCCCGGCTGAAAGGTGATAAAAAACGTCAGCATATCGCAGTGATCGGCGATGGTGCCATGACCGCGGGACTTGCCTTCGAGGGACTCAACCACGGCGGCGTGGAGGACTCTAACCTTCTCGTCATCCTCAACGATAATTGCATGAGCATCGACCCCAATGTGGGCGCTCTCAAAGAATATCTCACCGATATCACCACCTCCGGCACGTACAATCGTGTGAAGGATGAGGTGTGGAAGATGCTCGGTGTGATTTCTAAGTTTGGTCCGAATGCACAGGCCATTGCTCAGAAAGTAGAAGGCGCTGTGAAGAGTGCATTGCTCAAGCAGAGTAATATGTTTGAGTCGCTCAAGTTCCGTTATTTCGGTCCGATCGATGGCCACGACGTGAACCATATGGTGAAAGTGCTCAATGATCTCAAGAAAATTCCGGGACCAAAAATTCTCCATTGCCTCACCGTAAAAGGAAAGGGTTATGAGCTGGCTGAGAAAGACCAGACCAAATGGCATGCGCCCGGTTTATTCGACAAGATCACCGGAGAGATTGTGAAGCCGGTAGTGGAGAAACCGCAGCCGCCAAAGTACCAGGATGTATTCGGTCATACAATTGTAGAGCTGGCCGAGATGAATAATAAAATCGTTGGTGTTACACCGGCGATGCCTTCCGGATGTTCACTCAACATCATGATGAAAGCCATGCCGCACCGAGCATTCGATGTGGGCATAGCCGAGCAACATGCAGTGACGTTCTCTGCAGGAATGGCAACACAAGGCATGATTCCGTTTTGTAACATCTACAGCAGTTTTATGCAACGCGCCTACGATCAGGTAGTGCACGATGTGGCATTGCAGAATCTCCACGTTATTTTCTGCCTCGACAGAGGTGGATTGGCCGGCGCTGATGGTCCAACACACCATGGCGCTTTTGACCTCGCCTTCTTCCGTTGCATTCCCAATATGGTTGTTTCAGCACCGATGAACGAACAGGAGTTGCGCAATCTGATGTACACAGCGACGCATCCCGGTATGGGACCTTTCAGCATCCGTTATCCGAGAGGAAACGGTGTGATGGTCGACTGGAAAAAACCTTTTGAAGCTATTCCGGTAGGCAAGGGCAGGAAGATCCGCGGAGGAGAGAAAGTCGCCATCCTCACCATCGGTCACCCCGGAAATTTTGCAGTAGAAGCTTGCGATAAACTCGCCGAAGAAGGACTCTATCCCGCACACTACGACATGCGCTTTGTGAAGCCACTCGATACCGCTTTACTCCACGAAATTTTCTCCGAGTTCAAACACATCATCACCGTGGAAGACGGTTGCATTCAGGGAGGTTTCGGCAGCGCAGTAGCAGAATTTATGATCGATCATCATTACTCCGCGCAGATAACACGTCTCGGTATTCCCGATCAATGGATCGAACACGGAGAACAAAAAGAACTCTACCGCGAATGTGGTTTTGATGCGCAGGCCATCATGGAAGCAGTGAGGGAAATTCAGAATGTAGAATTAGGAATGCAGAATTCGCCCGTTTCCATCCGATAATCCAATCCATTTTCCATTTTTAGCCACTGATTTCACTGATGGTTATGATTTTTTATGATTAACAAAGTCATATCCAATCATAATATTCATAATCAATCAGCGGCCTAATCCGCGATCCGCCGTACGGCGGATCTGCCCAATCGGCGTCCGCCGGACGGCGGATCCGCGTTCCCTCTTCTTTACGCTTTCGATACTACCTCTTCCACCACGGCCGGAAAATGCGTTGCTTCCAGGCCGGCAATGACGTGTGCAATGTCCTTAGCGGTGGCTCCGGGAGCTAATGGAGCAGCGAACTGGGCGATGATATCGCCTTCGTCGTACTGCTCATTTACATAGTGAATGGAAATGCCGGTTTCCTTTTCGCCTGCAGCAGCAACCGCTTCATGTACATGCATGCCATGCATACCCTTGCCGCCGAATTTCGGGAGCAGTGCCGGATGCAGGTTGATGATCCTTTTCGGATAGGCGTCAACGATAGTTTTTGGAATCAGCCGCAGGTAGCCGGCCAGCACGATAAATGTAACCCCTTCCTCCCGTAATAATTCGAGAAAGCGGTCAGGATGCGTACGTAGCTCCTTACTGAGGTGAATTGCCGGGATGTTGTGCGCCCGGGCTATGCCGTAAACCCCAGCCGTTTCGCGGTCGCATGCTATGAGGCGTATACGAGCGGATGGGTGATGTTTGAAATGACTGCAAAGACGATCCGCGTTGCTTCCGGTTCCCGATGCGAGAATAGCTATCTGCTCCATGGTGCAAAGCAAGGAAGGTTGAAGAGAATTCCAAAATACGTTTGGTGAGTTTTTTCATAATCTGATGATATTGCTATCTGTGTTGGATTGTTTTTATTATTGAAGTAGTGATAATCTGTAATTTATGATCGGTATCCTGTCCCACACAGGAAGTAGTATCAACTCTCAGCCGGGACTTGTCAACTCTTAACTGCCAACTGTAAACTGCCAACTGCTAACTAACAACTGCTAACTGTCAACTGTCAACTGAAAACTGTATCAGTACCCAATCATTGATTTTAACAATGTTATGACCGGAATATTGTGCTGTACCAGATATCCTGCAGTAGCCAGCTCTGGTGATTCTGCCTTGGCACGCGGACCAATCAACATGAAGATGACTGCGACTAGAATCAACAGGGCAATGACCAGCCTTTTGGGATTCTGTCCGTGGGTTTTCTTTTTATGCTTTTCCATTGTGTTTTCTGTATTGCATAAGCAAGTTAAGTCAGGTTAACGGCCCGCCTCTCCGAAAACCCTGTCATGGTCGGTTTTCAGGAGGTGAAAGTGGTTTTCATAAGGGTAAAAAGTGTCGGCCTGTCTTTGAGTTTTAGTCTTGATACTTAGATGTTGCAACATCTGCAGGATCTGCTTTTTGCTCTTAATGTTTAATTAACATTCAGTAAATCAATGTTTTGTGCTCTTTTTTATCGGGATCGGCGTCCGGGAAAAATCCTAACCCCTTAAAAAATAATCACTAACGATGTATCTATACTAAATTTTTATATTTTAGTCCTAACCAAAACCTAGCCTCATGGTAAAGCCTATTAAGAATGAAAAATGGAAAGTAATCAGTTTCAGCAAAGGCGTTTTCCGCTGCCAGTATGCTGTTTCTGATCACGGACGTCTTGTCAGTTTCACTACCAGTATCCAGGATGGCAATCTCCTGAAGGGAACCCTTATGGGTGGTTATCCAACACTGAAACTGAAGCCGGAAGGCAAAAACATGACCTTGTTCATTCACCGGCTGGTGGCAGAGGCTTTCCTCGCTAAAAAGAGTGCGAAGAGTGAGTATGTTATCCACTTAAATTACAACAAAGAAGATAACGCAATCAAAAACCTTCGTTGGGCAACCAAGGAAGAAATGGAGCAGCATCAGCAGAAGAGTCCGGCTGTGCTGGCCTATCGTTCTATAAACCGTAAGAAAGGCCATAAGCTAACTGATACGGTTGTGAAAAAGATCAAGCAAATGATCAATGACAAAAAGAGGGTGCGTACCATGAAGCAGATCGCCGATCATTTCGGAATCTCAGAAATGCAACTCTACCGCATTAAAAGCGGCGAAAACTGGGGCCACGTAAAAGCTTAAACCTATAACCAATCAATAACCCAAAGGCGGCCGGATACCATTCGTCCGCCTTTTATTTTTCTTCCTTTGACGGTATTTTCCCGTTTTCAGCCCTTTTTTTGATTAAATACTCTTGTAAATCAGCATGATATAATTTACCTTGGTTCAATTCCAATATTTATTACTTTTGCCCCCTGTCTTAACCAATTCTAGAAACAATGTCTGACATTGCATC
>WBZT01000322.1_pt1 | contig 40769 bp, 58 predicted proteins | sample 5204241 | NCBI WGS metagenome assembly WBZT01 (sample SAMN12344358, study PRJNA552823) | activated sludge metagenome | biome: Activated sludge suspended growth; feature: Nitrification reactor; material: Wastewater; isolation source: activated sludge from nitrification reactor of wastewater... | reverse complement strand
GTGACGCGGTGGGCGGCGCGGTGGGCGGCGCGGTGCACGACGCGGTGCGTGACGCGGTGCACGACGCGGTGGACGGCGCGGTGGGCGACGCGGTGGATGGCGCGGTGGGCGGCGCGGTGGACGTCGCGGTGGGCGGCGCGGTGGGCGGCACGGTGGGCGGCGCGGTGGGCGGCACGGTGGGCGGCGCGGTGGGCGACGCGGTGGATGACGCGGTGGGCGGCGCGGTGGACGTCGCGGTGCGCGACCTGTGGTGGCGATATCTCGGATGTCAACCGTGGGTTGGTTGGGGGTACGGATACCGAGGGCCTGCATACGTCTCGTTCATGCAGGACGTGCTCAGGCTGCGCCTAGCGCCGGCAGTAGACCGGGCAGCACGCGCATACCAGGTGCTTTGTGAGACGTGCTGGCTCGTGTGGCCACACCGAGAGTTTTGCATCGTGGCGCCTAGACCGATCCGACTGGAGCTAGACGAGGCCGGCAAGCTAGCTGCCGTCGAGTGGCAAGACGGCTCGCGCGTCGAGCGTGTCGGTGGGGAGTATCGGCTCAACGTTGACGTCGCGAAGGTGCTCGAAGGGCTGGTGGAGCGATGAGACGCAGAGGTAACGGTCCTGAGATCCATCACAACCGTCGGTTGAATCGCAGAGCGATAGAGCACGCGCGGGCGGTTGACGAGCGTGACATCGGTTGCCGCCCAGAGGTGGCTAAGGTGTTCCGATTCGTTGACGAGCTCGGAGTCGAGCGCGAGCACGACGTAACTGCGTGCATGGAGTTTGGGTGTCCGCTCTGTATGACAGCGAGTGAGGTGGGTTGATGATCCGCTGCGAAATGCTTTCGTGTCACGAGCCCGCGCACTGGCGCACGGTTGGCGTCGACGTCTGCGAAATCCACGCGAGGAAGGCGCTGATGATTGGGTATCAGGTGGAGAGCATGGATGGCGAGCCCGTCCGGCTCGACGCTCGAGGGGAGATTGCGGTTGGTGATCCGGACATCCTTGAGGAGTGTCGTCGATACGGAGTCGAGGGCCTCGCTAGGATGGTTGCGACCGAGAGCGCGGTGCCCATCGAGATCATCCTCGGTCGACGCCGCACGCGCACGGTGGTCGCCGCGCGTCGCAAGCTCTGTATAGCGCTTCGCGATGCTGGGCTCAGCTACCCGGAGATCGGTCGCTGCATCGGGCGCGACCACACGAGTGTCATTCACCTAGTTCGCACTAGCGAGTGCGGAGATACGCAGATCAAGGCGCGAGTCGCCTGAGGAGGAGTCATGTTTTCGTACACGAGAGGGAACCTCGCGAGCGTCGAGCGCGCGCTCGCGAAGGCGAACGAGCATTTGCAGGCCGCTAGGGTGTCACCTGTACACATGCTTGGGAGCTACATCGCGCGAGCGCTGGCTGATGTGGAGGTCGCGCAGGAAGATCTCGCACGCGCCATCAGGCTTGAGGAATTTGCGGAGGACAACCAACGATGAAGATCACCGAACTACCGACCGGAATCCACCTAGGAGTACCCGCGGACGTCTATCACGAGCGCGTACTCGGCATGGTCTCGAAGAGCGCGCTCGATCATGTGCACCAATCGCCAGCGCACTACAAGGCGTGGATCGACGGCCTTGTCGCAGAGGAAGGACGAGCGCTTGACTTCGGTGGAGCGTTCCACGTCGCCTTGCTCGAGCCCGAACGATTCGCCGATACGTACACCCTGATGCCTCGCTTCGATGAGCATCGAGACCGCGCAGGCAAAGGATCTACGAAGGCGTACAAGGAAGCGGTCGCCGCATGGCGCGAATCGAACGCGGACAAGCGCACGCTGGATGCGGAGGACATGTCGACGATCGAGAGGATGGTGGCAAGCGTGCGCGCGCACCCCCTGGCGTCAGCGATGATCCGAGACGGACTCCCTGAGGTGACGCTCCGATGGCGCGATGAGGAGACAGGTCTCGAGTGTCGGGCTCGTGCTGACTACTACGTCCGAGCTCGGAGGATGGTCGTGGACGTGAAGACGTCGCGCGATGCAAGCTTCGATGAGTTCCGGCGCTCGGTGGTGAACTACCGATACCACGTGCAGGACGCTCTATATCGAGGCGCGTTCGCCGCGGTAGGCGAGCCGATCCAACACTTCGTCTTCGTCGTCGTGGAGAAGGCTCCTCCTTACGCGGTCGCGGTCTACACGCTCGACAGCGATGGGATCCAGCGAGGATACGCGCACGCGCGTCGAGACATCGCGACACTCGCAGAGTGCCTAAGGAACGACGCTTACCCTGGGTACCCGATGACAATCCAAACCCTGGACCTGCCGCCGTGGGCGGCCTGAGGAAGCCATGCCGAACGACACTGAAGTCCATGCCCCCGCTGCCACTTCCGCTGCTCCTCAGACCACACCTGAGGTCGCTCCGCTCGCAACCGTCGACGTGAACAGCGCGCCTGTCGCTGCGTTCTCGAGCGAGTCCGACTTCAAGTTGGCTCTGCGAGTCGCGAACGCGCTCAGCAACAGCACACTCGTCCCTGCTGCGTACCGCGGCAACATCCCAAACATCCTCATCGCGATGGAGATCGCGAACCGCGTCGGCGCGTCGGTCTTCGCGGTGATGCAAAATCTCGACATCATCCACGGCACTCCGAGCTGGAGAGCGAAATTCCTCATTGCGACGGTCAACGCGTGCGGCCGATTCACGCCTCTTCGCTTTCGATGGGTTGGGACGGAGGGGTCGGAGTCTTGGGGGTGCCGCGCGTACGCGCACGATTCGAAGACGGGGGAGGAGTGCATCGGCCCGTGCGTGACCATCGAGATGGCACGCAAAGAGGGGTGGGCGACGAAGAACGGATCCAAGTGGCTCACGATGCCGGAGCTGATGCTGATGTACAGATCAGCGGCGTTCTGGACGCGGGTGTACGCCCCCGAATTGTCGCTTGGGATGAGCACGTCCGACGAGGTGGAGGACATCAGAGGGGGCGCGCTACCGGTCTCGGTGCAGCAGCTTCCGGCAACGCTCACGCCAGGATCAACGAAGGAGCTCGAGGCTGAGCTGCTGGGGGCGAAATGAGGATCACCGCGCAAGACCGACTCTTCGCAGAGCGGATGCTCTCTCGTGTCCACGAGAACGACGCGTCTGCGCTAGCGCAACTGCTAGCCGAGTACCGAGAGGTCGTCATCTCGTGCACCGTCGCGCGTCTGGAACGCGAATTCGTGAGGAAGAAGAAATGAAGCTGCGTCAGAGGGTTGAGCGGTTTTACTCGGTGTGGAGGTTCGACGGCCCGTCTGGGCACTGGACGCCGCATTTCGATGGGATCACATCCAAGCGCGAAGCTCGCGAGCTTTTGCGTTCCTACGTCGGCATGAACTCTGCCAGTGAACGATACTGTTTGGTCGAGACGGTGCCCACGCGCATCGATGCGGGTGGAAAGTGAGCGAGCTCAAGAAAGCGTGCGTGGGCGCATCTCCGGCACCGTGCGCCGTGTGCAAGCGAGAGACGTTGCTTCGGATCGAACGGGGCGACGGTGTCGTGCCGCTTTGCTCGATCGTTTGTCATGCCGATTGGATTCACCGGTGCACGCTCGAGCGCATGGAGAATGCCGAGCGCGCGCTGGATGAGATCGCCAGGCTCACCAACGGTGAGTGCGATGGCATCTCTCCGGCGGACTGCATATCGGCGATCTCCGAAGTGATCGCCGCATACAGGAGGGGCAAGCGATGAGCGCCAAGACGTGTACCAGATGCGGAGGGACGTACGGAGTCACGTCTTTGACGTGCACCTTTGTCGCGTGCGTGATCGAGGACCTTACGGCGCGAGCAGAGAAGGCAGAACGCGAGCGCGACCAAGCGCTGTCTCGAGCGGAGAGTGCGCTCGCATGTCGTGAGTCACCAACAGCATCGGTGCTGCTTCGCCGTGGCGGCGAGTGGCTTGGTGCGGCGAGGGAATGGCTGCAGTGTCACACGCTGAACGGTTCAGAGGTTGACTGGGGTAGCGCGGACGAGATCCGGCCTACGTTCACGGTCGCCATGGTCGAGGACCTTGCGGCGACCGTGGCGGCTGCTGCCATGCGTCCGCAGCCCACGGAACAGCGCGTTGAGGTGTGCTTGCGAGCGAGGTGGAAGGCAGAGGCAGAGCGCGATGAGGCCATCGAAGAAATGCTCAGGGTCCGTGCTGAGCGTGACGCGGCCCTGGAGCGAGTGAAGCAGATCGAGGCGTGGTCTGAAGCTGACGAGGCAGAGGTCAGCCGCGAAGCTTCATTCGTTTACGGTCAGCTGGCACTGACCAGCGAGTATGCCGAGGCTAGCCAAGATCAACTATTGAAACTCCGTGAGCGTTGCGAGGAGGCCGCTCGATCGCACAAGCAGTCAACTTTTACGCGACTAATAAGAGCGATTCGCGAACGCGAACGCGAACGCGATGAGGCGCTGGCAAGAGCGAAAGAGCTGGATGAGGATCGTCGTGGTGGATGGCCTACATCTGAAGAGGGCGAGGTGCATACGCGGCTCACCAGTCTCGTGGACAAGTTGCTCGGTTCGCAACCGACGATGCCGGTCATGAGTCTCATCTCCACGCTGGAGCAAATCTTCGTCGACGGAAACTCCAAGAACGAGCCTACTAAAGACACTGAGTTTTGGCTCTGGCGCATGCTGCGCGCGTCAAACAAAGCGCTCGGCAGAACCGGGACGAGACTCGGACGTGAACGGAAGGCGCGAAGGGCCGCACAAGGCCTTCTCCGACGCTGGCTCGACGCGCGCGCCGGCTCGAATGAGGAGGCCGAGGTCAAGCACGAGGCTCGCAAACTGCTTGGGTTGGAGTGATGTCGTCCGGAAGGATCCGCGAGTTGGAGGCTCAGGTAGCCACGCTGATGGCTCGCGTGGCTCAGCTCGAGGGGATGCTCTGCCGCGCACACGAGGACTGCAGAGAGCATCCGGTGTTGGCGGCGGCTTGTTCTATGAGCAGTCCGCCGCAACCTGGCGACGTTGTTGTTTGGATCAAAGGGATGATTGTCGGAGTCGTGGAGCGAGTGGATGATGACGGTCGCATACTAACGAGATGGCACAGACACAGTTCTCGCGGGTACCTACACGCAAAGGACGATGACCTCATCGTGGTTAAGAGGTCGAAGGTGACTGGGTGAGCTTTCTTACGTAGCTGGCGCCGTGTCCGAGAAGGATGAGACCATCTACCCAACTAACGGAGACGACATGGAACGCAGGAACCCCAAGGTTGTGAAGCGTCGGCGCATGCTGACGAAGCAGGCTGAGCGCGCGGAGACCACTGCGGCGGCAAACTTCTACATGGCGCTCCTCGCGCGCATGGTGGTTGGCTACGACCCATGGCGCGAGACTGGCTCTCCGAGGCGTGGATGAGGGTCAACAAGTCGGTGGTCTCATTCGAGCTCAGTTCCTGCGTGAGACGTCCGAGTACAGGAGAGCTAGGCGACGGATTAGGTCTGGCAACCGCAACGTTGGTGATCGCTAGAAGCTAAGCCGCGCTAGGGTCGTCGTCCTCGCCATCGAAAAAAACGTCCGGGTGGACGATGGCCCACGGCCGAATCGACGGGACGAACTCTGGCTGAGTGTCCGCATCAAAATCACTCGCTCGATGCCCGCAGAGCCTAGCGAACGTTGCTTCGTCGCGGATGACGTCTCGGTCCACTGGGCACGCTGGCACCCCAGGGATGCGCTCTGCCGAGCCATCGGCGCTGTACTGCCACGCAGCCCAATCGGCCCACGGAGCGGGCACTGCGGGGCGCTTCCCGTCCTCGGGCACTCCAGGTCCTGGGTGCGTGTACGTTGCCATCCATAGCGGGTATCGAGCTGCCCACGAGACGTCTGCGGCGCTCAGCGCTTTCCACCACCATGGGTAGGTGTAGATGACAGGTAGACGCCCCCAGAGTAGCGCCATGGCCTCGCAGCACTCGCGGCCCCAGTCGCTGATCTGCTCCGCAGAGCAGCCCCACTTGGCCCATTCGTTCGGAGGAGGCCACTCGAGGTCGAGCGCTGGTGAGAGCTCTCCCTCGCTACTCCCGAGCCCTCCGCATCCATCAAAGAATCGCTGAGCCTGCTCCAGCGCAGAACGGCCTTTTGGTAGCCCAGGACCAGACGGGAGCGGGAACGCGAAGTGATAGGCGCCGACCGCGATCCCTGCATCTCGAGCGCGATGCCGATTTCGCTCAAACGCCGGGTCCTTGCCCTCGTTGCCCTCGATGCACTTGAGCCAGGCGAACCTGATGCCGGCAGCGGCCGCGAGGTTCCAGTCGATGATCCCGTACCCGCTGAATGCATCCATCCCTCGAATCATGGCGCGCACCTCCACAACGAGACGATGATGGCGAAGACGCAGACGAGGAGGATCAGCGCTCCGGCAGCATCCTCCACCCAGCGCGCGTTCATGTCTTAGGTCCGAACTTGGCGAGCTCGGCGGCGTCGGCGATGGCGTTGGAGCGCCTCACGGCCTCCTCCGTGAGGAGCTGAGAGGCCACCTCGACAGGCACCACGTCGAGCACGAGCCCGAGGAGTTTTCGAACGAAGTTGAGTATATCGATGGGCGTCATCACTGGCCTCCTGCGTCGTGGGCGGTCTGCACGATGCCCCACTCCGCATCGACCTTGGCCCTGCACGCCTTGCTCTCGGAAAGGGTGCGCGCGTCGTCGACGCATCGGAGAAGCGCGCCTTGGTAGGCTGCCTCGGCAGCCACCTGCTGCGCCGCGATAGGCTTGGCGCATGCGGCGTATAGGTGCGCAGCTCCGAAGAGCGCGATTGCTACGGGGAAGGACCTGCGGATCATTTCACACCCCCGTGGGCCTGGAACCAAGCCATCGCCGTGGCGATGGCCATCATGATGAGAGCGACCACGGCGGTCTCGATCTTGGGATTGCGCCTCCAGAATCCGCGCACGCTGTCCACGAGCTCACTCTTGATAGCGAGCGTCGCTGTTGTGTTGGTGGTGAGCGCCGTCTTCATCTCGCCGACCTCGGTGAGCACCTTGGCGATCGCGGCGTCCTGCTCCGCGTTCGTCTTGCTCTCGCCAGAGACCCGCGTGCTGTTGCGAGTCATCCGCTCCTCGAGCTCGCCGAGGCGCTTCCCCTGGGCGCGGATCTCGGTCGCGAACGCCTCGAGCTGCGAGTCGGTCCCCGCGAAGCCGTGCGTGATGGTCTCCACGATGGTGTCGAGGCGCTTGTTGACGACCTCGAGCGTGTCCACCTTCGTGGTCGGGTTCCCCTCAGGGACTACTTTGTACGGCTGTCCGGCCATGGCGCTCCTCCATCGATGTTTACGAGCGGAATTCTTTCTTCCCGATGTGCCCGAATCGGGTGACCGTGCACATGTGCACGGGGATCCCTGCGCGCTCGCAGCGAACGCAGAAGCCCCAGTCGTCGGATTGCCATCGGTCCTCATGCACCCCCTGCATGAAGATCGCCCACTCGCGGCGCCCCTTGTCCTGAGGGAAGTCCGACGCGTAGCTCGGCACGTCCGGAAGCGCACGCATCGCGTCTACGACGGAGCGCGAGAGCATCAGGAATCCAGCTCCGACGCGAGAGACGCGAGCTATGCCGTTATCATCGATGAGGCTAGGTGTGCCGTCCGCGTCGAGGATTGGGGAATAGACGATCCCAGCAGACCCATCGCGCTTGGGGATAGCGCTACCGACGACGTCCTTGCCGGAGGCAAGCAGCGTCCGGATTGCGCCCGATATCAGCGGGTAGTTGTCGACGTCCCACAAGAGGAAGTGCGTCGCACCGATGTCGTAGCCGTTGACGATCCCCCTGTTGCGAGGTCTCGCAGGCCCTGCCATCCGGTTCTCGGAGTCAACGGAGAATCCGATCTGATGCTCGTGGAGGTCGTTGGTCTCGCGAACGAGAGCAAGCATGACCTCCGGTTCGGGCCGCTCGTGACACGGCATGATGATGTGGACGTGAACGCTCATGCGGTTGCAATCGTGGTGACGAGGCCAGACGACCCCTTCCACTTGAGTGCGCCGCCCTCCGCGAAGAGCAGGCCTCCTCCAGTAGGCGCCGTCCCTGACATGTTTGTGGGAGACAAGCTCGAGTTCGCCAGGAAGATGACGTTCGTTGGAGTCGAACCGCCGCCCGTCGTGCCCCACGAACCCTGAGAGAAGAACGCGGCTCGCTGCGAGTAGATGACGAAGCGGTAGAACGAGTTGTCTTGGAACGTGACGTTCTGCGTCGTTACGCTGTTGATGTAGACGTTGCCGTATTGAGAGCCGGTTAGCTGTCCGATGACGAGGTCGTCGGTCGAGTTGGTCGTGATCCACGAAAGGTCGGCCGTGTTGCCGTTGTTCCGCCAGATGATCGTGGATGCGGTGGCGAGCCGGATGCTGCCTGAGCTCGGTACGGTGGCCCCAATCGAGATGTAGCCCGAGCCGGCCTTCACGTTCGTCGCTGCTGCGAGCGTTGACGAGCCGCTGTTGGTCTGGATCTCGTTCGCGCTTCCTGCGACGGAGAGCAGCGTGGGGAAGGCCGCCCACTCGAGGTCAGTGCCTCCTGAGTTGGTGCGAAGGTAGTAGAGCGCGGTGCCGCGCGCGAAACGCGCGAACCTTGTCCCGTTGTGCTTGAGCAGGTCGCCCGCTGCGGCGGAGGTATCGGTGATGGTGTTGTTCGCCGCGACGATGGTCTTGTTCGACAGGTTATCGACGGTGTCGGTGAGGACGACGGTTCCGGTCGCGTTGGGGAACGTGATCGTCTTGTTGCTTGTCGAGATGGTTGCAGCGACAAGCGACAGTTTGAACGCACCGCTCGGGATGGCATAGCCGTTGGGCGCTTGCGGTTGGTTGTTCGTTGCGTCGTAGACGAGGCCTGAGGACCCCGCGAATGCTCCTGCGCTGTTCCACTGGAACTGCTGGTTCGAGCCGCCTGGCGTTCCTCCACCTCCGCCAGAGGCGGAGATGACGAGTGTGCCCCCAGCGCCGTTGTCTGTGAGCGTGATGTTCGTTCCCGCGGTGAGCACGCGCTCACTCGTGAGCCCAGCGCTCGTAGCAAGCGTGATGTACGACGCTTGGACCATCGGAGCGGAGTTGTCGATCGTCACCGTGGACCCGGCGCCTCCATCGGTGATGGAGATGCCGGACCCAGCGGTGAGGACGCGCTCGCTCGTCAGGTTCGCGTCGGACGCGATCGTGACATAGGACGACTGCACCATCGGCGACGTGTTCGTAACGGTCGCCGTGGAGCCAGCTCCTCCGTCAGCGACCGAGATCCCCGTTCCGGCCGTAAGCACGCGCTCACTTGTGAGCGTGCCGTTGGTGCCAAGCGTGACATACGAGGCGTCGGCGGGAGCTCCACCACTCGAGGCGAGCGCCAGGATGTCCTGCACCGTGGCTTTCTTGGTCGTGCCCGTGGCTGCTTGCGACGTGTCGCTCACGTCGACGATGGGGACCAAGTCCGTGGATGCCACCGTGGACGCAGCCGTGAGGTCGGAGATCTTCTTCGACATCGCTCATCCCTCCGGCGTGAGGCCGTTCACGTTTTCGGTGAGAATCGGCTGAGAGTTCTCGGTGAGGATGTAGTTCGCGCAGGTGCACTCCTCACTATCAGCCGGATCGCCAGCAGGGATCCGTGCCGTCTGCATCGTCTTGCGATGCGCGAGCCGGCTGCGGTGGGAGCCGCGCCACATCATGGGCGACCTTGGGAGCTCGGGCGTACGATGAGCTTCGCAGCGCCAGAGTCAGATTGCCACGAGACCTTGGCATGGAGCGTCCTGTCGAGCCGCATGCGAAGACGCGTGCCATTCTTGAGGACCTCTCCGTTCTGGTCGTCGGTGCCCGCGGTGAACGTGGCTCCTCCGGCCTTCGACTTGTCGACATCAGACATCGTCGACGGCCCGAAAGCGATCCAGATGTCGTCGCCGTGGGCGATGAAGTCGACGAAGCGATCGAAGAGCGCGTCGGGGACGCTCGCCGTCGCGGCTGTCGTCGACGACGCGAGGATGGTGGTCCCTACGCCAGGGGTGTTGCTCGCGCTCGCAGGGGTGTAGTTGTGGAACTGTCGCTCAGCCGCGGGGCCCATGGCCGTACCGCCGCGCGCTCGCGCTCAGTACGGGTCGTGTGGTGCTCATGAGTCTCCTCCATCCATTTTCTCGATGCCTGATCGTAGCGCATTTGCGCGGGGACTTGGAGCGCCGCCGCCGCCCTGAATTGGCGTGTTAGGCGTCGACGGTTGCGTGGGGTCGCTCGGGGTGCCGTTCTGCTCGTGCACCTTCTGGAAGCCTCTGATGACGCTCGGCTGCATCGTCACCCCGATAGGCTGACCCGTGAGGAGGGAGAGCGCCACCTCTTGCTGTCGGGTGAGCGTCGCGCCGTTCTCCTGGCCGTACCGGACGAGCGCACTAACGAGGTCGTGGTAGGCGTCTGGATTGATGAACTTGAGCGCTTCGATGCGCTGCCGATCGACGGGTCGCCCATGCTCGATGTCGTGGAGCGTAGGCTCGATGTCGAGCGCTGAGACGGCGGCCTCTAGGCGAGCTTGGCTCATCGGAGGAAGCGCGCGAGGGGCGGAGACGCCGAACTTGAAGGCGACGGGTCTCGGCTCTGGAGGTAGCCTGCCCTGTAGCCAGGCTCCAGCGCGCATGAATGTGGAGACAGCGCCCTGCGTGATCTTCGGGGCGCTGTCTCGCATCCCGAGCGATGTCATCCGTTCGGTGATCCTTTGTTGAAGCGCCTCGGGATCTTTGACGGCCGTTCGAAGCGCTCGCGCGGCCTCCGGGTCGACCTTCGGTCTGGCGCTCGCGGCGCCGCGTTTGCCCTTGTAGAAGCCTTCGACCGCGCGCGCCATGCGCGCGTCGTAGGCCTCTTGAGCGCGCTGCACGCCGGTGAGGACAGCGGCCTTGTCCGCGACCACAGCCGCGATCTGGTTGCCGAGCTTGCGGCGAACCATGTTCGCGACACCCATCGCGATCCCAGCGGGTCCACCGTGAGAGAACGAGATAACGTCTGTGAGCGACACAGCGTGATTTTGCGCCTCTCGAGCCGCGGCCTTCTTCGTCCACCCCTCTGCTGTCTTGAGGTCAGCGAAGACGCTCTTCGCAAAGCGGTACTTCGTCGCGGTGTCCTCGCCGAGCTCCTTTGCGGCGCGCTCCGCTGCCGCCTCGTATTCGCCCTCGAGGATGCCTCGTACGGCCTTCAGCTCCGCATGTCCTGGCGCCGGAGCGCCCATGTTGAGCTTCTCGAACGCCTTCATGCGTTCGAGCTCGTTGTCGAGCCCGCGGCGTAGCTTGTGGAGCTCCTCGAAGGACTCGAACGTCGTCTTGCCCTCGAGGTGGGTACCGAGTTCCTCGAGGTACGGACGGATTGCGGAGATGTCTTTGGCGGCGAAAGGCTTACTGATGAGCGGCTCGAGGACCTCGCGCTTGATGCGCTCTCCGACGACCTCTGCGCTAGGCCGAACGGCCGCCTTGTCGAACGACTTGCGGAGCGCGCCAAGCTCTTCGCCGAGTTCGCCTACTCGCCTCGTGACGCGCTGAGCGATCGTGCTCTTCGTCGCGCCTGCCGTAACGATGCCTTCGTCTAGCATCGTTCGTCCGATCTGCCGGAAGCGCCCCATAGCATCTTCGGTCGTGCGGCCGAGCTTCTGTAGCTCAGCAGCAGACAGGCTCGATTGGGGAAGCAGAGCTTTCCCTGCCTGCTCCTCAGCGAGGTCGGCCAGCTTGCCGCCGACGAGGCCTTCAGCACGGCCCTCGGCCTTCGCGGCGGCCGTCTCAGCGCGCGCGGCCGCGCGCTCTGCTCGGACGCCGAGCTTGTCTGCTATGGCTCCGACACCCGCATGTGTGCCGGCCCCAAGCAGCATCCCGAGAGCGCCGCCCTTGATCGCGGCGGAGATGTATTTCTGAGCTACGAGGTCGTGATTCCCTAGGACGTCCTCGGAGAGTTGCGAGCCGAGCCCGATCGCAGCGCCCTCCATGGCGGCCCCCGGGGCGGCCGCCAGCGCTCGCGCGCCCGCTCTCGCGAGGAGGCTGCCTCCCTCGCCGATCTCCGCAGCAGCGCCCACTGGCCCAAGTCCGAGCGCCAGCGGCGCCAACGAGCCGCCGATCTCTCCGACGAGGGAGGCGTTTGGGTGTGCCTCCTTCAGCATCCGGAGCTCGTGCCGCATCTCCTCGGCGCCCTTGTCGCCCTCGATGAGGCGATCGGCCCCGATCGTGAGCGAGTCGCTCAGCCCGAACGAGAGACCGCGAGCAGCTCCGGTTGCTGCGGCCGCGATGTCTCCAGCGACACCCGTGCGAGCGGCATGCTCCTCGACGTCCGTTGCCGGGCGGAAACCCTGCGACATCGCCGCGCCGAGATTCTCGACGGGGACGGCGACGACTTGTCCTTCAGGGTTGACCAGGACGCCGCTCTTCCCATCGTCTGCGCCCAGCACCTTGGTCGGGCCAGGCGCAGCCTCAGGGGGCGGCCCTGGGGCCGCTGGCGTGCCTTCGATCGTGATGGGCGCGAGGTCGGCCATTCACTTCCTCAGCGAGTGAGCTCCGAGCGCTTGGTCCCGGTCCTGCTTTGCGCTCGGAGACGGGGCCCGCTCTGCTCCGTGCTGTCGAGCGAGCGAGTTGACCACGTTGCGAGCGCCCTCGAGCTTTTGGATCGCAATCTCCTTCGTGTCGCTAGGGTTGATCGTGAAGCGATGCTCGTAGCGTTCCATCATCGCCACGTTGGGCTTTCCCTCTGCGTCTTTGGCGACCTTGCCGATGGCGTTGATGATCTGCGTGTTGATCTGCTCGAGGTCCTGCACCGTCTTGCTCGAGCCTGGCGCGAGGCGCTGCCCTCCGATCGTAGCGAGCGGACCCGTGGTGAGCCCGAGATCATCGAGAGCTCGGTGCTTCACGAGAGCATCGACCTGCTTGTTGAACTCGTCGCTGGTGGCCTGGGCCTCGAGCCGATCGGCCGCCATCTTCTCGCGGTTCGTCTTTCCGATGCCCATCATCTGAGCGTCAACCTTCGGATGCGCGCCTTCGAGTCCGGTCGCGTAGACGTGCGCCGTTTGCCAGTCTGCGAGCTTCGTCGCGGTCTCCGGATCGTAGCCCTCTTTGATGAGCTGATCCCAAGTACCTCGCCGGAAGTCCCGCACCTCCTTAGCGTGTGCGAAGTTGGCACTCGCGGCTGCGGCGGCCTTCGCTGCGGCGCGGTCGGCGAGCTCCTTCTGCATCATCGCCTGTTGCCGGTCGATCGCCGAGATCGCGCGGTCCGCGTTTGCGCTGTAGATCGGCGCATCGTACTTCGCAGCCTCCGCTGCGATGCTTTCCTTGAACGACTCGTAGTAGAGCTGCCTCGTTGCGGCCTTCGCCTGCTCCCGATCGTTGAAGATCTGCCTCTGCTGCCCGAGCAGGCTCATTCGCTGTGTGATGCCAGTGCGCTCGTTGTCGAGGTTCTTCTCATCGACCGCGATCTGGCGGTCGATGATCCTGTCGAGGTGCTCGATGTACGGATTTCCAGAGCGGCCGTGGAGACCCTCGCTGAACCCTGAGAGCATGGCTGCGATGACGCCGAACGCACCGATCTCGCCGGCAGCCTCCATGTGGCTCATAGGCCGAATCTTCTTCGTGCGGACGTCGTCCATCTGTTGTTGTAGCTCGCCCATCTGCATGTCGAACTGCCTAGCGCTCTCCTCTTGCTCCGCTTGCGCGAGCTGCGCGTCCTCCTCACGGCGACGAGCAAACTCGCCCTGCTTGTCCGAGACTGCGAGCGCCTTGGCGGAGGTAGCCCACCCCTCGCGCTGAGCGGCGTCGCGCTCCTCGTCGAAGGTGCCGAGGAGCTTGTCGGTAGCCGCCTTCTGGCCGTACGGGTCACGGTTGACGGCGCCAGCGCCGCTAGAACCGATGAGTGAAGGACGCTTCGGGGCAATGGACTGTTGCTGCGCAAGGTATTTGGCGTATGCCGCATCATCGGCAGCGCTGGGGCCAGAAGGGACCGATGGCGCCTTCACTAGGTCCGGCGAGTCGACGAGTTGAGCGCCAGACTTGAACGCGCTCGCGTCGAGCTTGTCCGATCTGCCGAGCACCGCTGTCGGAGCCGTGGTCGATGGGGCGACACTCGATGCGGCACCAGGGTTCGGGTTGTAGTTCGGGAGTCCAGGGTTCGGCTGATATGCCGGCGCTGGCGCTGGTGCAGCAGGTGGTGGTGGAGTCCCGTAGTACGCGGCAGCTGGGTCCTCTACCGGGGTCGGAGCGGTCGTCGGCTGCACCGATGCGTTCGGCTGCGCCGAGTAGTACGACCGGATGCGGTCTTCCTCGTCGAGAGCCTGCTCCTCGGGAGATGCGTACGGGATGAAGTCTGCCATCTCATGCCGCCTTTCGCTTGCCCTTCAGCGCGTCCACTTGGTGCTGGAGGCTCGCGAGCGAGCCCATCACGACCTTCATTCCCTTGTCCTTGTCGATCATCAAGAGTCCCGTCTTGGGATCCTTGTCGATGGCGGTCGAGGCAACGGGGTCTCTCGCCATGTTGTTCGCCATGGGCCCGATGTTGACCTCTCCCTGGTCCTGACCCTGCGACTCCGCGAACCCTGGCTTGTAGGTGTAGGCACTCGACTGCATCGAGCGCGCGGCGTCAGCCATCGCCTCGTCGCTTGGTTTGTTCGAGTCGGGGCGCTTCGAGCGCTTGTCGCTGTACCACGCATACGGCTCGCCGCCCTTCTCCATAGGCGCCTCGTACGTCGGCGGAGTAGGTGGCTCGGGAGGCGGAAGCGTTGGCATCGTATCCGCTCCGCTGAAGTCTGGCGTCTTGAACTGTCGCCGGACGACAGCCATCTGCGCCTCACGTAGCTTCGGATCCGGCTTCTCCTCCGCAGCAGCGCTGCTGCGGGTGGCGATGCTGCCGTCATTCCACGCGGCTCGCCTGGTCTCCTTCACGCTCGCAGCGAGCTTGTTCGTCTTCGCGAGCTCGCCGAGCTTCTTCGGGTCCATCTTGGAGAGCTTCTCGACATCGGCGCGCGCCGCGGCGTGTCCCTCGTCCCATGCCGCCGCGAGCTTCGTCTTGTCGTCGGACAGAGTCTTGAGCTTGGCGAGGAATCCCATGAACCCAGTTGGACCGGGTTTCTTGGAGCTCTTTGAGCTCACTGGATTAGGCGGGGCCGGCTTGGTCGTCCCACCTCGAGACCAGTCGGGGTTGCCCTCGAACTTGCCCCCGAGTCCGTATCGTCGCCAGTCGTCGGTGCCTGGCGCTCGTTGGTGATCTCGCCCTGTCACTCCAGGAACGCTCGCATCAACGTCCGGGTTGTAGCCGAACATGCTGCCAGGCTTGCCCATGCGAGACTTGGCGTAGCCCTTCGGAGCGCCGGCGACGCCCTTCGACGCTTCTTCCTGGGCTTTCGAGTCGACTATGTATTCGTCCAGCCACGGCGCGGGGGGATTTGCTTGTTGCGCGTACCGATCGTCTAGCGACGACTCGTCGGCGTTCTCACCGTAATCACCGTCAGCCGCCTCTTTGGCTCTCTCGTCGGACGTAATGTCATCGTCGCCAGGGTCCGCCCCCATCTTTGCAGCGCCGCGCACCGCGCCCACTCCTGCACCCACGACGTCCTTGAATTTCGCTGCGCTCGAGATGTCTTCATCGTGCTGCATGCGAGCGTTATCGAGAGATGACGTTGTCTTCGCGCCCTGCGAGCGCGCCTTCGAGCGCGCGTCGATGTTGTGCACGTTCGCGCCGAGTCCCTCGTAGAATCGCTCGTTCTGCCTGCGAGCCTCGGTGTTCTGGAGCGCGAGATCAGCGTTCGTAGCGGCGACACCAACGTCCTGGCTGTACATGTCCCGTGCGTTGCCGAAGCCGGCGTATCGCGCGGTGCCCGCAGCGCGTGCGTAGCCCTCGCGAGCTCGCGCAGTCTCGCCGGCGCGCTCGGCCTCGAGCCCCTGGTTGATGTCCGCGCGCATCGTCGCGGCGTTCTGCGTTGCCGCCCGATACGCGGCGGCGCGTTGTCCCGCCGTGCCCCGGACGCTCCCGGCCGCAGAGGTCTGGGCGTTGACCGCGCGCTCGCGCATGTTGACGCCGTATCGCTGAGCCTCTGACGGTCCGCCCATCGCAGCGTCGCGAAGGTACGCCGTGTCCCGCGAGTTTCCGTGAGACGCATCTACCTGGAGACGTCCAGCGTCCGCTTGGAGCCCTCGCGTCTCGTCCTGCTGCGACGTGTTGAGCTGAATCGCATCCGGCTGGCGACCTGCGAGGTAGCGATAGCGCTGCTCATCGTAAACGGCTGCACCTCGACTGTTGCCGTAGACCGCGCCGCCGAACTCGTCGGTGCGGTCGATGGCGGCCGCCAGTTCCTGGCGCTTCCGCTCTTCCTCTTCAGGCGAAACGATGAATCCAGGCCGTGCCATCAGTGCCTCCCGCTCAACCCGGCGAGCGAACCCCACGCGATCTTGTTCTTGGTCTTTGGGTCGCTCAAGACGCCCGCCACGCCGCTTACGGCTCCGGCGACCCCACCCACGGTGTCCTTCGTACTCTGCCATTCGGCCTCGCGCCTCATGGCCTCTTCTCGCCGCTTCGACCTCGTCGCCTCATCCTCGGTCTCCTCGATAAGGTGACGCGTCTCGAGGTCCGCAGCGCGCTGATCTGCTGCAAGCCTCTCGAAGAACTGGCGCTGACCCTCGGCTCCGGCCCGGTCCTTCGCGTCAATATTCGCCTGCTCTGTCGCGAGTCGGATGTCATCACCTCGCAATGACGTAGCGCCTTGTCCGTACGCGCTTCGGGCCGCACCCATCGCCTGCGTGTAGGCGTCGCGCGCTTGCCCGAGTTCGTTCGCGCGCGCGTTCGTGGCGGCGCCAACTACGTTGCTCTGCTGCGCGCTCGCCCCAGGAAGGCCCGATCGGAATGCTGCGAGGCTGCCGCCGCGCGCGCTCCCGAGTGCGCCGACCTGCGCGCGAAGGCCCTGCGCCATCTGCTGTCGACCGAGTGTCTCAACGCGCGAAGGGGCGCTACCCGCCGCGGCCTGGTCTAGCATGCGCATGTCCTCCGTATTCCCGTGCGCTGCCTGACCGAGACCAGAGAGGGATCCCATCGCCAGCGAGCGCGACGCGTTAGGAGCTGAGCGATTGATGCTCGCTCCAGGCGTGAGTCGATTGCCTTCCGCAGCGCCCTTCTCACGGAGCCGCGTGATCTCCATCTCCTGAGCAGCACGCTCAGCAGGGCGCTGCTCCTTGCGACGGATGTAATCGAGGTCCTCTTGGGTGACCTTCGACCCCTCAGCTCCGATCCCGAGAAACGACACGGCTAGCCTCCTCGGCGAGAGGACGTGTCTCGCGGGAGACCGCCCAGCGGTTGAATCAGCAATGCAACCCCCTCGAGCTCGAAGCCCGCTCCGTTGCCGAGCGGGTGCGTTGTGGTGTTCGCCGGCGCTGAGTCGACGAATCGTAGCCCTACACTCTGGCGTCGCTGCACCGTCAGGGCAACCTCTGCCCTCGAATGAATCGTTGCCGAAAGGACGTCGTCCCCGGCCGCGAATTCGACGTCCTGCTCGTAGCTCTCGGAGAAGTCGCGCGCGGTCGAGATGGTGAGCGCGTGGTTCGACAGCGAGCGGCCAAGCATCTTGGCGAGTTTGACCCGCTGCCAGCCGATGTTAGCCGGAGCGATGTGGTTCAGCTCGACAGTGCTTTCGACGTAAGCGCCGTCGTCGAGGAACGTGGACGTGTCCTCGTAGACGATGCCGTCGTCGGTCGCCATGTAGTAAACACCGTCGTGCAGGATCGCGTCTCGGATGGGGAGTCCGTCGAGGTAGCTCCTCGTGGTCCACGTCCGGCGGTCGTAGTCGTAAACGAGGACAACACCAGCCGAGTCGTCGCTCTTGTTGCAGGTGAATCGGATCTCGGACTCTTCGGAGACGAGGACGGCGCTCGTGATGAGCGGATAGGCAGCCAGGGTGTCCCTGGCGTCGCGACCAATCCAGTCCACGGTGAGCCCGCGCGAGAGGTTGTAGAGGTCGTGCTCGTTCTGGAAGACGAGCCCCCCAGGCCACGCGACGACGCTACGCGGGTTCGTGCAGCCAACGTCGGTCTGGATGCTCACGGGTGGAGCGAACGTGTTGTCCGTGCCGGTGACGTTCGGCCCATTTCCGGTCACGTACCAGATGGCGTCCGCTGCGAACATGATGCGGTAGGCATCCAACGTCGCGCACACGACCAAGTCCCGGTCGTAGAGCTCGGACATCAATGGGTGAAAGCCTGGTGCGATCCCTGGGTTCTCCCGAATGTCCTTTGAATACCAGTACTCTCGCTTGCTACCGGTGACGATACCGAGTCTCCCGCCATGCAAATGCACCGTGTACGGTGCAGGCGGGGAGCAGTCCTCGAGCTCTCCGCTCTCGGTGTACAGCTGGGGCCTCGCGTTGAGGTCCTCGAGCGTCGCAGATGGATTCCCGATCGAGTCATCGGCGCTCGTGTCGGTGATGCTCACGGGATAGGTGGCGCCGAACGAGGCATCAGCCAGAGACATGAAGACCGGCTCCACCGTCTCTCGGTAGAGCACCGAGCCGTTGGCCTCGGAGCGGTAGACCGGGAATAGGCCAGCGAGCTGCGTCGATCTGCCGATGCTCGGCGTGACGACTGAGAGCGCTACGCTCCCGTTGGGACCGCCGGTTACGCTCACGCTCTGAGCAATTCCGACTGGGGAGCGGTGCATCACGCCAACCGCGCTTCTCCGCTCGGCCGTCACGTTGTACGTGTACGTCCCGTTGGCCATGGAGCCGGAGCTTCCGGCCGTCGTGTTGTTCACGTCCACGTATGGCCCGTACGGCCATCCGTAGGCGAGCGCCTCGGTCCCGTCGTACGTCTCGAGGACGCCGGCAGCCAGCTTGGCCTCACCATCGAAATCGACGCTCCGATAGGCGTCCGGTGCAAGCGCCGCTCCGGAGCCGACGCGGACTAGGCGAATGCCTTGCCGCCACCCGCTCGTAGACCTCGTGGGGGTCGACTGGAATGGGATCGGGACGTACTGGATCGTCGATGACACGACAGCAGGGGCGCTGACGAAGCCACGGCAAAAGCTGCCTCCCGAGAAGACATCGACCTTCCCGACGAGAGCAAATGGTTCAGTCGAGGACTGGTAGGTCACGTCGAGTAGGAACGTGTCCGAGTTGGACCCGAAGCTCCCGAGTGCGAGCGGGTCGGTAGACGCGAACGCGTAGACTGCATCCCCCACCGCGAATGGCTTGCTGAGCAGTTGGAGGAACATCGACGTTTGCCCCGCCGTGACGGTGCCGTCGTCCTCGAGCATGTACGTCCTGAGGGTGCCCGCATCGATGTTCGTTGGGACGAACGAGCACACGAGCACGGCGTTGTTCGCGTCGTACCGAATGAGCGCCAGACTCGCTCGCGTGATGTCGGTGGCGCTCGTGATGAACGTCTCTGCGAGCGTCTGAGCGAGCGTAGAGGGGTCGGCACATGCGTAGTAGAGATCGGACGCGCCCTCCTCGTGATACGCGACGTAGACGTCCTCCCCAGAGGTCGCCATCACCGCTACAGACCAGATGGACGTCGACGACACGCCGGTGACCACATCGGTAGCGGCCTCGACGGGGGAGGCTGCGATGCTCGCGCGAACGAGTCGGATCCCGCCAGCGAGAAGGGTGAACGCGACGATGAAGTCCGTCCCGACGACGCAAGCGTCCATCGCGGCCAGGCTTGCAGTGGTGTGCGCTCCGGATTTTAGCGTGCCGCTGCCTGATGCGGTTCTCCACTTGAGGTTCCCGCTCTCGAGATAGAGCAGCACCCACGTGTTGCCGCTCGAGATGAGCCGAATTCGAGGCCGACCTGATTGGGTGACCTCGGTGGGTGGCGTGATGACCGCGCCCGAAGCGAGGTCTCGGACCTGGTAGTAGAGATACCCCGCATCGTAGTCGATGGGATCTCCGGTGACCCAAGCCTCTACGATCTGCCCGTTGGATAGCACCACGGCGTCGCACGCCTTCACGCCACGCATGCCGTCCACCGCGGTGGACCACGTGAGAGAGACGTCGCTCACGGCGCAGTTTAGGATCCAAGTGTCGTCGCTCGGACGGTGAGACCAGATCGAGCCGTTGGCGACGGCCGCGAGCTCGCTCCCTCGGCGGAAGAACCTCTGCACGCTCGTGAGCGCGTCCTCAGCATCTTGCGAGATGCTGCCGTAGCGCTTGCCGATCGTGCCCTCCCGGATCCATCGCACGTTGACGCCGCTCTTGAGCGTCGCGACGGGCTTGTGCTTCGCGTTCGCGTCCTCGGCGAGACCGCGTGCGAGAGGCATCTGGAGGATGGTTCCTGAGCGCAGCATCAGAACACCATCACCCAGCACTTCCCGGTCCACGTTGGGGTCACGGTGATGTGCGTGGCGCTCGTGGTGCCGATCGGATGAGCGGACGCGAAGAGCCCCACGCGCACGGTTGTCGGTACGTCTGACCCGTAGACCTCGAGGAAGCCTTTTGCTTTCCGACCGAGCTTGTGCGGGATGCTGCGAGCGACGCCGCTCGCGAACTCGAGCCCCGACCCTGAGACGGAGCCAGCCTCCTCGGTAAGGAGCTGCGCCCCGGCGAACGGCGAGCTCTGGAGGTAGTGCACGACCTCATTCAGCCGCCGCTGGATGGAGTCGATCTGCCGGTTGCCCGTGTGGTCGCGGTCTGTCGAGATCGTGGACGAGCGGCTCATCGCCACCTCGCACCGCGGATGTCCTTCGCCGACCTCGGACGGAAATTGTCACGCTTTGCCGCGCGCTTCCGGACACGCATCTCGATTCGCTGTTTCTCGTCGCTCATTTCGCGAGCGAATGGGATCTCGCCCTCCTTCAGCGCCACTTCGCGCGCGGCGTGACAGACGAGGTAGTCCTCCCAGCCGTTGATCCCATCGTAGTAGCTCGATGCGGAGTCGGTGAGGTCGGTGAACGCCACGGCGTACTCGACGACGACGCAGCACCCCGCCTGATGCTTCGGGAAGAGCTGCACGCCTCCCGGAATGACGTCGTAGTAGAGCGGCACGCCCTGACTCGTACCGTCGCGGTGAAAGGCCTCCTCGGGAGAGGCCAGCGGGTCGAGCGGCGCTCCGTAGGGACACGTCATCCTGACGTGGAGCACCTCGAGGAAGTCATCGGGGAAGCTCGATGTGTACTCGATGGTGTCCTCGGTCGTGGAGATTTCCCACGGCGTCGAAGAGCGACCGAAGGCTTTGCCCTTCGCGTCGAGGATGATGTCCCAGAGCTCGGCGCCTCCCTGGTTGATGTGACGTAGGATCTCGGACCGAGGATAGCGGTCCGTGAACGCCTCCATGTCCGTCTTGATGTAGACGTCATCGATGAGGCTGGCCCCGGACCGCCTTCTCATGATCAGACCTCCTCGTCGTCGTCCTCGTTGTCGCCCTCGCCTTCGCAGGCCTCTCGATGCCGCGTGAGCGCCAGCGAGAGCGCCTCAGCGTCGCCGGCCTTGACGGCCGCGATGATGTCGCGCGCCGCGTCAACTTCAGAGGAAGACCCCTCCTTCATCGACGCGGGAGCGCGCTCGGACTTCGGCCCGTTATCGAGTGGCGCCACGTGCGCGCCTCGTCGACTTCTTGACGATGAGGAAGCCACTCACGACGGTGTTGTCGGTCGGCGTCGTCTGCGTCGCGCCGGTCATGCAGCGGACGGTAGCCGTCTGAGCAGAGACCAGCGTGGAGGTGTCGATCTTCGCGTAGAGGTCTACGTCATCCGCTGAGTTGTGGATGTTCGGCGGGGGCGCCGCGAGGACCTTCGCGTATTTCGATCGGAAGGTGAGGAGGTACTCCCCAGCCTCAGAGAAGGCCGCAGACACGAGCTCGTCGCCGTCGAGACCGTCGGCGTCGCTCGTGCCGTTGACCGTGAACGAGTAGGGGACGAGGCAGATCTCCTCATCCGTAGACACCACTTGGTGGGTCTTCTTGATGCGCGCGGTCACGAGTCCTCATTCCATGCTTGCTCGAGCTCGACGAGGAGCTCCAGCGTGCCCGCGGCCATGGCGACGCCAGAGGCGACCATCGCGACCTTCGGTGCGAGGACCTGCCCGCGAGTGAATCTCGCATTGGCCGCGTCGGTGACCGTGAGGGCCACGGGAGCGCCCGGGGCGAGCGTTCCGAGGTCCGTGGTCGTGGTGTTGCCAGCTGCGACGGCCGTACCCGATCCGATGCCGTTCGCCGCGGTCTTGATGGCCGAGACCTTCGCGTAGTTGGTGTCGTTCGACGTCGCCGCCGCCGATGGGATGAAGTGCGCGGAGACGAGGCGCCCATTGCCGGGAGCTCGCCACTGCGAGAGTGAGGCGTTCGCCGCGATCGCGTTGCTCGCGTTCGCGTTCGTCGCCGACGTCCCGAGTTGGATGGTCTTTCGGATGAGGGTCTTCGCCGCATCCGGGATGGACCCGTCGTACTGGTCGCTGGAGCCCTCGAGCTTCGAGAGTCCCTCAGCGATTCGCTTCATGTCGTTGCTCATGTGCTGGGTCTCCTATCAGCCGAGGAGGAGAACGAAGTTCTGCCCCGCCGCCTTCGTGTACTGGTTGCCGTAGCCTCCGAGGCGCCCCTCGATGGCGTTCGCGTTCTCCTCGTCGCGCATCCGCTTGGTGCCGTCCGAGGTGAGCCACATCGGCCACTCCTCGGCCGTGTGGAACTTCCACGTGTCCTTGTTGAGTCCGAAGATGAGCTCCTCGCCGTTCGGACCCTCGGGGATGTCCGGATCCGCGTACATCTCGACTTCGCCGCCTTGGTAGGCGAAGCGGATTCCCGTGAATCCTACGTTGCCGACCTTCGTGTCCGCGTATCGGCGCTGCCCCTCGAGCGACTGCGCGCACTCGTTGAAGAGTTCCGGGGACGCGAAGAGGTGGGTCACGCCGACCGAGCGTCGATGCGCGTTGGTGAGCGCCTCGAAGACAGCCTCGATGACCTGCATGTTCGAGCTCGGAGTGAATCGGTGTCCGCCGAGTCGCGTGGGGAACGGCGTCCGGTCCATGCCCCAGATCGACGCCGGCTCATCACCGGTGCCAGGCTCTTCGAGGCAGACGTACGAGGGTACGCCTTTGATCGTGTTGTTGTAGTCGCCCTCGTGGAAGAGGTAGTCGCCGGCGCCGAGCCCGGTGATCGTCGAGATGTTGGCGTCGAAGCCGAGCGTCCCGGTGTCCTCGTCGATGTCCGTGATCGTGAGCACGCCATCGAGAACGCCAGCACCGCCGCGCCCATCGTCGTTGGAGAACTCGAGCGGATCGCCGATGTCGAAGTTCCGTACGTCGAGGATGTTGGCGAGCACGATCTCGTCGCCGCTGACGCTTCCCACCTTGCCCGCCGCTCCGCCGCCGTTGCGCCAGAGTTGGAACGTAGTTCGGCGCTTGTGCTTCTTCATGGCGTCTTCGGTCGCGTCGTTGACGATGCGAACGAGAGACCCCTTCTGGTCACGCGTGAGCGTCTTGAGCTTGTTGTCGATGCTCCAGAGCGTGAACAGATCCGCCGTCTCGACCTCCATCGCGGCGAACTTCGACGTGCGCTTCCGGTTCTTCGCGGTGCCGAAGACCGTGCTCGTCGACGCGCCGTTCGCGTACTTGACGGTGACGTGGAGCTTGATGCCTGACCACGACGTGTCCTTGGGGACCATCGCGTACCAGGGCTTGTCCCTGTACTGGTAGTCCTCGACCTCGTCCTCCCAGAGCTCCTTGAGGATCAGGGGGATGTTGGCGATGTTGTTCGATGCCATGACAGAGCCTTTCGGCCCGCGCTCATCCCCCGATGAGAGCCGCTGGCGGGGCGGTGAAGATGATCAGCCGAACTTGTCGCCGAGCCGCCGCAATCTCTCCTCCCGCGATTCTCTTCGACGGGGAGGATCGGCTGCGCGATCTGTGGCGATGTCGTTCCCGATGACGGTGGGCGGCTTGCGCTCGACGGTGCCGTTTACCGATCTGGTCTTCACTTCGGGCCGTTGCTCCGCGGCCTGACTCGTCTGCGGCGCTGCACCCTTCTTTCGCCGCTGCTCTTCCTGGTACGCCCGGTGACGCTCTTGCGTCTTCAGACAGACGTTGAAGATGTCCTGCATGGTGAACGATCCGTCGTCGCTCGTCAACTCGACGCCAAGCTCTTCAGCGTGCTGGAAGAGGGCTTCTGGGTTGTCGCGTAGGTTCGCTGCGATGGCGTGCAAACGCTCCGGCGGATACTCCTCGGCGAGAGACTCGAAGCGCGGATCGCTGTACGCGCGCTGGAAGTCTGCGGAGAACGCAGCACGCTCACGCTCCGCGCCGTATCGCTTTCGCTCCTCCTCGCGAGCGGCGCGCTCCTCCTCGCGAGCCTTCTTCTCCGCCGCGAGCTCGGCGCCTATCTGCTCGAGGCGTGTCTCGAAGGCTCGTTGAAGAGCTTCGATCTTCCCCTCTGGCGTGCCGGCCTTGAGCGCCTCGTCTCGCATCTGCTCGAAGGCAGCCTTTGGATCGTGCCCGAGCTCCTTGATGGTCTCGAGGAATGACTTCCCCTTGCCGAGGTTGGCGAACTTCGCCCGTTCGGCCTCAGCCTCTTCCCGCGCCTTCTTCGCGGCTGCCGTGTCCTCCTCGAGCTGCCTCGCGCGCGCTCGCTCCGCGCGACGCGCGCGGTCCGCTTCGAGCTTCGCGCGCACCGTCGCAGCGGAGAATGTAGTGGCTCCCGGCGACGTGGACGGGTCTGCGGATGCCGTCGCTGCGTCCGCTGGAGCCGAGCCTGCCCCCGAACCGTCCGCATCGGGGGGGACGGCGACGGTAGGTTCGGGGGCAGGCTCCGCGCCCTCAAGCTTCGCGGCAACGGCGTCAATTTTCGCAAGGTCCGGCATCTATCAGGCTCCTGGAATGGCGCCGAGCGCCTCGGGAGGTGCTGCGTTCGCGGGCATGAGTTGCCCTTCGGGCGGCGCCATGAGGCCCTCTTGCCCTGGCGGCATCGCGTTGGGGTCGATGCCTGGGTCCATCCCTGGCGCTTCGTCGATAGGCTGATCCTGAGGGTCGTCGGGCTGGATGCCCTCGAGCTGCATCTCCGCTTCGACGGCGAAGTTGAGCACGTAGCGAAGGTGCTCCTCGTCTGCATCCTGGGTGAACGCGTCGAGGTAGGTCATGAGCGCGAGCGCGCGACAGAGCTCGAGGCCCATCGCGGGCTCCGGAGACATGTACGCGTCGGCAGGATCGTCCGCGTCGAGGATCGCTTGTAGGATCTTCTCGATGGCGCGCCTCGGCGCAGTCTTTTTGTTGAGCAGCGCCTGGACGTCAGGGACGTTCAGCATCGCGTAGATCTCGTCGACGGATACGAGACCCTTCGCCGCGAGGTCGTCAGCGCTCTGCATCTGCTCGGCTGGCGTACCACGCACGTAGCTCGTCGGCGCGACCTTCAGCTTGAACGCGCTCCGCTCCATGCGGACCTTCGCCCAATCTGTGTCTTCGACGATGACGCGACCGCCCGCGTCCTTCGAGGTAGAGACCGTGAACTGAGTATCGCCCTCCTCGTCGTGGATCTCCTCAATGAGGTCGTAGAGCTGCCACGAGGTGTCGATCACATCTCGCTCGTCACCTTCGCCCTGAGGTCGGAAGGCGGAGTCGTCGAGGCTCGACCACGAGCGGATCGCGCGCCCCGACTCCATGCCTGGAGGGATGTCTCCGCGCACCGCCATCTCGGAGAGGCGCGTCTCCTGCGCCGCAAACTCGCCGCGGAGACGGGTGTAGTAGTCGAAGAACTGCGGGTGCCACGGCGACGGATTGAAGAAGACTGGCTGCTTCTCACTCTCGATGTGCGTGAACACACCGTTGTTGATCATCTCCGAGTCGAACCCGGTACCTGGGGGCGTCCAGACGAACGTGCCCGTCATGTAGCCCTGCTCCTGGAGACGCAAACCGATGGCATTGACCTCGTACTGAAGGCCGTCGAGGGTCTTCGCCATGCCGTCGCCGAACCACCCCACGAGGGCAGGGGAGAAGTCCCACTTGGAGACAGGGAAGTAGTCTCGCTTGTATGCAGCGTGCGTGAGAGTCGCGTTGCTGATGCACATCGCGAACGATCCGCCCTTCGAGTCCTTCTCACTCGGATTGGTGGATGGGAGCCGCCACGCGTGGACGACGAGCACGAGGTCCGTGGTGTCATCGACACCAAAGGACCATCCGCCTCGGTCCTCGTAGTTCTCAGCGGTCGCGATCTTCTCTGCGTGCTCGGGGAACTGCTCCATCAAGACGAGCTTGTCGACCCATCGCAGAAGGAGGAGCGTGCGAGGCTTGCCGTACATCGCCTCGCGTGGGTCAACCAAAAACTCCCACGGGAACGCGCGATCGTGGCAGAGTTTCGAGCCGACGCGGTGGTTGAGCGCGAATCCAGAGCCCCAGATCGCTCCGTCTCGTCGCCGAAGCGTTCGGGTCTCCCAGAAGTCGACTTGCTCGAGGACTCCCTCGAAGACGGTCGTAAGCGCGCGCGCGCGACGCTGCTCGCCGTACGTCCCTCCGTTCGGGTACGCCATGGGGAGCGGCTTGTTCTTCGTGTGCTTCGCGACGAAGGCGTCCACCTGCCTCTTCACGATGTTGGTGGTCATCGTCTGAGGGGTGAACTCCCCGAGCGCTCGCGAGCCCTGCATGAGCGTGGCGAACTCCGCGTCGTCGTACAGACACGCGTAGTAGAGGTCCTGCTTGCGACGCGCCGCATTCAGGCGGAGAAGACGCTCCATCTGCCCGAAGAGCTTGTCGTGACAGTCCTCGTCGAGCCACCAGCGGCCATCACCAGGCCTGGTGAGTCGAGCCTCGGTGCGCTCTACGCGCGTTTGCCCACGTCGTAGGTCAGTCCTTTTCCGCGCTGCCACTCTCAGCTTCCCTCTTCGCGCGCACCGCGCGAGGTTCGGCTGAGTCGGCGAGCTTCGGCGTCTCAAGCGCCGGCCGCATGCGAGAGTGTGCGAAGCGGATCTCGTGCTGCGCCTTCATTCGCTGCGCGAGAGAGACCGGCTTCGGTGCATCGGGCTTCGAACCAACTCGCTCGAGTACGACAGGTTCGCGCGGTCCGATGGTCATCGAGAGCAGTTTACCCTCGGCGTCCCAAGATGCACTCACGATGCCGTGGAGGCGCATGAGGTCAGCCGTTCGAGTCCATGACTCATCCCTCGACATCGGAATCCTCCGCGTCGCTCTTCACGCCTTCAACTGGCCCGACCGTGCGTCCACCTTCCTCGATGCGTTGCCGCACCCGAGGCCCCCTGGCGGTGGGGCCCGTGGTTTTCGGCTTGAGCGGCTTCGCCCTATCGGTGAGGCCCTCCGGCGAAGTCTTTCGGACCTTCGCCGCCATCTGCGAGCCCTTCGGGGCGGCGCTCGCCACGTTCGACATGGGGATCTCCAGGCCCGACTCTTGTACGCGGAAGGTGAAGTATCCCGAAACGTGCTGCGAGAGCACGAGCGTGTTCCCTGGGCCGCTCAAGATCTGGAGACGAGCTTGGTGGCGCGTGCGGTGGATCTCACCGTGGAGGCGTAGGGAGTCGTATTCTGCGAGGTCGGTCCACGTCGGCGGCGCCTCAATCTTCGTCATCTTGCTCATAGCGTGAACCTCGGCGTGTAGCGCCAGCCCTTCGGGGGGATCCATGTGGCAAACCCATCATCACGTTTGCGGAACTCGCAGCCGTCGACGCCCACGAGTCCATGCTCTAGGCGTCGACAGCGGAAAGTGAACTTCGAGATCTCGATCCCCTTTAGAAGGTCAGCGAGCTTAAGATCTGACCTAAAGATGTCCTTGATCACCCCGTAGTGGAACTCGTGGTCGGTGAACGCGATCCATCCAACGATGGTGTCATCGTCATCACGGTCGCATGCGACGAGCGTGGTGGCCGTCTTGAGTAGGCGCGCGATGACGCGACCCATCTCCTCCCAGTAGTGATCGCGGTCGGCGCCACGGACCGCTGGAGCGCCGTCGAACGTCGTGCGCCACGAGTGGAGGACGTAGGCCCGGTCCGAGTCCCGCATCGGCCTAAGGGTGAACTGAGGGTTCATTCCGCTGCCTCCGGCTCTTGGCGCTTCGGCTCGGGTCTGTTGAGCCCCCACGCTTCGATGATGTGCCCCGTGTGAGGGAACTTCCCCCAGTGTCGAAACTTCGGAGGGTAGTAGACCGCCACGTCGTATCCAGCCTCCCTAGCCAGGGTGCAGAACCGCCAGTCCTCCGACGCGTACCGCTTGCGGCCGTGCGGCCCCATCTCGAGGGCGGCGTCGAAGAGCGACCACATCGGCGCTCCGACGAACGGCTCAATGTCCGCCTCGTACATGAACTCCGGATGCGTTGCCATGAGGTTCACGAGGCACGTGCGAGACACCATCAGGAATCCTGTCCCGACCTCTCGCACCTTGATGCACTTCGCCTTGGTGTCGATCTGGAGCTTGCCCACGCCGATGCTCTCGGGAAGCGGATTGCATACGACTCGACCGGACCCATCACGCCACGGGTACGCCCCGCCGACGATGTGGCGTCCACTCTCGACCATCCCGCGCACGGCGTTCGGGGCGAGACACTCGATGTCCGCATCCCATTGGAGGAAGTGCGTTGCGGTGGAACGAAGGAACTCGTGCGACAGCCCGTGGCGCCCGCGCGTGACGAGCGAGTCACCTGGAGACTCGAACACCGTCGCTTCGTATCCGTGAGCTCGCAGGTCTCGAACGTTGGCCTCTACGCTGGCGCGGACCGCCGTCTCGGGCATCACGTAGGCAGGCATCGCGATGAACACGTGCGGGCGCGCATCAACGGGGATGCCGTTTCGCTCGATCTCGTAGGCGCGCTCGATGGCGAGCTCGTCAACCGGCTGTACCCGAAAAAGCATCTCCCAGTGGTTCCCGTACCGCCCTCGTCCGAGGTGGCACGCGCCCGCAGGCGCGATTGCAGGGGGCTCGTCCTCGGGAGGCACGACTGCTCTGCGCCCCTCAGATGACGACCATGTGACCGTCGACTCGTTCGGGAGTTGGTGCTCTACGAGGCTTGGTACGGTCGTGTAGATGAGTCTCCCTTGCGACATCGCCCAGAGGTTGATCCGTCCGTCGTCCGAGAAACCCTCGAACTCTCCGTCGTGCTCCTTGCACCACGCGAGGAAGTCGATCGCCGACTGTCGCGATAGCGCACACCCGACACCCACGAGGTCGTCGTGCGTCGTGTACCAGCGCAACGGCGGCACGGTCGACGCGTCCGGATGAGCCGTGTAGAAGCACACCGGGTCCTGTTCGTCGCGCTCCGCGAGCGCATCGCGCACTCGGTCTTCGAAGTCTCGGCATGGGAGCGCATCGTCGTTCAGGACCACGATCCAGTCGCAGCCGTCATCGAGCCCTTGGTTCCAGCAGCGGCGTGCGGTGTGCCATGCGCCAGCTCGATAGGGGTCCTCGACCACGGTCGGCGTCTCGTGCTCGAACGCGCGTAGGAGCCGCTCGAGCGTTGCCACGCGTGCCTCAATCCGCAAATGCATGACGTAGTAGCCGATCTTCATTCGTCATCCCCGAATTCTCGCGCCCGAATTCTGCGAGCCTTAGCGCGCTCTTCGCTCTCTTCGGCGAGCACCGTCTTCGCAGGACCGAAGAGCATCTTGCCGCTCGCGTCGGTGGGGCGCGTGTGGCTCGTCGCGGTGGATCGCGCGTGAACATGAAGCGCGTAGCGACGGTTGCACGTGTGCCCGTCGGCCACTACGTACACGCGCTCGCAGTACGAGCACACGTCCTCGTCGAGCGCGCGGTCTTGCTCGGACTGGAGCGCGATGCTCACGACTCCACCACCTCACCTGTCCGTCGCTTCCTCGCGGAGTAATCGCGCGAGTAGGTCACCCACTCGTCCCGCGTCATCGGACGCGACGTCATCGTCCAAGCGAGCTTGGCCTTCGGGTCGAGTATGGGGAAGAGACACCCGTACCCTAGCGACGTCTTGGCCGCGCGAGGCACGCGCATGGACTTCGTCAGCTCCCGATAGGCTCGCCTGCGGCGCTGCCTTGTCTGCGCCTCAGACGTCACGTCGCCACCTTCTTTCGGGCGAGCCCGCCCTTACGCCCTGCCGCGCGCGCCTCCTCCGTCGTGAACCGGTGCGCCCTGCCAGCGGCGTGCGCCGCGATGCCTCCCATGCTCGCGATAGCCTTTCTGCGTTCTGCGTCGAGCGCGGCAAAGCCTTGGCGACGCTTCGGCTTCGGCACGGTCGGCGGGAGGTCGTCCTCCTCTTCCTCGAGGCACGCGAGCACGTCCATCAAGCTTCCTCCGCTTCCTCGAGCTCGAAGAGCCGCACCCACTGCCGGATCTCGTTGTGCTCTAGTTGGATGAGCACGCCCATACCGCGCGCCTGCGGGTTCGACTTCGACTGCGCGCCGAATCCTGGGCGATCCAGCTCGTACTGAACGATGCGAGCGAAGCCTGGACCTGACCACCCCTCGTCATCGCTTCCGAGGCGCGAGTGGTTCCAGACGACTCGGCTACCTACGTCCATTGCAACTGCAATCCTTCCTTCGCGCGAACCTGTCAGCGATGCGGTTCGCGAGCGACAGAGTCCCGAACCACAAGACCCCGATGAGCACCATGACGCTCAGCATTCGGAGCTCACCACGCACAAGATGTCGTCGGGGAGCACGAACTCGAACTCACCGGAGCGCACGCCGGTGAAGACGCTCTTCTCCGTCCCCGAGTACGTGTAGACGTAGACCTCGTCTCCCACGCGGAGCTCGCCGTCTGCGTACCGCGCGCGCGGGCCAATGCCGTCGACACGCGCGCGGAAGTAGTCGCCCTTCGTTCGGACGGTCTTCTCGCGCGTTGCAGGAAGGATGATGCCTCCCGCCGAGATCGCCTCGACGCCGTGCCCCTCGAGGCGTGTGATCTGGATCAGGTCGCGTAGCGGTCGCAGCACGCCGATCCACGTAGCGCGACAATGAACTGTCGCGCTCCCCAATTGCTGAGGCGCAAATCGTAGAGCTACCGACGTCGATGCGTCACGGGCATCCGCGCCTTGCGCCGAGACTCCTCTCGCGCTTGCTTCGCACGAGCCTCCAGGAAGCTCTTCTTGCGAACCTGCTGAGCCTCCTCGTCGTCGAGCTGCTCCTCGGTCGGCCGCCCACGCCATCGGGAGTCATCCACGGCCATCGCCACTGCCGGCGCGTAGTCCGAGTGACGACCTCGTATCTCGGCGAGCTCGTATCGCACGCCGGCGCGCGTGATGACCTTCTTGATGCCGAGGAGGTCGGCCTTCACCTGAGGGTCAGGGTGCACCTCTAGCTTCGGTGGTTGCGCCGTGAGCAGCATCCGCACGTGCTCATACGCGTCGCGCTTGTTCGTCTCGGTCCACGCGGCCTCGAGCACCACGAGGCCCGCCTGGGTGCCGAGCTCGGCGAGCTGGTCTACCGCATGTTGGTCGGTGTACACGCATCTCAGACCGTACGGTCTGATGAGGAGCGCGATCTCCGCAAGTACCGTCGACGAGCGCAGCGGCATCCCTGGCTGTGGACGCCACTCGCGCGCGAGCACGATGGTGCGCGTCCCATCCCATCGCTGCGTCGCGATCACGAGCGTCCACACGTTACGCCTCGTCGCCGGGTCCATCGTGGCGACGTAGCGGCGGCCCTCCTCCCACGGCAGATCCCATGGCTGAGGAGGGTGCCGACGCGCGCCATCGACGAGGAGCTCGGTCAGTAGCGACGCTTCGACCTCCGCCTGAGGGATGGCGGCGTACTCACGGAGCCACGTCTCGTAGTCCTTCTCCTCTCCGCGCGTGAACTCCTCGGTCAGCGTCGGGTTCGCGACCCACGTCGGAGCCTGCGCGACGACCTGCTCCGCCGTCTCTCCCTCCTCGAAGGCGTCGAAGTGTGCGTCCAGCATGCCGAACGGAGACGACGACATGACCGTTCTCGCGTTCGGCTGCGTCGCCACGGTCGGCTTGATGGAGGCGATGACCTCGCTCGCGGGGTTGGCTCCGGTGTTCTTGTCCTTCCACTTCGCGACCTCGTCGAGCAGAAGGAAGATGCCGGTGAAGCCGCTGACGCCGGCGATCGTCGCGGCGAAGACGCGAATGCCGATGCGTCGCCCAACGAGCTTGATCCCGTGCGCCTTGCCCCATGGAGCCCATGGGATGGCGAGCGCATCGAGGATGGCCTTGATGGTGTTCAGCCGGTCGTCCGCTTCCGGTACCGTCGTCGACACGACGGCCACCACCCCCGTGTCTCCCGGTGGGATCTTGTGGTGTCCGTAGACCGCCTCGACGACCGCGAGGCGGCTCAGAGTCGAGCTCTTGCCGCCGCGTCGCCCGACGCGCGCCACCAGCCTCCGCCGTCCTGAGCCGTACCAGCGCGCGATCTGCTCTCGCCACCACGGCGAGGTTGGCGGGAACCCTGCCGCCGTGAGGCGTCTGTCCATTTCGTCGAACCGCTCAAGAATCTCATCCGCGTGCGTCTCCGAGCGTCGCTGCGAATCCGCGACTCGAAGCACCGCCTCGATAGCGATGAGGTCACTTGGGTTCACTCTTCGTCATACCAGCTTGGCGGAATCGGATTCTGCTCCGCATAGGCGGCGATGGCTGCTGAGGACAGTGGGTAGTGCTCCACCGCATCGTCGAGCGTCATCCTGACCACGTGGTCCTTGGCTACCAGCACGGACACGTACTCGCTAGTCGAGAGCTCGAGCTCGGCGGCGCGCTCCCTTGCTCGGTCGATGATGCTCGCCGGGACACGCAGCTTCCACTGCGCGTTCACGCGACGAGCTTCGGGCTGCGTTGGACCTGACGATCGCTTTTTCTTCGCTCCCACGTCAGGCCTCGACGTAGCAAGAGCGCCCATTGATCGCGATCACGCCAGCGCCGCCATCTCGGCTGGCTGCGTCCCTCGAGGCCGCAGCCTCAATCGACGTCGCTGGTCGGATGCGATCACTCGTATGGTAATCGCACAGATAGCCGTTGCTCTCGGCGCAGGCCAAGCCCAGGTCGGGGTGCTCGCAGCAGTCTGAGTGCTTGTGGCACGCTGCCGGCCCCATGTCCGTGTACTCGAGCACGTCCGAGTCAGCATCGAGAGCCAACTCGAGAGCGGCGGCATCCGTCGTCTCGACAGTCCAGGCGCATCGTCCCACCATACGACCGTCGATCTCCACCGCGTCCTGATGTCCGGGGCGCGAGCTAACTACGTAGCTAGCGCCCATCCACTCAGCCGGCGTCTCACTGTCGATCATCATCACGCTGTAGGTCGTAGCTGCCATCGTCTCCTCCGCCTCTTGCCGGAGCATCTCCCCGACACCCATCAATCTAGCGCGGGGTACCCCGCGCGCAATGGGAAATCTCTACATTCGTCATTCAGAAATGGTTTCGAGCCGTTGCGCTTCTGCGAGCATCCTCGCTGCGCGCTCGCGGAGCCACGCCACCTTGCCTTCGCGCGGCAGCGCCTCGTACTGCGCTACGACGACGGCGTGCTCGACGCGCTCGGGAGCGCGTGCCCCCACGACGCGGCTCCACGTGTCAGCGAGCGCTGCTACAGCTCGGTACTCGCGAGCATCGGCGGCCTGCGTGAGAGCTGTCGAGAGCGTTCCTGCGATGGTCGGCCTTGCGACCTCGGCGTCGTCAGCCTCGGCGCAGACGCGTCGCCACGCCTCGGCGGCGTAGCCCTCCACGGTCGCGAGCGCCACCCCCCACTCCTGAGCGAGGTCTAGACTCGACTCTCCTCGACGCCACATGCCCGCTCGCATCACGCCTCGGATGCGCCCGATGCGCTCCTCTACCACCGCGCTCGTCGCACGGACCCGCGTGACTGCCTTGTCGCTCATCGTCGATACGGCCCAGAGGGGAACGGGTCAGACTCGGCCGAGATCGGCAGCGGAGACGAGGCGATAGCCTGCTCCAGCGCCTCCTCGTAGGAGCGACCCGAGAACGTCCTCATGTGGCCGATGCCTGTCACCACCACACGGTGGCGTCGTCGATCATCGTCTTCTTGGTAGTCTCCAAGGAGAGAGATCGTGTGGTCGATGTGGACGGCTCCTCGTGCCTGTAGAGCTCGCATGAGTCCGAGGAGTCGAGCGGTGGGATGGGACATGAGAGTGAGCGGATGCGCTGCCGCTCCCACATGGCGATGAGATGAGGTGGAACCATGCAAAGCCATAGCTCCACAGTGGAATCTGGCGCACCCCAGAACCTGAGGAATTTTATGGTTTCCGATGCAGATCTCTGATGCTAGGCCTCAGGTGTGAGGGACACGACAGCTCGGGCAGATCTTGGCCTCAGCAAGTTCCGTCTCGCGGAGCTGCTGGGCTGCGATCGAAAGACGTTGACCATCTACGAGCACGCTCCGTCGCGAGTCGGACTGCTACGTCGCGCGGCGTTCGCCGTTGCGTACGGAGCCCTCCGCATGGCGGTGGACGGCATCGCGCTCGCTAGGCTCGCGCTTCGGAAGGGGGGGTGATGTTCGACTCGGGAGACAGCGCACGCGACTCGTACCGACACCTTGAGGTGCTCGATGACAACCCGGAGCTCGATGCGGAGCCACCTAGGACTCGGGGGGAATGCATCGACGGACCTCGCCCGTGCCCATGGGTGCGGTGCAGGCATCACCTCTACCTCGAGGTTCATCCGAAGTCTGGGGCCGTGAGGATTAACTTCCCCGACGTCGAGCCCGACGAGCTCGAACGTCTCCCATCCACATGCTCTCTCGACGTCGCGTCATGGGGCGGATCCTCTCTCGAGGAGGTCGGCCGCACGATGAACGTGGCACGCGAAGCAGTACGGCAGACCGAGGTGATCGCAGCGTCTAGGCTGACGGCGAAAGCTCTCAAGAACCCAGAACTGCGCGAGTACGCGTCCAACAGGGACTCTACTTGCCGCTCCAGGCCGTGATCTCCACGGCGTACGTCCTCGCTTTTCGAGCCTGCGAATAGACCCAGACGAGCCGCAGGTCTCGGTCATTCGTGAGCCCTAGTGCATCCGTGATACCGTCGCGCACGCTCTTGAGCGCGACGGGGAGGTTGTCGTCGTCGAGCTCGCCTGGAGCGATGCGCGTGATGCGAATGTGCAGCCTCGGCACGTATCCGTCGCGCAACCCGAGTCGGTACTTCGCTAGTGGTGCGCCGCAGACTAGGCGGCACGTGGTGCGCTGGTCCTTCGCGCGCCGCGCCTTCGTCGCCCAATGACCTCGCGTGTTGGCCTCGCTGACGGTCCTCATAGGCACTCGGATGGTCCCTATGTGACGATCGAACCCGTCCTGTCCAGGAGCCCATTTTTCGTTGTAGTCGACGACCATCACTTGCCTCCCAACTGCACGTGCTTGCTTGACTCGATGATCCTCCGAGCGAAGCCTCCGTCGTACCTGCTCCCGAGGACGGAGGCGAATCCGAGCTGACTCTGCTCCGAGCTCGAGAGTCCACACGTAATCCACGTCGGGAGGTCCTCGTTAGTGCGCGTCCAGATGACGTCCGTGATGCACCCATCACGATCTTCGCGCTCTGCGCCAAGATCGTCGAGGACGAGCAACGGGCAGGTCATTGCCTCGACGACGAGCGGCGCCTCGTCGGCACCGAGGCGATGCCGAGCACGTGCTCGTGAGAGCTGCGATGCCTCGACGAATCTCGACTTCGTTCGCGCTCGCGGGTCGAGCGACACCCAACGGTGCAGCATCGCGACCGCGAGCGAGGTCTTGCCCGTGCCGGTCGCGCCGAGCAGGAGTAGACCCGTACTCGGAGGGGCCTTGATCCCGCGCTCGATGAGCGCTGGCGACGCCTTCACCCGAGCTCGCAGGGACTCAGCGGACGCGCGCATCGCCCATCGGAAGTGCTTCGGGATACTCTCCTCGGTCGGGCGCATGAGAGCGTCGACGAGCTCGGACTGCTGGCACGCATCACAGGTGCGTCGTCCGTCGATGGGAGACCCACATCGCGAGCACGCGTAGCGCTCGCATCGTTCGCACGGTCTCGCCGTGCATGTTGCCGCGTGCTGCTCCGCGACCTGCTGCTCTCGCTGGCAACGCGCCAGGACATCGCCCAGGACGTTGCTCACCCATCCGTCGTCAGAACTCATGGTCGCCACTCGCGAGCATGCGTTTCACCCACTCCTGGTCATGAGGTTGTCGCTCTGCGCGCCCTCGGCGCGATGGCGTTGTGCGGTCTGGCCTGCCAGAGTTGAGCCAGTCCATGAGACGCGCGGGGGAGCGCGCGGCGCACTCAGGGTCGGCTCGCACCCAAGCCAGCGTCACGTCTCCGAGCCACGTGAGCGCAGCGTCGCGGTCCCCGCGAGGGGCGAGCTTGTTCAGGACAACGCATAGGTCGTCGCGCAGGAATGGCGCGCGCGACACCACGTAGTCCACACCGGTCGCCGACGTGATGGCATCGGCGAAGACCTCGAGCGCGCGCTCTGCCGTTGCCCCTCGCGACCAGCGGATCGGGATTGGCTCGACGTTGCCCTCAGAGCCCGTTTTGGTTGGCGGGTGCGGTGACTGCCCGTCCGAGGATTGAAACGAGCTTGGAGGCCCCGCCGCGCTCGACGGCGACGTGTTCGTGGACGGTAGCGACACTCCAGAATCGTCCGGCGCGCTCGCGCGCATGGATGACCTGTCAGGTAGATCCTGATCTTCCAGATCAGAACAAGAGACAGAGACATTAACAGGGACATTAACAGCGTCCTTCGGGACTCCCCTAGGGTGTCCCCGGGGGACAGACTTCTTCTTTGACTCACGATAGGCTGATTTTTTCGTACGATCGGCCTCTCGCATGTCCTTTAGCTGAGCTCGAGTCTTGTTGCCCTGCTCGGCCCAACGGAGGATGCGGAAGCCCCTCTCGGTCCTCTCCCAGAGACCGACCTCGACCAGTCGGTTTGCAGCTCGGATGTTGGCCTTGCCTCCGTAGCCCCACGGGCTCGACAGGACGGCAGCCATGGAGAGCTCGCCGTCGGTCTCGTGCTTACCGGAGTGCTTCATTCCCCATTCCCAAAGGTCTCTTCCGTGGACTCCGGCCTCGAGAAATCGCTCGTGGTCGATGATGTGAGTCCCCTCTGCGACCCACTTCACGTGGCACCGTCCCGTAGGGTGTCCCTAAGGGACACCCCATGGGACTCCCCATGGGAGTCCCCTCTGGAGTCCCCTCCGGCGTCCCTCGTAGCGTCCCTTTGCTCGACGGCGAGTACGATCCGATGAGCAGTCTCGGTCGAGAGTCGACCGAAGAATCGGGCGTTGTCGAGCGTCTGCGGGCTCACTCCGAGGAGCTTGCGAGCCTGCTTGACGCCAACGCGAGACACGAAGCGTGTGACGCGTGCGGTCTGCTCCTCGGTCAGGATTGTGGCGTGGTGGCCAAGTGGACGAGGCGTGCGCTTCACGGCGCACCCCCGAGCAGAGCTCGCTGCGTCGGAACGCCACCCTCCTCAGCGAGCGCGCGCTCATCGGCATCCGCGGGGTCAAGGCCCGCTTGGTAGATGAGGATCGCGGCACGCTCGAGTACGAGGTCGCGGCGCTCTGCGGGCAACTTGGAAATGCGATCCCACGTTGGGCGATCCATCCCCTCGGGTCGAGAGAGGGCGCTCACGCTCCGACCTCGCAGAGGTGGGTTGCCCGTGGACTATTGTATGCTACACGTAGCGCACAAGGCTGCGCGATTGCTTGGTAATATTCCTGTTGACCGTGCGGCCTTTTAATCCGTAGGTCGCGGGATCGTGCCCCGCTCGGCCCACCCATGAACAGCCTGTTTTCCTGATGTTTCGTCATCGTCTAGCCTCGCTTGGTAGTGCAGGGGCGGCCCTAGCCCCGCTTGTCTTGGTTTACTGGTGGACTACGGAGTGACTCGCTGATGAGCGTGTCGAGAGAGTCGGCGGTCTGGCGTCCGTAGACGCGATCGACCATCGCGGTGGTGGTGTGTCCCAGGAGCTTCGCCACGAGGTGAGGGGGCACTCCGGCCTGGACGAGCAGGGACGCGTAGGTGCGCCTGAGGTCGTTCCAGGTGACGGTGGGAACGCCCGCTGACTTGCACGCGAGCGCGAGATCGCGCCGAGCGTTGCTCCAGGGTCGGAAGGGAAGCTCACCGACGAGACACGCGAGCCAACGCATGGGCTCCGGGATTGGGATCGTCCGTGCGGCACCCGCGGTCTTGGTCCCTCGAATGCGGACGCGCCAGGCCTCGGCGTCGATGTCTCCAGGGCGCGCGGCGAAGATCTCCCGACGTCGAGCGCCGGTCATGACCGCGAACGCGACGGGGCCGCATCGCGCACGGAGCTCGTCGAGGAGCTTCCTCACCTCATCCCATGTAAGAGCCGTCTCTCGAGGAGCGTACTCAGGTCCAAAGTGCTGAGGCTTGAGGCTCGCCGGATCACGTCCGAATCGTTGCTCACGCCAGGCGAGCTTGAGCACCTGCCGGAAAGTGACCCATTCCTTGTACAGGGTCGACTCGGTGATGGGTCGTCCTCGGTCCTCGAGGTACTGCGCTCGTCGCGTCTCTAGGTAGGCGACGAACGTAGCCGCGTCGATGGACGCAAGACGGAGTGGCGCTCCTGGCTCCGTCTCGAGGATGCGCACGAGCGTCCCGGACTTCTGGCGGTACATGCTGAGCGTCTCTGGAGCCATGCGCTTGCGCGCGACAGCCTGCTCCGCGAGCCGAATGAAGCGCCCAACCTCTACGCCGAACGTTGCGTTTTGCGCCGCGGCGTAAACGGGATCTGCTCGCTCCCGCTCCCATCTGGCGATGACGAGCTCCGCGGCAGCTCGGGTGGTGCATCGGGTCGATTTGCGCCGCGTCGAGCTGTCCTCGGTCCACGACGCCCACCAGACCCATTCGCCGTTCGACTTTTTTCGCCGGTAGAGGCGCATGGGACATCCTTCCCCTCGAGGTGCTCGAAGAACTTTGACTCGAGGACGCGCGCGATCCCCGGTGTGTTGGCGCGCCCAAGGCGCGCGATGAGCTCGTAGGCGTAGGTCTCTCCGCACTGGAGGATCGCCATGACATCCTTCACCGTTAGGTAGCGAGGCGTGCTCATCCCCACTCGACCCAATTGTGAGCGCCGCGCTCGCGGCGCTCGCGTCCAACGCGGTGCGGGTCGATGCCAGAGAGCGCCATGAGGAACGGCGCAGAAGCGCGGTCAGCCATCGATGGGCCGTCGCTCTTCGGGCGCTCGTCTGGCGGTGGTGCGACGGAGAACGAGCGCGCCCACTCGGTGCGGGTTGCTGACTTGACGAAACGGGTCCGCATCATCGTGCACATCCTGTTCAGCATCGTTCACCGATGCGGTCGCTCAGTTGTTCAGTAGCGGCACAACCAGGCACACTTCACACGTGTGCAGTCTGCACGGTTCGCATTTGTTGCTCTGCACGAACTCATGATTCGTCTCCCGGAAACGCGAGCCTGCACAGGACGCCAACGCCAAAGGCGTTCGCCCTCTCCTCGTCCGCAAGTCGCACACGGAGAGACTCCCTTCCGGCTCGCTCAGACGCGAGGCATCGACGCGCGCGGCGCAGGTCACGCTCCAGCGTGGCGATCTGCTCACGCAACCGAGCAACCTCATCCTTGTGAGCCTGTCGGTCCGCCCGGGCCGTGGCCAACGGCATGCGCTCGTCTGCCTCTTTGGACACGAGCCGTGAGCCTCTGTTGTAAGCTGCCGATCCCATCATTCACCCGTTTTCGCGCAGCGCACGCACGCCGTTGGCCCACCTGCCACCAGGCAGCCACAGCATCGACACTGCCGGATCGTCCCAAACGGCGGCGCGAACGCCGTGTCTGTGGCCGTAGGTCGCCACTGCCATCCGTGCTCATGGACATCAGCGGGGACCACGCCAGCCATGGCCGCAAGGCGCTCCAGGAACGCCCCCATCGTTTCGTCCTCACGCGCGCCCAGACGCTTCCGCAACGCCAGCCGCCCCTGCATTTCAGCCTCGATGTCGGCCTGTAGCTGGTTCGCGTGGGCGAGCCGCTCCTCTGCCAGCCGCTCTGCCTCTCCCGCCCGCCCGATCCACTCGTCCATCTCGTCGAGCAAGTGCCCAACGCGCGCCCCCAGGCCGTCGAAGATGACCGCTCGCCCGTCCAGCGCATCGAGCACTTCGCGCAGCCTCACGTCCTCAGGCTTAGCCAGCTCCTCGGCGAGGCTCTCGATGCGCATCGCCATCGACTCGACCTGACGCGCCAGTGAGGCGTTCTCGGAGCTGAGGTGGTCGCTGTTTGAGCGAAGAACCTCGTTCTCGCGCACAAGCTCGCGGTTTCGCTCCTCCCAGTGCCGGTTGCAGCCCGGAGAAAGCCGGCACACGCCATCCTGGCCGCAGTCCTCGATCTCGCTGCGCTGCCGGATCTTCGGCAACGCGCCGCTGCACGTCGTCTGCTCGCGGTCGTAGTTGCGGACCATCCCGCAGCGCGAGCAGACGGACCAGCCCTCGCGCTCGTGCTTCGCCCACTCGTGTCCCAGACTACTCACAGAGCGCCTCCCTCTCTGAGCCATGCCTCGATGGCTCGCAGGGCCGAGACGATCCGGTGTGAGCCCGACTGCCCGGCTGTCGCGTAGAGCGCCTGCACCGCAAGCGCGTCGGCCGCGTTGATGCCGCTAGCGCGCAACGCGTCACCCAGTCGCGAGTCAAGATCGGCGCGGCGCTTGTGCTCGCGCAACGCGCGTTCGCCCGTCGCCTGGTCGTCGTGCCACTGGGAATTGCTCACAGCACACCTCCGGCATCGATGCCACCCATGCCGCCAGCCGTCCTCTGCGGCGGGCAGCAAAAGAGATCGCACGCACGAGTCAGGTCATGGTGCTTCGGTCCTCGTGCCCCGCATCCCCTGTGCGAGCAGCGAGCCACAAAGACGCCGTCGCGCTCGACCACAGAGATTCGCGACGCGCAAAACGGGCAAGACCCGGCCGGCGCTCGCCCTTGCTCTCGCCATCGGCGTAGCTCGTCATGTCCGGGGCTACTCATGCGGCACCACCTTCGGCCCGCGCTCGACGGTCAGGCTGTTAACCGCGCGCTTCGTTCGCACG